>PPYF01525690.1_pt1 | contig 53754 bp, 35 predicted proteins | sample 1559871 | NCBI WGS metagenome assembly PPYF01 (sample SAMN08240021, study PRJNA423297) | Human gut metagenome, whole genome shotgun sequencing project.
CATAATGCCTCATTTTTATATATGGCAAAAATATAAGAATGAAAAAAGGGCGACAAGATAGAATCGCGGAGACGCTTACATCTCTGTAAGTTTGTCCCAGACTCCCCCCGCCCGGTCTTCTATTTCCGAAGCGAGACCTTTTCCTCTTGAATGGCAATCTTGCCACGCGCTATCTTATATAGTCAAGCCAAGGATACACACAGTTTTTCGTCCGATAGAAATCGTTGCGCTACCCTTTCCTGTTTATCGTTTCACCTTAGTGATGAAGTTTTATCACTAAGGTGATCAATTTTCATCACTAAGGTGAAACGATAAATTGAAAAGGAAGAATACGTCATTCCGACCGTCGGTTATTCCAACCCTTCCAGCATTCTTTTTAAAACAACTGTAGCAGAAATTTCCCGGTTAGCCGCTTCAGGAATAACCAACGAAGTAGGCGCTTCAATCACCTCATCGGTCACAATCATGTTTCTTCTCACCGGCAGACAATGCATAAAGAAAGCATCGTTTGTCACTGCCATGTGCGCCGCATCTACCGTCCAGTTCATATCCTTGCTCAGGATCTTTCCATAGTCGGCAGGACGGGTGACACCGGGACATGCCCAGTTCTTGGCATAGATAAAGTCAGCCCCTTCAAAGGCTTTCATCTGGTTGTATTCCACCTTCGCACCACGGACAAACTTCGGGTCCAGCTCATAGCCTTCGGGATGAGTGATGACAAAATCCACATCGGCCTCGTTCATCCAGTCGGCAAACGAGTTGGGAACGGCCTGAGGCAATGCACGCGGATGCGGCGCCCAAGTCAAGACCACCTTGGGACGGTCTTTCTTCTTATACTCCTCGATGGTAATCAGGTCGGCGAAAGCCTGCAACGGATGACCGGTAGCGGCTTCCATGGAGAATACAGGCTTGCCGGAATACTTGATGAACTGATTCAGAATCTTTTCGGTATAATCATCCTCGCGGTTCTCAAAATGAGCGAACGAACGCACACCGATGATATCACAATAAGAAGCCATCACCGGAATAGCCTCCAGTAAATGTTCACTCTTGTCGCCATCCATAATGACACCGCGCTCGGTCTCCAGCTTCCATGCACCTTGATTCACATCGAGCACAATCACATCCATGCCCAAGTTACGGGCTGCCTTCTGGGTGCTCAAACGGGTACGCAGACTGTTGTTGAAGAAAATCAGCAGGCAAGTCTTATGCTTTCCCAGGGTTTCATATTTGTAGCGGTCTTTCTTGATTTCGAAAGCTTCGGCAAGGGCACTCTTCAAGTCGCCCAAATCGTGTACGTTTGTAAAGTATCTCATAATTTTTTCATTTATAGTATTATTGTCTTATTTGTCCATCCCCCTGAATAATCCACTTGTATGTGTTCAGTTCCTCCAGTCCCATCGGACCACGGGCGTGAAGTTTCTGCGTGCTGATACCTATTTCCGCTCCCAGTCCGAACTCACCTCCATCGGTGAACGAAGTAGGCACATTCACATAGACACAAGCCGCATCCACCATCTTCATAAAATAATCGGCCGCCCGGTCATTCTCCGTCACAATACATTCACTATGTCCCGAACCATAGATAGAAATGTGGGCCACAGCCGCCTGTATGGTCATAGTCGCCGTCACTGCCATTTTGTAGTCCAGAAACTCTGTTCCGAAAGTATCCGTAGAAGCATGTTTCAGCAAGTGGGAAGGGTAAGAAGTCTTCAGATAATTGTAACACAAGTCATCGGCATAGATTTCCACGTTGTCCTGCTGCAAGCCGCTACAAAGAGTGGAAAGGTCGGTCAGCCGGTTCACATCTATAATCAGACAGTCCAAGGCATTGCACACGCTGACACGGCGTGTCTTGGCGTTGCGGATAATGGCGGCTCCTTTCGCCACATCACCCTCCTTGTCAAAATAAACGTGACACACACCGGCTCCTGTCTCGATAACGGGAATCGTGGCGTTCTGCCGCACATAGTCTATCAGCCCCTTGCCGCCGCGGGGGATAATCAGATCCACATAGCCGCGGGCATGGAGCAGCGCGTCGGCCGAATCATGTCCTGCCGGCAACAATGCCACCAGATAAGGAGACAAGTGGGCTACATCCAGCAAGGTATTCCGGATAATCTCCACCAATATACGGTTGGAGAAATCGGCATCGCTCCCCCCCTTTAATATACAGGCGTTGCCGGATTTGAAACAAAGTGCAAACACATCCAAAGTCACATTAGGACGAGCTTCATAAATAATGCCTATCACCCCGAAAGGCACACTTACCTTGGTCAGCTTCATGCCATTGGGACGCACGGCCTCACTCAGTATTCTCCCCGACGGAGAAGGCAGCGTGGCTACCTGCCGTATGCCTTGGGCTATGGCGTGAATACGTTCCGCCGTCAGTTTGAGACGGTCATATTTGGGATTCGACGGATCCATCGCCGCCAGATCCTTGGCGTTCTCTTCCAGAATCCGGTCCGTAGCAGCCTCCACCCTGTCGGCCAATGCATACAAGGTGTCATTGATGATCTCCTCCTTGCAGAAAGCAAGAGATCCTTTTGCCTGCCGCACCTGTTTAAAAATATCTTTTATCTGTTCCATAGTCACTTCATTTTATCTAAATCATTACCACACCGCATCAGTCCAAATACAAATAATCATAGTGTACCATAGGTTTCTGTCCATGTTTCCCCTGCAATGCACGCGCTTCTGCCGAATCAAATCCGATGCGTCCCACTCCTATCTGCCTGCCCCGGTGGTCTATGATTTTCACTATATCATCTTTTTCAAATTCCCCTTCTATGCGGACCACTCCCACAGGAAGCAGGCTTACCGCCTTCTGTCCTTTCAACACTTTCACGGCCTGTTCGTTCAAATGCAGCTCGCCTTTCGCAAAGCCTTCGCTGTGGGCAATCCACTTTTTCACGCTGGATACTCCGCCTTCTGCCGGAATAAAGCGTGTACAAACCGTCTCTGCCGGATGTTGCAGCAAATCGACCAGAATATGGTCTTTCTTGCCGTTGGCTATAATGACGGTAATGCCCTCATCGGCCACCTTGCGGGCAATGGTAGTCTTGGTCAGCATGCCGCCCCGGCCGAATCCCGATTTCTCCGTCTGTATATAGTCCGAGAGATCCTTTCCCTGCTCTACCTCCCGTATCACCTGCGTACCGGGGTTAGAAGGAGAGCCATTGTATATGCCGTCAATATTGCTCAGTATGATTAACGCCTGCATATCCATCATGGAAGCGATCATTCCCGAAAGTTCATCATTGTCTGTAAACATCAGTTCGGTGACCGAAATGGTATCATTCTCATTTACGATAGGTATGACACCGTTCTCCAGCATCACCATCATGCAGTTGCGCTGGTTCAGGTAATGGCGGCGCGTGCCGAAACTTTCTTTCGTAGTCAGCACCTGCCCGACGGGAATACCATGTTCGCGAAACAGCTCATAGTACCGGTTGATCAGCTTTGCCTGCCCCACCGCCGAGAAAAGTTGCCTTTGCTCCACACTATCTAATTTTTTGGAAGGTTTGATCTCGCTGCGTCCCGAAGCTACCGCCCCGGATGAAATTAAAATGACTTCCACCCCGACTTTGCGCAATTCCGCCACTTGGTCTACCAATGCCGACATACGCGTCACATCCAGTGTACCGTCTTTACGCGCCAACACATTACTACCGATCTTTACTGCTATTCTTGTAAACTGAACTGCCATTTCTCTTGTTATTTTAGAAACACAAATATAGATATTAAAATCAATCTGTAAAGTCAAATAAGCCAAAAATTAACCTTTATCGTATTTGTGTGCATGTATTTTAATTCTCATCTTTGCAAAATGAAAATATATAACGATAATATTCAATAGGCAAACGTATGGTTAAAGCTATTTTTTTCGATATTGACGGTACATTGGTTTCTTTTGAAACTCATAAGATTCCTGCTTCGACCCAAGAAGCATTAAAGGCACTCCGTGATAAAGGCATTAAAATCTTTATTGCTACCGGACGCCCACAATGTTTAATAAACAACCTGGGTGACTTAGAGTTTGACGGGTATATCACCGTAAACGGAAGCTATTGTTTTACCGCCGGCCACCAGCCCATTTATAAAGGTTGCATCCCGCAAGAAGACATTGAACGGCTAATAACTTTTCAACAGAAATATCCGGTACCTTTCGTTTTTGCATACGGCAATGAAATGTTCGTCACAGAAGTGAATGACAGAGTACAGGCTGTTTCCGATCTGATTGAAATTCCTGTTCCCCCTGTCGCCTCCATAGAAGAAGCCCGTGGAAAAGACATCCTGCAAATAATGGGGTACTTTACGGCCGAAGAGGAAAAAGAAACAGATATATTCGGCAAAGTGCTGACCCATTGCGAGCCAATGCGCTGGTATCCATTGTTTGCCGACATCATTGCGCGGGGCAACAGTAAAAGTACGGGAATAGACAAGGTGCTGGCATATTTTGACATTGACCTGAAAGACACCATGGCTTTCGGTGACGGCGGCAACGATATCCCCATGCTGAAACACGTAGCCACAGGGATAGCTATGGGAAACGCCGAACCTCATGTCAAAGCTGTGGCCGACTATGTGACCACCTCCGTAGATGAAGACGGAATAGCCAATGCGTTGAAACATTTCAGATTAATCTAAAGAAGATTCGATAAAAGGAAAATGAATGCAGAGAGTATCCTCATGAGAGATCCCAAACTAAGGTTTTTCATGTCGTTTATTAATTTAAGAGATGCAAAGATATTCATTTACTTCTTATTAATTCGTTTCTTGTTTTGATTTCTTGACCCATTTTTCCAGAAAACTCTTTATCTTTACGCAAAATATTTATTAATTGCGAATCTATGAAGAAAACCAATTCTATCCTTTGCGCATTTGTATTGGCAGGCTCGCTCTTCGGCTGTTCCACAACACAGCAGAAGACAGGCGAAACTGACTACACGCAGTATGTTAACACGTTCATCGGAGCAGCAGACAACGGACATACCTTTCCCGGTGCCTGCCGTCCTTTCGGCATGATCCAGACAAGCCCCGTAACCGGAGCTGTCGGCTGGAGATATTGCTCGGAATATGTGTACACCGACTCCCTGATATGGGGATTTACCCAGACACACCTTAATGGAACAGGGTGTATGGACTTGGGAGATATCCTGGTGATGCCGGTTACCGGAACACGCGCCCGTGCCTGGGACGCTTATCGCAGCCACTTCCCCAAAGACAAGGAAACAGCAACTCCCGGATACTACACCGTAGAGCTGGCCGACCCCGGCGTGAAGGCCGAACTGACCGCCTCTCCCCATGCCGCCCTGCACCGTTATACCTATCATAACGCCGACTCGGCATCTGTATTGATTGACCTTCAGCACGGACCTGCGTGGAACGAAAACCAATACCATTCGCAAGTACAAAGTTGCGAAACCAATTGGGAAGATGCACAAACCTTGACCGGACATGTACGCAACAGCGTATGGGTGAACCAGGATTACTTTTTTGTTATGAAGTTCAATCGTCCCGTCATAGATACCCTGTATCTGCCCATGGCCGAAACTGAAAAAGGGAAACGCATCATCGCAACTTTTGACATGAAGCCGGGAGAGGAACTGCTGATGAAAGTAGCCATGTCCACCACCGGAGTGGATGGAGCCAAGAAGAATATGGAAGCGGAAATAGCCGACTGGAATTTTGAAGGAGTGAAGCAAGCAGCCCACAACGAATGGAACAATTATCTGAGCCGCATTGAAGTAACCGGTACGGATGACGAGAAGACCAACTTCTATACCAGCTTCTACCATGCCCTGATACAGCCCAATCAAATCTCGGATGTGGACGGACGGTACCGCAACGCGGCCGACTCCATTGTCAAAGCCGGTAACGGAACATTTTATTCCACATTTTCCTTATGGGACACTTATCGCGCCGCTCATCCGTTCTACACCTTGATGGTACCTGAAAAAGTGGACGGATTCGTCAATTCATTGGTAGAACAAGCCGAAGTACAAGGGTTCCTGCCCATCTGGGGACTTTGGGGAAAAGAAAATTATTGCATGGTGGGCAACCATGGAGTATCCGTAGTAGCCGAAGCCTATCGCAAAGGTTTCCGCGGTTTTGACGCCGAACGAGCTTTCAATGCTATTAAAAAGACCCAGACAACATCTCACAAGTTGAAATCCGACTGGGAAACTTATATGAAATATGGCTATCTGCCCACCGACTTGATTCAGACAGAATCCGTATCTTCCACATTGGAGTCGGTTTATGACGACTATGCCGCCGCCGACATGGCCAAACGAATGGGCAAAGAAGAAGACGCAGCTTATTTTGCCAAACGTGCCGACTTCTATAAGAATCTGTTTGATACGAAAACCCAGTTCATGCGTCCGCGAAAAGCAGACGGAACTTGGAAATCTCCGTTCAATCCCAGTCAGGTAGGACACTCGGAAAGCGTGGGAGGTGACTATACCGAAGGAAACGCATGGCAGTACACTTGGCACGTACAACACGATGTACCGGGATTGATCGGGTTATTTGGCGGGGAACAACCATTCCTGACCAAACTGGATTCATTATTCACCCTGAAACTGGAAACCACCCAAGCGGATGTGACCGGTCTGATCGGTCAATATGCACATGGCAATGAACCAAGCCATCACATTACCTATTTATATACGCTGGCAGGCCGTCCCGAACGTACCCAGGAACTGATCCGCGAAATCTTTAATACTCAATATCGCCCCGAACCCGATGGACTGTGCGGCAATGATGATTGCGGACAGATGTCAGCATGGTATATGTTCTCGGCTATGGGATTCTATCCGGTGGATCCGGTAAGCGGCAATTATGTATTCGGTGCTCCGCAGATGCCAGAATTCGTATTGCACCTGGCAGACGGAAAGACTTTCACCATTATTGCCGAAGGATTATCAAAGGAACACAAGTATATTGACAGCATCACCCTGAATGGAGAACCTTATGCAAAGAATTATATTTCTCATGAAGATATCCTGAAAGGAGGAACGCTGATTTATAAGATGAAATAAGATACCTTTTCATATAGATGACGCAGATGACACGGATTTACCTTTAGTTTATCCTTGTTATCTGCGTCATTCGCATGAAAATACATCACAAAGCATCCGGATGGGTTCATCCGATTCTATCTCTATAACACAAACTCTCCTTCCAGCCGGATATCATTGGAAGCCGCACCTACCATCACTTTAAACTCTCCCGGCTCCACCACATAATTCATCTCCGAATCATAGATGGCCAAATCATCTTTCTTCAAATGGAAAATCACTTGCCGGCTCTCTCCTTTCTTCAAGAAAATACGCTGAAAGGCCTTCAGCAACAAAGGAGGTTGTGAAACAGAAGCCACCTTGTCGCCAATATAAAGTTGCACCACTTCCTCGCCATCACGATTACCCGTATTGGTCACCGTACAAGCAACTGTCTGCAAAGTTTCCATCTCCGTGCCTTTTTGGAGTTCCAAACCACTATAAGTGAACCGGGTGTAACTCAAACCATACCCAAAAGCATAAAGCGGTGTACCTTTGCTTTCCACATAATCGCGCTGCGTACCTTGTGAATAGAAAACAGGCAATTGTCCTTCACTGCGCGGAACAGACACCGGCAGACGTCCCGCCGGACTGTAATCGCCAAACAAAATGTCGGCAATTCCCATTCCTCCCTGTTCACCTGGATACCAAGCAGTCAGCAAAGCCTGTGCTTTCTCCGCCGCCAGATTCATATTCATGGTACGCCCCTGAATATACACAACCACCAAAGGCTTTCCCGTAGACGCCACGGCACTAATCAGCTTCTCCTGATCACCCAGCAAACGTAAAGAACTACGGTCGAACCCTTCTCCGCAATCCATATCGGGCAATGTCTTTGCATCTTCGGAAACGGTAGCAGCACCGGTACTGATGTATTTCGTCTTAAAATCACGGGCACTGGAACCGCCCACTACCAGCACTACCGCATCTGCTTTCTGTGCGGCTGCCACAGCAGCGGGAATATCAGTAGCAGTCGTATCGCGCACCGCACATCCCTTTACATAAGTTACCCGAGTGCTTTCCGATACAGCTGCACGTATGCCGTCCAGCACAGTAGCCACCTCTTCACGAACTTGGGGAGCGGTATAATCGCCCAACTGGTTGTACATTTCATCCGCATTAGGGCCGATGACCGCCAAATGTCCGATATGCTTGCTCAATGGCAACACTCCCTCATTCTTCAACAGCACTACCCCTTCACGAGCTACTTGCCGTGCCAGTTCCTTGTGTTCTTTAGAGTGAACCAGCTTCTTTGCCAATTCGGGCGACACATACGGATTCTCGAACAAGCCCATCTGAAACTTCAAACGAAGTACATTACCGACCGCCCTGTCCAGATCGGCCATGGTAATCAAGCCTTCTTCGTATGCCTTCTTCAAATTTTTTCCAAAAGCATTTCCACCCAAATCCATATCCAGACCGGCTTTCAGTGCTTTCACTGCCGCCTCCTTGTTGTCCTTGGCGGCACGCATACCCACAATACCTTCTATACTGATCAAATCCGAATAGACAAACCCTTTGAATCCCCATTGATTGCGCAACACATCAGTCAGCAATTCCTTGTTGGCAGTGCAAGGCACTCCGTCTATCGCATTGTAAGAAGTCATAAGGGTACCTGCTCCCTCCTTCACCGCTTTCCTGAAAGGAGGCAAGTATTCAGAAAGCAACTGGCGCATACCACAATTGGCACGAGATCCGTTATGTCCGGATTCGGGTACACCGTATGCCGCAAAATGCTTCAATGTGGCATACAGATGCTTCCCGTCATTCTGCACTTTACCTTGCATTCCCTTCATCATAGCCACTCCCATGATGGTAGTCAGCACTGGGTCTTCCCCAAAGGTTTCCTCCATGCGTGACCAACGCGGCTCGCGAGCAACATCCAGCACCGGACCATAACCAATGTTCGCCCCTTGCAAACGGGCTTCCAGGGCAATAGCTTCCCCCATTTTCAACATCAGCCCCTCGTTCCAGGTACTGGCAGCCGACAAAGCTGTGGGAAATACGGTAGTTCCGATAGCCATGTGTCCATGTGGGCACTCCTCGGCAAACAAAACCGGAATACCCAGCCTCGTTTCTTCCACAGCATATTTTTGAAGTGCATTCAATGCTTTTGCCGACAACTCAGGACTTAGTCCGGTTTCCAATGTCTTTTGTGTCCACGGATCCGCGCGAAGTACAGCCCAAAATGAGCCTACAGGTGCCTCTGCCATCTTCTTTTTATACAATTCGGATACCGTCACTTCATTCTTTCCCGTTTTGGTGTACATTTCCCAACCCAACGGACAACATAACTGCCCCACCTTCTCTTCAATGGTCATCCGCCCCAACAAGTCCTTCACTCTATATTCTATAGGAACAGCTGCCTGTTTATAGAGCCATTGCTGTGCCATAACCCGTCCGGTGCATAACATACCGGACAGGAGAAGCACTCCCGACAATAACTTCTTCCTTCTTACCATAATCATTATTTCTTTAAAACAAACGATAACGCTATCGGTTCATTCTCTATTCCCTTAGGCAAGGTAACCTCCACTTTATCGCCTTTCAAAACATATTTCACACGCTTATTCCCCTTCAACAACTTCATGTTCCCTTTGGGCAAATTGCCCTTCCATTCAATGACCTCCGGCAACTTCTCGCCTTCGGGCAACGCATAAATAGCATATAAGGTCTTTCCATCCTTATCAGCAGTAAACCATACATTACCATCCCGATACACCGGAGTTATACGGGTATTATAAATAGCTTTTCCATTGAAACGCAGCCACTTTCCTACTTCATGCAGACGTTTTGTCACTTCTTCCTCAATAACTCCATCCGCTGTAGGTCCTACTCCCAACAATAAGCATCCACCTTTAGCCGTAATCTCGCTTAAGATATTAATCACCTTTTGAGGTGACTTAAACGGTGCATTGGGAACCCATCCCCAGTCATTGCTCAGCGTGATGCAACTTTCCCACGGATAGTCCAGCTGTGTTTCAGGAATGCCGCGTTCTGGGGTCTGATAGTTCTCATTCTTGCCACGAATGCTACGGTCTACCGAAATCAAACCGGGATGTTGTTTGCGAGCCTTCTCTAAAATGCCATCCAGATTGATATCATCACCAGTTACCCAACCTCCGTCCAACCACAAAATATCAAAACTGCCATAACGAGTCATCAACTCATCCAGTTGGTTTTGTGTGAAAGTCTGATAATTCTTCCACCAATCCGGATGGTTCTCTTTTTTGTAGTTAATACGACGGTTGGCAGTAGCAAAATAAGGATTCCAGAACCATTCACAATGCCAGTCTGGCTTGGAAAAATAACATCCCATCATAAAACCCTTCTTGCGGAAAACATCAAACACATGAAACGCCACATCCTTACGCGGGTTATTTTTGAACGGACCATTAGCTATAGAAAAATCAGTGTATTTAGAATCGAAAGTGCAAAAACCATCGTGATGCTTAGTTGTGAAAATCATGTATTTAATACCTGCATCCTGCATCACTTCCGCCCACTGTTCCGGATTAAAATTCACAGGATTCAATGAATCTTTCAAGCCCCAATACCATTTTTTATATTCATCATAAGGCAAATTTCCCTTACGGCTTATCCAATCCACATCTTCCGAACAAATGGACCATGACTCTACAATGCCCGGCACAGAGTACAAGCCCCAGTGAAACAACACTCCAAATTTTTGATCTTGCCATTTAGCCAGTTTATCCAATACTTGTTGATCAGTAGGCCACACATAATCCGTAGCCTTGGATTGTTGGTGCACAAATCCCTGCACCTGTTCCTGAGCACTCAAGCTCATTGAGAAAGTGACCAAAGCCACACATCCTAGTAGTTTCTTCAGGTTTTTCATAAATAATTTGTTCAAATACAACATTTTATAAAATAAATCATTTTGCTACCCCGGCAGGTTTCAACAATACAAACATGTAATAATGGATACTTAATCCGCTTTAAAATTAAAACAAAAGAATAACTAAACAATATTCATTTTAGCTTTATTCAAATAATTCACCAACTTACAAACCGGTGATTTACAGAAAAGATACATTCTCCTATCACAATTTCATTGTTCCAATTCCATACAATAATCTAAAATGGAAAATACATCCAGAATGTCTTTCATATCTATTTTATGGTCTTTGGCAAATTTTCTGATCTCGTCTTTATGCCCAATAAATATCTTTTCCAAATGTTTCAAAGATTTCACTTTTTCCAATTTCCCTTCTACCTTTATATAATACGTATTATCATTTTTCCGGCGATATACTTCCGTACTTCCTATCTTCTGACGTTCATAAGGGGTATACATCTCAGTTCCATTCAATCCCAGATCACTCATCTGCAAGTTCTTAACACTTCCTTGTGTCACTGTTCCCAGTGCTCCTTTGGAACCTATATTCACATCTTTCAACAACCAGTCAATGTAAACAACTCCCTCTTTCCTACATACGACTTCATAAAATCCTCTGCCCACCGGAACAAATTTACGTTTTCCTATTATGACCGTATCAACTTGAGCAGGATTTGTCATCTCCATCATTTCCTCTCCCTGTCGAAAAAGCATTATTTTGTTTGAAGCATCATAGTTAAGTGAAACGACAGAAACAGAATGATTACGAAATTTAATCTGGGCCTGAACAAAATCATTAAAGAGAAATATCCGTTTAAACTGCTGCGCAGAAACAGACAAAGAAAAAAAATATAAGATGAAAAAAGTTAGAAACGCTTTCATTGGAGTTTACCTTAATTAATATAAGAAATAAAGGGGGAGACAGAGAGAAATCTCTCTGTCTCCCCCTTTATTCAAAAAAACAGTGAAGATCCGCCCATGTTACCGACCTGCGCCCCATACCGGAGCATTCCTGTCAGCCCACAAACGTTCTGTAGCAAGCACAGAATTATACATACCAGAAGATGTAATAGTCAACCCTTGTTCTGCATAAGCCGCCTTCTTTATATCACCAGCAATATCATCATCAGTAACTGCTCCTGTCGGGAAACGACGCGGTATGCTGGTTGCCGGCACTTCTGCATAGTCTATACGCGGCAAGATAGTTGAATGATAGCTCGGATATCCGGAGCGACGAGCTGTAATATACACTTCATTAGGATACAATGTAAAATGAAGCATTTCCTGCAGATAGATTTTCTCCAGTTTCTCAGCCTCCGTACCGGTGAAAGCATATTTTTCACTACTCATCATAGCCTCAATTTCTCCATCTTTCAAGTCAATGGCTCCTTCATTGGGATCATAACCAAAACAACCTTGCACATTACTATAATAAGCCACTTGATTATCTTTTGCCAATGCGTCATACGATTGAACAGAAAGAGCAAGAGCCTTGTCATAATACGTCTTGGCCTGTGCTTCCTGATTGTTCAGCATAGCAAACTCAGCCAGATAAAGATTAACTTCCGCCGCACTCATATACATACCATACCAAGGACGATCAGTAGTAGTGAATGTATAGGTATCATCCGGCAAAGTAGCTCCCGAAACCTGATCGGCAGCATTGTAATAACGACCAATAATCATCATCTGATTTAAAGTGGAATAAACGGTATAACTAGTTGGATTATTTCCTTCACTATTATGCAAGTACAATTCCTTGTCAGCATTTGTATAGGATGAAGGGAAGAACCATTTATACTTACCTGTATTATCATTACTTGCCATCCATGCTTCGGTCATGCCATAATAGCGCACCCACGGTTCACCCAGACCACCCCATTTTACAAACTTCTTTTTACCGTCAGCACCTACTTCCGAAACAACATTCTTCTCTATAAATTCCGGTATTTCCAGACCTGCATCATAATATCCCTGTACAATCTTGGAATTCCATGAATTCTTTTTATAAAAGAAACGAACACGCGGATCCCGATTCTCTACCATAAAGTTAATAACAGTCTCACGACCGGCACATCCGGTAAAGCCATTACTCCAATGATAAATACAATCGTTTACATACCCTTCATTACCGGTCAAACGTACTTTACCTTTATTAAATCTTACATCTTCATCCAAAGCATCGATATAACCACAAGAAGCACTTGCCACATCAGCTGCAATTTGCTTGGCCTTACTTTCATTCTGTGCCAATAAGCGAACAGCAATACGCAATTTCAAGGAATTAGCAAACTTGGCCCATTTAGCAGTATTACCACCATAGACAACATCCTCTTCCGATTTCATAACCACCTCACCCGAAGTAAAAGAAGCAATTGCAGTATTCAGTTCATTCAGCCATAAGTCATAAAGGCTTTCCACACTATCAAAATTTGGAGTAAGTGTTCCACCATATGCCGCTTGGCAAGCCTCAACATAAGGAATGGAACCATACATGTCTGTCGCATAGATTCCCAGATAAATGCTCAAGACATGAGCCGCAGCCACATATCCCTGATTCTGAGCACGCATGTCTTCATCCAATGACTCCATTTCTTTATCCATAGCACGAAGTACACGCAATACATTCAGATATTGTCTGCTTTGGTCACCGTCAATGCTCAAAGTCAAAATACCTTCAGAGGCACCACCAGTAGAAATTCCCATACCAGACCAAGAATATTTCATTGGGGCATTATAAAAATACTCCAAATAGGCTTGAGGATCGAATCGATTAACGGCTTCAGCAAACAAGAAAGAAACATTTCCTGTTGTTACCGCAGACGGATCCTGATTGATTTCCGAGAAATCATCACGGCATCCAGTAGTCATCAAAGCAGACCCGAAAGCAAGAGCTGCCAAAAGTAATTTATATGATTTCATATTGATCTATTTTTCTAATTATTAGAATGTTGCATTAATAGTAAATGTATAACTTGCCGTATATGGACTTACCGAACGAATCATGAACTGCCCGGCCTGAGTACCACGCAGGGATTCAGGATTGAAATTGTTCGGCAAAGAATTCAACAAATAACCCAAGTTACGTCCGGTCAGTGTCAGGTTAATACCCGATGCTCCTATTTTATCGGCAATTTTACCTGGCATACGGTAACTCAAAGAAACTTCACGCAATGCAATGTAATTCAATTCATGGAACCAATCATTATTTTTCCATACAGCAGCACGTCCCCATGAGTTGTTCCAGTAGTTCCACGAAGAAGCATGTTGAGGGTCAACAATACCACGATTTACCAAATCAGCATAAAGTTCCCCCCCCTCAGCTATGGTATATGTACCGGACGGAGTATTGATAGTCTGTCCACCAGGCATGATAGCTTCCGGAATAATACCGTCATCGTATGTCAGGCCATCCCAAATGGAAGTATAAGTAATACCTCCGTTTTCAGCGTCCACACCATTCATTGAACTCTTCAGATAACCGTATGCTGTACCATAGTGAGAACCATAAATAGCCACCATACCACCAAAACGCATATCCATTGACGCACGCAATGTCCAATTCTTATATCTCAAAGAAGAATTTACAGAACCCAGAAAGTCCGGTTGGATAGAACCTACAGTTTCCACTTTTCCTGAACGCGTATAATATACAGAATGACGGCTATTGTAAGAAGCCAGTTCCAAAATAGGCAGACCGGTTTTGGGGTCGTAATTTGGAGTAGCATCAGATTTCAGCAAACCATATTCGCCACCCACTTCGGCCACAGAGGCGATACGATAATTACCATAAGCCGCGTCACCAACCAAAGTGATATAATTAGCTACGTTCTCATGCAGTTCCACTATTTTCGAAGTATTCTTGGTATAAGTAAAATTCAAATCCCAAGTCCAGTCCTTCGTTTCAATCGGAGTCGTATTGATTGCCAATTCAATACCTTGGTTCTGAATGTTACCAGCATTGATCAACTGATTGGATAGCCCCGATTCTGATGGAACCTTAATAGTCATGATCTGGTCTTTAGTATTCTCTTTATAATAAGTAAAGTCCACACCAATACGATTTCTCAAGAAACGCCAGTCAAGACCTATTTCCCAAGCATTCTTACGTTCCGGCTTCAAATTAGCGGCGTAATAAGTGTCCGGTACTTGCAAACCATAAGAATTATCAATACCATACAAGCTATAAGCTGTATTGATCTTATACGCATCCGTATCATTACCAACCTGAGCCCAAGAACCGCGAATCTTAGCAAACGAGATCCATTCCGGCATCTTTCCACGGAAAGTTTCATGGATCAACCAAGAAGCTGATACAGAAGGGTAGAAATAAGAATAGTTACCATGCTTATCAGCATACACCAATGAAGACGACCAGTCGTTACGTCCGGTCACATCAAGGAACACTTGGTCCTTCCAACTCATCGCCACCTGACCGGCCAATGACAAGATAGTCTTTTCACCCGAAATATTTCCGGAAGTTCCTACAGGATTCTTTGAGTTGCCGATAAAGAACTGACCGGGGATAACCAAACCACCATTGGTGTTGAGTTGCAATTCCTGTTGGAAATTATGATAATATTCTCCACGAATGAAACCACTGATATTAAAATCCTTCACCTCTTTATTCCATGAGAAACTGGCATTCAAGTTTGTCTGTTCCTTTGTGTACTGACCTAACTTATAATATCCTCCCTCATTGGCATAGCCACTACCCAATTCTTTAGATTCATTGCGTTTGTAATAGTAGTTATAATTTCCTTCGGCTGTAAATTTCAACCAACTGTTCAAATCCGCAGTCAATTTAAGGCTTGGACGTACAGAAGTTTCCTTTTGAATGTATTCATTTTCATACACACTCCACCAGACCTCTTTACCTGGAGCATTTCCGTATTCATCATTATAAGCATTATCCGCCAATCCGCCATGTGCACCTTTGTAACGGGTTCTCCAATAACGAGTGTCATACATACGGCTAAAAGTACCATCTATAAATTTTTCACCAAAATTGGTTTCTCCACCCTGTCTCGGAGTAGAATTAGCAAAAGAAATAGCAGCTTCAATTTCCACATCCTTTGATATCTTATGACTAGCCTTACCTAAGAAAGAAATACGTTCAAATGAATTGTTCGGCGTATTACCATCAGCATACTTATAAGATAAAGAGGTATAGAAGGAAGAGGTATCATTGGCACCTTGAACCGAAACGTTCGTATTGGAATTGAAACCATTATCATATGCATCAACAAAATTATCCTCATAAGGAGAATAGTTCACTGTAGTATAATCATAAAATTCAATAGGCTTACCATCAAATCTCGGTCCCCAGGAAACACCACCTCCCCATGCAACAGAACGGTCGCCATTACCATTCAGATAAAACGAATTAGTGTCCTGCATATTACCGGACGACTTATAATTTGCATAACCTGACATGTAACCATCACCACGCTGGTTCTGAAAATCAGGACCTCCATATACATGGTCTATACCGAATGTTTGAGAAAAGCTAACACCAAAACCTTTTTTTCCCTTACCACTTTTAGTTGTGATCACAACAGCACCATTTAAACCACGGGAACCATAAAGAGCTGTTGCCGCAGCCCCTTTCAGAACCGATACCGATTCAAAATCATCCGGATTCAGGTTCTTCAATTCATTACCCCAATCGGTATCATTAGCAGCCCAGTCGGCATCACCATTTTTAATTGCATTGTCTAAAATGACGCCATCCACTACATAAATCGGCTGGTTGTTACTTCCCAATGTAGAAGCACCACGAATCAAGATCTTGGAAGACCCGAAAAGTCCCCCATCACCTGCCGAGATTTCAACACCGGCTACTTTACCTTGCAAAGCAGAAACTGGATTTACCACATTAGAATTCAGCTCATCGCTCTTGATTTCTGTTACAGCATATCCCAAAGCCTTAGTAGCACGTTTCATACCCAAAGCGGTCACCACCACTTCCTGCAAGGTTTGTGTGTCATCTTGTAATGTTACATTCATGGGTTGTCCATCCCAAGGAATCTCTACTGTTTGATAACCGACAAAAGAAATCTGAATGATATCCCCCTTTTTCACATTGGACAAAGAAAAGTCACCATCAATACCTGTTATAGTACCATTAGTCGTCCCTTTCACTACTACAGATGCACCAATGACAGTTTCACCCGTAGCATCCTTGACAATTCCTGTACATGTACCACTTTGTTGTGTGAGTTACCATAGTCAAATTTAAATTAGGATAGGGTTAATAAATATTGTATTGTAATACTTTTTATTCTGTCACCACATATCGCTGGACTTCAATATTATATGGTGACAGAACTTTCAGTATTTCCTCGAAATGGTTTATCAGTTAGAGCCGGTTCAGCAGATACTGGTCGCCATAGCGGGTATGTAATTTCTTCACTCCCATCAGAGCCAAATGTTTTCCGAAGGCTCTCATCTTGACATCACGCATGGTTTCAGGACTGGCCTTTTTCATCACTTCATAAATCTGGCCGATAGTCCATCTTTGAAACTTCTCCTCATCTCGGGGCAGACTGAAGCAGCTATAAAAGAGGCTTTCCTCTATGGGACGGCGCAAAAATGCGTCATTACGCAAGCTGACAGCCTGTTCTTCTTTGGGTGAGAGCCAATAGCGGCGGTTATGTTTTAGTTCATCTCTTAACTGAGCATAAAGTTGTTTATAATTGATGCGAGGCAAACGGATACTCCCTTTGGTCATCACCGGATAAAAACGGCGGTTACCGGAAGAATCGGTCAGCAGATCGCAAAAATTGGAGGTGCCAATAAATGAGCTAAGGCGCGGTTGCTGGCTATAGCTGCTTTGAAACGGACGGCGCATACTAAGACCGCTCATTTGGACTAGATTCTTCAGCCGTGCCAGTTTACCTTCTTCCATCCGATTGAATTCGTCTATATTGATAAGAGCCAAAGAGCGCATTTTGCGCAGGGCATCCCCCTCGCGGGTCACATCGAAGTCATCGGTATAATATCCACGTAACGCTGGTGGAAGGAGCGACCGGCAAAAGGTAGACTTCTTCAGGCCCTGAAGGGGATTAACCAAAATGGGAATCAGGCAGTTGCCATGCATCCGGTTTTTACCGCTCCATTGCATCACCATGCCCAGCATCCAGATATGAAACACCTCCACCCATTGCGTTTCATCGCTTACCGAGTGTGCCAGCTCGCTTACTCTGTCGTGCCCGTCCCAGTGTGGCAGATGTTCCAAATAGGCTGTCACGGGGTGAAAAGAAGGAATGCGTGACGAACCCAGATAACGGCGCATATCACGGTCCATACAGTTCACGCCTTCCTCTATTGCATTAATAACCAATGTGTTGAATTCTCGCTCATCCACCACACGGTATTTATCGAACTTGTGCTTGTCATGAAATTCGCATTGTTCTGTTATTTGGTTGTAACGAAAGGAATAATGAGTGGTGAGGAACGAATCAAGCCCTTTCATGGCTTGTTTCAGTTTTGAGTCTTTTTCTTTTTCCATTAAATCTGTTTTTTTATTGATTTGAGGTGTGAAGATAGTTCTGCAAAACAGGGTTTTGCAAGAACTTTGCCCGACAAATTAAAATAAATCCAACGTGTGAAACATTTATGGTAGAATCTTTGCAAGAGGACGAAAGAATCCGTACCTTCGTCCGGAAGAATCTGGGTTCTCACTGACGTGAAGTTGCCTACTCACTTTAGTGAAGAGCCATTGCCACACGGGTGAAACTGCCGCTTCACTAAGGTGAAGCAACAGAATGTTCTGTAAGTTTGCACGATAACATCCTATAAATAAAACAAATACATAGTACATTATGTCAGACATTAAATTTGATATCTATGAATCTCCGGCAAATGACGGGGAAAAGAAAAAATACCATGTGAGAAACACCAACAAGCAGACCATCCACTCGAAGGACTTGATACACGAGGCTACGCTTTATACTTCAGTAAGCCGTTCGGACTGGGCGGCAGTGGTAGAGGGACTGATAGATATTCTGTCCGAGAAATTAGGTGACGGCAAACGAATCCATATCAACGGATTAGGGTATTTCTCTGTCAGTATCGGCTCCACAGAAAGTGAAAATCCTAAGAAGATGACCCGTGGCACAGTACAGATAACAGGAGTCAACTTCCAGCCTGAGAAAAGTTTCAAGAAGAGTATTATAAGCCGGGCACATTTTGTAAGAGAACGATACAAGGTGCACACGGTGGACTTGTCGCCTATCGAAGTGGACGGGCTGCTGAGTGAATATTTTAAAGATCATCGCAGTATCACCTGCGCCCGGATGCAGCAGGTCTGCGGAATGACCCGTTCTACCGCATACCGCCGCCTACAGGCACTGACCCAAGGAGCCCATCCGTCATTACAACGCGAGGGCTACAAAAATGCCACTGCCTACATACCGGTTAAAGGGCATTACGGACGTTCCTACACGGCAGATCGCTGGTAACGAGCCGGATAGGGTGAAGGGAGAATTTTGTGTTTCATGTAAAACGAATTGTTATATCATACTTTAAAATAAGAAAAAATGAAAAGAACCATCTTGAAAAACGTAGGAATCGGCTTGTGCTTCCTGCTTAGCACCGGGACGGTCTGCGCGCAGAACTACCCTGGAAAAGTGAAGAATGCACAAGGTATCGAGGTGACCTATCAATCGAATTACAAAGGGAAAGCCCGGCCGGGACATCTGTTGATGACCGTGTCCGGTGACCGCGTATCATTGACCAACGTATGGCCGGAGCAAAACGACTGTCCCAATCCCCACCCGGAAGACAAAACACCTGTAACCGGCAGTTACATCGACTACACCACCCGGCAGGCATACCGCAGGGCTGAACTACCTAACGGACAAGTGATATCTGCGGTCACTCCCTTCGAATTCGGCAAAGGTTTCACGCAAACGGGCGAAGGAAAACACTTAGGGATGAACTGCAAAATTTTGCGCACATCCATCAATTCCAACACCATCGAGGTGTGGTATACCAACGACATCCCTTTTCGTGGTACTCCGCAAGCCAATGTGGGTGTACCTGACGGATTGGTACTGAGAGTCGTGCGAAACGGTGACATGATTCAGGAAGCCACCCATATTACCCCGCTGAAGAAAGGAAAGGATGTGTTGCCACAGTCGTGGGGGGAAAGCATGGATGCGGCCGACTACCAATATACCATCAACCAAAGCGGAGTTATCACAATTCCGGTCTTCGACCAGCAGAGCATCTGCTTCAACAACGCTAAATTGCCCGAAGTACTGGAGGATGGCGTACAATACAGTGCCGGAGGCGGCACCATCCTGTTGAAGAAAGTGAAGCTGCCCGACTATGTGAAGAATCGTACCGTCTTTGCGGAAGTTGTCCAATACTCGGACGGTGATGCTTACGACCGCACCGGTTCTGTCTTTCTGATACCGGAAGGCAAGCAGCTGTCTTTTCTTGATGCCATACGTGATTTGAAGAAAGTTCCCTCTTTCCGCTCGGAAAATACGGACTACCACGGGCTGATTTCCACAGCGGAGTATGATGTGCCTTTAGAGTTGATGCGTTTCTTCACCGGTTTCGGTGTGCGCAAGTTCAATTATAATAAGGTGAAGGGGCAGGACTGGGTGGATTCCGTACTTTACAAAATGGAGGTAACTCCACTGGCCGAAAAATTGGAAGGGGAAGCTTGGATTGGCGCTTACATCGGCAACTGGGATGCCAAAGGACATCGTCTGTCGTTGAAACTGAAGTATTATCCTGATGAAGAACATCGAGTTTATAATACTCTTCCGCTGTTCAATACAGTGAATTATCTGGAGCAGGCAGGACAGCCTTATCCGATTTTCATGCGTCAGGATTCTCTTACCGTAAAGTTCACCTTGAAGGAGCCTGCCAAGAACGCCCGTCTGTACTACCTCACCACGGGACATGGCGGTTGGGGAGGCGGTGATGAGTTCAACCAGAAACCGAACACTCTCTATTTGGACGGTGAAAAGGTGATCTCTTTCGTACCTTGGCGGGATGATTGTGGAACTTATCGTAACTGGAATCCTTGTTCGGGTAATTTCTCCAATGGACTGAGTTCTTCCGACTTGAGCCGTTCCAACTGGTGTCCGGGTACGGTGACCAATCCCGAATACATCTATTTGGGTGATCTGGAAGCGGGTGAACACAGCATTACCGTAAAAATACCACAGGGTGCTCCCGAAGGAGGAAGCAATAGTTATTGGTGTATCTCGGGTACGCTTATTTATTAATGTAAATTCCTTTGTCCTGCGATAACAGAAATGTTTCTGTCACCGCAGGACAAGGAATGTTCCAACTTTTCTATCTCCTCAAAGGACAATCTTGTTCTTGTGCAAGTTGTCACATGGGCAAGTTCAAGGACTTAAAATTACAGTCTACAGTTTGTTTGGACTTCTTTCCCTCTTCCGTCCTTCCTTTCATCTTTTGATTGTTGTCTGCAATACTTATATATAAAAAGGTATATTTTCTCTAGCAATACACCAACGGCATGGACTGACATCACCTTTTTTCCTTTGGTTCTTATCCCAATATACGTTACCTGTTTTCTACCGACTACCAAACAAAGGGTAAATATTCGATGAAAAAACAATATAAATCATTTCAAGAAACTTCTGTGACAGTTAGCAGTTCTCTCTTTAAATAAGGTGCTTCAGGCATCTCAAACGTTAAAAATCAGGGCATATTAAAAATATTTTTCAAGAGACCCTCTTTATATATTAAAATTGTTATATATTTGCACCGTTAATCTAAATTAAATTGAAAAACATAGTTCTGAAGGAACTAAGAAAATGTAATTACTTGATTTTCAATAAACTTAAAAAATCACAGCTATGTTAAAACGACTAAAATCAGTCAGTATGTTGCTGTTCCTAATGGGTGCCTCTACCGGAGCAGCATCAGACACAGGAAGTAAAATGGACCGGACAGCCTATTGATGTAACTTTAAAAGATGATACGCAACAGTTAGGTGAAGTTGTGGTTACAGCTTTGGGATTGAAGCGTGAAGAAAAAGCTTTGGGATATGCAGTTACTGAAGTGAAGGGAGATGAATTAAAAGCTGCCAATACCATTTCTCCGGTAGCCGCATTGCAAGGTAAAGTAGCCGGTGTTGAAATCTCAGGATCAGATGGTGGTTTGTTTGGTGGTACCAAGATACAGATTCGTGGAGCTTCAACCTTAAGTTCCAACAACCAGCCTATCTATGTGGTGGATGGAGTGATTCTGGATAACGGTGTATCTGGTAATACGACAGCAGACTGGGACGCAGGTGCCAACAACGCCAGCGACTATGGTAATGAGTTGAAAAACTTAAATCCTGATGATTTTGAAACTGTATCAGTATTGAAAGGTGCTGCGGCAACAGCATTGTATGGTTCCCGCGGTTTGAATGGTGCGGTTGTAATCACCACCAAATCCGGTAAGGGTACACAAGGGCTGGGTATCAGCGTTTCTCAAACATTTGGTATTGACCATGCTTTCAAGACTCCGGATATTCAAACTTTATATGGTCCAGGATACATGCCGGGACAATCTGATGCCGACCAAAATGGAAGTATGTGGGATGAACATCAGTTTACAGTAAATCAGAATGGAGAACATACGTTAGTAGGAGTACCCAACTTTGGTTTTGGTCCTAGATATGATGGCTCTCAAATCCGCAATTATGATGGTACATGGACTACCTATTCTCCACGTAAAAATAATATGCTGGATTTATATAAATTAGGATTCAATACAAACACGAATGTTTCTATTCGCGGTGGTAATGAAAAAACATCATTTTATACATCTTTATCTTATAAAAATGCCAAATCAACAACAGAAAACAATACTTTTGAACGTTACTCCATGTTGTTGAAAGCTAGCCATAAGTTGAACGATTGGGTGGATGTTGCTGCTTCTTTTAGCTTTGCCAACTCAAAACCGCGTAATGCACAACTGAATGCGGGTGAATTGTTTGTCAATGCAAATACCAATGTGATTAACCCGCTATTTGACGTAGATTATTTCCGGAACAAATATTTAGGTGAGCATGGTGGTATTGCCAGTACCAGCTATGGTGACCAATATGGTTCGGTTCCTTCCAGCGCTAAAAATTATTTCTTCAAAGTAGATAATTACGATTATGTACGGAAGGAAACTGTTATTCGTCCTACATTTGAAGTAAATGTAAAGATGACAGATTGGCTGAAGTTTAAAGCAGACGCTAATATGAACCGTTATTATACTTCTATAGAAGATAAGCAATTAGGTTCCGGTTATGCAAACGAAGGAGGATATTATGGTATTACGCAAGATATAAAAGAACAATTTACCGTAGGGGGAACTTTTACTGCCAGCAAGCAGATAAAAGATTTTTCACTCGGTGGATTCGCACGATTTGAGTATTACAACACCTCTTCCCAACATTCAAAAGTATCAACTGACGGAGGAATGGTGGTGCCTGGAGAATGGTTCGTGGAGAACTCAAAAAAGACTAAAAAGAGCGAATCGACCATATCGGGCAGCAAAAGAATTATTTCTGCCATTTTTGCTTTAAATTTAGGATGGAAGAATCAATTCTATTTGGATGTTACAGGACGTAATGACTGGTCTTCTGCATTGGTATATGCCAATCGTACAGGTAATCACTCATACTTCTATCCTTCTGTATCAGGTTCATGGTTGATTAATGAAACTTTCCGCGAAAGTATGCCTTCATGGATTAACTTGGCAAAACTTCGTGCATCATGGGCACAAGTAGGTAATGATACAGACCCATACGCTGTCAATCAGACGTATTCTTTTGCCACAATGGAAATGTATGACGGCAATATCTATACCAATGAACTGGACAAACTGATGAAGATTGCCGACCTTAAACCGGAACGTAAGAATTCATGGGAAATAGGTTTGGATTTCCGTACTTTTAATAATCGTTTGAATTTGGATTTCACTTATTATAAGGAAAATACCACAGACCAGATTATGAAAATCAATGTTCCTGCTATTTCCGGTGTTACCCAACAGTTGGTAAATGCTGGTAATATCCAAAACTCAGGTATTGAAATCGCATTAAATACCACTCCTATCAAAACTAAAGACTGGCAGTGGGATCTGGACTTCACTTATACACGAAACAGAAGTAAAATTGTATCCTTGCATCCTAATGTTGCCAACTATATTGAATTGTCCGGTTATGTAAACGCATACGACTATCATATCGGCTCTGTAGCAAAAGTCGGTGAGTCTTATGGTGTGTTGATGTCAGATGTCACTCAGGCACGTAATGAAAACGGTGTACCTTTGTTGGAGTGGGATGACAGCTGGAGAGGCGCATATAGAGCACAAAGCAAAACAGCGGAAGTAGTGGGCAACATGACACCGGATTTTCTGGGATCTGTAGCAACAACATTAACTTGGAAAGATTTAAGTTTGAATGTCGGACTGGACATGCGTTTTGGAGGTTTGGTGGCATCTTACTGTAACTTATACGGAACTCAGGCCGGTTGGACAGAAAGCTCTTTGCAATACCGTGACCCGGAACATGGAGGTATGACTTGGACTAGTCAATATGCCGATTCCAAAGGTATTCAATATACTGATGGTATGATTCCGGAAGGTGTTTTTAAAGAAGGAACAATTGCAACCTTGGTGGATGGAACAAAAATGGATGTCAGCGGACTGTCTTACGCACAGCTGGTACAGGAAGGAAAACTGGAACCCACTCATGCCGGTTCATGGTATGGAAATAATTATTCATGGGGAGCACAGACAATTGATGACATTTGGGTACACAAGTTGAGTTATATCGCTTTGCGTAATATTACTATAAATTATCGTTTGCCTAATAGCATCAGTCACAAACTGGGTGCAAAAGGATTGAACCTGTCATTCAGTGCACGTAATTTGGGATATCTGTATAATTCATTACCTAATAACCTGAATCCGGAATCTGTACGTTCTAATTCAGCTTCAGAGTTCCGTATTCGTGGTTTCGAGCCTTATACGGCAAGTTACATATTTACAATTAATGCCAATTTCTAATTGTTAACTTTAAAAGAATTATCAACAATGAAATATAGAACTTTAGCAGCCGCACTGCTTTTAGGAAGTGTAATGTTTACTTCCTGTGTAGATGAATTCTCTGAATTAAATTCAGATCCGTCTACTATTACAAAGCCTGATATTCGTTTCCTGTTCACTAAATGTGAGGCTTCTTTCCAACCGGGAGATTATGCACAGTGGTTTGGAGGATTTAATGATCTTTCTACCTGGTCGCAAACAACAGTTTCATCAGGAGGTAATACAACTCGTTCAAATCGTCCGACTGATGAAGCCAATGGTTGTGGTTATGAAGTAAACGAAGTTCTTCGTTATGCTAATGAGATTCGATATCAAATCAGCCAGTTGCCTGAAGAGGAAAAAGCGACTTATGAATATATCCAATATCTTTGTAATCCTTTGTTGGTTTATTTAAGTATCCAAGATGCCGACCTATATGGCTCACGTCAATATACAGAAGCAGAACAAGCCAGATATACCAATCCTCCTTTGTTATTGCCTAAGTATGACACTCAAGAGGAACTTTTGGAAGTATGGCTGAAAGAACTGGACCAGACTATTAATTATCTGAGCAGTAACGAAATCAAAGATGTTTTGAATAATCAGGACTTTATTTATAAAGGTGATTTGAAAAAATGGGGCAAACTGGCCAATTCTTTGAAATTGAAAATTGCAGCCCGTTTGATAAACAAAGACCGGAACCGTGCTTTTGAAATAGTAAAACAGGTAGCAGAAAGTCCTGTTGGCTTAATTGCTACTACGGATGATGACTTTGTATATAACAAGGGTAAGTTCGATAACAATTGGAATAATGATTTTTCTGTAGGAGTAGGTACGCAACATCTTATAGACTTTTTGGTAAACAACAAAGATCCGCGTTTGCTTTATTTCTTCCAAAAGAATGACTACAATTCTAATGTTGTGCAGGCTTATTTTGATCAAAAAAGAGAAATGCCGGATTTTGTAGAAAAGAATGTAATTTCTGAGGTTAAAAATGGAAAGAAAGTCTTTAAAGAATGGGGTGGTCCAGGTGAACCTTGGGTACGTTATTATGGTCTTCCTGTAGAAATAGGTGCAGGACAGATGGACAAATACGAGGATTATTTTGACCCCACAGGACAATTGTTTGTTTTGTACTCGGCAGCTGGTGCCAAGAAAAGCTATTATCCGTGTACTTACCGGAATCAAGAAATGGTAAAAGGTTTGTTGACATATACTTATCCGGATGCTCCGGATGTTACTCCGGTTCAGGACACTCAACAATATGGCTGGTATGGTCTGTATTTTTCGGCAGCGGAAACCAATTTCTTCTTGGCTGAATTCACCCTGTTGGGAGCTACTTGGAATGGACAAAAAAGTGCCCAAGAGTATTTTACAGACGGTATCACTGCTTCAGTAAAAGGATATGATTATGTTGCCGGTCAGAATCATATACCTTATTATGACAGTCCTTATGTAAATGACCCTCATGATGTTTCCATTAAGCTGCAAGAGGAATGGCTGACAGAACTGCTTAAGAAAGAGGCTTATAATTTAAGTGGAGATAAAGCTTCTGATTTGGAAAAAGTGTATATCCAAGAATATCTCCATTATTTTAATGCACCGATTGATCAATATGTTAACATTATGCGTTCTGGTGTTCCTATGAAGAATAGTTCCATTTTACCGCGTAAGGAATTTGACGAACAATTGGGTGACTCTTATCCTATCCCTAGAAGATTTGCTGTTATGGAGCCTTTGGAATCAGATCAGTTACATGACATAACTATCGCTGCATATAAAGCACAAGGTTATACATATCAAGGTACAAATGCAAAAAATCCACAAGTTTTGCATGACGAACGTGTATGGATGGATAAAGAAAATCCTGATTTTGGTAAAGGACCGAAGAACTGAAAATAAAATTAAAGAATAACAGTTCCCCTTGTTTTTCCTGTAAAAACAAGGGGATTGTTTTATTTTGACCTTCAGGACTATACATAGAATTATTTTGCAAATATTATTTATATGTAAGTAAAGAGTTGATTCTTTTTGAAAAAGATAAGGACTTTCTAAAACAATGATCCGATGCTGTTTTTCATTTGTAAGATGAAAAACTTTCCCATCAATTATTGAAAGTTCTCATTCTTTTACGGAATGTAATACTCCCTTATTTCTTTGTGCAAAGTAGTGATTTGGGTAGAAATTTCTTTTTGTCGTTATTACATTAAACTTCACTGATTATCAGATACATAGCTGCAAGAGTAGTTCTGAAGGAACTAAGGAAACGGAATTACTTGATTTTTAATAAACTTTACTTTAAGTAATGTAAAGGAAGGGGATATCATTGTTATTTCTTTCGTAGGTTATGCTACTCAAGAAATAAAATGGACTGGGAAACCTTTAGATGTCCTTTTGAAAGATGATACTCAATTACTGGGTGAAGTAGTAGTTACCGCTTTAGGAATGAAGCGTGAAGAAAAAGCTTTGGGTTATGCAGTAACCGAATTAAAAAGTGAGGAGTTGTATACCAATACTGTCAATCCGGTTGCATCATTACAAGGAAAAGTAGCTGGTGTAGAAATATCGAATTCAGACGGTGGTATCTTTGGCTCTGCTAAAATCCAAATTCGTGGTGCGTCAACCTTAGGAAGCAATAACCAACCTATATACGTTGTCGATGGTGTCATTCTTGATAATTCCACACAAGGACGTGATATGGATGGTGAAGAAATTGATGCGATTGACTATGGTAATGAATTGAAAAACTTGAACCCGGATGACTTTGAAACTGTATCTGTACTGAAAGGTGCCGCAGCCACAGCGCTTTATGGCTCTAGAGGTTTGAACGGCGCCGTGGTTATTACCACCAAAGGTGGAGGAAAGTTCAAAGGATTCGGTGTAGATGTCACTCAAACATTAGGTATCGACCACGCCTACAAACAACCCGGAATTCAAACTGTATATGGACCGGGAGCCCGTCCAGGTAGAATCGGATATGGAGAAAATGGCAATACTTGGATTCCTACTTATTATACCAACGCAAAGGGAGAACCTTCATTGATCGGAGCATCTACTTTAGGATGGGGGCTCCCCTACGACAGTTCGGTAATGATTGAAGACTATGATGGACGCAAAGTACCTTATTCTCCAATCAAAAATAACATGCTAGATATGTATCAATTAGGCTTTAACACTAATACTAATGTATCAGTACGTGGCGGTAATGAAAAAACATCATTCTATAGTTCTGTTTCTTACAAGAAAGTGAATGCCACCACTCCTAATAATACATTTGAACGTTACGCTTTCTTGGTAAAAGGTAGCCATAAAATCAGTGATAGAGTAGATGTTGCCGCTTCCGTCAGTTTCGCCAACTCCAAGCCACGCAATGCTGCTCGTGCCGTAGGTGAATATTTCTACCAGGGATTAACCCCACTATATGACGCTAAGTACTATCGTGATAAATATTTAAGTGAACAAGGCGGTATTGCACGTTCTGGAGATACTTATGCCAATGTACCCGAATCCAGCAAAAGTTATTGGTTTAATATTGACAATATGGACTACAACCGTAAAGAAACCGTAGTACGTCCTATTTTAGAAGTCAATGTAAAAATTGCCGATTGGGTCCGTTTCAAAGGAGAAGGCAATATGAACTATGTATACATTCGTGAAGAAAATAAAGAACTTGGTACCGGAGTTGCTTACGAAGGAGGTAACTATAAATTGGCACAACAAACTAAAGAACAAACCACCTTTGCAGGAACTTTTACTTTTGATAAAGCAGTAAAAGATTTCAATCTGGGTGGCTTTATTCGTGGTGAATATTACAACAACTATCAGACTGCTTATTCTGTAGAAACTGATGGTTTGATTGTACCTGGGCAATTTTTCATAGGCAACAGTAAACGACAGGTCAAAGCAAGTGGAAAAATAGAAGGAACTAAACGGATGTTATCTGCGGTATTTGCTTTCAATGCTTCTTGGAAAAATCAATTATATTTAGATGTAACCGGGCGTAATGACTGGTCTTCAGCATTAGTTTATGCTAATAAGAACGGTAATTACTCATACTTCTATCCTTCAGTTTCCGGTTCTTGGCTGATCAGTGAAACATTCAAAGACAAAATGCCCTCATGGATTTCGTTTGCAAAAATTCGTGGTTCATGGGCACAAGTAGGTAATGATACAGGCGCTTACACTATTAATTCCGGTTACAATGTAGGTAATTTGCAGTTAATAGATGGTAGCTATGTATATACAAATTCATTCTCAAGCACAGCCATTTCACCCAACTTAAAACCAGAACGGAAAAATGCTTGGGAAGTTGGTCTGGATTTACGTTTCCTAGACAATCGTATCAACCTAGACGCAACTTACTATAAAGAAAATACAAGAGATCAGATTATGAATATCTCTACACCATCCATTTCTGGTGTTAGCAATCAGTTAATTAACGCCGGTAATATTCAAAACAGTGGTGTGGAAATAGCTTTAAATACGATTCCTTTCCGTAATAAAGATTGGGAGTGGAACTTAGATTTCACCTTTACAAAGAATAATAACAAGATTATCGAATTACACCCTGACGCTGCCGAATACATTGGCTTACGTGGTTCTACAGGATGGGGTAACATGCGTATCCAATCGGCAGCCAGAGTTGGCGGACCTTATGGCGTATTGATTTCCGATATAACTCCTAAAAGAGATGACAACGGCAATATCATTCTGAAATGGAGCGATTCTGACCGTTCTGCCTATGCTGATAGAAGCTTGAAAAATGAAGTAATCGGTGATATGAATCCAGACTTCTTAGGTTCTGTTTCGACCGGATTGACTTGGAAAAACTTAAGTTTCAGAATGGCCTTGGATATGCGTTTTGGCGGTAAAGTAGCTGTTTATGGTAATCGCTATGGTACAGCTTACGGATGGACAGAATCTTCTTTAAAATTCCGAGATGAGGCTCATGGCGGTATGACATGGACCAGCCAATATTTGAATGCGGATGGAAGTCAATCAGGAAGTTACGGTGTTACTTATCATGATGGTATGATCCCTCAAGGAATATTTGCTTCGGGTACTCAAGTTACAGGTATAGATGGTAAAACTCATGATGTAAGTGGTATGTCCTATCAACAAGCTTATGAAAATGGAATCCTTGAACCAATGCATGCTGCATCGTATTATAATTATGCCAACCAATGGTCAACAGGTGTAACCAATGACGGATGGATACATGATTTGAAATATATTGCTTTGCGTGAAATTACCGTTGGGTATACATTCCCATCAAATATTGCCGGCAAAATTGGAGCAAAAAGATTGGGAGTAAGTTTCTCTGCACGTAATCTAGGGTATCTATATAATTCACTACCTAACGATGTAAATCCTGAAGGTGTACGTGGTAATTTGAGTGGTGAATTCCGTATCCGTAGTTTCGACCCATATACAGCTAATTACACAATGACTATAAATGTAGGATTCTAAACTTATAAAAAAATGAAGATTATGAAATTAAAATATATAATGGCAAGCTTTTTAATTGGCAGCTGTGCTTTTATAAGCAGCTGCAAAGATGATTTTGCCGATATCAATACTAATCCGACTATCGTTTCAAAACCAGACCCTCGCTATTTGTTTACCCAAGCATTAGCAAATTTTGATGGCCATGACTATTTTGCCTGGTATTACGATTACAATAATATGCTGAGATGGTCTCAAACAGTAGCTTCAACAGGAGGTAATGAAAACCTGATGACTACTATGTCCAATTCAGGCAAAATGGGATCACAAGTTTACAATGTAATGAACCAAGTAAATGAACTGACTTATATTGTAAATACAACTTTAGAGGGAGAAGAACAAGCAAAATATACTTATCTGAAAGCACTCTGTCAACCTTTAATGATTTACTTGGCTATGTGGGATACTGATATGTATGGCTCTATGGCATACACAGAAGCCTATCAAGCACGTTACGGAGGAACCCTCACTCCAAAATATGACACACAAGCCGAATTATTTGATTTGTGGGAAAAACAATTGAAAGAAACTGTTGAAACATTAGCCAATGATGTAACTATTGATGGAAATAAAGTAACACAGCAGTCTTTAGGCTCACAGGATATCATCTACCAAGGCGATTATACCAAATGGTTGAAATTTGCCAACTCTCTTCGTTTAAAGCTAGCAGTTCGTTTAATTAACGAAGATAAGGATCGGGCACTGAATATTGTAAGAGATGCTGCCAAGTATCCTATTATGGATGGTTTGGAAGATGACTTCTTCTATAATAAAAGTGCTACAGACCGTCATATGCCTGGTGGAAATTCTATGGATAACCGTGGTGCAGGATCAATGCAATTAATCAACTTCATGCTTGAACATTTTGATCCACGTATCCGTGTCTTTTTTGAAAAGAATGATTATAATTCAATTGTCGTACAAGCATTCTATGACAAAGGACAAAGACTACCTTCATTTGTAGAAGAAAATGTCATATCAGAAGAAGTTAACGGCAAAAAGGTTTTCAAAGGTTGGAAAGCTCCTGGTGAACCTTGGGTACGTTATTACGGTTTACCGACAGAAGTAGAAGCCGGCTTAGCCGACCAGCACCCGGAATATGCTGATTATTTTGACAAGGCTGGCAAGCTGTGGAAAGTTTCAGATAAAGATGGCAATGGAGAAACAACTTATTATCCATATTCTCCATTAAATCAATATATGTTTGACAAAAAGGTCATTATCGACTATCCGGTTGCTCCAGGTGCGCCAAAAGTTCAGATTACAGATTTATACGCATGGTATGGATTGTATCTATCCACAGCAGAAGTAAACTTGTATCTGGCAGAACTTAAGTTATTAAGCCAAGGACAAGATATAGGTTTCTCAGGAAACGCAGAGTCCTATCTGAAAAAGGGAGTAGAATATTCAATGCGTGCTTATGACAAGTTAGCAGGTTTAAATCATATTCCCTATTATGACAATACATTTGGACAAGACAAATTTGATGTAACCATTAAGTTGCAGGAAAATGAAGTCACTAGATTACTAAATGATCCTATTTTGACTTTAGATGGATCTACGACAGAGAATTTGGAAAAAGTATACTTGCAACAGTATATTCACTTCATTTTCTTCCCGGCTGATCAATATATCATGATGCGTCGTTCCGGATGTCCAATGAAAGAAAGTGATTTATATCCCATGCTGAACTTAAATCCTAAAGTCAGCAACTATCCATTACCTCGTAGATTTCAAGTGACACAACCAACTGTAGATGATAAAATGGGAGATATCAAGAGAAAAGCATATCAAGACCAAGGATATTCCTATGGTCCGGAGCCTACAATATTAAATACAGAACGGGTTTGGTACGATAAAAAAGCTCCTCAATTTGGAGAAGGACCTAATTTGAATTAGTAAAAAAATAGTCTGAAATATGACGCTAGTCCAAGTTTATTAATTAAAAAGGAAGAGGTTATGTGATATATTCTCTTCCTTTTTTATTATATCCCAAAATCATTTGATATGCTGATACCGGCAAAGCATATTATTTATTGCTGCAACTTAAAAAAAACTCATTTTGTTTATTGTGATGAACAATTTATTGCTATTTTTGTAATGTATGATAAACAAAAAGAAGAAATGGAACGATTATTTGAATCCTTTATCAAGAAACTGGCTATAACAAATACTTCTTTTGTACGTAGCCTGATGAATGAGATAGAATGGGAAGCTCGTCTTATCGGTATAAAGGGGGCCCGGGGAGTTGGAAAAACAACTTTATTGTTGCAGTATATCAAACTGAACCTTCCAATGGATAAAACCGTACTTTATGCCAGTGTGGATAATATCTGGTTCAGTGAACATAAACTTTATGATTTAGCTTCCGATTTTGTAAAGCGGGGAGGAAAATATCTATTTCTGGATGAAGTACACAAATACCCCAACTGGTCTCAAGAACTGAAAAATATGTATGATGACTTACCTGAACTTCATGTAGTCTTTACAGGTTCGTCCTTGCTTGAAATCTTAAATGCCAAATCGGATTTAAGCCGGCGGGCTATTGTTTATGAAATGCAAGGTTTTTCTTTTCGCGAGTATTTAAACTGGAATGAAAAACTATCATTGCCGATATTGACTTTAAATAATATATTGGACAATCATCTGGCATTATCTGTCGGGATAGTAGACAAAGTTAAAGTTCTGAAACATTTTTCTGATTATTTGAAACATGGATATTATCCTTATTACAATGAATTACCCGCTCTTTATTATTCAAGAATAAATGAAGTGGTCAATCTGATTGTGGAATTGGAGATTCCACAGTTAAGAGGGGTTGATATTTCATATACAACTAAAATTAAGCAGTTACTATATATCATTGCAGAGTCGGCGCCTTTTATTCCTAATGTCAGCAAACTAAGTGAACGGATAGGAATCTCACGTAATTCATTGCTGGCCTATCTGGATGCCCTCCATGACAGCTGTCTGACTATGAATCTCCAAAAAGAAGGCTCCGGCATAAGCCGCTTGCAAAAACCTGATAAACTGTTTTTGGAGAATCCTAATCTAATGTATGCATTGTCTGCCAGTCAGATTGATATTGGAAATGTCAGGGAAACTTTTTTTGCCAACCAATTGCGTTATTGCCACAGAATAAACGTTTCTAAAGAGAGTGATTTCTTTATTGATGGACGCTATACTTTTGAAGTCGGTGGTAGACATAAAGGTAAACAACAAATAAATGGACTTTCTGATGCATATATTGTCGCTGATGATATAGAGTATGGAATAAATAATAAAATACCATTATGGTTGTTCGGCTTTCTATATTAGTACTCTTTTCGGTAGAAAATAGATAGAAAATTGTATTTAAAAGTCCTTCTATAGACTTTTAAATACAATTTTTCTTTTTGAGGCATAAAAATAAAATACACTGATATTCAGACATATAGCTGCAAGAGTAGTTCTGAAGGAACTAATGAAACGGAATTACTTGATTTTCAATAAACTTTAAAAAAAATCACAGCTATGTTAAAACGACTAAAATCAGTCAGTATGTTGCTGTTCCTAATGGGTGCCTCTACCGGAGCAGGGACTTGATGGCGACTTCTCTTTATCCAATGTGAAAAAAGGGGATATCATTCAAATTTCATTTGTAGGTTATCAAACAGTAGAGATTCCTTGGGATGGACAACCCATGAATGTAACTTTACAGGATGACACACAAACATTGGGTGAAGTTGTAGTGACTGCTCTTGGTATCAAACGTGAGAAAAAAGCACTGGGTTATGCCATGCAGGAGGTAAAAGGTGACGCGTTACTTGAAGCTCGTGAAACGAACCTCGCAAATGCTTTGACAGGTAAAGTTTCAGGTGTCCAGATTATCCGTTCAAGTAATGGTCCTGGCGGTTCTTCCAAAATCCAGCTTCGTGGTGCGAATTCTGTAACAGGTTTGAACCAGCCGTTAATTGTTGTCGATGGTGTGCCAATGGATAACTTTACAGGAGCAAGTAATAATGATATTGATAACCCGACATTGGATATGGGTAATGGACTTTCAGATATTAATGCTGAAGATATTGAGTCCATGTCTGTGTTGAAAGGTGCGTCAGCTGCTGCTCTTTATGGTTCTCGTGCCGGTAATGGTGTTATTTTGATTACAACTAAAAAAGGAACAAAGCGTGAAGGTTTGGGTATCACTATCTCTGGTTCAGTTTCCGCTGAGACAACATTTATGCTCCCTAAACGCCAAAAAGCCTTTGGGCAAGGTGAGAATGGCGTGTTCGACTCAACTAACGGCTATAGCTGGGGACCTGAAGTAACAGGGCAAAGCTACACAAAATGGGATGGTACAACTGCAAATATGCAAATCTTTGATAACGTAAAAAATTTCTTTGATACAGGTGTGAACTTATCAGAAAGCATATCATTCCAGCAGCAGTATGATAAAACATCCATTTACACCTCATTGAATCGTATGGATGACTCCAGCATGATACCGGGTGCTAACTTAAGCCGTACAAACTTAACTTTGCGTGCATCTTCTACTTTTGGTAAAGATGATCGTTGGAGTATTGATGCAAAAGTACAATACATCAATACCCTCGCAGAAAACCGCCCTATCAGTGGTGCACGTGGGAATAATGCATTTTATACTATTTTCAATATGCCTACGACTATTGACATCCGTGACTTTTCCAGCCCTGTCAAAGACGAATTCGGCGAAATGATCTGGTGGAGTAAAGGGGGTATCAACCCTTATTGGTCTAAAGATTATAATCCCAATAAAGACAGTCGCAATCGTTTCCTGATGAACGGATCATTGAAGTACAAATTTACAGATTGGCTGGATGCTGAAATCAAAGCCGGTAGTGATATGTATTTCACTGAGGGTGAAGAGAAATTGTATGCAGGAAGTCCTACTAATAATAAGAACAGCCGTTACAGCACTAGTGAGAAAAAGTTCTTCGAAAATAATTTCAGCTTTTTGATCAGTGGCCATAAAGATGAATTGTTTGGAAAATTTGGTGGTAATTTCTCTTTTGGTGGTAACTTAATGGAAAGAAAATCTACAGGTTTGGATAATTCTATGGGAAAATTGACTGCGCCCGATTTATTCTCTTTAGCCAATGGTGACAAAAAAGATTTGTCAATAACCGAAACCTATATTCATAAAAAAATCAATTCTTTGTATGGAACTCTTGGGATCAACTATAATGGTTGGGCATTCTTGGATGCAACTTTCCGTAATGACTGGTCATCAGCTTTGAATAAAGAAAACCGTTCATTCTTCTATCCGTCTGTTTCATTGTCATGGGTGATCAGTGATATGGTGGGTAAAGTAGGCAAAGGCATGCCCGAATGGTTTACTTATGCTAAAGCACGTGCATCTTTTGCACAAGTAGGTAACGATATGGATGCATATCAGTTATATAATACATATAGTATTGGTTCAGACCCTAATGGCAATACAACTGCCGGACAAGGAAAAACCAAATACGATGCAGATGTACGCAGCGAGTTGATTACTTCTTGGGAAGCCGGTGCTGAATTGAAATTCTTCAATAACCGTTTAGGAGTTGACTTTGCATGGTACAAGACAAACGCAAAACGCCAGTTAATGAATATTCCTTTAAATAACCTTTCCGGTTATGATAACATGAAAGTAAATGCAGGTAACATTCAAAATACCGGTATTGAAATCATGTTGAATGCACGCCCTATCGAAACAGCTCAATTTAGTTGGGATACTCAGTTGAACTTCTCTCAGAACAAGAGTAAGATTATTGAATTATTACCGGGAAAACCAGGTATGCAGTATGCTTTAGGAGGTTCTGACGCATTACAGGTTTATGCAGTTGCGGGAGGTGCTTATGGTGAAATCTGGGGTACCAAATATCAACGAGTAGAAGAAGGAGAATTTAAAGGACAATTATTACTCAATGAATCAGGACTGCCACAGGCCACTAGTGACAAGCATAAGATTGGTGAACAACAGCCTGACTTCCTATTAGGATGGACAAATACATTTAATTATAAAAACTTCACACTTAGTTTCCTGATTGACGGACGTTTTGGTGGCGATATTTTCTCATTCACCAATATGAACTTGCAACGTAGTGGTATTGCCGAATGTACTGCTCCAGGCGGTAAACGTGAGGATATCGTTGTAGCGGGAGTTATCAAAGATGGCAACGGTTATAAGGTAAATGATCAAAGTGTTTCTTTAGAACGTTATTACAAAGCTTTGGCTACAGGCCGCGCCGGTATTTCGGAAGCTTATATCTATGATGCTACCAACATCCGTTTGCGTAACATCGCCTTGAGTTATCGTTTCCCGTCATCTATGTTGAAAAAGACTCCGTTCCAACAGGTTAAGCTTGGTTTCACCGTGAATAATGTATGGATGATTTCAAGCCATTTGGACGGCATTGATCCGGAATCAGTATATGCTACAAGTACTAATGCAACAGGTTTGGAGAACTCGTCAGCTCCGACATCACGTTCTTACCTGTTTAATGTAACTCTTGGTTTCTAATCATAAAAAAGAAAAAGAACAATGAAAACAATGAATAAATTATTTTTGGGGCTTGGCTTTTGCGCCGGATTAGTTTCCTGCTCTGACTTTGATGAAGTCAATACCAATCCCACAGCCGCCGGTGAGGAATATGTAAAACCTCAATATGCATTGAATAATTCTATAGGACAGGCACAGATGAATCCCGGTACCGCAGAACGTGTAGTAGTCTATAATTGGGCTAGTGCTGCCAGAATTTGTGGAGAAATGAGTTTTCTGAACGTAGGCCGCTATAGTGATGACTACACATCTGCTTATTATTATCCTGATCTCAGTTCCAGTATTAAAAATGCTACGTTGGCTATTACAGCAGTAGAAAACCAGCTCGAAGCGGCCACTACCACTGCACATGAAAAAGAATTTTTCCCGAACGTAAAGCAGTTTGCCCGTATCTGGCGTGCCTATCTTATCAGTGAGTTTGTTGATAATTTCGGACCTTATCCTATTGAAAGTTTCCTAGGGGAAAATCCTGTTTTCAACTCAGAGAAAGATGATTATGAATTCATTTTAAAGGAGTTGAAAGAAGCGGCAGCAGCTATCAACACCTCTGTCCTACCTGTTGAGGCAGAAGGCAAATGCGACCCGTTTGACAATGTAAAATATGATCCTGTGAAGTGGCAGAAATATGCAAATTCACTCCGTATGCGTCTGGCCATGCGTTTATCAAACATCGACAAGGCAACTGCACAGGCCGAATTTGAGGATGCAGCCAAAGGTAACAAGATTTTAACGGCTGATGATATGTTTGCAGTAAAAGAAAATGATGGATGGGATGTCTTTTCCGGAGTATATACCCGTTCATTTGACGATCAGGTTCTTTCTTCAACAGTTGCCAATCTTCTGACTAATTTAGGTGGTATTAAAGTAACAGAACAACGTTCCGATTTGGCTAGTTATGTTAAACCAGCTAATTATTTAGGTATTAAATATGACAGACATTATGTTGCTAATACAGATAATCCTACTAAACAATATTGGCTGGATGGTATGCCGGAAAATCTTGACCCGCGTGCATTAAAGATATTCTGTCTGCCTGATGATGAAAATGCTGAGAACTACATAGATAAATATAATGACAGGACAGCTAAAGATTTCGTTCTTTACACAGTAGACGAAAACGGAAATCCGATTCCTAACAAGGATAATCCCGGAGAAATAAAGATTGATGCAACTCGTTGTTGGAATGGTTATCCCGCTGGTTCGCGTGGTGGATGGTCACCAACCTTGGCTTATAACCAACTGGTAACAAATGGATATGGCCCCGGCTGTACTCTTCCAATGTTGGGTAAAGACTACTGTAAGGGCAAATCTCGCATATTCTTTGCAGCATGGGAAACGTATTTCTTGCTAGCAGAAGCTTCATTGTATGGTTGGAACACTGGAACAACAGCGAAAGAAGCCTATGAAAACGGTATTAAAGCTAGTTTTGAATACTTTGGTGTTAGCGAATATGTGAATGATTATCTGAATTCCACCAACTACAATCGTGTAGGTACTTCAGTCAAATTTGATCATACCACTGAACCTACTGCTGAACAAATGACTTATGTGGATGGATACAGCAAGGAACAGAAGACTGTTACTTATGAATATCCTACAGCTTCTAAAACGTTATATGGAAAAGCATTGAATGACCACCTGACTAAAATTATCACTCAAAAATTCATTGCACAAACTCCGTATTTGGTATTGGAAATGTGGTCGGATTTCCGCCGTTTGGGATTACCATTCTTTGAGATTCCTGCAAACGAAAGTTCAATGACCGGTTCAGACATGGTCAATGCTTGGAATCCTAATTCTTGGAAAGACGGACAGAAATGGGAATTTTATCCACAGCGTATGCGATATCCTTCCAGTCTGGAGAATGCAGACCCCGAAGGCTATAAACAAGCTGTAGAGTTATTAGGAGGCTCAGATAATATCATCACCCCCTTATGGTGGACCGGACGTTAATGCCTTAACCTGAAACATTCATAGAATAATAAGTTAGCCAGCTAATGCATACTTAAAGTATTACGAATTAGTTGGCTAACTTATATTATTTTCTGAATGTCCCTTATTATGGCCCAAAATCATTTGATATTCTGATGTCGGCAAAGCATATTACACATGAATCATAGATTCCCTAAACATTCATAACTACACAAAAAAGAAGGACTACCTTCTCACGAAGCCAGTCCTTTCATTTGCTATTAATAATCTAGTAATTTTCTGGTAAATTTTGAACGCTTTCTTATCTAAGAAACAAGCATTAACGCTCTTTTGTTTATTCCTCCATTGTAAAACTTTTCAGTATTTTTTCGGCAATATTTTCATTTTCCTTGCTATAGATAATAGATATATAAAATCCACTACCTGCCGCCTTAGTCATCAGACAAGCATAAAGACAATGATCTGTTTCGCAGCTTCCTTTTAAATAAGTACCGAAAAACTGTGGTAACTCAAACTCCTGCACAGCCGACTGGTCTTTCACCCCGTCATCATTGGCATAGTCTTTTAATACACTCTTCAAGTCACTTTTTGTCATACCATCCGAATCCAAAGACTGAATGGTGATATAAAACCTGGAATTGTTCAGAAGAAAAGTCTCCTCTGTATCCTCCTCCACCAAAATCCCTTTTGGAGCCTCAAAAGTCAGACCATAGGCTGTCCATGTAATAGGAACCAAGGCTTGCGCACTTGCTGACAACCAGGCCAGACTTAAAAACACAAGAAGTAAAACCTTTTTCATTTTTAATTATTTTACCAATAAAACTCCGATCAGTCCACAACTGATTATTTATCCTTTTCACGGATTTCCACACGACGAATCTTTCCACTGATGGTCTTTGGAAGTTCTTCTACAAACTCTATGACACGCGGGTACTTGTACGGAGCAGTCACACGCTTCACATGATCTTGCAACTCCTTTACCAACTCAGGTCCTTCCTTACCCTTAAAAGTTTTAGAAAGGACAATCGTCGCCTTTACTACCTGACCACGGATTTCATCAGGCACACCGGTAATGGCACATTCCACAACAGCCGGATGGGTCATCAAAGCACTTTCCACCTCGAACGGGCCTATACGATAACCCGAACTCTTGATCACATCGTCAGCACGGCCTACAAACCAAAAATAACCATCCTCGTCACGCCAAGCCACATCACCTGTATAATAAATACCATCATGCCAAGCATCTTCCGTTAATTCCGAAGCACGATAATATTCTTTGAACAATCCCAATGGTTTGCCCCTATCTGTACGAATAACAATCTGACCTTGTTCTCCATCCTCAGCAGAACGCCCGTCGTGTGTCAACAAATCTATATCATATTGAGGATTAGGTACCCCCATACTTCCGGGTTTAGGCTCCATCCAGGGAAAAGTACCTAAAGTCAATGTAGTTTCCGTTTGTCCAAAACCTTCCATCAGACGGATACCTGTGATTTTCTTGAACGTTTCATATACAGAATAGTTCAAAGCCTCTCCCGCCGTAGTACAGTATTCCAAAGAAGAAAGATCATATTTACTAATATCCTCCTTAATTAAAAAACGATAAATAGTAGGAGGAGCACATAAAGAAGTGATATGATAATCCTGAATCTTTCCAAGAATATCTGCCGGTGTAAATTTTTCATGATCATACACAAAAATATTGGCTCCTGCTATCATCTGTCCATAAAGTTTTCCCCAGACAGCTTTCCCCCAACCTGTATCGGCAATGGTAAGATGAAGACTGTCACGATGCAAATTATGCCAGAAACTGGCAGTTACAATATGTCCCAAAGGATATGTAAAATCATGTGCCACCATCTTAGGTTCGCCTGTAGTGCCCGAAGTGAAATACATTAATGAAGTATCTTCATTCGTATTGGGATGTTCCGGTTTGACAAAAGGAGCAGCTTTTTCAATACCTTTATGAAAATCTTCAAAACCCTCCGGAATATCCGGTCCTACACTGACCAGTTTTTTTACTGAAGGACAATCGGGCATGGCATCTATAATATGCTTTGTTATCACATCTTCTCCTGCAGCTACAATCATCTTGATATCAGCAGCATTACAACGATACACGATATCCTTTTTTGTCAACAGATGAGTTGCAGGAATAACCACAGCTCCTAACTTATGCAAGGCAATAATAGAGTACCAGAACTCATAACGACGCTTTAAAATAAGCATCACCATATCACCATGACCAATACCAAGGCTCTGAAAATAAGAAGCAGTCATATCCGTATACTTTTTCAAGTCTGCATAAGTATATTGTATATGCTCCCCTTTATCATTAGTCCATAACAATGCTTTCTTATCGGGTTCTTCGGCAGCCCAGGCATCTACTATATCATAACCAAAATTAAAATTTTCAGGGATTTTAATCTTTAAATTCTTTATAAAGTCCTCTTGTGAGGTAAATGTGGTCTGTTCTAAGAATTTTTCTACCATAATCTTATTCAATTAAAAATTGAGAACCAAAAATTAGAAATAGTTGCAGTCAATGACAACGCTGTCTTTTTAATCTCAATTTATTATAATATTACTGCCAAGAATTTCACAGTCTTATCATCCAATGCCATCATACCATGTGGAATAGAAGAATCAAAATAAAGACTGTCACCTGGATTCAAGATCAATTCTTTTCCATTTATATTAAGTAACATTCTTCCTTCAATAACCAAATTGAATTCTTGTCCCTCATGTGAGTTAAAATGAATCGGAGTATTTTCCGGTTTCGGTTCTACAGTCACAATAAAAGGATCAGCCTTACGCCCGCGAAAACCGGAAGCCAATGACTGATATTTATACGCCTTGGTCCGTTCTACCGACACTCCTGAACCACAACGGGTCAGAAAATAAGAACTCATCTTAGGTTCTTCACCAAACATTAATACATCCAATGCAATACCGTATTTACGGGCTATTTTCTGTAAAGCACTGACAGAAATATCTTTCTCCCCGCTTTCCATACCCAAATACTCTTCCACTGAAAGCTGGCAACTTTTAGCCACTTCATCAGGAGTCAGTTCCAGAACGTCCCTTAATCCCTGGAGACGCTCAGCTATTTGTTTTATCTGGTCACTCATAATCTTATTGTTTTATGCTTCAAAGATAATGAAGATTTAAGAATTCCTAGCAAAATTTCATTAAGTTTCGAAGAAAACCATCTGACAGACAACATTAGTTAAGATTATATGCAAAACGTTTACTCTCCGAACGTACAGCATCATCAGCACATTTGAAACAAGACAAGAACCACAAAGTTAGCTTCCGAAGCCCCTCATCCTTTCCACAAAATTCTGAATCACCGGATACATAGCCTCAGGCGATTCCAACTCATAGCAAAGAGTTTCCAAAGGACACCAACCTGTCCGGTTTCTGTTCCAAATACGAGAAACTATTTGAACACACTCCACCTTAATATTCGCCTTGTGCAATACAGCCAATGCAGGCTCACTGATGATATCCGTATAAACCTCCCGGACACCCCCCAGCACCATCAATGCGGCAGCTGCTTTTCCTACCACCTTGTCAGCAACCTGCGCTCCATGCAAAAAGACCGGATGCTGATTCAGCAAATCATATAAATCGGCTACCCCGCGTTGGGTAAAAGTACGGATCTCTTCCTTTCTGATAACACAGGAATAGCCGCCTTCATGCAACAATCTGATTAATTCATCCATCTTCCTTTCTATTTCATTCAGATAATACGATGCATCTCATGACCTTCTACATAAATAGCACTAAACGGGCGGCTCGGACAAAGATTTTCACAAGCGCCACAACCGATGCAACGTTCTGTATTCACAACCGGTATCTTAAGTGATTTTTCATCATCGGCATCTTTAGGAACCATCAAGATAGCCCCCGTAGGACAATGACGGGCACAATTTCCACAACTTACCCCATCTGTGTTCACTATACAATTCTGAGCAACCCACACAGCATGACCAATCTGTACAGATGACTTCTCTGTCAGATCAGCCAAGTGAATAGCATCAGTAGGACATACTTCTGCACATTTCGCACACTCAGGACGACAATATCCACGTTCGTAAGACATCTCGGGCTGCATCAGATGTTTCAAATCACCGGACGGACGCAATACCTGATTAGGGCACACCGACACACAAAGCTGACAAGCCGTACAGTGCTGCGCAAAATGACGGAAACTCAATGCTCCCGCAGGAACAATAGGAGTGGCACGCTTGGGAACTTTCTTATCTATAAGAGGAGCCAGACCGCCATCCACTTTCTTTTCCTGAGCTTTTACGGCAACACTTGCAGCAATCAAAGCCGAAACCGTAAAGAACCCACGCCGTGCAGTATCTACCTTTTCTTTGTTTAAAGACGCCTGAGAAACCTGTTTGCCAATTCCTTCACTTGCCGGAGCCTGTTTCTTCAGAAGCATCTGCCCCGATACATATTTTATTGCCCCTTGGCGGCACTTGCCTAGACAATCCATACAAGCAACACAACGGGAATAATCAATCTCATGTGCTTTGGGATTAATGCAGGAAGACTTGCAATTACGAGCACAAAGTCCGCAACCATTACATTTAGACGTATCAATAACCGGTTTAAAATAAGAATATCTAGATAAGAATCCCAATACTGTACCCACCGGGCAAATGGTATTGCAATAAGTTCTTCCTCCACGCCATGCCAAAATAAAAAGCACAATCACAGTACCCACTGCAACTGCAAAAGTAGAAAGACCTTTCATCCAAACATCTACCGAATAAAAAGCATAACTGTCCACACGCTCCGCCCATAGGGCAAGTACATTGTTCCCCCACTGATACAAAGGTGTCAGCAGGTTAGAAACGATACGGCCGTATGCACTGTAAGGAGCAATCAACGCCGCCAATGAAACCGCCCCTGCTACCAAAGCGACGACAAACACTGCCAATACCCCATAGCGTAACCACGACAAAGCAGGCGAGTAGCGGAAACGATTCTTCTTTACCTTTCCCGAAACCCAGGAAATGATATCTTGAAACACCCCTAACGGACAGATAACCGAACAATAGACACGCCCCAAAAGCAGAGTCAACAAAACAAGGGCTATCACCACCCCCACATTCAATGCCAGCACGGCAGGAAGGAACTGTATTTTCGCCATCCAGCCAAACCAACCATGCACAGTTCCTGTAAAATCCAAAAACAGCAACGTGATCATTGTAAAGAACAAAAGGGCGGCGGCAAGTCTTATTTTACGTAACATAAGCATTCGTTATTTTATCATGTTTATCCATTCCATTATAAAGTCTCTTGTTTCAACTGTTCCACATATGCGTCTATGCGATGCAGTTCTTTGGGAATATCAATGCTTTGAGGGCAATGCGGATTACACTGGTTACATCCGGTACAATGGCTTGCCTGCCGCAGTTTGGGCACACTACGATCATAACCTATCAGGAAAGCACGCCGTGCACGGCGGTAATTCTCATCCTGACTGCTTTTAGGCACATTTCCTTCGTTGACACATTTATTATAATGCACCAGAATTGCCGGAATATCCAACCCGTAAGGACAGGGCATACAATATTTGCAGTCATTGCAAGGAATCGTAGGGAACTTCAGCATCAATTGGGCTGTTTCTTCCAAGAACTCTTTTTCTTCCTCATTCAAAGGTTCCAAGGGCGAATAAGTCCGAAGGTTATCCTGCAAATGTTCCATATAAGTCATTCCACTCAACACACACAACACGTTGGGATACGTACCGGCAAAACGGAACGCCCACGATGCCACACTGTTCTCCGGGCGACGCTGCTTCAAGCGCGCCACCAGGTGGTCGTTCAGTTTAGACAAACGTCCTCCCAACAGCGGCTCCATAATCACAGCCGGAATTCCACGCTTGGTCAACTCTCCATACAAATATTCCGCGTTAACATTTCTACCCGAAGCATGGCGCCAATCTACATAGTTCATCTGAATTTGCACAAAATCCCATTTCACATCCAGCGACAGCAAATAATCAAACACTTCCACCGATCCGTGAAATGACCATCCCAAATTACGAATACGGCCTTCTTCACGCTCTTTTAGTAAAAAGTCAAGAACTCCATTGTCAATATAACGGTCATGGAAAGTCTTGATCCCTTCCCCTCCACCTACGGAATGAAGCAAATAATAATCCAGATAATCCGTCTGCAATTCTTTCATCGACTGATGGTACATCTTGATGGAATTCTCACGAGTATAGTTTTGGAAATTGGACATCTTTGTCGCAATCAAGAGCTTTTCGCGGGGATAACGTTTCAAGGCCGCACCGGTGGCTCTTTCAGAAAACCCTTGGCAATAAACAGGAGATGTATCGAAATAATTCACTCCGTGAGCGATAGCATAATCCACCAGTTCATTCACCGCATCCTGATCTATCACATTTCCATCGCTGTCCGGTGCAGGTTTCAACGGCCAGCGCATACATCCATATCCTAAAAGTGAGACACGCTCCCCTTTGGGAGAAACGCGATACGTCATTTTATCCACAGGCACTTCGCCCAACACAGAAGCCTCGGATGAAGCCGGTTTCCCTTCGGATGCACAACCATACAGGGCTGCCGCCGATGCAGCCGCACTGACGCCTACTATCTTCAGAAACTTCCTGCGGCTCATTTCCTCTTTATCTCTCTTTTCCATAACCTTTTTTTATACTTAAGCACTGATTACCAATATTCGCAAAGATAAAAAGATTCCTTGATATTTATTGCGGAAAAGCACCTCATAATTACATAAAATGTGCACATAGTGCCACATGAATAATATTCTATCATAAAATGCCAAAAACTTCTTTCATTTTTGCATAATTCCAAACATACAGATCATTATTCTTCAAAAAAATACCATCCCATGAAAAAACTACTTCCGGCAAACTTATGCCTCTTCTCTTCCTCTTTCCGCTCCGGGTATAGGAACAAGATATTCTGATAGCTACTCCGAACACCTCCCTGCTGCTGTCCGCCCCCGAGAACAGAGAGTTACAAATCGCCTACTACGGAGACAAGATCACCGCAGGGCAAATCTCCGCCATTTATGATGCCGGACTCGCCCTCAACCGTCCCGCCTACCCGGTATTCGGCATCGAATGTATGGCCGAACCCGCCCTACAGGTGAAGCACGCCGACGGTAACCTGTCGCTGGATCTCGTTATCACCGATGTGTCCACCGAAAATACCCCCGACGCACACTTCACCCGCATCACCATGCAAGACAAAGTCTATCCTTTCAATGTGAAACTGGTCTATAAAGCCGACACACGCTCGGACATCATCGAGACTTGGAGCGAAATTTCACACCGTGAGAAAAAACCGGTCGTACTGCAACAATTTGCCTCCGCCTACCTGCCCGTGCGCAAGGGTGATGTATGGATTTCCCACCTGCACGGCTCCTGGGCCAACGAAGGCAGAGTCACTGCCGAACCTCTGCTACCCGGTATGAAAGTGATAAAGAACAAGGATGGTATACGCAATTCACACACCGACCATGCCGAAGTAATGATTTCGCTGGACGGCAAACCGCAGGAGAACCAAGGGCGCGTCATCGGAGCCGCCCTGTGCTGGGGAGGCAACTTCCGTCTGCGCTTCGATACCGACGACAGCTCCCTCCACCACTTCTTTGCGGGCATCAACGAAGATGCCTCGGAATATGCACTGGCCCCACGCGAAGTATTCGTCACTCCCGAACTTGCCCTGACTTACAGCCGCGAAGGACTGGGTGGTGCCAGCCGAAGTTTCCACCGCTGGGCACGCCGGGAGAAAATACACCAGGGAACCACCTCACGCGATATCCTGCTCAACAGTTGGGAAGGAGTTTACTTCGACATCAATGAGCAAGGAATGGAACAGATGATGGCGAGCATTGCCGACATGGGCGGCGAGCTGTTCGTCATGGACGACGGATGGTTCGGTGACAAATATCCGCGCAAGAACGACACCACTTCGCTAGGCGACTGGGCGGTGGACAAAAATAAACTGCCTCACGGAATAGCCGGCCTCATCAACGCAGCCAAGAAAAACAGAATCAAGTTCGGTATCTGGGTACGAAGATAAAAGCTAAGTAATTGATAATTCAATACTTAGCTTTTTATTTTTATCGGCGATGTTCCCAAATTGTTCCCAATCATCCTTATGTATCCCACCAAAGTTCGGCTCAGCGGAAATTTCTGGTTGGTAAGTTTTAAAATTAGCTATCTTTGCTTACCTTTGTTTTATGAAACCCGAACGACGGGCTTTTCTACCATTCGCAATACAGAATCCGAATCAAATCCTATATACTCTATATAGGTTCGTATTAATTCATAATGCTCTTTGGCATATTTTGTATCTATGGCACGTGTAGCGTTGAAGCAGATAGGTTCATGATGTGCTATTCGGTTACGAAATTCACGGATGGCAGTCAGTTGGTTGTAGATGTCTGTTTGCTTTAAACCATGCGCTTTGTTGGGGAAGATTTGAAGAAGCGTTTTTCCTCCTATGCGGTAATTGCGTCTTGTAAACAGATAAGTCCAGAAACCAAATGTAAAGGAAGCTACCATCTTATCGTTGTTGTACACTCCCATATTTGTATAAGTGCGTTGTATGCGTACTATTTCGGAAGCTTCCTGTTCAAGTAATCCATTGGGTCTTGCTTGGTTGATTATCCAATTATCATCATTGAAGTATTGTTTGTAGTGAGCGTTTATAGCATTGCGTAGCATTATTTCAAACATACCGATAACTCCATAAAAACGTTGGCTCAACTTGATGTTATATTGGTATAGACGCAAGGTTTTGGCTTTTTCATAGCCACTTGCTTGTGCGTATTTATTTAATCTTGCAGGGGATAATACCTGCAAACATTCGTCATATTTCATTTGGTATAAGTTTAAAAACGGAACTTCTCTTGCAAATATAGAAATTAATGCCTATATTTGCAAGCGTAAGACCCTGTTGTCCCTGCTGAACAAGCAAACTTCAGGGTTATTGTTTTTTATGTACCTATGATAATGGCAGAATTTTGTTAGAGCTCGTCTCTCTGCGATAAATATTGATTTTCAATGTTTTACTGGACTGACACCCGATATTACCCCCAAGAATGTAAAATCGGGTGTTTTTATATTCATTTAAGAAATCGTGTGATCCCTTTTTTCGTCAAGCCAGATGTCAAAACGGTCGGAGGTCTTTTCAAAACGGTCGACATCGAAATTATCAATCAGAACATCCGAAAGGATGGCTCGTAGTAGTTCTTCTAGTTTCATATGCAAAGGTAACATTATACTCCGAGACAGTATTGTCACCAACCGGAAAAATCCGCAGACCCCACCTTTGCCTTGCCAGTCCTTGTGCACGAATATGGAATGCAGATGGTGTGGTCTTTATTCATGGATGAAAAGTCAATCATGCGGTTTACATCATCAAAAGCACCTATAAATGATTAAAGGATAGATGCTCTTTCCGATGCTCTACTTTGTCAACACAAAATCCCCAATCTTCTACCTCTTTTTTGTATAGTGTCTGATATTAACATTCAGTACGGTATAACGTAATAAGTATTTGTACTAAAATTTTACTCTATTGTCTGTAACATTTATTACTCCAAATTGGTGTGAGAAAGCTATGCCAGTTTCCAGTTTTACCTTGGCTGTGTTTATTCATTATTTTTGCTAATTTTGCATTAAATCTTTGTTCTTTAACGGCGGAAAATCCAAACTGGAATATATAAAAAAGTAATAAAGCAATCAAACGTCGAAAAATATTCTCTGTTTGTCTATTATATTTCAAAATATGAGATAGCCAATATAATTTAACCTTATCTCTTTAATAAAAAAATACAAAGATGAATATAACATGTGCCATATTGCATAACAATCCCCAAATAGCAGAAAAACTGGAGGACTTCATTTCACAAACCTCGTTTTTTACTCTGTGTGGTAACTACGAATGTCCTGAAAAAGCATTATCTGCTTATTATCAGCGTCACATCCAATTGTTCTTTATTGGCATAGAAAATGAATATATGGAAGGTTATCAATTCTGCCAATTTATATCTCCCCACACACGGGTCATTTTTATCTCTACATCCAAAGAACCGGCAGCAGACTGCTTTCGAGTGAATGAATGCGTGGATTATCTATTGGTTCCATTCACTTATTCTGTTTTTCTAGAAGGGGTGAACAAAGCCATCCGTTGGTTCTGTATCCAAAAACCGATTTCTTTGCAACACCCGGAACTTTCTTCTTCCGAAATATCCTTTATCTATATCAAATCCGAATACAAACTTATACGTTTGGAAAAGAACGAGATAAACTACATTGAGGGATTGGGGGACTACATCAAGATATACTGCTGCAACACCTCTAAACCCATCCTCAGTTTATGCAGTATAAAAAGCATGGAACAAATTTTACCTAAAAAAGACTTTATACGAATACACCGTTCATATATTGTTCGTAAATCATGCATCAATATAATAGAACGTAGCAATATCATTCTCGGTAAAGTACGCATTCCCATAGGAGATTCCTATCGTAGACAGTTTCAAGAATATGTAAACCAACTGCCTATCTTTTAGAAGTATTATTGAATCTTTCCACGAGATAATCTCTCGCCGAATGTGATGTTCATATTCAGTGAGAAACGGCTTTCCTGTATCAAGCTATTGTGTGTGTTCATCTGTCTGCGCCAGGTTCCTCCCAGCGACAAGGTTGTTTCACGTAGGGGAAAAGCAACTCCGGCACTAAATTCTATATTATACATTTTTCCCTGCTTCAGCCGTATATACGAGTTGCTATAGCTCATGCCCATTATCAGTTCCGTAGAACGTGGTTTACGTGGAGATGTAACATACACCACCCCTAAATTCCCACGATGCTGGTTTATATATTTCACTGAACTGACTGATGAAGGATTTCGACTCCATTGAATCCAGCTATAATCTCCAGTCAGTACCCAGCGTTTGGTTTCGTATGTCACTCCACCTCCTATCCGTTGTGGGATATATTGCTTGTCTGTATATAATTTCGTTTCCAATTCATCCGTTGTCGAACTGTTCTCGTAAGTCAGTTCATTGTGTTGTTTTAATTGGGTGGACAAACCATAAACAACTCCCAATGACCAGTTCTTATTTAACATATAATGCAAACCAAAATCGGCATAAAAAGCACTTTTATCCGACTTGCGAGTTACCAATGCACTCTCTTGCGTTTCCGTTTGTTCCACCGTCCCTGAAATCATGCCTATGCTGAATCCCAAAGACCACTTCTTTGCTATTAAAAAAGAATTGGCGAGATACAAACGGTACAATCCACCTGTTCCCTCAAACAGGGATGATACAGAATCCCCCTCCATACCTTCCACTTCTTGGTCGGATCGAATCATATACCCTACACTACTATAGGGGGCGACTCCCACTATAGCATACCAACGGGGAAGCACACGTACCCCTAAAGAAATTCGACTAGGATTCCCCACCGCTGCTGTACTCCGTTCACTCCACATCCGATAAGTACTGACGGAAGCTGTCACCCCTATGTCATAGAAAAAACAAGTGGTATCCATACGGGTCAAACAAGCAGGATTTTGTGTATTCATAAATCCTGTACGGTTCAAAGCTATACCTGCCATACCAAGTCCGGCGTATTTACCTCCGTCCGAAGTAGCCAACTCTCCCACTCCATACATGGATACTGGTGTATTCGTCGTATTTTGTGCAGAAAGCCCGCCTGTTACAATCAGGCTGACAAGGACAATAATTATTTTCTGTTTCATCATCTGTCGTAAGTTTTATATCGTATATCTAGTCGAATTTGTCCCGAGTCCTGTGAGGCATCATTAGTGAACACTACTTGGTCAAATGTGCACAAAAAAGCATCATTGTCTAATATAAGGAAAAGCTTCTGTCGTCCTTCTCCCCATGTTCCCAAGTTTTCTTGCAAAAAAGAAGTGATGTCAAAGGAGTAATATGTTTCCCTCCCCAGCATATCATCCACCGTCAGACTACCATCCTGAATAGTCGTTCCCATCGAATCGTAAATCTGATCTACTGTATTGTTCGCATCATCGGCAACATACAGACGTAAGGTAGAAGGCAGCTGGTTTATCACTCCATACGAACCCCGTTGAGGATATAAATACAGAATGGCGCTCTCTATGGAAACAATGTCACCATTTATCATCAAATCATTCAGGTAGGGAAACTCAATGGAATTATAAATACCGGTCAGCCCTTGCAAGTAGGCACGTTTCCCCGTTTTTATGGAAGAAGTGGCAAATATAGCTCCCCCCTTGCTCAATGCCTCCAATGGTGTATCTGTGCGGTCGTGTTCCACTTGTGTAAAAGCGTATTCCGTATTTACCTTGAAATCCAATTCCTTTTCAGTGTTGGTCACATTCAGTATATGATAATATAACCTCATATAAATGGAAGAGTCGCTTACCATAAAGCCGGATATACAATTCCCCGTTTCGTCAGGTGTCAAAGCCAGTCCGTGCAAATAGTTACGGAACTTCTCTTGTGACTCGAACGCATTTTTTTCTGCCAACATATCATCGAACAACTGCTTTCCGAAACTGTCCGGCATACGAATTTCCATATTTTCTTTTTTGCCGGGACACGGATAATAGGCAAAACTGCACATAGGCGCTTCTTCTAAAGGTACATAAGAGGTATTATACAGGGTCTCACCTTGCAAATAAGTAATTACCCTTTTGAGTGGATAGATCCAGATACGTTGTACTGACAAGGTGTCTCCCCAATAATGACCAGACGGTTGAAAGTTCAGTGTTATGGAATCAAATACATAGGTGTTAGTTAAATCGGGAGAAAAGGAAGCAAGGGTGAATTCAGCCAAATAAGAAGCTTTCACTTTTCCCCAAACACTATCATTATAAAAACCTATCTGGCAAACACTGTCTCCCAACGTTTCCAATGAATCAACTATGATGCTGCTAATATCTACTGTACAGGTATCAGTAAATACATTCCTGAAAGAACTCTTCACCAGGCTTTCACCCAATGAAGAATTTTCATCTTGGCATGAACAGAAGGCAACCGTAGTGAATGCCAGACTAACAAACAACTTTCTCATATCCTCTATTTTGTTATTTTCGACGGCAAAGAAAAAGAATACTCATCAATACTACAGCATAGAATCGATAAAGTAGATGATTTTATCGGCTAAGCTTGTTTACCGATAAAATCATCTACTTTATCGATTCTATTTGCCATGTTTATTCATCGCTTCTAATTTTACGGCAAATTTTAAAATAGAATAGTGATGAATGTAAAAATGACTTTAGGAGTGTTGTTGGCAGGAGTTATGATGCTGAACGGATGTATCTCGGATGACGATTCATACACGCAAGGAGTATGGTTAGAAAAAGCAAATTTAGACGGACCTGCACGTGGGCATGCCTGTAGTTTTACCATCGGCAACAGAGGTTATTTGTGTTGTGGATATGGTTACAATAAGAACTTGAACGACTTATGGATTTACCATATTGACGATAATTTTTGGGAAGAGGGCACTTCAATGCCTGCAACAGAGAGGCATGATGCCACAGCCTTCACTATCGATGGGAAAGGCTATGTTACAACAGGAGCCAACCGTACCACAGGAACTTATATGAAAGACACATGGAAATACAATCCTGATACGGATACATGGACCCAAATGGACGATTTCCCGGGTACGGCCCGTTACGGAGCCTTTTCATTCTCTCTGAATGGCTATGGTTATGTAGGAGGGGGACGTGATGAAAACAACTATCTGAAGGATATCTATCGTTTTGATCCTACTGCACCATCGGGGAGCCAATGGACACAAGTCGTAGGATATCCCGGAACGAAACGTATGTACGCCACCACTTTTGTCATTGACAATGAAGCTTATCTATGTTGCGGTTCAAACAATAGTACAAATGTATATGATTTTTGGAAATTCGATGGAACCACCTGGACACAATTAAGGGATATTAAAGACTCGAGTGATTATGAATATGACGATGATTATAATATAGTACGCAACCAAGCTGTTGCTTTCGTTATTGATGGTAAAGCAATTTTGGTAGGTGGCAATAGTTCGGAAAGCAGCGGAAGCAATTATTCAGATTGGTGGATTTATGATCCTGCCACAGACCTATGGACGGGCGAAGGGGATTATGGATATACATCCTTTGAAGGCAGCTCGCGTACGGGATCTGCCGGATTCTCTACCGGCGAACGCGGATTTATAATAGGCGGGAAATCTGGCAGCAGTGTTTATGATGATGTATGGGAACTTCTGCCATATGAACTGGAAGATTAGAAGTCAGCCATAGTTGTTTTTTCATTGGTAATTCTGTGATCTGGGGAATGCGGATGTTCAAGAAGCAATTCTGAGCATCTGCGTTCGTTGATATCATTGTATAGTTATTATTGGCAATATGGCTCAAACGCTGTGGTTACAAAATGTGTGAGAAAATCACCTCTACTTCGTTCTGTGAAATATTTTTTATCAGAAAAGTTAATAGAGACAATATCGCTCTGCCATGAATTGTCATTTAGGATGTTACAACTTTTTAAACTATTTGTGTATTACATCTAATCTAGTACAGATTGTTGATTTTTATCTGTTTATCCATATGATTCAGTATTATCAATGATGCCATAAAGGTACGAAAAAGAAGGTGTGTCAAAATGCGCACCTTCTTTTTTTATGCACAAAGCCCCGACTTTCACAAGCAGGGGCTTTGTTATTA
>PPYF01524967.1_pt1 | contig 53629 bp, 38 predicted proteins | sample 1559871 | NCBI WGS metagenome assembly PPYF01 (sample SAMN08240021, study PRJNA423297) | Human gut metagenome, whole genome shotgun sequencing project.
GATTCCCGAGTGGCCAAAGGGGACAGACTGTAAATCTGCTGGCACTGCCTTCGAAGGTTCGAATCCTTCTCCGCCCATTTGATGAATATATTTCATCATTTTGCATATAGTATAATATTGACGCGGGGTAGAGCAGCTCGGAAGCTCGTCGGGCTCATAACCCGAAGGTCACAGGTTCAAATCCTGTCCCCGCTACTTTGCCTAGATAGCTCAGTCGGTAGAGCAGAGGACTGAAAATCCTCGTGTCACTGGTTCGATTCCGGTTCTAGGCACTAGATGTTGTAGGTATTACAGTACGTAATATCTACTTTTTTTTGTTATAATTATATATTTAATCTTGTGGAGATAGTAAATCAAGAGGTCTGTGAAGCAGGAAGTCCATTGGCTTTAGACAATGTGTAGTTCACCGTATTTATATAGGCATGTTATGGAAGGAATAAATAAGTATGAAAGATATTAAAGAAAAAATAAATGAGTGGAAAATATATGAAGAAAATAAACAATATAAAAAAATTAAACAATATAAAGAAAATGAACTGAAAATGAAACTTTATAATGAAAATGCTTACCAATATGATGATATGCTTGGAAAATTAGAAGCATATAGCAAGGAAAACATAGTTCCTATGCATATGCCAGGTGCTAAACGAAACAGTGAACTTATAGGCAGATATATGGATGACATGCCAGCACCATATGAAATAGACATTACTGAGATAGATGGCTTTGATAACATGCATAATGCAGATGGAATGATAAAGAAAGCATTTGAAAAGACAGCGGCATTATATGGAGCTGATGAGAGTCTGTTTTTAGTTAATGGAAGTACGGCAGGTAACATGGCGGCAATATGTGGAGTTACGGATAAAGGGGACAGTATAATAGTGGCAAGAAACTGTCACATTTCCGTCTATAATGCAATTATCCTAAATGAACTGGATGCGAATTATGTTTATCCACAATATGATGACGAATATGGATACTACAAGGGGATAAGTTTAAGGGAAATAAAGGATGCTGTGGAAAAGAATGAGAGTATGAGCAAAGATATTAAGGCAGTAGTTATAACTTCTCCGACATATGAAGGTAACGTTTCAGACATTAAAAATATAGCAGCATATCTTCATGAACATAATATACCGCTTATAGTTGATGAAGCTCATGGAGCACATTTTAAGTTTTCTTGTGAATTTCCACAGACGGCAGTTGAGCAGGGGGCAGATATAGTTATAAACAGTGTACATAAGACACTTCCTTCGCTTACACAGACGGCAGTTATGCATATAAACTATGGATATGTAAATGTTTCTAAGGTGAAAAGATACTGGAATATATATCAGTCAACCAGTCCATCATATATACTTATGGGATCAATAGACAGATGCATGAGCATAATAGAAAAAGACGGTGAATATCTTTTTGAAAATTATATATCAAAGTTAAAAATATTACGCAATAAATTAGGTCAGCTTAAAAATATAAAGCTTATAGATTCAGATGATATATCTAAAATAGTTATTGGGTGTGATAATGCAAAAAAACTATACGATATATTATTAAATGAGTATGGAATACAGCTTGAAATGTCGTCATTAAAGTATGCCATAGCTATGACTTCAATATTTGATTCTGCAGAGTATTATGACAGATTTTACAATGCATTGTGTGAAATAGATAGAAGGTATAATGCCAATAATATAAACAATAGTGCAAATAATAATCAAAATTATGCTGAGCATTACAATATATTTAATAATACTTCATCAATAAAAAAAGCAGATATAAAAGTAAATATAGCTGATTTTAAAAACGAAGCTTTAATGAGTATAGCAAAAGCTTTAAATGAAGGTGATAAAAACGGATATGATAAAATTATTATGAATGACAGCTCTTTATATGGTAGAATAAGTGCAAAGATGGTATATGTGTATCCACCTGGAATTCCAATTCTTTGTCCTGGTGAGATTATATCTGAAAATGTCGTTAATATAATAAGCAAAGCAATAGATAATGGACTTGAAGTAGTTGGACTTAAAGATAATTTAAAGGATAGCTGCAACGATAAAAACACAAAAAATGAGGGATGTAAAGGAGCATTTGTATGCCTGAAATAGCATTTATAATGGGAAAAAGTTCCAGTGGAAAGGATCATATATTTAAGGCACTTATAGAGGATGAAACACTTGGGTTAAGTACAATAACCATGTATACAACACGCCCTATGAGAGCTGGTGAAACAGATGGTGTTGAGTATTATTTTGTAGATGATAACAAAGCCTGCGAGTTTGAGAAAAATAATAAAATCATTGAAATGAGAAAATATCAGACTGTATACGGAGAGTGGAAATATTTCACAGCAGATGATGGTCAGATAGAGCCTGGAAGTGGAAAGCGTTACATAGTTATTGGAACAATAGAGGCATATAACAAATTCGTGGAGTACTTTGGAAAAGAGTGTATGCTTCCGATATATATTGAAGTAGAAGATGGACTAAGACTGCAGAGGGCTATTAAGAGAGAACAGGAGCAGGATGTTCCACATTACGAGGAAATGTGCAGAAGATTTTTAGCTGACAGCGTTGATTTTTCAGAGGAAAATATAAGAAATGCCGGTATTGTTAAAAGATTCAGTAATAACGGCTCAATTGATGAATGTATATATAATATAAAAGAGGAAATAAAGACAAGATTGTTTTAATGCTGTATTTATGATAATATGTTATATGATTGGAGTTTGCTATGGATATTAAAGTTAATGATATTAAAGCGTCATCTCAGATACAGAGTGTAAAAAGCACAGCAAGTTCAGATGATAGTTTCAAGTTTACATTAATAAGTAATATTGAAGAAAAAGACCTTCAGGAAAAGCTTGGTAATATGATGCAGGAGATTACTGAGCAGGGAGAAAAGATTGCTAAGCATATGGATATTAAAGATATGCGTAAGTACAGAGAACTCGTAAAAGGCTTTTTAAATGAGGTAGTTAATCGTTCACATAAGTTTTCAAGAGAGAACTTTCTTGACAGAAGAGGCCGTCACAGAGTATATGGCATAGTCAAGCTTGTTGATAAGAATCTTGATGAACTTGCAGGTGAACTTGTTAAAGAAGAAAAGAATCACCTTGAAATCGTTGGAAGGATAGATGATATAAGGGGGCTTCTTCTTGATATCACAGCATAAGCATAGTCATATAAAAAGAAGTAGAAAGATGCAGGAATAAACAAAATGAGTAGTTTTTCAGATATTTATGGATATGAAACAATTAAAGAGCATATGCAGAGTGCCATTAAGCTTGGTAAAGTATCACACGCATATATTATAAATGGCGGACTTGGTTCAGGAAAAAAAATGTTAGCAGGAATATTTGCTAAGACTCTGCAGTGTGAGAATATGGAAGAGACAGTTAATCCATGTAATAAATGTCATTCCTGCATACAGGCAGATTCAGGCAGCCAGCCTGATATTATATGGGTTAAGCATGAGAAACCAACAAGTATTGGTGTTGATGATGTAAGAGACCAGATAATATCTGATATGCAGATTAAGCCATATTCAAGCAGATACAAGATATATATTATAGATGAGGCTGAAAAGCTCACAGTTGCAGCACAGAATGCACTTCTTAAGACTATAGAAGAACCACCGGTTTATGGTATCGTAATATTTCTTACAACCAACGCAGATATATTCCTTCAGACAATATTATCAAGATGTGTAATGCTTGATTTAAGACCTATAAAGGATAGTGTTGTAGAGGAATATCTTAAAAGCATTTATGATATATCAGAATATGAATGCAGATTTGCAGCGAATTTCGCACAGGGAAAGATAGGACGTGCAAAAACGATTGTAGAAAGTACAGAGTTTGCACATCTTAAGCAGGATGTCATGCATGTTATAAAGAATGCTAAGGAGATGTCATCAGCAGAGATTATGTCTGTAGTTAAAGACATAACGAATTATAAGCTTACAATAGATGATTATCTTGATCTTATGGCTATGTGGTTTAGGGACGTGTTATTGTTTAAGAGTACAAATGATACAAATTATCTTATATTCAGTGATGAAATATCGCTTATTAAGTCACAGGCACAGATTATGTCATATGAGGGCATTCAGGATATACTTAATTCAATAGATAAGGTGAGAATAAGACTCAAAGCTAATGTTAACTTTGATTTATGTATAGAACTTCTTATTATGGCTATGAAAGAGGCTATGTAGGTATAAGTTAAGATGTAATATATTGGATATGACAATATGAGAATGACAACATTGAAAATGAAAATATTGAAAATGAAATAAAAAGTCATGGATGTGGCTTTTTATGGAAGTTTCAACGCATATTAAATGCAAATAAACTGACTAAAGGTTAGGAGAATATAATGACTAAGGTTGTTGGAGTTAGATTCAGACAGGTGGGAAAGATATATTTCTTTGCACCTGGCAAATATAGTGTTGAGGTTGGCCAGCACGTTATAGTTGAAACAGCGCGTGGTGTTGAGTATGGTTCTGTTGTACTTGGAGAGAGAGAAGTTGAAGACAGTGATGTAGTACAGCCACTCAAAGCGATTATAAGGATAGCTACTCTGGAGGATGATGAAAGAGAAGCAAAGAACAGGGAAAAAGAAAAGGAAGCCTATAAGATATGCCTGGAAAAGATTAAAAAACATAATCTTACTATGAAGCTTATCAAGGTTGAGTATACATTTGATAATAATAAAGTATTGTTCTACTTTACAGCAGATGGAAGAATAGATTTCAGGGAGCTTGTTAAGGATCTTGCATCAGTGTTTAAGACACGTATAGAGTTAAGGCAGATAGGTGTAAGGGATGAAACTAAGATTCTAGGTGGTATAGGTTCATGTGGAAGACCACTGTGCTGTGCAACATATATGCCAGAGTTCGTACCAGTATCTATTAAGATGGCAAAGGAGCAGAATCTCTCACTTAATCCATCTAAAATATCAGGTGTGTGTGGACGACTTATGTGCTGCCTTAAGAATGAGCAGGAAACTTATGAAGAGCTTAACAGCCATCTTCCAAGTGTAGGAGATTATGTAACCACTCCTGAGAAGCTTAAAGGTGAGGTGTCAAGTGTCAATGTATTAAGACAGCTTGTTAAAGTTATAGTAACACTTGATGGTGATGAGAAAGAAATAAGGGAATATCCTGTTTCAGAGCTGCGATTTAAGCCTAAAAGAAAAAACGACAGAATGAACATAGATGATAAAGAGTTAAAAGAGCTTGAAGAGCTTGAGAGAAAGGAAGGAAAAGCCCATATCAATGATGACTGATGTTAAGATAAATGCAGAAGCTTGTATTAATGCAGAATATAAGATTAATGCTAATGAACGAATAGATGATTTATGCAGGGATAATCTTAAGTTAATCCAGAATACAGATGTGTTCTGTTTTGGTATGGATGCAGTTTTATTGTCTACATTTGCAAAAGCAGGAAAGAATGATAAGGTGCTGGATCTTGGTACAGGGAATGGTATAATACCTATACTTATGCAGGCTAAGAATCCTGGTGGTATGTATACAGGACTTGAGATACAGGATATAAGCTTCAATCTTGCAGCAAGAAATGTCAGTTTGAATAACCTTTCTGATCACGTAAATATGGTTCAGGGTGATATTAAGGAAGCTTCACGTATATTTGGTGGGGCTTCTTTTAATGTTGTGACAAGTAATCCACCATATATGAATGAGAATCATGGAATAGTTAATCCTGAAAGTGCAAAGGCCATAGCAAGGCATGAGCTTTTATGTAGTCTTGAAGATGTAGTAAGAGAGGCATCTAAGTGTCTTAAGGTTAAGGGGCATATGTATATGGTGCACAGGCCATCAAGATTAGTAGATATATTTACATCTATGAAGAACAACCACTTAGAGCCTAAACGAATGAGGCTTGTATATCCATATGTGGATAAGCCTGCCAATATGGTGCTTATAGAGGCAGTTAAAGGTGGAAATTCGCAGCTTAAAGTGGAGGAACCACTTATTGTATATAATAAAGACGGAAGTTATACAGCAGAGCTTCTGGATATGTATGGAATGAAAGAATGAATCTGGGATGATTCCGGATATAAATAATAATCTGGAAGGTTATTAATATGGAAGCTACAATATGAAAGGGTGTTTGTATGGATAATAAAGATATATTGGAATCGGATAAAGGCATAAGCCAGGGTATAGGACAGTTATATTTATGTGCGACACCTATAGGAAATCTTGAGGATATAACATTCAGGGTGTTAAGAATATTAAAAGAGGTTGATGTTATAGCAGCAGAGGATACGAGAAACAGTATAAAGCTGCTTAATCATTTTGAAATAAATACGCCAATGACTAGTTATCATGAGTATAACAAGTATGACAAGGCAAAAACACTAGTTGAGAAAATGCTTAAGGGTGAAAATGTGGCCGTTATAACTGATGCAGGAACACCTGGTATATCAGATCCTGGAGAGGAGCTTGTACGACAGGCACTTGAGGCAGGTATAAAGGTATCAAGTGTGCCTGGGGCAGCAGCTTGTATAACAGCACTTACAATGTCAGGACAGGCTACAAGAAGATTTGCATTTGAAGCATTTCTTCCATCGGACAAAAATGAGAGAAAAGACATACTTTCAGAGCTTGAGTCAGAAACAAGAACAATGATTATATATGAAGCACCTCACAGGCTGTTAAAGACACTTAAGGAGCTTAGCACAGTGCTTGGTGGTGAACGTGCAATAACAGTGTGCAAGGAGCTTACGAAAAGATATGAAAACAGCATGGTGACAACACTTGATGGAGCCTGTGAGTATTATGAAGTGAATGAGCCAAGAGGCGAGTTTGTTCTTGTTGTCGCAGGTAAGAGCCGTGATGCGATAAAGCAGGAGGAACAGGATAAGTGGAAGGCTATGTCTGAGATGGAGCATGTACAGATGTATATGGACCAGGGGATGGATAAGAAGGAAGCTATGAAGGCAGCAGCTAAGGACAGAGGTGTATCTAAGAGGGATATATACAATAAGCTGCTTGAAAGTGAATAAAAAATAGAAGAGGCTGTCGCATTAAGATTTTTTTCTTATTGCGACGGCCATTTTTGTTACAAAACTTATGCAAAATAGGTTGCTTTATTATAATAAATAATATATAATACGTTTACTTGTGAAATATTTCTAAAAAATATTAGGTAAAAGAAAAATAATTATAAAAGTGTTACAAAGAAGAAAAGGCGTTTTTTTTGGTAATATTATAATAATTATTTAAAGAATTGATTGTTTTAATTGAGGAATTGTTTATATTGTACAGTTTTTTGGAAATGTGAATCAAATATATATCAGGAGGAAGTTATGAAGAAGAAGACTTTTAACAGAGTATTCGCTATGTTTAGCGCAGTACTTATGTTGGTAGGTATGTTCCCTTCTGTTCCAGCGGCTGTTGTTGCAGCTGAAAGTACTGGAAGCGAAGGAACAGCAGTGGCAAAAAAGGCTTATGTCATGGATGCCGCTGACCTTAAAGCTGAGCAGTTTGGCGCAGAAGGCAAGGTCACAGAAGATATTAAAGTAGGAACAGATGGTTATTTCACTGTTGCTGCTAAGGGTGGTAAGAACTCATTAAAGACATTGGCTGATAAGCTTGAATGTAACATGGGTGAATATTCACAGGCGCTTAATCTTGGAGGTGGATTAAATACATCTACAGGACAGGCAGGTATAACATTTACTACAACAGAGCCAGTTAAGGTTATAGCTTATGTTGCAGTAAAGTCAGTTAAAGATAAACATTCATTTCTGTATGCTAAAGCAGGGGCTAAGGCTACATCTATAGAGATGGAAAACGATACAAGCATTGTTAACAAGATTGAGTTTAATCTTGATGAAGCTGGTCAGTACTGGCTTGGTGGTGACAATGGTGGTAACTTCTTATATGTAGAGGTTCAGAGCCGTTTACCAGAATATACAGTTGATGGTGCAACAGTAGATGCATCAAAGTTTAGTGCTGATGGTAAGCTTATAGCTGATGATACATTATCAGGTTTCTTTAATGTATATAAGAATGGTGACAAGACAAAGTTAGTTACAGGTCAGTCAGTAGCTTATGGTAAGGAAACACTTACAACATCATTAAGATTAGATGGAAGTCCATCATTCGCAGATGGAAAAGAAAAGTCTGCTATCACATTTACAGCAAAGCAGGATTTCAGACTTACATTAGTAGCAGCCCAGAAAGGTTCAGGAGTTCCAGAGTTACAGTATGCTAAGGATGGCGGTGCCACAGTTACACTTGCAGATGCAGTATTTGAAAAGGGTACAGCAGCTAAGTATACAGTAGAGCTTCCAGCTGGTACATATAAGCTTGGTTCTAAGAATGGTCTTGATATATTTAATATGAGTGTTAAGTATATTGAGAAGTATGAAATGAACGCTAATGACCTTGATGTTTCTAATGCAGGTGAAGATGGCAAGTTCAAGGTAACAGCAGATACACCAGTAGGAACAGATGGTTACTTCACAGTAGCTGGCAATGGTTCAAAGAATGTATTTATTAAGTTAGCAGCACCAGCAGAATATAAGGGTGTTACATATAACAATAAGCTTCAGCTTAGTGGAGCTACTAAGTTAGCAGATGGAACAGCAACAATTAAGGTTAATGTTGAAAAGACTGCTAAGATTACTCTTGTAGCGGCAGCTAAGGGAGCATCTGGTGAAGGTACTAACCTTATATATGCTAAGACAGGAGTTACTTCTGGTACAGCAATAGGTCAGTTAGGTGTAACAGATGAGATAGGAACATATACATTAGAAAATGTTAAGCCAGGTACATATTATATTGGTAGTGCTAAGGGTGCTGACATATACGATATCAAGGTAGAATATGATCCAGAAGAGAATAAGCAGGCAGTTGCATGGGATACAGTAGAATCTCCTGTTATCAATTCAGTTACAACAGATGCAGATGGAAACTTTGTTGTTAACTTCACATCAGTTATAGATGAACTTAAAGGTGCTGAGAATGTAAAGGTTACTATGCTTGAAGGTGGATATGAAGTATCTACAGTTAATGTTAAGGCACAGACAGATTCAGTTACATTTACACCACTCTGGTCAGGTGATTATACATTCACAGCAGTTGCACAGAGAGTTGGTGCAGCTGATAAGTCAAGTGGTGCATATAGTTATGGTGCATATACACTTGCAGTAAGAAAGCCAGTTATAACATGGGCACAGAATAAGGGTAACGGAAACGTATATCTTGACTGGGTTAATATTGAAGATGCAGACAGCTACGCAGTAAGCTATAGGGAAGCTGGAAGCACAGGTGATTTTACATATGTTGTTAAAGATCTTAAAGCAAGCCAGGCAGATTACACAGTAACAGGACTTGAGGCTGGTAAGAGCTATGAGTTTAAGGTTGAAGCAATAAGAAACAGCGATGGATTCGTTGCTAATGCTGTTGCAACAGTTGAAGTTAAGAAGGATGCAGATCAGAAATGGTATGTAGCCACAGTAGGTTCTGCACAGACAACTAATGCGGTTATTACAGCAGAAGATGGAACAGTAACTAAGTATGATCTTGATTCACAGGAACAGACAGCTAATAAGCAGAACAACGTTGAAGCTTTAGATATTTCTAATACAAACGGAACTATTGAAATTGCTTCACAGACAAGTGGTAAGATATCTGATGATGAAGATGGTTTCTCTTACTACTATACAAAGATTGATCCAGATACAGAAAATTTTAAGCTATCAGCTACATTTACAGTAACAGATACTTCTAAGACACCAGATAACCAGACTGGTTTTGGTGTAGTAGCAGCTGATACACTTGGTATTAACAACTGGGGCAAGGTTGACTATGTACATAAGTATTTCAACTATGCTTCATCTATGGTATATAGCAGCAAGTCAAAAACAGCTTGTATGAGAAATGTAACAGGTTATACATCAGCAGATTCATCTAATAATGATGGTGTTGACAGAGTTGTTACAAAGAAAGACTTTAAGGCAGCTACATCATTTGCAGCAGATTCAACATATGAATTCTCACTTGAGAAGACAGATGAAGGATATACAGCAGTATGCAATGGTGAAGAACTTAAAAATACAGATAATTCATTCACATCAGTACAGGAAGATGGAACAGTTGTTGTTGGTGTGATGGTAAGTAGAAAGATTGGTGTTAAGATTAGTAACATCAAGTTCACTAAATCAGAGAGTAAGGGTATTACATCTAATGATAAGGGTGACGATAAGATAACACCAAGCGGAAGAGTATATTCTTCTAATACAGTAGGTGCAGCAAGCTATGAATTTATCTATGTTCCTAACTGTGATGGTACACTTAAAGTAACAGGTTCAGATGGTAAGACAGAAGAAAGAGTATTATCAGCTGGTGATGCTGCAAGAGTAAATGTAGCAGTTAATATTGGTGACAATAAGATATCTTATACATATGCTCCAAAGGCAAGTGATAAGATTACATCTACAGATGAACTTAAGGGTGATGTAACAGTTAAGCGTGCTACGTATGGAGATGAGAATGGTGTTCTTATAGTATCACCAGATGGAACAAAAGATGGTGATGCTACAGAGGCTAAGCCACTTAATCTTGCAACAGCAGTACAGTATGCACAGCCAGGACAGACTATCGTACTTAAAGATGGTACATATAAGGATTGGATATCAATCCAGAGAAGCGTAAGTGGTACAGCAAGCAGAATGATAACTCTTGTTGCTGAGAATACAGGTAAGGCAGTATTTGAAGGCTGTAGTTTATCAATCATTGGTGATTACTGGCACGTATATGGTATCTATGTTAAGGATTCATCAGGCGTAGGTATCCAGATTAGTGGTAACAACAATATCGTTGAAATGTGTACAGTTGAACATGCAGCTAATTCAGGTATCCAGATAAGCCGTTCAGGAAGTGCTGATAACAAGACTGGTATTAAGTATAAGTTATGGCCAACAGATAACCTTGTAAAGAACTGTGAATCTTTTGATAACTGTGATGCTGGACGTAACGATGCAGATGGTTTCGCAGCTAAGCTTACATGTGGTAACGGAAACAGATTCTACGGATGTATTTCACATAATAATATTGATGATGGATGGGATCTTTATGCTAAGTCAGTATCAGGTGAGATAGGTCTTGTAACTATTGAAAACTGTGTAGCTTACAACAACGGATGGCTTACAACAGATGATATTACAGATCCTAACTATGAATATGGTGAAGGTAACGGATTCAAGCTTGGTGGTGGTTACTTAAAGGGTGGACATGTTCTTAAGAACAGCATCACATTTGATAACCATGCTAAGGGAATCACAAGTAACAGTTGTCCTGATATTAAGATATATGATTGTACATCATACAACAATTCTATTAAGAATAGTGCTTACAATGTAGGTCTTAATACAAAGGATTCAAACAGAAAAGAATGGGTTGTTAAGGGATTAATTTCTTTAAACAATGATAAGAACACTAAACTTGATGATTTAATTCCTTTTGCTCTTCATAGCGAGGATAACTATATCTATAATGGAAGTGCTTCTTATAATAACTTAGGTGTTGAAGCAACTAAAGACTGGTTTGTAAATGTAGATACTTCAGTTCTTCCAACAAGAAATGAAGATGGTACAATCAATATGCATGGTCTTCTTGAGTTAAATGAGACAGCACCAGCTAACTCAGGTGCAAGACTTGATGTAACAAGTGCTGAGGCTAAGTCAGTTAAGCCAAGTACAGTTGCGTCTGGTAAGGATGATAATAACAAGGGTGATACACCAACAGTTCCAACACAGCCAACAAAACCAGATACACCATCTACAGATGATACTAATAATGGCAATGCTGATAGCAGCACAGGTGATGCAGCCACAGCTCCATCTACTGAATCAGGTGAAGGCGCAACAACAGGTGATACAGCACGTCCAGTAGTATATGCAGTATTAGCTATGATGGCAGCAGGACTTGTATTATCAGTAGTTGTATATGATAACAAGAAGAAAAGAATTTAGTTAATCTTTTCAATTGAAGCAATAAGGTATTTTAATATGAGAAAGTAGTAAGCTTTGCAGTCAGCCGAATATAGGGTTGGCAGAAAAGTTAACAGGATTACAGTATGCAGATGGGGGTCTGTATACTGTGATATACGAGGGAAGTAGTGAAGAACTAAAGATAAACGTGAAAAAAGTTCAGGATAAACATCAAGTCGATGTTTATCCTGAACTTTTTATTTTATGTGTAGAAAAAAAAGAAGAAACTATATTTAATTGCTGATAGTGTGTTCATTGATAATAGCCCGTATAGTGTTATAAAGATAAGGTTTTAATGTATCAATATCAGCAGGTTCTTTGTAGAGAATGGCGCTGTAGCATGTAGAACTTATAAGTTCTACTATCATAAAGAGCATTATTTCAGGTTCTTTAAGGTTGAGTCCGGATTCTGACAGCATATCGTAATATACATCTTTGAAGTTAAGATCATCATCAGCAACATTAGTTGTCAGAGCTTCTTTGAATATTCCCCAGGACAGATTCTTTGAAATGAAAGTAAGAAGAGTCTGGTTATCATTGAGAGCATTGATTATATGGTCTGCAATGAATACAATCTGATTAGTTAAGGAGATTGTAAAAGCAGCATTTTTAGCTGTTTCCTCATATATGTGCCTGTTAAGAGCAGTAGCAGCATTCTTGAAAAGCTTGCTTGCCTCATGAGAGATCAGCTTGTTTCTGATGTCATATTTATCTTTAAAGTAAAGGTAAAAGGTTCCTTTGGCTATTCCAGCTTTCTGTGATATCTCAGCAATAGATGTTTTTGATACCCCCTGTGTTGTAAAAAGTTTAAATGCTGTATCTAAAAGAGAAGTTCTTTTTTGTTGTTTATTACTTTCTAGTTTTCCCATACAAAAACCTCATTTCTTTAAGCTGTAACTATTTTAACACGAAAAAAATAAAAAATCTATAAAAAAGTGACCTAAAGTCATTTTTAATATTGACTATCAGTCATTTTGTGCTAGAATATCGTTTGTAAAGAAAATGACCACAAGTCATATTTGAGAGTTTTTATCAATATATTTATCTGTGAGAGCTGTTAAGGCTGATCACTAAGGTGGATAAATATATAAGAAGACGTCGCAGACGTAGAAATGAGGCGAATGTATGGAAAAGTTTGGAAAAGTAATTGTTAAGCTTAGAATCCCTATTCTGGTTCTAAGTATCCTGCTTCTTATTCCATCTGCAATTGGATATTTTAATACAAGAGTTAACTATGATATCCTGTATTATCTTCCAGATGAGATTGAGACTATGCAGGGACAGGACATTCTTATGAAAGATTTCAATAAGGGTGCCTATGCTATGGTGGTTGTCCAGGATATGGACACGAAAGCTGCCAATAAGCTTATCAAGAAGGTAGAGAATGTAGAACACGTTGCACAGGTTATTTCTTATACAGGAATAGTTGGTGAGGATGTTCCATCAGAAATGGTACCTTCAAAGTTCAGGAAGTATTTCGAGAATGACAGCACAGATACAACGTTATTTGCTATATTCTTCGATAATACAACTTCAAGTGATGACACTATGAATGCTATAACACAGATAAGAAAAGAAACAGAAGGTCAGGCATTCATAAGCGGTATGTCAGCAGTAGTTACAGATACAAAGAATCTTTCAGAGAAAGAAACTCCACTTTATGTACTTATAGCGGTAGTGCTTGTTTGTATCGTACTTGCTATATTTATGGATTCATTTCTTGTGCCAGTATTCTTTATGCTGAGTATAGGAATGGCAATTGTATACAACCTTGGTTCAAATATCCTTTTGGGAGAGGTTTCATACATAACCAAGGCACTTGCAGCGGTACTTCAGTTAGGTGTTACGCTGGATTATTCAATATTCCTATGGCACAGCTATAAGGAAATGAAGGCACAGTATCCAAATGACCATAAGGAAGCGATGGCAGTTGCCATTGGCAATACACTTACATCAGTTGTCGGATCTTCTATAACAACTGTTGCAGGTTTTATTGCACTTTGTTTTATGAGCTTCACACTTGGTCTTGACCTTGGTATTGTTATGGCAAAGGGCGTTATATTTGGTGTTATCGGATGTGTAACTATACTGCCATCTTTGATTCTTACATTTGACAGGGCATTAGAGAAGACAATGCATAGAGATGTTATGCCGGGCTTTGATAAGCTTGCTGCATTTATAGTAAATCATTCGTGGATATTTATTATTATCTTCCTTGCGTTGTTAGGACCTGCTATATATGGACAGAGCCATACATCAGTATATTATGATCTGTCTGATACGCTTCCAGAGGAGCTTGCATGCTCACAGGCTAACAAGAAGCTTGAAGAAAACTTTGATATGAATTCAATATATATGATACTTGCAGATACGAATATGTCTACAGATACGGCAAATGAAATGCTTGATAAGCTTAATGATGTAGACGGTGTACAGTTTGCACTCGGACTTGATACAGCACTTAAGTCAGGTATTCCTCAGGAATTCCTTCCATCAAAGATGGTATCAGAGCTTAAGGGTGAGGATTATCAGATAATGATGATTGCTACTGATTATAAGATAGCATCAGATGATATTAACAATCAGATTAATAAGGTAAATGATATTGTAAAGTCATATGATTCAAAAGCAATGGTTGTTGGAGAAGCTCCTTGTACTAAGGATCTTATAACTATAACAGATAAGGACTTTAAGACAGTCAGTGCAGTATCAATAGTAGCTATATTTGTTATTATACTGTTTGTACTTAAGTCAATATCACTTCCTGTTATACTTGTTGCAGCGATTGAGTTTGCTATATTTGTAAATATGGGTATTCCTTATTTTACACATACACAGATACCATTCATAGCATCCGTTGTTATTGGTACTATACAGCTTGGTGCAACAGTCGATTATGCAATTCTTATGACGACAAGATATAAGAAGGAAAGAAGCCAGGGACTTGCTAAGAAGGAAGCTATACAGACAGCACTTGCAGCATCAATACCATCTATTATCGTTAGTGCGCTTGGTTTCTTTGCAGCTACATTTGGCGTCGGCTGCATAGCATCAGTTGATATGATAGGTTCATTATGTACATTGATGGCACGAGGCGCGATTATAAGTATGTTTGTTGTTATATTCATACTTCCATCATTGTTCGTATTATGTGATAAGCTCATTATCAATACAAGCTTTGGTTTTAAGCCTAAGAAGAATCTGGATATGTAGCCAGATGGATGAATGAACGGGCAAAGATGTATATGTCGTAACAGATATAAGAATATATCAGGAAGTAAGAAAATGGAGGAATAGTTATGGTTAAGAAGACTTTATTCAAATATAGTTCAGTATTAATGAGTGTTGTTCTTATAGCATCAACGCTTACAGCCTGTGGAACAAACACAGCATATAATCAAGTATCAAGCGAGGTTGCAGTAAGCAGTGAGGCAGCTTCTAATACAGAAAGCATAATATCAAATGCTATTAAAAATGAGTTATCTGTATCAAACACAAGTACATTGAAGACAAATACGCGTGACGAAATGGTATATGTGTTTGGTAAGGCAGATGGAACACAGGATCATGTAACTGTAACAGAAAAGGTGACAGATGCTAACGGTGATACAACAACTAACCAGAGCAGCTCAAGTAAGAGTGCACCTGTATCTATGAAGGTTACTTATAAGTTAAATGGTGTAGAAACAAAGCCAGAGGATATGATTGGCAAAAGTGGTAAGGTTACTATCAGATATGATTACACTAACAATGAGAAGAAGACTATAAAAGTTAATGGAAAGTCACAGACAGCTTATGTTCCATTCACAATGATCACAGGAACTCTTCTTCCAACGGATAAATTCAGTAATGTAGAAGTTACTAACGGTAAGGTCAGCAAGGTTGGTGATAATATAATAGCACTTGGCATGACCATGCCAGGTTTAAAGGATACTTTAAACCTTAAGTTTGATGGTGAAAGCCTTGATATGGATATTCCGGAATACTTTGAAATATCAGCAGATGTTAATGACTTTGAGCTTGATATGTCTATGTCAGTAGCAACTACAAGTGTACTCAATGATGTAGATGTAGATGACTTCTCTCTTGCAAAGCTTGAAGATAAGATGAATGAGCTTCAGTCAGCAGCAGACCAGCTTACAGATGGAACTGTTACTCTTCAGGATGGTACTCAGACACTTGCAGACAGCATCCCAGCACTTACAGATGGTGTTAACCAGCTAAATGATGGTGCAGGAACACTTAAGAATGGTATATACGCTTATACTGATGGTGCAACAGCACTGGCAGCAGGAGCAGGCCAGCTTAAGGATGGTATCACAGCTTATACTGATGGAGCATCTAAGCTTTCAGCAGGAGCAACACAGCTTAAGGGTGGTCTTTCAACATATACAGCTGGAGTAGCACAGCTTGCAAAGGGTTCTGATACTCTTACAACAGGTATTGCAGCATATACAACAGGAGCATCTAAGCTTTCAGCAGGAGCAGGAACACTCAAAAAGGGTATTGAAGACTATACAGCTGGAGTAGCACAGCTTGCAGATGGTTCGACACAGCTTAAGGATGGTCTTTCAACATATACAGCTGGTGTAGCAGCTGCAGCATCAGGAACTGCGGATTTAAAGAGTGGTATAAATGCATACACAACAGGAGCTAAGAATCTTGGAAATGGTGCTGCCGCTCTGAAAAAGGGTATCAATGATTATACAGCTGGTGTAACGAAGGCAGCAGATGGAGCTTTACAGGTAAGTAATGGCGTTTCACAGTTAAAGAAGATGCTTACAGAAAAAATGGCTGCAGATCTTAAAAATAATATTACTGCTTATAAAACGAACCAGAATATTACAACTGATGTAGAAAATCTTACTAAAGCAGCTGTTCAGGCAGGTCTTAGTGATATAACAATAGCTGATGATCTTACTGTGCTTGCAAAGACTAGTGAAACTGAAAAGATAGAAGCTAAGATTACTGAAATGTATAATAAATATCTTATAGCATATACTAATAGTGTAGTGAATAATGGTGCAGGCAGTCAGCTGACAGGCTTATATGCAAGCCAGTTAGGACTTTTAGTCAAGGCTTCCGGTAATCAGGGAGCAGCAAGTGCGCTTTCACAGGTGGCAACACAGCTTGCAGCAAGTACAGGTTCCCTAGAGACACTTGAAAAAGGAGCAGAAGATGTAAGTAATGGACTTAACACTCTTAATTCCATGAATAAAACACTTAATGATGGTGCAGCACAGCTTAATGATGGCTTAGTAGAATTAAATAAGAATAATGATAATTTGAATAATGGTATTGCAAGTCTTGATACAGGCGTATCAACTCTTAATAGCAGTAATGAAAAGTTAAATACAGGAGCTTCTCAGTTACAGGCAGGTGTGGTTAAGCTTAATGAAAACAGTAAAGCACTTAATGATGGTGTTGCCCAGATAGATACAGGACTTACAGAACTTAATGGTAATAACAAAGCACTTAATGACGGTGCAGCCCAGATAAATGGGGGACTTGTACAGCTTAATGCTAACAATGATACAATCAATGGTGGTATAGACCAGATAGATAGCGGTCTTATAACACTTAATGCAAACAACAGCACACTTAATGGAGGTATTGCCCAGTTATACAACGGCTTCGCAACACTTAATGCAAACAATCCAGCTTTAAGAGATGGTTCATCACAGCTTGCTGATGGTACATCAACACTTAAGTCATCATCAGCAACATTAGCAGATGGTGTTACACAGCTTAATGATGGTGCTATAACCCTTAAGGATGGAATGGCTGAATTCAATGCCTCTGGTATAAAGGCTATAACAAGTCTGGTAGGAAATGATGCTGATACAGCAGTAGATACAATCAAGGAGGTTATAAAGCTTGGTAAGAATTATAATTCATTCCTTGATAAGAAGGATGGAAAGGAAAGCTCAGTAACCTTTATATATAAGACTGCTGAGTTAACTAAATAATAAGGCTTACTTTTCCAAAACTCTCATATATATAATTGCCGGCCAGGCCGGCGGAAAGATTAACAATCTTTCAAAAAGGGGATGCCGCATTAAGAAATTAGTGCGGTGTCCCCTTTTTTATTATTAGTCACGTACCCAAACCATCATTTCACCAGTATGTCTGTTATCCCATGCATAATAAGGTATCCAGAGTAAATCTTTATCTTCATATTCAGGATTGGTATTGTCAATATATAAATCATCACTATCGGATTCTTTTATCTTACGTCCAGTAGCGGATATCGTTACTATTCCACCGAGCATATCAGGTCGGTATTCTTCCTTGAATTGTGTTGAAGCAGGCATTTCAATTTCGTGGAGATTATTTCCATTATCCTCTTCTTCAAGACAATAAACTACAGGTCCACGCATGACAGTTATTTTTCCAATGTTCTCACGCACTTTAGGATTGGAACGTACAACACGTGCTGTAATGTCCATATTAAATTCAACAGTATGTGTATTGTTCCAGTTTGCCTCTATGTAAGCATAACCATCATTTAATGTATAATCAGCTGGTTTACCATCAACATTTATAGTATAGTTATGGCACCATGATGGAATGTGTAGTGCAAGCTTCCATATATCATTTCTTGTACTGTCTATATTAAGCTTTATATTACCATCCCATGGATAATTGCTGTGCATGCTTATTTTAGTAGTGTTATCAAATACATTTGCCTGATTGCCTATATACAGATTAACATACAGACTGTTGGAATTCTCTGTATAAATATATGAACCAAGTGATTCAACAAGTCTTGCAAGGTTAGGAGGGCAGCAGGCACAAGAAAACCATGTCTGTCTTTTAACCTTGACATGTCTGAAAGCCTGAATCTTTTCATTCTTTTCTGGATACACCTCCAAAGGATTAACATAGAAGAAGCTCTTGCCATCAAGTGACATGCCGCTTATTGTTCCATTGTATAAAAGTTTCTCCATTACATCGGCATATTCACCCTTTTGTTCCATTTTAAGCATACGGAGTGCAAAGAACACCATAGCTACAGATGCACATGTTTCACCATAAACAAGGTCATTAGGAAGGTCATAATCTATGGTAAATGATTCACCATATGATGAGGAACCAAGAGCACCGGTTATAAACATTTTTTTGTGAACTATATTATCCCATAATTTCTTACAGGTTGTATACAATTCTTCATCGTCAGAAGCTCTTGCAACATCAGCAATGCCTGAATACAGATAAACGGCTCTTACAGCATGTCCAACAGCCTCACCTCTGCCACGTACCGGCTTACCTGCCTGGTAATAATCGAATTTAAAGTAGCTGTCCTTCCATTTCCAGATGTTATTATATTTCTTAATTTCACCATCAAAATAACATGGCTGTTTTCCACGTTCATTTATAAAATATGCCGCGAGATTTAAGTGCTTTTCATCATGTGTAATGTTATAAAGGCGCATAAGAGCCATTTCGATTATTTCGTGTCCTGGGTAAGCGTGAAGCTTATCATCCTCTGGTCCAAAGATGGAATCTATGTAGTCAACAAATCTTATCATGGCATCAAGAAGTTTACGCTTTCCGGTTATCTCATAGTAAGCAACAGCCGCTTCAAGCATATGGCCGGCGCAATATAATTCATGATTTCCCATAATATTAGTCCATCTTTTATCAAGACCATTGATAGTGTAATATGTGCCAATATAACCATCTGACTGTTGTGTACTTACTATAAGATCGATTGCTTCATCAATCTGTTTCTCAAGGCTGCTATCAGGGTGCCACTTTAGTGAGTATGCAGCAGCCTCTATCCATTTATATAAATCACTGTCCTGAAATACCTTCCCATGGAATTCACCCTGGGATATCCCAGCTGCTATTTTGAAATTTTCAATACAGTGGCTCGGTTCTATATCTGGAATAGCATCATTTAAAGCATTCCATTGGTATGGAAGCATCTGGGTACGTGTTGTTTCCATAATAGGACTAAAGAAACCATCGTTAACCTTGACATCTTTTACAGATTGTGTGTAAAAATCTTTGTTCATAATAAGAACCTCCTTTATTATTAATATGAATTATTGTAAAATAATGCTGATTAATTAGGTGCATAGTAGTTTTTATTACTTATATATATTATATTAATGTGTAAAGCTGGATATCAACTGATAAAACTTATATATGGTGAAAAAAACTTAGATATATAAAGAAGCATAAAATATGTTTTAAATAAGCTTTATATTGAAATATAAACTTAGATATGAAATAGGAGGATAGGACTAACAAAATGAAATATATAGTTTTTTCACAGAATGAGCCACTAACATATTTATCTTGTGGACAGCTGGTACGTGACAGAAATTTTCTGCATCCAAGAAGATGTATAGATTCATATGTACTTATTGTAGTTGTAAGGGGAAGTCTTTATATAGTACAGGATAATACTAAGTATGTAGTTTCAGAGAATCAATATATAATATTAAGAAGCAATACTCTTCATTATGGTTACAATAGTTCAACAGAATATCTTCAATATTATTGGACACATTTTTATGTACCAGAAGGATCATATGTCTGTGATGATGACATGAAAACTTTTGAACATGAAGCTGATGATAATTATATATTACCTGAGTATGGAGATTTAAAATATAGTAAAAGAGTACAGCTTCTGTTTTCACAGCTGTTGGATGAATCATTCAGAAAATCACAGGTTAAGAGTAAGTTTATGGATTACTTTCTAACCTGTCTTTTAATGGAGTTATCAGGTGAATTCAAAGAACAGGAGAATAAAGATATATCAGAAGAAATAAGTAATATTAAAAAATGGATTCACAATAACTATAATCAATCTATTACAGTTGCTAAGATTGCAGAATTGTTTCATTATAATCCAGATTACCTGTCAAATATGTTTAAAAAGACAGCACACATTTCACTAAAAAGATATATTAATGAAGTAAGAATAAACGAAGCTAAGAATATTCTGATATCTACAGAATATTCACTTAAAGAGATAGCATTTCAGTGTGCTTTTAATGATGAAAAATATTTTCTTAAGGTGTTTAAGAAGATAGAGGGAGTATCACCAACAGAATATAAAAAAGCATTTTTTAAGAAAAAGAATGTTTAGAAGCTTTTGAAATATTCTTCCAGTCTTGTAAATGTCTTGGTAAGTGCAATGGCTTCACTTTCGCTTAAGTCTTCTGTGATGTAGTTAATCATATCTTTGTGGAACTTTTTGTGATGATTATATGCAGCAATCCCTTTATCAGTAAGTGATGCATATACAATACGGCGGTCTTTTTCGCCACGTGTTCTGATAACGTATCCTTTTTTAACAAGTCCGTTAATGCCAACTGTAAGCGTACCCATAGTAACACCAAGAGCCTTGGATATAGTACCCATGGTTCCAGGCTCACCTATTCCGATAGCTTCTATAATGTGCATATCGGTCACGGAAATATCCTTGAATTCATCTGTAATTAAAGCTTTTTCCTCTATATTCATAATATCGTTAAACAACGTAACAAGTATAGAGTTTAATGATTCGTAAATGTCCATAAAAGCACTCACCTTCATATAAAATTAACGTAAAAAACTAATTACATTATATATTACAATAAGGGGTAATGCAACAAAATACTACACCTCTTTGAACCATTTTAAACCACTTTTAGTTTCTAATGGTTATAAAATAAGGTGTAGTATTTTGGTATAAATTATGACATAACAGCTTAAGCTATCAATTAATTATTCATTCAATTATCTATTGATTTTTTTAGCTTTTACAGCAAAGGCATAAAGTGTTGCGCTGCTGCAAAGAACTATAAGTAGTGTAAGCCAGAGTGCAATATTACTGTTATCAGCTGTCTTAGGTGTTTCCAGCTTATTGTTTGTAAGCTTCTGTTTTGTTATAAGATATGTTGAGCAGTGATCCTGTTCTACTGTCATATAACCATCATTATCGACGACTGCAGACATCATGCTGATTATTGTTCCATCATCTAAGAGCTGGCTGTAATAAAGTGTCTGGCCAGCATAGGCTTTTCCAACATTTAACTTAATGCTTGCTTTTGCAGGAAGTGCACCAGAATAATTGTATACTATCTTAGATACAAATATATCATCTGTTACAGCTGCCGGTATATTTCCAGCTTCTTTTATATCAGAAGTGATTGCTGTTGAAAAGTCATAGATTGCAACCTGTGATACTTCTGACATAGTTCCTTTGGCAAATGTAAATGTAACATCATTGTTAGACTTGATAATAACATCATTTGTTTTGTTATCTTCTATAATCTTTCGGATTTCATCAACCTTGATTGTTGTGCTGCCGTCGGATACATCTACTATTGTATTATTGGAATCCTGGTCTGGAGCTGATGGCTTTTCATCGCCTGGTTTCTCAGTTGGTTTCTCAGTTGGTTTCTCGGTTGGTTTTTCAGTTGGCTTTTCGGATGGGTTTTCAGATGGCTTGTTTGTTGTGCTGTCTCCGGCTGATTTAGCTGTAAATGTAAGCTTGTCTGCTATACATTCAACATTATAAAGACTTGCTACTTCTGTTCCGTCATACTTATATCCTTCTGGAGGATTATCATTTCCCCATACAGGATTATATGTTGCCACAGGATTGCTATAATCAACAAGCCATATTTCATCATTGCTTTGTTCATCTACACCAAGCTTTTCAAGCAGCTTACATATTTTATAAAATGATTCTCCGTTTTCATACGCATATGCAGATACATATTTTTCACTGGTAGCTGTATTTATTACAACCTGGCTTGTTCCACCGCTTCCGCCGTCTGACTCATAATATGAAATAGGATTGTCTAATGTGGTTTTAGTATATCCAGCAGGGATATTATCATATTCACCTATCTTGTCAGCATAATATACGTCACCCAGAGCTTTCTTTGTGGTAAGCTTGTATATTGTATAAGTTACTTTTCCAGATTCAACATATGTCAGGTCCTTAATATAATATAATGAAGTATTATCTGCCTCGTTCTTATATACTGTATTAGTTGTATATGGGTCGTACTCATAATACCTGGCATATAAGCTTGATATTTGCAGTGGATGTGAAACATTATATGTTACATTTTCCTTTAATGTTCCATTATCTCTGATTGGTTTGTCCGTTAGATTATCGCTTGTATACACTACTGCCTTTGAACCGGAATATATAGTGACATTACATGTGTCTGCGACTGAAAGTACTGAATCAGTTCCCTCAGCAAAGAAAGCTACACCATAATCACCTGCCCTGTCTGCGTTAATAACTAAGGAACCATTACCACATATATTGATAGAACCGCCCCAGGCATCACCATATGAACCTATACTTCCGATTTCGTTATCACCAATAAGGTTAATCTTGAAATCATCACCCATCATATTAGTAGCTATTCCAGCAGTCTTGTTTTTATAATTATTTAATGTAAGTGTATTGGTTTGTCTGTCATAAGACATTCCATCGATGGAATTAGTTCCTTTTGAAGAAAATATAGTAGTACTATCTTCTCCGGTTCTCACATTAATATAAGCATAAGCCCAATCGCCAGTATCACATGGTCCGTTGGCAGCTTTTACCGGTGGTGCGGCATATAAAACTGCGGATGATACTGCGAGTACGACTGCTCCTGCTAATGCGGCTATTTTTTGGATATGCCATTTTTTATTTTTCACCATAAATCATTCCTCCTGCTTCTTGATAATAATTATCATTTATTCATTTATTTATTTCTGTGCAAAATCTGTGCAAAAATCTGTATTTCACACAAAGCTCCCAGAATTAAAAGAGCATATAATATTACGTACATATCAGCTGTATATGTTGTTAATACTATATATAACATTATTAAAAAAGTATATAAGGGAAGTCCGCCAATATGCTAAAACAGCGTGGCGGAGTTCCGCCACGCTGCCTAAAACTGAAAAACAGATGATATAAAGACATATAAATATTAAAAGAATTATTTGTTATAAAGATTAACAAGTCCAACTCGTGATTTAATACCGGTTTTTTCATAAATAGCTGAAATATATCGTTCAATGGTACGCCTTGATACGTGCATATGTTCTGAAATAGTCTGGATATTATCTTCAGTAGTAACCAGGTAGTTAAATACTTCATTTTCTCTTTCAGTAAAAGAGTATTTTTCTGCTAATATTTGCAGCTTGTCATGTTCATTTGCAGCTTCATCTGTACGCATAGTAAACTGTTGTATAAAATAATATTTTTCAAATGTATATACAACTGAAATAATACTTACCAGAACAAATAAAACAAGTATAAGAATAATCTTTAAAAGATTATTATCAGATGAAAGCAGCTGTAAAACAAAGCCGGCAATAACAGCAGCTGTAATATTGTTAACAGCACGTCCCATTCCTGCCCAAAGCTCAGGGATTCGGACATACCAGGAAAGCTCCATGAATTCTGATGTAAAGAAAACAGCAAAAAATCCAGCGGACAGATAGAAAACAATAAGTACAGCTGTAAAAGGCTTGGAAAATTCAAGCAGCACAATACACATGGTTGAAAGAATCATTATGCAGTACATTATGATTCCGGTATATTTTCTATTGTTAATGTCGAATATAAAGCCGGCAGCAAGGCCACTGAGAGGCAGCAGAATTCTGGCACCCTGCCCAATATCGATGCTTCCATCAGAATGGATAAGCGTTACTGCACTATCAAGAGTGCTGAATAAGCATGCCATCAGCATTACAAGGGCTACAATACTAATAAATAATGGAATGTAATGTTTATTTCCCTTTATTATATTTTTATCTGTTTTCTTATCTGTTATTTTACCTATATTTTTATCTACATTATTGTCTGTATTTTTTTCGATTATATTGTCAGTAGTATCTTTGCTGGTGTTATACCAGCTATACCGGTTAAAAATATGTTCATTCCATATTAACAAGATAAAAAGCATCACCATAGATGCTGACAATATAACAAGCTGTATGATCTTTATATGAATAGCATTATGGTTTATAAACTGAAGCAGGATGCCAAAAAAATATGAGATTCCGACAGTTTTTGCCAAATGACGGTTTTTAATCATACATGCAGATACATAGTATACATTACTTCCAACAAGACCAAGAAGTATAAAAAGAATAATTCCTCCGTGAAATATATATTCAAATGACTTACTGCATGTAATGAGTATTGTTAAAAAAACAGAGAGCAAGCCTGCTAAAATCATCAGAATGTTTTGAAGCCTCCTGCTTAAGAAATGTTTAAGCAGAGGATATAATAAAAAACCTGCTGTACTGACACCAAGTACATAATTCTGTGAAAGAGTGGCTTTTTGTTCTGATACAAGAAGAGAAAGCTCATTTACAAACATATATTCAACAGTTAAAAAAATAAATGTAAATAGTCCCATTAAAACAATAGCATAGATATGTGGCAGACTGGTTAATGTTTTAATTCCGCCACATTTTACAGTGTCCTGTTGAGGTGAATTCATATAATAAATCCTCCATTCTTGCGCTGTTTCTCAGCGCATCTCAAGTTTGTGCGAAGCACAAATCTTGCGTGTGAAAAATCTTATTTTTCACACTAATCCCTATATATGATGATAATTGTGTTGATTGCAAAGCAATCAACGAATTCATATGTGTTATAAAATTATATATTTGAAAGTGAGTTAAGTCAATGACGGTTACAGGAAGGCAAGATTGTCAGTCATAGGGAGGCTGAATTGTAAAAATATATCAGCGAATGCAAAGGCACTTCTTGATGCAGGAAATGAACTTAAGGAGGTTGCTGGTTCATTTACGCAGGTATCAGAAAGTGCGGAACAGTTAAGAAGAATAGCTGGAATGCTGGCAGATAGTATAGATTATTTCAAGATATAGAGAGCAGAAAGCTATACAGATAATTATGTATATAGTTATAGTTATGTAGATAGTTATGCAGACAGTATGCATACAGCTATGCAGGCTAAAAATACAGTTTGCATTTTTATTGGCTGCGTAGTATCATTTAATGGAGTATTATTTTTTGGACAGAGCAATAAATATAGTTTATTGTTAATGCATATAAAATATTACTTATATTAGGTTTAATAGTTTAATGATAGATGGAGGCACATATGAAGTTCATAGCAATTGGCGAATTGATGTTAAGATTATCACCACCGAACTATGAGAAGATAGTTACAACTCACAATTTCATCGTTAATTATGGTGGGGCAGAGGCGAATGTAGCAGTTTCCTTAGCTAACCTTGGTGTTGATTCAACATTTTTTACTGTATTACCGAATACAGATCTGGGTAAGTCTTGTATTAACTACCTTAAGGCTAATGATGTACATACTAAGCATATTATTAAGGCTGACGGAAGAATGGGACTTTACTATCTTGAGGAGGGCGTCTCAGTAAGACCTTCACAGGTAATATATGATAGAGGAAGCTCAGCGTTTGCTGAATATGATTATAAGGATGTAGACTTTGAGAATATTTTAAAGGATTATGACTGGTTGCATTTAAGTGGCATCACACCAGCCCTTTCATATAACTGCCGCCGTCTTATAGATAAGGCTATTAAGGCAGCTAAGAAGCTTGGGCTTACAGTAAGCTTTGATCCTAACTTCAGAAGTACATTATGGTCTTTTGAAACTGCAAGGGATGTACTCAGCAGATATCTTCCATATGTAGATGTACTTATAGGTATTGAGCCTATCCATGTATACAATGAAGATGGTACAGATGTTAAGGACGGTCTTACTATGGATCCATCATTTGAGGATATGGACAGAGTATTCAAGGCTATTGATGAGCAGTATCATATGAAAGCAATTGCAAGAACAGTACGTTATGTTCATTCAGGAAGTAATAACTCTCTTAAGGCTTTCTACTATGCTGACGGAAAGACTTACGAAAGCAAGACACTCAACTTTGAGATTGTTGACCGTGTTGGAGGTGGAGATGCATTCTCTTCTGGTCTTATCTATGCACTTATGCAGAATGACTGGAAGCATGAGGATATTGTCAACTTTGCAGTTGCATCTTCAGTAATGAAGCACGCTATACGTGGCGATACTAACATCACAAGCGTAGATCAGATAAAGAGACTTATGAATAACGCTTCATTTGATGTACAAAGATAATGAGAGTAAGTCGTTAGTCATATAGGAGGAAGGTCTAAGGAAAATCCGTACTTACATAATGATTTTCCCTAGACCTTTTCATATGAGGCTGATAACAGAAAGATTATAGTTAATTTACCGGAGGATATATGAAAAAGATAAAAGAACTTATGCCGGAGGCATATGATTTTAATGGAAAGCTTTCATTAAAACAGGCGATACCACTTGGACTTCAGCACGTTATGGCGATGTTTGTAGGAAATCTTACACCGTTGCTTATTATTACAGGAGCATGTGGTATTGGTGCAGGAAGCGAGTATGCATCCATTCAGGTTGCACTTTTACAGAATGCTATGATCATAGCTGGTATTGTAACGCTTATACAGTTATTTTCAGTAGGACCTGTTGGAGGAAAGGTGCCTATTATTATGGGTACAAGCTCTGGATTCATCGGAGTGTTCAGCAGTGTAACAAAGGTTATGGGTGGCGGAATATTAGCCTATGGTGCTATTATGGGAGCCTCTATTATAGGTGGTCTTTTTGAAACAGTGCTTGGTGCATTTATTAAGCCGTTAAGAAGATTTTTCCCATCAGTTGTAACAGGAACTGTCGTGCTTTCTATTGGATTGTCACTTATTTCTGTTGGTATTAATTCATTCGGTGGTGGAAATGGAGCTAAAGACTTTGGCTCATTAGAGAATCTGTTTCTGGCATTTGTTGTGCTTATTGTTATATTATTCGTTAAGCACTGGACAAAGGGGTATCTTAGTTCATCATCTATACTGATTGGAATTATAGTTGGTTATATTGTAGCAGCTATTATGGGCTGTGTGCTTCCACATACAGCAGTTACTGCTGATGGAGTTGAATATACTAAGTCATGGGTACTCAACTGGAATAAGGTTGCAGAAGCTAAGTGGATTGCTATTCCTAAGTTCATGCCAGTTAAGCCAGTGTTTGACTTAAGAGCAATACTTCCTGTGCTTGTTATGTTCGTTGTAACAGCAGTAGAAACTGTTGGAGATATATCAGGTGTTATGGTCGGTGGAGTAGGAAGAGAAGCGACAGATAAAGAACTTTCAGGCGGAGTTATGTGTGATGGTTTAGGTTCATCGCTTGCAGCACTTTTCGGTGTGCTTCCTAATACATCATTCAGCCAGAATGTTGGCCTTGTTGCAATGACTAAGGTTGTTAACAGAATTGCACTTGCATCTGGTGCTGTATTCCTTATATTATGTGGTCTTATTCCTAAGCTTGGAGCCTTGATATCAATCATGCCACAGTCAGTACTTGGTGGTGCGGCAGTTATGATGTTCTCATCAATTATTGTAAGTGGTATCCAGCTTATCACTAAGGAGCCGCTTGATGCAAGAAGGCTTTCTATTGTATCGGTTGCACTTGGTGTAGGCTATGGTATGGGTGTAAGCCCTGCAATCCTTGCACATACACCACAGGCTGTACAGCTTATGTTTGGTGAATCTGGTATTGTTCCAGCAGCATTTGTAGCGATATTACTTAACATAATTCTTCCTAAGGATAAAGCTGAGGAAACGGTTAAAGAAGTTGTTTCAGAAGAAGCGGCAACAATAAAAGAAAAGGCTGTAACTAAATAAAGTACAGCAATTAGCGAAGATACCGGGAAAGACGAATAAGGTCGTTTCCAGTATCAATATCATATAATTCATATTCATCCTGTGCAGGAACTAAAATAACCTGCGCAGGATATTTTTTTGCAATAAAACCGCCACCCTTGCCTTGTGGAAGATTCATCAGTTCATCATAATATCTGGCTGGGAATATTACAGGAGAACCAGGAGTTCCATTAAAAGCAAGACGGCATATCTTACTATTATTATTGAAATAATTATTATTGGCATTGCTGGATTTATCTGTGCTGTTACAAGCAAAATAACTGCTGTTGTAGTAAATAAATAAAAGGCACAGTAGCTGAAGGCTTGTCTTAGTGATAAGCGGCTGGTCTGATGGAAGAAATAATATCCCTTGGGTGCAGCAGCTTTTGTGTCTGTTAGTTTCCTTTAGAATACGTGAAACACCAAGACGTACCATATCATTTCTGTAAGGCATATTGTGTTTAATGCAATGTATATGTTCCCGTTCACATATCTGTACAAGCTCATCATGACGGGTTACGGCAAGAGTTTTACCAAAGCTTACAAAGTGGCTTATATTTATCGCATTTTCAAAGAGAGTGTTGTTGTTGAAGGAGGCTAAAAGCTTGTTGGTACCGAATCTTTTTGACATACCGGATGCCATAATAATGCACGAAATAGAGCTGAATATATTATCAATATCGATTAAAAGTACATCAGCTCTGCTTTTAATACTGTCAAGAAATTCTGTGGATTGTTTTCTGATGACAGCTAATACGCGTGAGTTATCAAGAAGACTTTTAATGTTCTCCTGAAAAGGGATACAGGAGCTTTCCAGATAACCAAGCTCGTCAATAACAAATACACTATCAGCAGAGGTCATAAGATGCTTCATAATGGCAGGGCAGGCGCAGTTAATAAAGCCATCCTCTACAATGGTCATATTGTTGCCTTTTTTAGGGGGAACAGGAGTGAGTGTACGCGGTATTCCAATAACATATTCCTTTCCGTCATCTATAAGATTAGATTTAATAACAACTTCTGGTGTGTCCGTTCTGCGGCTTAGCAGATAATTGAAAAAATCAGACATATCCATAGCTTCTTCAATCTGGTTTAAAATGTTGTTTAACAGATGTGATTTGCCACTTCCCCGGTCTCCTGTAATAAAAAGATGTTTTTTATCTGACATCTTAAAAAATGTAATTACAGCCAAAGCGTCTAAATAACAATTATCCATAGAATAAGTTACCTCGTTTCAGTAAATGATTTTATAACGTAAGTGTGTCTGGTGTGAATAGACATTTATACGCAGTATAGGTATAGATCTATAATGCCACAACTACACGGTGTGTTTTATGGTGGATATCAGTACATTCAATGACATTAATATTATCATATATAAGAGACATCTTTTCATTAATAATATCAAGAGAGTCTGTATGTGTATTAATAGTGCTAAGGATTGCCCCAGATTTCATAAGAAATATATTATCGCAGTATTCCAAAGCAAGCTCGGGACTGTGAATGCACGTGAGGGCACATCTGCCATCAGAGACGATATTTCTTATGTGCTGCATAAGCAGATGACGGTTAGAAAAATCAAGTGCACTATCTGGTTCATCAAGGAGAAGCAGAGGTGAAGCTTCTATTATGGTGCGTGCAAGAATACATAACTGCTTCTGTCCCTCACTTAAGGCTAAAAAGTCTGCTTCGTATAAACCCTTAAGTCCAACCATATCAATAGCTTTATCGGCACGTTTTATCATATCTGTGGTGTAGCCTCCAAGTATGTGCATATGAGGATTGAAGCCAAGCAGACATACCTCCCTGACGGTCATGCTTATGGTAAGATTGTTTCTTTGGGGAATGTAGCTTATCAGCTGGGCCTTTTTTTTAACAGAGAGGTTTTCAAGCAGGTGTTCATTAAGCTGACATTGTCCGTTGTGTCTTATAAGTCCCATGATGGCCTTAATAAGAGAGGTTTTACCACAGCCGTTATTACCAATAACAGCATTAAGCTGTCCTGCATTAAGGTTAAGGCTTACGTTATCAACTGCACAGGTGCTCCCATAATAAACTGATATTCCGGCTGCGGAAAATGTGGTATTGAATAAATCAGACATCATAACCCCTCCTTTTTATTAGCTCTGATGAGCAGAATTATAAGCAGCGGAGCGCCAAGAAGTGAAGTAAATATACTGACTGGCAGCTCTGATGTGGATACACTTCTTGCCAGTATATCGGCAAGTGTCAGTAAAATAGCCCCTGTGAAGCCGCTTGTTATATATGTGAATATATCATTACGCTTTGTAAGCAGTCTGGCAATATGAGGTGCAATAAGTCCGATAAAGCTTATAAGCCCTGTAACACATATTATTGATGATACTACTAATGTAGCAAGCATTAATATGATAAAACGCAGAATTGTCACATTTACACCTAGCGATACAGCTTCCTCTTCGCTTGTAGAGAGAATGAGAACTTGTCTGTATAACATAGCCATTATAATAAAGCCGGCAAGTGTCGTGAGAAATGGAATAGCAAGGCTGTCTCTTGAAATACCATTAAGGCTTCCCATAATCCAGTATTCGATTGAAGCAAGCTGTTTTTCAGGATCTGCGGCAAGTTTTAGAAACATAAGTATAGTCTGTGCCACAGAATGAATAGCTATACCAGCAAGCACGATAGTATAACTGTTTCTTCCAGGGACAAGATAGGCTGTGAGCAGAGTTATTATGAGGGCTGTTACAGCTCCGATAAATGCAGATATTGAGATGACTGGAACAGAAGCAGAAACTGCAACTATTGCAAGAGCAGCACCGGCACTTGCGCCGGAGGAAACACCAACGATATCGGGAGAAGCCAGAGGGTTTTTAAATATAAGCTGATATATATAACCTGATATTGAAAGCCCAAAACCGCCTATAACACCCATAAGGGCGCGGGGAAGCCTGAGCCTTTTAAAGACCATAATAGACATAGTATCACCAGACAGTAAGCTCTTTAATGTGAGTGGATACTGTCCGGTAATGACAGACCATACAAGTACTACTATAAGAAGCAGTACCTGTATGACTGATAAAAGTATAATTTTGTTCCGGTAATTATAAGTATTTTTGAACATAAATCATCCTTATTTAGCAGGTGTGAATCCATAAAAGCTTTCATAGAATTTAGTTACACATTCTTCATAAAAATCCTTAGTAACCTTTTCTGGATGAAGAACAGAGGCAATATATATGCTTCCTAAGAAGCTTGCTGGTACAGGTGAATCCCAGGCTTCTATATCACCAGGCAGCTTTACAACCTTTTTATTCTTAATGGCATTGCAGTCTGCAAGATTAGCATCATTTAGAACGTCATCTACTGAGTAAGTTGCATCGGCAGCTATTATAATGTAATCAGGGTTCCAGGCAAGAAGCTGTTCATATGAAACATTTGCCCAGTAAGTATCTGTAAGCTCAGAGGCTGCATTCTTTCCACCGGCATTGCTAAGTAATGTGTTCTGATACATCTTGCTTCCTGCTGTTGAAAGAACAGAGCTGTTGCCTGCAAGATATACTAAAGGAGTGCTTTCACCTGCAAGCTTGGCTTTGTTATCAGCTAAAAATGTATCAATGGAATTGTTGAGTGCATCAGAGCGTCCAATTGTGTTAGTTATTTTACCAACAAGTGTGATACATTCCTTAAGGAGAGTTTCATCCTCAGGATTTACAACAACAGCCTTGATACCAAGACCTTCAAGTGTATCTGCAGCCTTTTTTAACTTCATAGGAAGGAATACAACATCAGGTGCTGCTGCAACGCAGGCTTCTGTGTTGAATTCTTTGGCTGTTCCCATATTAGGGAGACTTATGATAGATGGAGCTGCAAGCTTATAGATATTTCTTGTATTAGCTTTAGCTTCGATTCCTACAAGCTTGTCCTTTAATCCAAGTGCAAGGAGAAGACTTGTGGAGATATAGTAAGATGAAGCAATCTTTTCAGGTGCTTTTTCAAATGTTACTGTTCGTCCAGCCTGGTCGGTAACAGTAATAGGGTAGCTTGTACTTACCTCGTTGAACTGAGACATTACATCAAAGGCTGATGTTGAAGCAGCCTGTGTAGTACTGTCATTTGTGGCAGAACTGCCACATGCTACAGTTGATATAAGCATGAGCACTGCCAGAACTAAAGCGGTTAATCTTTTAAATTTTTTCATAAATATCCTCATTTCTACTTTTTTGGCACACTAATTTATGTTGATCAGAATATATCTTATAGCAACAGTTAAAAGATATGTGCGAATGAATTTTATCAGATTGACAAGGCTTTTACAAGTCAGTATAGTTATATTATGATGTAATTAAAAAGCGGTCAGAAAAAAGGTTAAAAGTTGTTTGAGCTGCACAGCAGGACTTTTATTTCTGGCATAAGTATGATCAAAATGAGGAGTTTTTATGCTTAATATACAGAATTATAGGAAAGTAGAAAGTATTGAAGAGGCTTACGAGCTTAACCAGAAGAAGGCTAACAGAATTGTCGGCGGCATGATGTGGATGCGTATGGGTGATAACAGGATCAATACCGCGATTGACATGTCAGGACTAGGACTCGATAAGATTGAAGAGTCAGATGAAGAATTTAAGATTGGATGTATGACATCATTAAGACAGTTAGAAAACCATAAAGGTTTTAATGAGTATACCAATGGCTGCGCTAAGGAAGCACTAAGGCATATTGTTGGCGTGCAGTTTAGAAATCTTGCAACAGTTGGTGGAAGCATATATGGAAGATATGGATTTTCTGATGTTCTTACATTATTAATTGGACTTGATTCATACGTTGAATTATATAAGGGTGGAATAGTTTCCCTAAAGGAGTATGCGGCAAAAAGCTATGACAGGGATATTATTGTAAGCATTATAGTTAAGAAAAAGCCAGTCAAGATGTTTTATGAGGCAGTAAGAATAACAGAAACAGACCTTCCGGTTCTTACCTGTGCTGGCGTGGGCTTTAGCGGTTCGGGTGAATATAATATATGCATAGGTGCAAGACCGGGAAGAGCTGTTGTTGTAGAAGATAAGGAAGGTATTCTTAAGGGCGGAGTAAATGATGAGACTATAGAGAACTTCGCCAGATATGTAAGGGAAAATGTTTCTACAGAGAGTAATATGCGTGGAAGTGCTGAATACAGAAGCCATCTGGCAAAAGAGCTTACTAAGAGAGCATTAAGAGCTGTAAATAATTAATAATTAGTTATTGATTATTAATAGCTGCGGTATTATTTATATAGCAATGTTAATGTATAGATTTGTTTATATATCGATTGATTAGTGTATGGATTGGAGAATATATGTTAGTAGATATTAAGTTAAATGGAAAGTCGGTCAAAGCAGATGTGGCCTGCGATATGACTCTTTATGATTTCGTCAGGGAGCATGGCTGTTATAGTGTAAAATGTGGCTGTGAAACTTCTAACTGCGGACTGTGTACAGTATTTCTGAATGATAAACCCGTACTTTCGTGTTCGGTTCTTGCTGTAAGAGCAGATAAATGCAGCGTTACAACGCTTGAAGGTTTACAGGAGGAGGCCGCAGAATTCGTTACATTTATAGCTGACCAGGGGGCAGAGCAGTGTGGCTTCTGTAATCCGGGCTTTGTTATGAATGCTATTGCACTCTTTAGGGAGAATCCTTATCCTGATGAAGATGAGATTAAGGAATTCCTTTCGGGAAATCTGTGCAGATGTTCAGGGTATGAAGGCCAGTTAAGAGGAATTATGGATTACCTCAAGGTAAAAAAGGCTAAGGAAGCCAGTGTGGAAAATAAAGAAAACATAGCAGAGGAGGTGAAGTAATGAAGTCGGTTAATAAAGCGGTAAGAAAAAAGGATGCAATGGAGCTGCTTCTTGGAAAGCCAGTATATACAGATGATATTGCACCAAAGGATTGTCTTGTTGTAAAGCTTCTGCGTTCACCATATGCCAATGCGTATGTTAAGAGCATTAATACAGATATTGCAATGAAGGTACCCGGAATAGAGGCAATATATACATATAAGGATGTTGACCAGAATATGAAGCGTTTTACCTGTGCTGGTCAGACGTATCCTGAGCCAAGTCCTTATGACAGGCTTCTTCTTGATAAACATGTAAGATTCATAGGTGATCCGGTTGCGATTGTTGCGGGAGTGGATGAGCGTTGTGTTGATAAGGCAATGAAGCTTATTAAGGCAGAGTATGAGGTACTTGAGCCAGTGCTTGACTTTACAAAGGCAAAGGACAATGAGATACTTGTCCATCCGGAGGATAACTGGGAAGCATTGTGTCCTGTCGGAGCTGATAATAAAAGAAATCTATGCGCACATGATGAGTGCAGTAGTGGTGATATAGATAAGGTGCTTGAGAGCTGCGACATTGTAATTGACAGGACTTATCATACAAAGGCATGCCAGCAGAGCATGATGGAGACCTTCAGGACATTCTGTACAATCGATACCTATGGAAGACTTCATGTTGTAAGTTCTACACAGATAGTATTTCATTGCAGAAGAATCATATCACACGCACTTGGAATATCTCCATCAAAGATACGTGTTACAAAGCCTAGAATAGGTGGCGGTTTTGGCGCAAAGCAGACCTCGGTTTCAGAAATATATCCGGCATTTGTCACATGGAAGACTAAGAAGCCAGCTATGATTATATTCTCAAGGGAAGAGTCATTGTCAGCTTCATCTCCAAGACATGAGATGCAGATGCATGTAAGGCTCGGTGCAACTAAATATGGTATCGTAAAAGGAATAGATTTATATACCTTGTCAAACACAGGAGCTTATGGTGAGCATGGACCAACGACAGTAGGTCTTTCAGGACACAAGTCAATACCGTTATACGGAAAGGCAGAGGCATTCCGCTTTGTAAGTGATGTTGTATACACGAATGTTATGTCAGCAGGGGCATACAGAGGCTATGGTGCCACACAGGGACTTTTTGCCGTTGAATCTGCTGTTAATGAGCTTGCGGACAAGCTTCATATGGATCCTTTTGAAATAAGATTTAAAAACATAGTTAAGGAGGGCGATGTAATGCCTGCTTACTATGGTCAGGTCAATACAAGCTGTGCACTTGACAGATGCTTAGAAAAGGTTAAAGAGATGATTAAATGGGATGAGAAGTATCCTATGAGAAAGATATCTGATACGAAGGCACGTTTTGTCGGAATGGGCATGGCTATGCAGGGCTCTGGTATATCAGGCGTGGATGTGGGAAGTGCCACACTTAAGCTTAATGATGAGGGCGTGTATACAATGAATATCGGTGCAGCTGATATGGGAACAGGCTGTGATACAATACTTGCGCAGATTGCTGCGGAGGTGCTTGAGTGCAGTACTGATGACATAAGTGTATTCGGTGCTGATACTGATATATCACCTTATGATTCAGGCTCCTATGCATCAAGTACAACATATGTTACCGGAAAGGCTGTTGAGAACTGTGCCTTAGAGCTAAGAAGCAGAATCGAAAAGTTTGGAGCTAAGCTTATAGGCTGTGATAAGAGTGAGGTTACATTTGATGGAAGCTGTGTAAGATGTGAGGCTGGAGAGCATAATGGTGCATCAGTGAGTCTTTGCGATATTGCAACAGCATCAATGTGCGGCAATGACATAGCACTTTCTGTTACTAATACACATACATCACCTATTTCACCACCACCATTTATGGTAGGTGCAGCTGAGGTTGAAGTTGATCTTGTTACAGGCGAAAGCAGGGTTGTAGAATATGATGCATGCGTTGACTGTGGAACACCGGTTAATCCTAATCTTGCAAGAGTACAGGCAGAAGGTGGAATCCTTCAGGGAATTGGTATGGCAATGTCTGAAAATATCACATATTCTGATAAGGGAAAGCTTTATGAGAACTCATTCCTGCAATATAAGATACCATCAAGGATGGATATTGGACATATTAATGTTGAGTTTGAAAGCAGCTTCGAGAATGCTGGACCATTTGGTGCTAAGTCAATAGGAGAGGTTGTAATTAACACGCCACTTCCGGCTGTGACAGATGCGCTAAGCCACGCAGCAGGAAAGAGGTTCTATGAGCTGCCTATAACACCGGAGCAGATTGCGATGGCGAGGGTAGAGAATAATTAGGATTATAACACAGATAAGATAAAAGATAAGATGGCACGATTTATTTCTGGATAAGGGGAATAGTCGTGCTGTTTTATTTAATGCCATTTCTCATAAAGTAGATGACTATTTCACATTATAAAATACAGGAGTAAAAATTATGCCTAATATATTAATTGTAGAGGATGATATAAATATTAATAACCTTCTTTGTGAGGTGCTTGTGAAGGCAGGTTATACGTGTGAACAGGCATTTTCAGGAACAGAGGCAAAGCTGCTTCTGAATATAAAAGAAAAGGCTTATACGCTTGTACTGCTTGACTTAATGCTGCCTGGTGCAAGTGGTGAGGAGGTTTTAAAAGAGATAAGAAAACATGGAAGGCTTCCGGTGATTGTGCTGACTGCAAAGGATAGTATAGATGATAAAATCGGAGTGCTGACAGATGGAGCAGATGATTATATAACAAAGCCATTTGAGATTAGAGAGGTACTGGCACGTATTCAGGTGCAGCTTCGTCATATAGAGGCAGAAATAAAAAGTGAAGCAGATGCAGAAACAGAAGCAGAGGCAGAAACGGAAGTAAAAACAAAGGCTGGTATACAAAAAGGACAAGGCAGCGGAAGGCTTGAGTTCAGGGATATGGTGCTTACACGCTCTACCTTTGAGGTAAGTATCGGTGGCAGGGTGCTTCCTAAGATTACAAAACAGGAATTTGCAATACTGGAATTGCTGCTTAAAAACCCGAAGCAGGTGTTTAGCAAGGAGGATATATTCGAATATGCGTGGGATGAGCCATATATGGGTGAAACAAAGACCCTGGATGTGCATATAAGCAATATCAGGAAGAAAATAAAGACCATTACATCTGATGAATATATAGAAACAATATGGGGGATTGGATATCGCCTGCATGAATAATTTACTCTTTTTTTACTATTTATTTGCGATTGATTAGGATTTATTTTTTATGATAAGAGCAGTTAAGAAAAGGAGGAAAAAGTTTTGAGTGAATTATTATTGCAGACAAGGAATCTGACTAAGCAGTATGGCAGACACAGGGCGGTTAATGATGTAAATATGCACATTAAAAAGGGTGCGATATATGGCTTTATTGGAAGAAACGGAGCCGGTAAAACGACCTGTCTTAAGATGATTAGCGGACTGTCAACACCGTCTTATGGCGAAATAGAAATGTTTGGGTATAAAGGAAAGGACTTACAAAAGGTACGTTCAAGAGTAGGGTGTCTTATAGAAGCTCCCGGACTTTATGGCAATATGTCGGCATATGACAATCTGAACATTAAATGCAAGCTTACAGGGATTAAGAAAAAAGGATATATAGAAGAACTGTTAAAAACAGTGGGTCTTGATACTGTTGGAGAAAAGAAAACAAAGCATTATTCGCTTGGAATGAAGCAGCGCTTAGGAATTGCTCTTGCACTTGTAGGTGAGCCTGACCTGCTTATTCTTGATGAGCCGATTAACGGACTTGATCCACAGGGGATTGTGGAGGTGCGTGAAACCATCCAGAAGCTTGCAAAGGAGCGTGGCATGACAATATGTATTTCAAGTCATATTCTGGAGGAATTATCAAAGATTGCTACAGATTATGGCATTATTCATAATGGATGCCTTGTGCAGGAGCTTACAAGAGAAGAACTTATGAAAAAATGCAGTGAGCGCATAGAGCTTACGCTTGATAATCCTAAGCAGGCTATTCCTGTGCTTGATGATATGGGTTTTAGCAGCTATCAGGTTATAGATAAAGAACATATTCATATATTTGAAAGACTGGGAGAAAGTGCCAGCCTGAACATGGAGCTTGCAAAGGCGGGAATTCCAGTTAAAGGAATATCTATTACAAGTGAAGAACTTGAGAATTATTTCTTAAGGCTTACAGGGGGTGACAATCGTGCTTAATATGATAAAGATGGATGTATACAGAATGTTTCGTACAAAGAGTATGTATGTAATATGGATTATATTGCTGGCATCAGCACTGCTTACCTCATTTCTTTCAAAAATAGATTATGATGCTGCTAATAAAGAGTGGGAGAGGCAGCAGGCAGTGGAAAGTCAGGCAGATACTGATGGTCAGACAGTTGATGTGATAAATGCACAAGACATAGAGGAACAACAGGCAGATGACAGCAACAAAGAACAGCTTTCGCAGCAGAATACAGATAATGTCAATATTGGTATGAGTGTGGAATTACCTACGGAGCCAGGGAAGAAGGTTACGGTAATGGATGTTTTCTTTTCTAATGCACAGGGAAAGTTTTATGCACTTTTTCTTGTAATATTTGCGGTTATGTTTGCAACAGCAGATATTAAGAGCGGTTATATTAAGAATATTGGTGGACAGGTGTCACAAAGGGGGATGCTTATTGTTTCAAGGGCAGTTGCGCTTGCCTTATTTACAGCAATTACCTTTGCAGGGATATTTGTATTCCAGGCAGCAGCGAATATGCTTGCGTTTAAATGTGTGGTGTGGGGTAACTGGAAAGAGATTATACCTTATTTCTTAACAGAACTTATGCTTCATTATGCGTTTGTGTTAATATGTATGGCGATAGCAGTTATAATTAAGAATAATGTCATAAGCATGACCTTGTCGATATGTCTTACTATGAATATAATGAGTATTGCATATGCCTTTATAGATTATGTAGTTAACAGAAAGGGACTTCAGAACTTCAGCATCTATAAGTATACAGTAACTGGAAGGATGGCAATGCTTCCTATGAATGCAGGCAGGGATGATGTTGTTAGTTCAATGTGTGTGGCAGCTGTATTTATTATTATAATGCTGTCATTAAGTAGTTATATTTTTCAGAAAAGGGATATTTAGAGAATGAGGATTATTATTGGAATATTAGCAGTAATAATTATTATACAGGCATTTATTATGTGGAAATACCAGCGGCAGATTAAGGACATCTGCCGCCAGTTGTCGTTTCTTATGGAACACGATAGTAACAAGCTGATTCAACGTGAAATAGATATGGGGGGAATAGGTGAGCTTTCAGATAAATTGAATGAACTACTTGACATGCGTAAAAAAGAGAGAAACGAGTACAGAAAAAAAGAAGAGCTGATAGCAGACACATATACTAATCTTTCACACGATATAAGGACACCACTTACATCGCTGGATGGGTATTTCCAGCTTATAGAGGAATGTGACAATATAGATGACCAGAGGAGATATCTTGATATAATCAGAGAAAGGCTTAACAGCCTCAATGAAATGCTGGAGGAGCTTTTTACATTTACCAAGTTAAAAAATGATTCATATAAGCTGGAGCTTACGGACTGTTGTATGAACAGAATATTAAAAGAAGCTGTATTTTCTTATTATGATGAATGGAAAAAGCAGGGCATCTGCCCAGAGATTAGTATTACTGAGGAAATGCTGTATATATCAGGTAATAAGCAGGGCTTAAGGAGAGTTATACAGAATGTCATAAAAAATGGTCTTGATCATGGGGAAAAGAATATAAGTATCAAGCTTACCCGTGAGGATAATCATGCCTTGCTTACAGTCAGCAATTATACGGAACATCCTGAAAATATTAACGTAAGCCATGTGTTTGAGCGTTTTTATAAAGCAGATGTGGCAAGAGGCAGAGCCTCAACCGGACTGGGTTTATCTATTGCAAAAGAGCTTGTGGAGCGTATGAATGGAGATATAAGTGCAAGAATACAGGGAAATGATTTCATTATTGAAATAAAAGTTATGCTTGTGGTATAATATGTAAAAGAAACAGGGGCTGTTACGGAGAAATTATATATAGAATATGCTGATTCGTTTAATGAATGGGGAATATTACGGATTCAATAATAAAGGGAGACATGCGTATGAAAAATATAAAAGAAATAGGGGATTTTTTTATAAATCTGAATGAATATGTATATGCAACAGATATAGAAACCAATGAAATTGTATATATGAATCATAAAGCATTGAAAGCGTATGGCTTAGAATCAATAGAGGATATAAAAGGCAAGAAGTGTTATGAGGTATTACAAAAAGCTTCTGTTAAATGCGGTATGTGCAACAACAGCAGACTTTTACCAGGAGCCTTTGAGGAATGGCGTTATTATAATCCTGTATTAGATAAATATATGATAATAAAGGATACACTGATAGAGGGTGAAGGAAACAGAAAGTACAGGTTGGAAATAGGCATAGATATAAGTGAGGAGCTTGCACAGGATAAGCTTATCCAGAAGTATAGAGAAACTGAAACACTTGTCAATGAGGGCTTAAGAGCGGCACTTGCAGCAGATACACCTGATGAAACGATAAACACACTTCTTGGGTATATAGGTAAAGCACTTAATGGAGAAAGAACCTATATATTTGAAAAAAATATATATGGTGGAGATGATAATACATATGAGTGGACGGCAGAGGGAGTAAGTCCAGAGAAGGATAATCTTCAGAATGTGTCTCCGGATGTATGTGCTAACTGGTATAAGTGTTTTGAAGAAGGCGGAAACATCGTGATTAAGGATCTTGAAGAGATAAAAGAGAGTGATCCCCTTCAATATGATAATTTAAAAAGACAGGGTATTCATTCGATAATTGTAATTCCTATATATAACGAAGGGGAAGTTATTGCATTTATGGGAATAGACAATCCGCCACTGCTTACACTCGAATATGCCTTAAGTATACTAGAGATTATGAGTGCTTTTATTATATCGTGTATAAAGCGCAGGAATATGATGAGAAAGCTTGAGGATATGAGCTATAAGGACGCCCTGACCAATATAGGAAACCGTTTCGCTATGAGAGACTGTGTAGATAGTATAGATAAAAAACAGAGTATAGGCGTTGTTTACTGTGATGTTACAGGACTGAAATATGTGAATGATACAATGGGACATGAGGCAGGCGACAGACTTATTCTTAATGCATGTGGATGCCTTACAGACGTGTTTGGAGTGGATGCAGTATTTCGTATAGGTGGAGATGAGTTCCTTGTAATCTGTACACAGATAGATGAGAATACATTAATAAAGCGTATAACAGAGTTAAAAGAACTAATGAATGAGCGTTCTGTAAATATGGCATCAGGTGTTATCTGGAGTGAGAATGTAATAACAGGCTTTAATGAAATGTTACGAGAGGCAGAGGAGAAAATGTATGCCGATAAAGCGCGATATTATAAGGAAAAAGGAATTGAACGCAGAAAAGAACGGGCATAGCAGGGCTAAAGGAATGCATCATATAACACAATAACAGGTGATTTTGTGATAAATTATAATAAATAATACAGCTTAATTATTGACATTTTAAGATCAATTATATACAATCACATTATCTGCGATGACGAAGACAGTAGATTATGAAAGAAAGCAATAGCGAGCCGGGATGGTGGAAGCCGGTGTGAGTAGAGCATAGTTGAATATCACTTCCAAGCATCCTTGCAGAACTTTGCAGTATAATATTATGGGTAACATTAAGGATAGTATTATATTACGAAAAGTAAGTGAGGACGGTAATCCTACCGTTACAAGGGACGCATATGATGGTATGTCGTAATTGATATAGGTTAAGTTGATTCAGCCCCTGTCGTATTACGGCAGGGGCTTTTTTGCGTGTGTAACGACATTTGTTACAGCACCAATAAAGCAAGCTAACATCGTTACGATTAAGTAAATGATTTGAAAGGAGTAACACAATGGTATACGAGAAAGTTTCATCAGATATGAATTTCGTAGACAGAGAAAAACAGGTTGAAAAGTTCTGGAAGGATAATGATATATTCCAGAAGAGTATTGATAACCGCAAGAAGGGGGAAATATATACATTTTATGATGGACCTCCAACAGCTAATGGTAAGCCACATATAGGACATGTTCTTACAAGAGTTATAAAGGATATGATTCCAAGATATAGAACAATGAAGGGCTATATGGTTCCACGTAAGGCCGGATGGGATACACATGGACTTCCAGTTGAGCTTGAGCTTGAGAAGGAATTAGGTCTTGATGGCAAGGAACAGATTGAAGAGTATGGTCTTGAGCCTTTCATCAAGAAATGTAAGGAAAGCGTATGGAAATACAAGGGTATGTGGGAGGATTTCTCATCTACAGTTGGTTTCTGGGCTGATATGGATAATCCATACATCACATATGATGATAACTTCATCGAGTCTGAATGGTGGGCTTTAAAGCAGATATGGGATAAGGGTCTTTTATATAAGGGCTTTAAGATTGTTCCTTACTGTCCACGTTGTGGAACACCACTTTCATCACACGAAGTAGCACAGGGTTACAAGGCTGTTAAGGAGCGTTCAGCAGTAGTACGTTTCAAGTGTGTAGGCGAAGATGCATATTTCCTTGCATGGACAACAACACCTTGGACACTTCCATCTAACGTTGCACTCTGCGTTAACCCAGAAGAAACATACGTTAAAGTTAAGGCAGCAGATGGTTATACTTACTATATGGCAGAAGCACTTCTTGATAAGGTACTTGGCGGACTTGCAGTTAAGGCCGGTCAGACAGTAACAGGAGCAGCTATTGAAGAAGGCAAGGAAGCTGGAAGCGGCGCAGGCGTTGATTACGAAGTATTAGAAACTTACAAGGGTAAAGACCTTGAATATAAAGAATATGAGCCATTATACCAGTGTGCGGCAGATGTTGCAGCTAAGCAGCACAAGAAGGGACATTTTGTTACATGTGATGACTATGTAACTATGTCAGATGGTACTGGTATCGTTCATATAGCACCAGCATTTGGTGAAGATGATGCCAAGGTTGGACGTAAGTATGACCTTCCATTCGTACAGTTTGTAGATGGTAAGGGTGAACTTACAAAGGAAACACCATATGCGGGAATGTTCGTTAAGAAAGCAGACCCAGAGGTTCTTAAGGATCTTGATAAGAAAGGCAAGTTATTCGATGCTCCTAAGTTTGAGCATGATTACCCATTCTGCTGGAGATGTGATACACCACTTATCTACTATGCAAGAGAGTCTTGGTTTATCAAGATGAGTGATCCAGAAGTTAAGGCTAACTTAATAGCTAACAACAAGACAATCAACTGGATTCCGGAAACTATAGGAACTGGACGTTTTGGCGCATGGCTTGAAAATGTTCAGGACTGGGGAATTTCACGTAACAGATACTGGGGTACTCCTCTTAATATCTGGGTATGTGATGATTGTGGAGAAATGTTATCTATCGGAAGCAAGGCAGAATTAAAGGAACATTCTGATAACTGCCCAGATGATATCGAGCTTCACAGACCATATATTGATGCTGTTACATGTACTTGTCCTAAGTGTAAGGGCAAGATGAAGAGAGTTCCAGAAGTTATCGACTGCTGGTTCGACTCAGGTTCAATGCCATTTGCACAGCACCACTATCCATTTGAGAATAAGGAAGTGTTTGAACAGCAGTTCCCTGCTAAGTTCATTTCAGAAGCCGTTGACCAGACAAGAGGCTGGTTCTACTCACTGCTTGCGATATCAACACTTCTTTTCAATAAAGCACCTTATGAAAATGTTATCGTACTTGGCCATGTTCAGGATGCAGATGGACAGAAGATGAGTAAGTCAAAGGGAAATGCTGTAGATCCATTTGATGCATTAAAGAAGCACGGCGCAGATGCTATCCGCTGGTACTTCTATGAGAATTCAGCACCATGGCTTCCTAACAGATTCCATGATAAGGCTGTTACAGAAGGTCAGAGAAAGTTCATGGGAACTATCTGGAACACATATGCATTCTTTGTACTTTATGCTAACATAGATGATTTTGATGCTACTAAGTACACACTTGAGTATGATAAGCTTCCAGTTATGGATAAATGGATTCTTTCTAAGCTTAATACTCTTGTTAAGACTGTTGATAACAATCTTGCCAACTACAAGATTACAGAAACAGCAAGAGCACTTGAGGACTTTGTAGATGAGCTTTCTAACTGGTATGTAAGAAGATGCCGTGAAAGATTCTGGGCAAAGGGTATGGAGCAGGATAAGATTAATGCTTATATGACTCTTTACACAACACTTGTAACACTTTGCAAGGCAGCAGCACCTATGATTCCTTTCATGACAGAAAGCATTTACAGAAACCTTGTATGCAGCATAGATAAGACAGCTCCTATCAGTATCCACCTCTGCGACTTCCCAGAAGTTAAGGAAGAATGGATTGACAAGGAACTTGAAGATAACATGGAAGATGTATTAAACGCTGTTGTTATCGGAAGAGCATGCCGTAACTCAACTAACATCAAGAACAGACAGCCAATAGGCAAGCTGTACATCAAGGCTGACTGGAAGTTAAACGAATACTTTACAGCTATCATAGCAGATGAGCTTAATGTTAAGGAAGTTGAGTACACAGATGATGTAAGAGCATTTACTTCATATTCATTCAAGCCACAGTTAAAGACACTTGGACCAAAGTATGGCAAGCATCTTAATGCTATCAGAGCAGCACTTTCAACACTTGATGGCAATGCAACTATGGATGAACTTAATAATAAGGGTTCATTTACAATCAATGCTGATGGTGAAGATATCGTTCTTGAGAAGGATGATGTTCTTATAGAGATGACTCAGAAGGAAGGCTTTGTAGCAAGCTCTGATAAGGGTATCACAGTTGTTATGGATACTAACCTTACACCAGAGCTTATTGAAGAAGGTTTCGTAAGAGAAATCGTAAGTAAGATCCAGACTATGCGTAAGGATGCTGGATTTGAGGTTATGGACAAGATTACTGTATATGTAGATGGTAATGACAAGTTAGCAGACCTTATGGTTAAGAATGCAGAGCAGATCAAAAGCGTTGTTCTTGCTGATTCTATAGAAACAGGTAAGACAGCAGGATTCACTAAGGATTGGGATATCAATGGTGAGAAGGTTGTGCTTGCGGTTGAGAAGAACTAAAACAGTATCTTAATAATTTATAATATGTAAAGACGAGGAGAAAATCGCAGTTATGCGAATTTTCTCCTCGTCTTTTAGTAAATAGATGAGCCGATACACAATTCACGCCCAAAAATGACAGTTCACGCCAATTGTATTGAAATATTATTAAGGATGAATATACTGAAATTAATAAGAACTATAAAAAATGTTATAGAAGATTATGTTGCATATAAATCATTTATATGAATAGAATCGAGGTGAATAATAATGATCAATTAATTTTATTAAATTGCAATAAGGGTGCGAATCGTGTATAATTTAACCATCGTGTAACGTGTTTTGTGAATAATGTTAATTAAATCAGACACGATTAGTTAAATCAGGAATAATGATATACATTTGTGGTATATCTATATATTAAGGAGGAGAAGAATACATGGTGACAGGTACAGAAGCATCTTTTAGCAAGGAAGAATTCAAGAAAAAAGTTGTAAGTAATTGTAAATCTCTTTATAGAAAGAATATTGATGAGGCAGATAAGCAGCAGGTGTTCCAGTCAGTTGCATATGCAGTTAAGGATCTTATCATAGATAAGTGGATAGCTACACATAAGACATATGACAAGGAAGATCCTAAGATTGTATATTATATGTCTATGGAATTCCTTATGGGACGTGCACTTGGTAATAACATGATTAACCTTACTAAGTATAACGAGATAAAAGAAGCACTTGAGGAGCTTGGACTTGATATTAATGTTATCGAGGATCAGGAGCCAGATGCAGCACTTGGTAATGGTGGACTTGGAAGACTTGCAGCATGTTTCCTTGATTCACTTGCAACTCTTGAATATCCAGCTTACGGATGCGGTATCAGATATAAGTATGGTATGTTCAAACAGGAGATTAAGGACGGATATCAGGTAGAGGTTCCTGATAACTGGTTAAAGGATGGCAATCCATTTGAGATTAAGCGTTCTGAATACAGATATGAAGTCAAGTTTGGTGGATATGTGCGTTCTTACAGAGATGAAGCTACTGGACGTGATATATTCGTTCAGGAAGATTACCGTTCAGTTATAGCTGTTCCTTATGACCTTCCAGTTATCGGATATGGTAACAACACAGTTAATTCACTTAGAATATGGGATGCAGAGCCAGTTAATACATTTAACTTAAGCTCATTTGATAAGGGCGATTACCAGAAGGCTATAGAGGAAGAGAACCTTGCAAAGAATATTGTAGAAGTTCTTTATCCTAACGATAACCATTATGCAGGTAAGGAATTAAGACTTAAGCAGCAGTATTTCTTCGTATCAGCATCAGTTCAGAGAGCTGTTGAAAGATATAAGAATATGCACAATGGTGATGTAAAGAAGCTTTATGAGAAGGTTACATTCCAGCTTAATGATACACATCCAACAGTTGCAGTTGCAGAGCTTATGAGAGTTCTTATGGATGAGAATGGTCTTGAATGGGATGAAGCATGGGATGTAACAACTAAGACAGTTGCATATACTAACCATACTATTATGGCTGAGGCACTTGAGAAGTGGCCTATTGAGCTGTTCTCAAGACTTCTTCCAAGAATCTATCAGATAGTAGAGGAAATCAACAGAAGATTCGTTGAAGATATTAAGGCAAAGTACCCAGGAGACCAGGAAAAGGTAAGAAAGATGGCTGTTATATATGATGGCCAGGTTAAGATGGCTAATCTTGCTATATGTGCCGGATATTCTGTCAATGGTGTTGCAAGACTTCATACAGAGATCTTAGAAAAGCAGGAGCTTAAGGATTTCTATGAGATGATGCCAGAGAAGTTTAACAACAAGACTAATGGTATCACACAGAGAAGATTCCTCCTTCATGCTAATCCACTTCTTGCAGACTGGATTACAGACAAGATTGGTGATGGATGGGTAACAGACCTTAAGCAGCTTGAAAAGATGCTTGTATATGTTAATGATGAAAAGGCAAGACAGGAATTCATGCAGATTAAGCATAAGAATAAAGTAAGACTTGCAAAGTATATCAAGGAGCACAATGGAATAGATGTTAATCCGGATTCTATATTTGATGTACAGGTAAAGAGACTTCACGAATATAAGAGACAGCTTCTTAATATTCTTCATGTTATGTACCTTTACAATGAAATCAAGAAGAATCCTGATATGGATATTGTTCCTAGAACATTTATCTTTGGCGCAAAGGCTGCCGCTGGTTATAAGATTGCAAAGCAGACTATAAAGCTTATTAATAATGTTGCAGATGTGATCAACAATGATGAATCTATTAATGGAAAGATTAAAGTAGTATTTATCGAGAATTACAGAGTATCTAACGCTGAGATTATATTTGCAGCAGCAGATGTATCTGAGCAGATATCTACAGCATCTAAGGAGGCTTCAGGTACAGGTAACATGAAGTTTATGCTTAATGGTGCAATAACACTTGGCACTATGGATGGCGCTAACGTTGAGATAGTCCAGGAGGTTGGAGAGGAGAATGCCGTAATATTCGGTCTTCGTTCTGATGAAGTTATCCGTTATGAGAATGAGGGTGGCTATGATCCTATGGAAATCTTCAACAACGACCAGGATATAAGAGAGGTTCTTATGGAACTTATCAATGGTAAGTATTCTAAGGAAGATCCAGAGATGTTCAGGGATATCTACAACTCACTTCTTAACTCACAGGAGGGAAGAAGAGCAGATACTTACTTCATTCTTAAGGACTTCCGTTCTTATGCAGAAGCACAGGCTAAGATTGATAAGAGATACAGGGATGAGACTGGCTGGGCTAAGACAGTTATGATTAACTCGTTTAAGGCAGGTAAGTTCTCATCAGACAGAACTATTGAAGAGTATGCAACAGAAATCTGGAAGCTTACTAAGACACCAGTTAAGTTAAAGTAAAGGTTGCAAAATATAGAATAATATCTATCCGGTATTCATACATTTTATCTAGGAGGCTAGATAAAGTGTATGAGACTGGATAGATTTTTTTTACCCCGTATTATAATCAGAGGAGTGGGTTTAATCGGGGAAAGAATAGATGAAGCGGCGACAGACAAGCAGTATATAGAATATAAGAAGGCAAGAAGAAGGAACGATACACAAGGGTATGTCATAAGCAGCTGCGAGGCAGGAAATTATGATTACAAGGATTATAATTATTATAAAAGCAGGAGGGGAGAAGATAATTATTCATTAATCAAGGAAGAAAGCAGGAAAGGCCGCAGTATAGTCAGGAAATGTATGGAGATAATGATATTTATCGCCATTTATTTGCTGGTGCCATCGGTTATTACGCTGAAGCTTACAGGTGTTGTTGATATGGCTGTGAGTGAAGAGATAGCTGATGGAAGGACGATAACAGTGAATTATAAAAATGCATCACAATCTGTAGAGGTTGAGAAGTTTGTTTCAATGGTTCTTGCCGATAGATTGTATATGGGTGATGAGATTGAACTTCTAAAAGCAGAAAGCATTATGATAAGGACAGATATATACCGTTTAATGGGCGAAAGGATGAACATAGACAGTAGTCAGCTTGGTATGTCGTATATGACATCAGGACAGATGAAGAAAAAGTGGGGAAAGGACTATTTGGATAATTATAACCTTGTAAATGACTGTGTAGCAGCGACAAATGGCATGACAATAAGCTGTAACGGGCAATATATAGAGGCAAGGTATACATACGTAACAGCAGGTTTTACGCTTTCTGGCAAGGATATGTTAGGAGATGATTATTCATATCTTATGGCAGTTGAATGTCCTAAGGATAAAGAAGCAAAAGAATATTTTGTCGTTAAGACTGTTAATAACAAGGATTTTGTTAATGCATTTGAAAAAGCATACGATGGTCTGACACTGGATAAAAAGGGGCTTGATAAGCAGGTACAGGTTGTATCGGTAAGCAGTGATGGATATGTATCTAAGATGCAGGTCGGCAATATGGTGATGACAGGAAGCACATTTGCAAAGATTCTGGGACTGAATTCACCTAATTATAAAATAGAATATATGGATAGTGGCGTAAAGATAACAACAACAGGAGTGGGAGATGGTTTCGGGGTTAGTGTATACACGGCACAGAATATGGCAGAGAGTGGTGCAACTTATGAGGATATTTTAAAAACATTTTATAGTGGGGTGAGTATCGGGACTTAAAGTGGCTGAAAAGAAGATAAAGAAATATATAGCTGTGGAGTGTTTAACGAGAATATATTAGAGAATATATTACAAGAGATTAAGAATCCTTTACGGATATTTTACGTAATAAAACATATAGATTTTAATAATACTCTTTATATTATAAGCAATCTTTGGTTAAGAAACATATTTTATCTCTGCAAAATACGTATCGCAGGGGAAATATTAAATTAACCTAAGGTTGCATTTTTATGTTGGAGCCAGCATTTCAGATTGGGAAAGCAGCAACAGAGGCTGAATATGAAATGTCTGATGTCCAGCATAATGTCAATAAGACATAATATCAGGAGGAAGATATGAGAAGAATGAAAAAGGTTGCAGCAGCAACACTTACAGCAATGATGGTAGCAAGTCTGGCTATGGGAACAACAGAAACCTGGGCAAGAAGCTCAAAGAGAGCAGCATGGAATAATGCAGCAGCAGAATCAACAGATGTTGAAATGGAAGTAAAGGATGCCTGTTATACAGAGGATGGAAAAGAAACAGATGCTCATAATGTTAAATCAAATGTATATGCAAACAGCACAGAATGGGCAGAATGGAAGACTAAGTGGGAGAGCGTAAGAACTAACTTCTGTCAGATAGCATTAACTCCAGGTGAGGATGCAGCTAAGCTTAATGCAGCATGGTATTCAACAACTAAGGATGAAACTCCTAAGATTAAGCTTATGGATGCTTCTGGAAAAGAAATAAAGACATATGAAGGTAAACAGTCAGTTGAAGCTGATGTTGAGACTGTTAAGGATGGAGACAAGACATATACATTATATCCATGTAAGGTTACTGTAACAGGACTTGCAGAGAATACTTCTTACAAGTACCAGTATTATGTAAATGGAGCATGGTCTGAGACATATGACTATAAGACACAGTCAACAGACAGCTTCTCAGTAATGTATGTAGGTGATCCACAGATAGGTGCTTCTACAAACCAGCTTGGTAACCAGAATAAACAATACTATGCAATGAACGATTCATACAACTGGTATCATACACTTAACAATGCTGTTAAAAAGTTTCCAGGCTTAAGCTTTATTATGTCAGCAGGTGACCAGATTAACCAGACTGGTGTATCCAACGATGCTGATAAGCTGGAGCAGCAGATAGAATATGCAGGTTTTCTTAATCCATCTGTACTTAGAAGTCTTCCTGTTGCTACAACAATCGGTAATCATGATTCTAAGTCAGTTAACTATTCTAATCATTTTAATTATCCTAACAAGCAGACAAGAGATGCTAATACAGCATCAAAGACAACTGCAGGCACAGATTATTACTTCACATATGGCAATACATTATTTATAAGTATTGATACTAACAACTATAATGTTGCTACACATGAAAATGTGATAAAGGAAGCAACAGAGAAGAATCCTTCTGCAAAGTGGAGAATACTTATGTTCCATCAGGATATTTATGGCTCTGGTTATGACCATTCAGATTCAGATGGTATTGTTCTTAGGACACAGCTTACTCCTGTTATAGATAAATATGATATAGATGCGGTTCTTCAGGGACATGATCATACATATTCAAGAACATATCAGATATCATCAGATGGTTCTGACAGCCATAAAAAATATACAAAAGAAAATATGCCATCAACAGATGATAAAGAGAACTTCACAGCATATATTAATGATAATAACTGCTATAACCTCAAGTCAGGCAAGGAGGATTCAAGCAAGGTAGTAGATCCAGAAGGTACTGTATATTTTGAGGCTAATTCAGCAACTGGTAGTAAGTATTATCAGCTTATTGGTACACAGCAGGATTATATAGCAGCAAGATGCCAGAGCTGGAGACCTACATATTCTGTTCTTGATATAACAGATACAACTCTTACAGTAAAGACTTATGATGCAGCATCTAATGAAGAGCTTGTAGCAGATGGCGGTGTTAAGACTGCATATACGATTGTAAAGCAGGCAGATAAGACAGCACTTGATACAGAAATAGCAAAGGCAGAAGCTGCATATGATACAGCTAAGAAGGCAGGTAATTATACAGAGGCCTCTTTAAAGACTCTTGAAGATACTATAACAGCAGCAAAGGCTGTTACAGAAAATGCAGAAAGCACAACAACAGATATAGCAAGTGCAGTAACATCATTACAGGATGCAGTTAAGGGTCTTGCGACTGTAGAGAATAATGATAACAAAGGCAACACAGAAAATAATAACAATGGCAACACAGAAAATAATAACAATGCAGCAGGAAACGAAACAGAGGATAATGGTGAAGCTGGTCAGGATGCATCTGGTTCAGGAAATTCATCAGCAAATGCGTCTGGTTCAAGCAGCACGGTTAAGACTGGGGATACAGCTAAGGCAGCAGTATGGTACACAGCAGCAGGTCTTTCAATGGCAGGTGCCGCAGGTATTATACTTGTAGAAAGAAAGAAAAAGAAGCTTAACCAGTAAAAATATATGGATTAATATGCTTTAAGAAGGAAAAAGTAAATGTCAGATAAGAAACAAGTGGTTGTAAAAGCAGTGGTTGTTGTGATATGTATTGCAGCATTTATATTTGCGGCAGACAGGCTGAGGGTTACAGATAAAGAACCAATAGTAACAACACTGGGTTATTCATATGAGAATGCCAGAGTAATCGAGGTGGTAGAGGATAATCTGTCACCTGACGGAATAAGGGTCGGATATCAGAGGTTAAAGGTGCAGCTTACATCTGGAGAGTATAAGGGAGAAGTAGTAGATGCTACAAGTGCCGAGGGAAACCTGTTCGGAGCAGTATGTGAAAAGGGAGATTCGGTGGTAGTGCATATGAGTGTATCGGGTAGTTCTAAAAATGTCTCAGTATACTCAAAGGATAGAATAGTGGCAGTGGCTGCATTTGTAGGAATATTTTTACTGCTCATATGTATAATAGGTGGAAAGAATGGTGTTAAGTCAGTAGTTGGACTTGTGTTTACGTTCGTGTCAATATTTATGATATACATACCTCTTATATACAGAGGATTTTCTCCATTCTGGGCTGCCGTGATCATTACAATTATAACAACAATAGTTACTATGTATCTTATCAGTGGCTTTACAGTAAAAACAATATGTGCAATAGCCGGAACAGTAACAGGTGTGCTTCTTGCAGGCTTATCAGCATGGCTGTTTGGCAAGGTGGCAGATATAGACGGATATAATGTATCAAACATAGAAACGCTTTCTTATGTAGGGCAGATAACTAATATCCAGATAGGCGGGCTGTTATTTTCAGGAATTCTCATAGCTTCTTTGGGGGCTGTCATGGATGTTGCGATGTCTGTATCATCGGCAATGTATGAAATACATGACAAAGCCCCACAGCTTGGCTGCCTCGAATTGTTTAAAAGCGGTATGAATGTTGGACGTGATATGATGGGAACTATGTCAAATACGCTTATACTTGCTTTTGTAGGAAGTGCAGTAAGTGAGCTTGTTATTAACTATGCATATAATCTTCCATTCAGACAGATTATTAATTCGTATAATATAGGTATAGAGATTATGCAGGGAGTCTCCGGAAGTATAGGAGTTATACTTACAGTACCGGCTGTTGCTGTTGTAACAGCGTGGCTGCTTACTCATAGACATGGAAATATTGTTGTTTAATTGAATATTAGTTGGTGACGAACGGACGACAAATATAAGCTACAGGCAGTCCTGCACACTATGT
>PPYF01219059.1_pt1 | contig 53627 bp, 81 predicted proteins | sample 1559871 | NCBI WGS metagenome assembly PPYF01 (sample SAMN08240021, study PRJNA423297) | Human gut metagenome, whole genome shotgun sequencing project.
TGGTGGCCCCAACTGGAATTAGACATCGTTGCAGGACAAGGGATTTAGAGGAGTGAATCAATTTGCCTACCTCTGTGCCTACCTCAGAGGATTGTCTAAGAAAATCTAAAGGGCCTCAAGAGAGACCCAGATCATCCTAGTTCGAAAGAAAAAATCATCTATTTATAATAGATCTAAATGGGTCGCAGCTGTGCGGTCGGCGAGAGACGCTCCGAGCGTCTCTTTGCTTTTCTATTTGCGACAGCAGCACTTCTTCTCATCAAAATATCTGCGTTCAGCGACTTCTCCCTGCTTACCGATATTGAAAGAAGAAATCGGACGATGGTAGCCCATCACCCGGGTCCAGATTTCGCACGGAGTTCGTTCACTGTTTTTAATCCCGTATTTTTCTAAATCGTTCGTCATAGTTTCTCCCATTTCTTGAAGAAAAGTTAAATCTTTATCTGCTTAGATCAATTACCACATGTCCCTAAGCTTAGTTCCTTCCGGTACGTAAAGCGGATGCCTTGGCTCTCCACCCTCATTCATAGCCAAACATTTAATATTGTGCCTTCGGAACTTTTTTCTAAACTGAGAACTTCGATCAAGATAGGACCCAAAGTTTCCCCAGGCCGCTACGACAATATCTGCTGACTTAATAAGTTTGTCCAAATACTTGTCATTCTCAGGTCCGACTGGATCCGTAGCCTTGATAAGGTCATTCTGTTTTTTTGATCTGAAGGCAAAAAGGTTGCCAACTAGAAGACGGCCTGCGCCAAATTGACGGGCAAAATTGATCATACGGCGGACTGTCGCATCATCTTCTACAGCATCAGCAGTGGACGGATTCAGACAGACAAAGAGGACAGTCGGTTTGCCTTCGTCCCATGTGCGTTCTAGGGAGTAACGATATAGACCGTCCGGTGAAATTTCAGCAGATTTTTTAATATCCGACATTGCTCCTCCTTCTGGGTTTACCTGCTACTGTAGCGCTTTTCTACAGTATTCAATAGGTCCTCGAACCTCTTGCAGTAATCGTCGACATTCTGCTGCCAACTGCAAACATCGAACTGTGTCTCTATCGGCAGAGGTCTTGGCTCTTTTTTCAAGACTGGTAATGCGGGAGCGCAAGCGGTCAGAGTCAGCGCGAGCGTTAGATTCAGCAGCACGCATCTCTGCGAGAGCGATAGCCTGATTTTTGTATTGTGTCTCATAGTCTTTGACTGTAACCGTGAGTTCCGAGATTTGAGTTCGAGCAATTTTCAACTGCTCAGAATTCTGACCATTGTGAAGACCGAAAACATAAGCGCCAGCAACTAACAAAGCGCCGGCGCCCATCTTTACCAATTCAAAAGGATTCATCACATCAATTTCACCTCATCTTCTCGGCGATTCATCAGCCCTGGGAGGATTTCGTACATCTGTTTTCCGTGCTCATCCTTAACCAGATTGCCGTTCCTATCTCTGATTTTCTTCTTTGCAAAGGATCGGAATCCCTCTTTTGCCAAGTCGAGTTTCCCGGAATTCAAATATCCGAGGGTCTTAGATTTGGCAACTGCGCTCACACCCAAGTTAAATGCCAAATCTAATAATGCGATGTACTGTCCTGCGGTCAGTTTGCAAGTAACGTAAGGAGCTAAGCCCTCGGCGTGCTCAATCAAGTCATCGCGAAGCAATTTCTCTGCTTCTTGTCTTGAGATTGACTGGCCTGGTTTCACGCCTTTTGTGTGTCCATAGCCAATAGTAAGAACTCCTCCCGGACATCGATAAGCTTTCAATCGCAGACCTTCCCACTTCTTCACAAAATCTTCTGCAATAAGCGGATTCCATTGCGAAAACGGTAATTTTTCCTCATTCATTTTGACTTTCTCCTAAATGGACTTTTTCTTTGATGCGTTTTTCATGTTCCGTTTGGACGGTTTCCAACATGTCTCTTACGCGTTGAGGAATGATCTGACCAAACCCAGCCTTCTCAACGTTTTCGAGGATTGAAATCAATTCATTCAAAGAAAGAGCACCAATTGCCCAGGCCCCAATCCATGGTTCATTGAATATCTGATCAACCCCGTGGAATCCGATGGCTACCAAGAGGATGATGAATTTCCGGATAAGGCCTTTGAGCCCTACTCTGCTTGACCATGTTCCGGTTCTGGCAGCGGCTACGATCCCGCTCAGGTAGTCGAAGACCACAAATCCAAACAACCAGTAGAAGAGGTTTTGATGCTCCCCCATGAGACTGCTGATAAGGGAAGTAAAACATCCGGCAATAGTTAAAAAGAAACTCTTGAGAACTCCGGGATCAAAACTATTCAGACGACTTAAAAATTGATCCCACATCTCTCAATCTCCCTATGTCGTCGATTTTGTAGATGCATGTTTCCTCCGATATTTAGATAAAAAAGAAAGCCCCTCGCGAGGAGGGGCAGATAAATTAAGGGGAACCTTTGTATGGATAAAATCTCACGTAAGTTTTTATAACTGTTCCGTCCTGTAAAGTAGCAACAAGTTTTATGTCAATCGCTTTCCCTTTAGCGATAGGAAGAGTCAAAACCGGCCAACCCCAGTTGTAGCAACAGGTTTGATTGGAATCGAGATTGTCAACCTGAACATAGGCCGTAGCTTTGTCAGTCGTAGGTAGTTCTATTTGACATATAAACAAGCCGTCCGCCGGAGCTGTATAAGAACCCAGAGGTTGGATACCATTCCCGCTCCTAGTGTAGGTAAGCGTTGTAGCCTGATAGTTGTCCATAAAAGGCACAGACTTATGGCTACCCCGGAAAGCTAAGAGAACTTGTTGGAAGAGCGCTTTTAACATGACGCACCTCCAAACATCAAATCAATTGTTACCTTCGACTTTGTATATACGAATATAGGCAGCAGAGAACTGGTTTGATTGCCCAATTGCGTAGGTGAGTTCTTGACCTTTTTTGGCGTAAGCCCAAATAGAAAGGTTCCCATTCGCAGACGGCCCAAGATTGATAAGGTTGAACCCTCCAATATCGGTAAACCAAACTCCATAACCTCTGAGGTTAACGACCCCTGTGTACGGCATCGTAAATGGGTGACTTTTTCCATCTGTAATAACAGATAGTTGAGTAGAATCTTGAAGAGAAATTGTTGATTGGTCTGCAACCCACCCTTTCTTACTTTGCAAGAATTTTTCCGCAAAGAGCTGTACCAATGACTTAAGCGACACAGGACACCTCCTTGCAGAGTAAGGCGGATAATCTTTCTACCCCCCCCCGATATTCTTAATGAATTGGGCTACTGAATCTTTACCACAATATCTAATCGTTACAGGGACACCTTTTAAAACAGGTGTCATCATTAGAAAGTCAAAGAGAATGTTGTCGCCACGGGCTACTCCCTCGGCATATTGTCCTGAAATAAGATAGGAGGATCTTTGAGGGAGGCCTTGATCTCTCAGCACTATGTAACCGTCGCTCGGCGGTGTGTAGCTCATTTCCTTGTTTGTAACACCGTCACTAGGAGTTAATTGAATTGTGGTAGCAGCGGTGGACGGGTAAGACTGCTTTGCAACTTCGCCTGATTCCTGTTTGGAATAGAACTTTGAAAGCAGGAGGCTCAAATACTGTTTCAACATAATTTGCCTCCTGTGGAAAGAAGGTTACGAAGAGCCAGCGGTTGGAGCAAACCAACATTGCAGAATGTTTGGGGCTTCGTTTCCCAGCAGGTTGACTTTCTGTCCCTTAGCGACCGGGAGATAAACAGAAACTGCAAACCCTTGGCTTTCGTATTTCGGCACAGAACTGGATAAGAGCACAGATCCTCCGCTTGTGACATTAGCCTCCAAAACGTCGGCAGGAAGTCCCCAGAAGACAATCCACCCATCGCTCGGCGCTGTGTACGTTTTAATGGAAGTGTCGAGAGAGATTCTTGACTTCGGAAGAACTTGGCCGCCAACCCAATCTGATTTGCTCTTGAGGAAACTTTCTGAGAAAAGTTGGATAAGGGCTTTAAGCATAGCTTTTCTCCTTTTCCAAAAGAGAAAAAAGTGTTTCTATTATACCCCCCCCCGATTAAGCGGTTGAAAGTTACAACAATGTTTTCGATGTTGGACCCGTAAATCTCCACCGTTTTACCTTTTTGAACTGGAAGGTTGCAAGCCATTCCTTGATAATTATCTTGAGTTGCCGTAATAACCGTCGGATTATTTTCCAGCGGTAGAGAAGCAATCTGAGCAGCGGCTCCTGCCATAGAACGACCATGGAATGTCACATAACCATCTCCAGGAGCCGTGAACGTGGCTATCGTTCCCCATGAACTTATAGTAGTTTTTGAAGCGATATTTACAGGTTGGTCTGAGGGCATCGCCTGACGTGCCACAAGACCTGATTCTTCCTTGCTATAAAACTTTGCTAAGAGGAGAGCTAACAAGTTTTTTAACATGCTGCACCTCCGGATGCAAAATTATTTAGACGATTCGTTACGAACGAAGACAAGATTTCCAGTGCTTGAGTAAGTACCAAGATCAACGATGATGGTGTCGCCTTTTTGGATTGGAATTGAAGCCCACTTCCAAGAAGAAGACGCGTTTGATAAGTAGCAAGTCTTTCTTGTGGAGTTTTCAAGCCTGAACCACTGATTGGAAGGTGCATTATTTCCGCCAATCTGAAATACAGCCCAACCACAAAATGGAGCAATGAGGTTTTGTTGGCCACCTCCAGAGATCGATTGATTCTGAGTTGTTGTACTTGGGCCGCATTGATAGGCAATGTCTGGATATTTATTTTGCAGAAACCTCTCTGCAAATAATTGGATAAGGCTCTTAAGCATGACAGGGCCCTCCAAACAAGGAGATTATACCCCCCCCATAATCCAATAACGCCTGTCGATCTTCTTCAGTTAATTGAGATCTCTTTGCCTTAGCCGCTGACTGCACAGTAATGTCCGGGAGCTGAACATACTTATCAGTGTCAGAGATTCGAGCATTGCGCTCTCCTCTAACTTCTTGTTCGTAACGCTCTTGGACAAATTTGTCATCAAGTTCCGGAAGTTCCGTTGTAAGGTAGTAATTACCGTCTGCACTATGGAAATAGCCTTGAGGACTGGGCTCAAGCTTCCAATATTTGATGATGACACCATCATCTCGCTTAAATCTTTCGGATAGCTTGTAATGGCTCTCTGCGTATGCCTCATCTTTGGGATCTGTAAACGCGTGCTGACTCGGTGCATTGGAGGAAACAACAATTCTTCCGTCCGCGTCCTTCAATGAATATTTTGCAAGAGGCCGACCCATAGCCTTGGCCAACATCTCTTGCCGGACTTCTTCAAGTGTTTTCATGCTTTGTCCTTTTTAAGAGTTTCCTGATTCAGAGTTGCTACTGGTTTGCGTGTTCTTGGCATCGTCAATTTGTTGCTGTGTACCTCCGTTCTCGAGAATCAGTTCTTCGAGAATCGGGCAGAGGTAGTCATCGACATGACCATTGAAATAGGTTTCAGCCCAAGATTCCGCACCGGCTGTAAAGTTGATGTTCGACCGTGCTGTGGTTTGTTGCGTCTCTGTAAGGGCTTGAGCCGCCTCATATGAGACACTCGGCGTTAAATCCGTGTAGTCAGCAGATAAAAGAGCTGTCCCGGCAGCTGTGTCCACAGACGCAATCGTGAACATTCTTCCATCAGTTCCGACTACGGTGTCACCAGCTTTAATGTTGCCTTGAGGCTTCAAATCAGAGATTTGAATAGTGGCCGAAACTTGGAGCGCTTGATTGATTACTCTGACAGCATAGGCACTTGCAGCCGCCTCAAGAGCTTTCGTTTCGGCAGTCTGCGCGGCGGTTTGGGCGGTTGTTGCCGCCGTTTGTGCGGTTTCGGCATTGCTCTGGGCAGTTTCTGCCGCCTGTTGCGCCGCCTGTGCAGTTTGCAGAGATTGAGCCGCGTTGTTAGCCGCAGTTTGAGCACTAGCAGCTGAACCTTGAGCAGCAGTCTGAGCCGCGGAAGCCGAAGTTTGTGCCGAGTTCGCTGTTGTAACTGCCACCGTGGACGCATCGACCGCACTCTTAGATTGAGCAATAGCAGTCTGTATATCTGCATCCCAATCATCGACTACTTGCTTCAAAGTCTCAACTTTTTCATTTGCAGCATTCGCTTCCGCCAATGCATTTGAAGAAGTTGAATTTGCCGTCTGTGCTGTTTGCCGAGCTTCCTTAGCGATCGATAGAGCCTCTTCGGAATTGTCAGAGGCTTGGTCTGCGTACGCGCCAACATCGTTAATAGCGTCCTCCGTCTGCTGAAGAACTTCGGGGCCGCTGATAACTCCGGTTCCTGTCGGCGTGTAATGAAATTGGAATTTCGAATCTGCCATGATCAATTACTCCGGCAAGCGCAAGAAATAAGCGAGCGTGTAAAAAGGCGGCTCATTGGTAACGCCTGTGATTTTTGCGTTCGCTGTTAAGGTGTGCGTGTGCGTTTGACCTCCACCAGTAGAGCCGATACTCAATCCATGCTGATGAGAGCCATTAGAAGATGTTTCTCCCGTCCAAGTTCTGGACGCATCAATATTGAAAACACCTCGACCATTTTGACGGCCATCGGAGCATCCGGGATGATCACCTACGTAAACAAGAGGACCGTTACCAATCACGCTCAACCAGTTGGCGGAAATTTGTCCGGTGATGTTCATTGAACCTCTTGTGTGGGTATGAGCACCTGCAGGAGATGTGCTACCTGAATGAGAATGTGCAGGCATCTGTGCGGCCGTCAGCGCAGTAGCACCAACTGTGCCGTTGACGGTCAAATCTGGAATCTCAATGGTTGAAGCACCTCCGGTTGTGCCCGAATCTTTTGGTAGAGATCCTTTTATAAATTTTCCAATCAAGTTTGGAGTTACACCATTCTGCCCGTCACTCTGGCCATCACATAGAATCCAGCCTTCGTCGGCTTGAGTAGTTCCCCAAAAAACTGGGCGTCTCCCATCACTACCACCTAATGTCACGTTATGAAAAGGAACTACGGCGCCCGCTGGAACGGTAATGTCGATATTTTTCCAAACTGCTCTGTTAGTTCCAGGCGCCACCTTTGTGGTTGATGGTCCGTTGGCTTGGATGCAGCGGTACTTAGTCCCATTCTGCATAACCTCGTTCCCAACTTCGTAGTCCAAGAGAGCGGAATAATTCATAATCCCGCCCTGTTGATACCACAGCAAAAATTGAGAAAGCAAGAAAAAGACGCCATTGAAGTCCGATTTAAACGGAGGAATGCCGCCTTGTTCGATGGGAATAGCATTTTCTCGTCCCCAACCTATTTGCTGAGAGAGTCGTCCTAAACCAGCTTCTTCTGAAGTTAACGGAGGAATGGTAATTTCTCCGTCCTGGGCGATAGCCGCGCTTAATTGATACTTTGGATAATTACTCATATCTCAATGACCTTTGAGGAATTGAAGACACCTTGATTAAAGGGCAATAAATTGGATCCGAAGAATCCGAATACCAGATTGTTTGGAACGACCGTCTCCACATTTGCCAAAACCCCAGCAGGCCTGTTTAACAATCCGTAGTTTTGCAAAATGGCGATTTGGACAGCAGAGGGATCTCCAACAATGCGAATCGTTATCGTCATATCCTGGTAGTCGGTGACAAATGCCGGCAGGCCTATCAACCGAGTAAGCAAAGAATTAATGGTTTCAGCCGTAGAGTTCGAGACGTTTACGACGGCTCGATAAAAAATCAGGAACCGGAAAAACTCATCATCCAGCCGAGTGTCCTGACCGTCAACAACGAGGTTACGATTCACGCCTACGCGCTTCCCCCACCAATCCAGCCAAACCCCGGAAGCTGTATCGGGGTTCAATATGAAATTAAAAAACGCGTCCAACTGAGGGGACGCGTCTAATTCCGCATTAAAAAGCAACCCTAATTGTCTGTATCGCTCGGAGTGCGAATACTGTGACTGGAGGGCAATAGAAATCAACGATCGGACATTTGAGAGTTTTCGAAAATCCTCAACACTCAGAATGTTCCGCCAAGTTGCAGAATCTGCCATTGTTAGCCTCCTGTCTGGAATACCAGAGAAACATCGGACTCTTGAATCGTAGGCTCAACATTCGCAGGAATTTGGACACTGGATCCGAAAGCTCCAGAACCTAAAGCAACTTGAATGGATGCAACCGGAACTTCTGTCGCTGATTGAATTGCGGCATAGAACCGAGAAGCGTAGACAGTCGAGGCCAAAGAAACGCGGTCATTCGAACCTTGTCCAAGAACGTCATTGATCACAGCCTGAATGACGTTGTTTTTCTCAGTCGGATTCATTGAAGTAGCAAAGAATTCGATCTTGACTTTCAAGGCTTGATTCTGCGGTCTAACAATGTTGTAGACGTAAGTTGCGTTGTAGAACCTAGAATCCGTGTAGGAAACCTGATAGGTTCCGGTAGTCCCACAGCCTGCATCTTTACGCTGGTAGATCGTTTGAGCGATCTGCTCATCCTCTCCGCCAACGATAGCGACGAGAATGGAATGCGGATTGATGCTCACGCCGAACTGCGTGATGGCAGCATTCGTGGGATTCTCTAAAACTCTAACATCGAGAACGCCTTCGAGCGCAGCTAGGTTTGCCTCAATCGCTTCGACATACCCGGTGGCGTTGACAGCATAACTTTCTACCATTCGATTTCTAAGTTCTGCGTCCGTCTCTTCATCTCGACCGACTACGCCGGCGGCAGGATTGGTGATAGTGTCCCATCCAGCAATCGTTGTGACGATTCTGTTCACTGCTCCCGCTGCTACTTCAAGCGGGCCGTGCTCAATCGCAGTAAAGGCGGATGTGACACTTCCGGTATCTCCGATTCGCGCACCTGCTGCGGCCGAATGTCTGTACTGATTTCCGAGGGAATCTTGTGCGATCGCGCCATAGGGGATCACTGTTCCCTTTAAGCCTGTGAGCACGCAGTTGACCACTGTAGGCTCGGAGATCTTGCGGTCTAAACCGTAAAGAGCTGCCAGTGCATCCAAAAACTTTCCTGTTGCGAGATCCGGATTAACCATGTTCGACAGGAAAAGAATCTCAGAGTTTTTGGCCTCGATTTCGGCCACAATCAGATCAAGGACCTGTCCCATTGGCGAACTGGGCTCGATGTTCAAAAGCGGATCCGTTGGCGATGTTTGAAACGCCTGCTGGATCCGGGAGCCGAGCTCAGAACGAATCTCTTGCGTGCTCGGCAGTTCAACGCCGACCAGCGGATTAAAAATGATTTGAGCCATAATTTTTTAGAACACAAAAGAAACTGTTTCGTCCTGCTCTGTCGTGATCGTGATTTCTCCGTGCAGAGTTCTGGTTTCCTCATCGAACTCAGTAATGTCAACAGAATCAACGGACTTCACACCATCAACCCTATTTCCAGCCTCATGAATCAATTGAGCAAGGACGGAGGAATCCAGCTTTTTCGCGAGCTGGGCTTCCTTCCATGCAATGCCGTTGGCCTGCTGGAAATAGGCGTCGTTGGTCCACAAACGAATCTCGTTGGCCAAGTTCTGAGCTATAGCCAAAGCTCCGGACGTAAGAAGGATATTTCCTTCCTTTGTCAGCTGAAGATCCCATGACTGAGGATTCAGAAGAGCTGTTTTTGCTGTATGCGGCATGGTCTAACTTCCTCGTTTACTGCGGGGCGCCGGTGCTTGAATTTCCGCTTTGGACGCCTGTGTGCGTGTGGCTGGTGAGGCTGATGCCCTTCGCATTTACATCACCTGTGAATGTTGCGTCAGCACCGCCAGAACCACCGCCGGAAATTGGTCCGTTCAAATTGATCTGAGCAGAGTTGACTGTGAAACTGGTGCTTGCATTGACCTCACACTCCGGGGATTCAATCGTGATCTTTGTCGGAGCTTTAATCTTGATGGTCCCTTCATCTTCCAAATGAATAAAGACTTCCGGAGCCTTGCCCCAGAATCCACCAATGTAGAAAGAATCAGAAGGATCAAACTCTCTGAATGTCGCCGGAACTTTAGACGTGTTGTCCCCGTTGACATTAGAAATATCGTGTTTGGCAACCACAGCCAAGCCCACATCTCCAACTTTTGGATCACAGACGATAGCGGCAGTACCATGCTGCAGTCGAAAGTACGGCAGTTTAGGAATCGTTGTCACTTCAATCCCTTGAGCCTGTACATTCATAGGCTTTAGCAAGGGCTTGGCCGTAACGTAACCGGCGCCGGCTTCTGTGCCTGCCCTCTGGACTGCCGTTACTGTGACCGGAAATGCCGTATAAACCGTCTTAGAAAGGATCGACTTTACGAAAAACTCAAGGGCATTTATGGGACTGGAGCCTGCAAAATCATCATAGTTTGCACTGAATTCCTGATTACTCATCGACCTCACCACCTCGGATAGATTGCTGTAATGCTCGTTTTCCACGCCTGAGCACCAGGATCGTTTGCACTGAGCTCATGTCGAAGCCCCGTGATCTTCCAAGTTCCGGATGCTCTTGGGACTATCGTCTCTAATTTGAAATTTGCTCCGATCCGAAGATCCGGCCTAAAAAACGTCGTAACGTTGATACCGTTATTGGAGAATGTCGGATAACCGATCATTCCATTCATTGCGTTAATCAAGGGAATAGACCCCTGAGTCTTCCGAATTCCGTGTTTTTCAACGAGCACTACCTTGTCATCGTCAAAAATCAGGTTGGCCCCCACTGCTCCGGCTATTCGTCTCATTTTCGTCACCGGATCGCCTTCAATGATGCAGTCCTTGATTGAAGCTGTGATGTCGTTATTCTCAAGTGTGTAGCCGATCTCTTTTGAGATCTGGTCAATTAAGCCAGAAACTGTTTGGTTACCTGTGACAGAAATCGGAGGCTGTGGAATTAAAGCAGGGAAAAGTCCGCAATTAGCTTCGATCTTAAAAGTCGGAGAAGGAGCGGCATTGAAATCCGCCCAGGCGTTAATGATTTCGCCCTTAAAAATAACGGAGAGTGTCTTGCCCTTCTCTCCTGCAGAAACATTGATTTTGTTTCGCTTCAATGAGAATGACTTAAAACCTAAATGGGTCAACCGCTCCATCGTGGTTAAAGACAACCCTTTAAGTTCTATCTGAGCCTTAGGAAATGCGGGACATCCGGACTTTTCAACCGTACACTTAACCGCAAATCCTTGAAACGTGACCGCCTCCTGACCATCCAGCGTGATAGTTATAGCTACCTCTTTTTGCGTGTACGTTGTGTTTTTATCAATTTCCGGAAGTAGTGACGGCATTTCCTGCCTCCTCGTAAACCAAGATCCATCTTGAGTTGAGTCCCTCGTATTGAGGGTCCGAGTTTCCTAAGGTATCGACAAAAAACAAACGCCCCGAAAAGAGAGGCGTGGGATAACAATTGATGTCCGTACCTACACAGCACCGGCGCCCAGAGAATATCTGGACACCCTCAATCATTAGGTCACAAAAAAGGTACTCGGCAACCTGACGTAAACGGATCATGCAGTTTTGTCCGTCAAGAACACATGAGAACTCTTGGAACGGAAGAGCGCTTATAACGATTTGGTTCATTTTTTCAGGTAATCAGTCAGGCTCTTAAAGATGCCTGGTTTTACTTGAGCTTGTCCCGTCTTCACCTTATTGGCAGAAGTTGCACGTTTGGGCGAATACGAGGTTTTTTGCTGGCTTAGGTTTACGGAGACAATTTCAACAAACGAAGCGTGAACGTTGAGCATTGAGGCGCCCGTCGTTTGAGTTCGGGAAAAATCATAGTGATCGAGCGCCATATTTCGCCAAATTTTGGCGGGGCTAAATATCGTGCAGGTGTTGGTACTGTTCAATCGTCTATCAAGCATGGCAAGGGCCAAAACCTGAATGGCGTAATTACCGTTAAACAAGAACTCTACGTTCACCCGCTCGGGTTCTCGCACAATGTTGAATGCCGCCAGCTGGCCGTTTTCAACGGGCTCTGTCGGAACCCTTGAAGATTTATCTGCATCAACTGCGCCAATAGAGGTGTACGGAACGAACGGCAGAAGGTTATTACCGACTACCGCCCATCCCATGGACATTACAGAATTGATACTTGCCATGTTAATCACCGCCTTTCAAGTAGGCGCTTGCTTGATTCGCCAGCATGTCCTGATAATCCCCTTGGCCCTCCGTTACTGCGCGATAGGCGGCGTCATGTACGGCTTTAGGATCGGCGTTACCCTGAATCGTAATGCTGACATCCGTCTTCATCGGCGCGTTGATAACCGAAGAAGAAGCCCTAGGAACAATCGAAGCAGCGGCTCCGGCCTGAGCTCCCGGAGGTGCTGTAACTGGTGCCTTCTTATCGTCACCAAAACCGAACCATCCGCCCACTGTGTCAATAGATTTAGAAGCCCAGTCAGGTAATTTCCAATCGGTGAAAAACTTCATTTTGTCTTCCAACCATTTGAAAATTCTTTTGCACCCGGATTCAATGTCCTCCCACGCCTTGATGAAGTTATCCTTCATCTTTGGGACGGTATTTATCAGGTTCGCAATATCTTTCGCCAAATCTCCTATAAACCCTACGACAGCCGTGATCGCCGCCACAACCACGTCCCCGAAGGCCTGCAGGAACATATCTTTGAGCGGTGAAAGTTTGTCTAAAAGGTCTGAGATTGACTTCCAGGCGTCCTGAAACGACTTTCGGATTCCTTTGATTTGATCGTCTGTATAACCTACAGATTTCAAGAAATCTTCAAATACGCTCGGTCCGCCTTTGGTGAACACAATTAAGTCATCGATAGCTCCGGCAAGTAGGAGAACCCCAGCGATTAGGAGACCAATCGGGCTTGTCAATGCGCCCAAGAGTTTTCCGGACATCATCAAAGCAGATTTTGGTCCGAACGCTAAGACCGCTGCTATAGAGATGCCTTTTAGGGCTAATTGAATAAACTGGCTGTGCTCTCCAATAAAAGCCGATGCCTTGCCAAATGTCGTAACAGCTTTTTCAATGTACGGAAGGAAAAATTTCGCAATTCCATTACCGATACTTTGAATCGCCATTCCGGTCACTTGCCACGAAATTTTGAACCGTCTGGCGTTTTCCGCGTCTTTAGGAGACAGTGCCATTTGCCGGTACTTTCCAACAAGCTCGTTCATTTGCTTGTTGTTCTGAAGAAATACCGCAGCACTTTCCCGGGTAAGGCCGAGATACTTCAAGGCATAGTTGGCCTGGGCATCGTTCATGCCGTTGAGCTGCTTTCCCATACGAAGGAAAACCTCTCCGCTTGCTCCGGTGCGCTCAGTGAAGGATTGCATAGCCTGAGTAAATGCCTCGGCGCTTCCTCCTGCTGCTACGTTCGCTTTTCGCCATGCATCAATCTCGGACACATTCATCCGGACTTTTTTAGAGATGTCGTCGAGCTTGGAGCCTTCATCTATGTAATTGCCAAACATGAATTTGGCACCAAACATCGCGGCCAGCGGAGCGGCGTAACTCTTAATGGCAGAAAAGACCTGTTTCGCCATTGAATCGAGCTGAGAAAGAGATTTCGAGGCATCCTTTGAGGCCTTAGAAACATCCTTCCCTGCTTTCTTTCCGCTAGTTCCGACATTCTCTAAATTTTTAGAGGTTTTCTTGGCGTTTTGAGCCGCGTCATTTAACGACCCTGAAACATCTTTGATGCCGTCAGAGCCTTCACCCAGAGCGTCAAGCTTTGCGCCTGCTTCTTGCGCAAATCCGAGCAACTGATTCAGCTTCTCAGACATTAGCTCGAAGAATTTAACTACGTCATTCGAGTTGACGGATACATCAATTACTAAAGAGTCGGTCTTTTGAGCCATGTTCTTAAGCGCTCTTTTGCGCCACCCACGAGTTGTAGTTCTTAATCAAAAGTGCCTCGTCTAATGCGTAGGCATCTTCCAGCGTTAGTTGTGTCTGAAGCTCGACCAAGGACGCCATGCCGCCGTTGATTAAACGGGAGATCAGAGGCGATAGCTGAGTTGTGACTGCTACGCCTCTAACCTTGGCACAATCGGCTAAGAATTCTGCACGGCGGGGGAGAACTGGCGTATCAAGTCGGGAAAAAAACCGAAGTTCGCCTTGAAACTTTCAATTCTGAGTTTGAGAATGGTCAACGGGCTGGAGATATAACCGTCTGCGTCATCGAAGGAGAATTTGATCTCGCTCTTTCCATCAACCTTGTAGACCTCGGAAAGCAACTCATCTAAAAGGGCCTTGGCTTCTGCATGAGGAACACTTACAAGCGCTTTGATCACGTCTCTGTATCCCATTTCGCTCTCAATATCGAGGTTTTTCCCCGTCATCAAAGCAATTCGGATCATCAGATCTTCAGCTTTAGTTGCAGGAAACGGATAAATCTTGAAGGTCAGCTGATTACCGCCGTCTTCCAATTTGATAACTTTCGGTTCCTTCATTTAGATGCGCTCCATGGATTCGAAGTGGAATACCCAGGTTGTCGGCGCCAGAACTTTATTCAGTGCCGGCATCGGATTTGCCGTCTGCAGCACACCATTTGAGAACTGGTAGGTCTTGCCGATAGACGGGATCTTGACTGTCAGATTGCAAACATAGAGCTGTTTGTTGGCGCTCATTGCTTCGTAAAGCGTAGTGAATGCTGTCGCAGTCGGAGAGTTTGCTTCAAGTGTGATCGTTACAGGGTAGATGTTCGGAGTAACGCCCGCAGCCATGAAGCCATCTACGCCCATACGGGTCTCGGCAACCTGCTGGGAATCAGCAACGATAGCCGCATCTGTGGAGAATCTTTCCAGTTTCAGACCGTTCGGGTAAAGCTCTTCAATCGTCATCACAGCTGACGCATTGGCGGATGTGATGTCAAAGTTTTGTACTGGCATTTTTATTCTTTCCTAAATGAAAAACCCGCCATCACGACGGGTCTTTGCGGTTGTGAAATTTTGATTACATGACGGCTGTCAAAGGCATCTCAATTCGTTGGATACTGCCTGCATAGGTGTACCAAAGTCCCAAGCGCGGGCTTCCTCGCTGGGTTCTCACATTTGCCGAAGGAGATTCAATGAGGTACCAGTAACCTTTGGAGTAGAGATCCTGTTTGATCGTCGAGTTATTGGTTTCTGTTAGCAACTGCTGAACCTGCGAGTTGGACAGAACCAACCCTGTATCAATCACGCCATTGCGCTTGGCATCATTGATGGGATCGAGCAACCATGCCTCAACATAAGCAAAGCCAATAGCGTTGTAGGGTGCGCGATTGATTGCCGCGAACCCGTCCATGATCTGACGCTGGATGCGAGCCTTGAACCAAATCATGCCGTAGAGGGCATCGATCCATTGGTAGATTCCGGAAAGCAGACAACCTCTGTTGATGAAATCAAACTCAGCGTTACGTGTTGCGAATGCGCCCACGTAATTGACCTTGAGATCATCCAATGCTTCAGCCACTTCGTCACTTAGAACAGAAGCCTTAATTCCGGAAGCCGATTTTGCGAACCACGTCTTAATGCCTTGGATAGCGGACCAATCAATAGAAGCGCCGACTGCAAGGAAGGCCGCGGCATCCTGAGCGGTACCGTAAACTATCGCCAAACAGTTGTAATTGCTTTCAGCTAACTGGGCGGCTTTCGTTGTGGACTGGGTAGATTGATCCAACATCTTTGTGTCTGTGGACCAATCAAAGTACACGTAGTCATCATCAATGTCTGCCCAGGCCGCTAAAGCGGAAGCCTCAGCCACCTCTGTCGCATAAAGAGTCGTGAAACCGACCCAGTTACGAGAAACAGAAGTCACAAGATTCATGTTCTGAGCAGGTGTCAGAGCATCAGCGCCTTGAGAGAGAACGGCGCCGGAATCCTCAGTCAATCCGAGCAATGCAGATACATCCGTTCCAGTGGTCGCCTTTGTCGCGAAGGAGATTGAAGCGGTATCGCCTGTTTCTGTGGTGGTCAGGATGATGGCATTTTGATCAGAATTAAAGGCGCCGGAAACCGCTCCGACTGCAGAAGCCAGCTCTGTTGCAACGTCACTGAAAGACTTAGCCGTGGAGAAGTCGAGGTTCACGACTTCTTTTTCTGTGCCGTTGACCGAAATCGTCAGGGAACCGGTCGTAATGGCTGTCAGTTCAGAAAGTTGAGCTGTGATCGGAGCAGACTTAATCCAAGCGGCCGCGTCTGCATTGATTCTGCGGGCCACAAAAAGACGGTTAATCGCCTTTTGCTGATTGTTCACTCCAGAGAAGTACTGATTAGCAAAGTCAGCCTCAGGAGATTCAGCACCAAAATAATTCCCGACAGCGGCAGCGGTCACGAATTCCAGTGCCGGAGAATCTGCAGGAATCAGAGCATTCTGGGTCAGCAGCAGACCATTTGTTTCAAGATCGGCGCTACCAGCTCCAATGATGCGAGGGGTGATAGAAACCAATCGATTAGCATTGATTGACATATTTTTCCTCAAAATAAAAAAGCGCCAGAAGGCGCCGACGATAATTTTTTATGGAGTGGCTATGGACCACACCAGAAACTCATTTATTTGAAAATATCCTTTACAGCCTTAATCGCTTTCGCAATCACCCAAACTGCGAGACCATAACCGATTAGGTAAACGGGAAGAGCTGCATACAAAGGAACGGCAGTGACCATAGTTCTATTCCAGGTATATTGACTTTCTTAGCTTCTTGAAGTACCTTCTAGGGCACAGGTCGAAGCAAAGACTGTGACCCGTGTAAACCTTTCACGGAATCCTCAGAGGATGGTAATAGCACAGCGTCTTCGGCCTTTCTTTTTCTAAAAGACTGCAAACTATTGTCTTTAGACTTATCTGTTGTTAAAATCACACCTAGATTTTTCAGGCGGCCTAAAGGAAGTCGGTCCTTGACCTTCCCGGAGGGCCTGAAATTAAAAACCCGATGAACTCTAGCTCTGTGAAGACCATCACCTAGATAAGTCGGGTTTTCTATTTTCAAAATCTAATCCTCACGATTTCATAGTTTTCTGTCGGGGCAGCGTCTTTAACTGGTGTAATCGGAAATACTGCATGTTTTTGTTTTTTCGAGAAGCCTTGATTCTTTGAGTTCCCAATGTTGTACACCTGCTCGTATCCCAGTCCGTTCTGAATTTTTGGTCGGGGATGTTTTGGGTCTTCTCTCTTTCTACTTATGTCGACACTAAATAAAACATTTTCGCCTTGATAGGGAAACTTTTTGTAGACCGTCAAAAAATCATAATCTTCATTATGTTTAGGATCGTGAGTCCATCTTGTTTTTATGCCTTTAGTTAGGATTGTTTGCAGTTTAGACATCCCAAATAATTGTCTTTTGGCAATTTCTTTCCTCTTTTTCGGATTAGCCTTTCCCTCCCCCATGTAAAGGTACTTTCCACTCTCGTCAACGAAGCTTTTCCCAAGGATCACGTTGCTCATCCCTATGCCGGGAAGACTGACAGAATATGAACCCTTTAAAGACTGAGCCGCTTCTTTAAGAACTGCTCTGGGGCTTTTTCCTCGGTCAAGGTCTCGAGTGAAATCATCCAATTTAAATTTTTGATTTTTCTGAGTCTGTCGTTCTATCTTTTCCCCTACTTTCCCTTCTAACTTTCCTGACTTTCCTACAGGAATATGGGTTCCGCGGGACGTTATCCACTCTTCCGGATCTTTTTCTGCATCCCTTGCTTTTCCAAGATCTGCATAGGTCCTTCCCAAGCCGTACATCATTCCGAGTTTGAATGCACGCCCAAGTTTGAAAGCAAGTTGCTCGTTCATTCTTTTTCCTTCGGCGGGTAGCTCACATCAACGTTTTTCAGGTCAACATCAACCGCACTAAAGAACCCCATAGAAACTTTGATCTGGCTCTGCATACTGAGGTGAATCATCAGCGTTGATCTTCGGACATAGTTATCTGAGTCTCCGACGATGGTTGTGTCTCTAGGATCGTCCGCATGAAGCAGACTTATTCCTCTGTCAACGAAGAACTGCACGCCTACCTGAGACCGGCATACAGTCTCCAAAGCCTGAGCTCTCAGCATCGCGTTCATGCCGTCAGAGCCGTTTAGCGTCGAGGCATAGCAATCGACCTGAACCAAGACTTCTGTAGTCGTTGAGAGGTAAACATTGTCATCGGTTTGGTCTTTCGCCCAATCCTCGGCGCTTGTCCCATGACGGACGCTTGAGATGTAGGAATAAATGACGTAATCGTTCCCCTCAGGAGGCAATGCCAGATTGTTCTGATTACCGTAGAAAATGTTTTCCGGCGCCACGTCCGGAACTGCAAATATCTCAAGAAACTCCTGGATCGCTGTCCGGATGTTCGGGGTCAGGTTTTGTGCTTTCATCTTCATCCTCTGCAATATTCAACTTCTGAGGCGTGGTTTGAAATGTGCAGCGGACCGCCTCCCAACCTGCGTCCGAAAAATCCTCGATCACCGCAGTGATCAGCCACTGGCCTCCTTTTGAGTCTTCGACATAATCTCCCGACCTTGCTAAGGGCCTATAGATCGCCCAAGGTCGCTGCTTCTGGTCGCTCGATGCGTAGAGGTACAGGCGCCGGATGATGGTGTTCTGACCCGCTAGATTCGCATGATCAAGAGCGCTATCGCCTTCGCTTTGAAAATTCCCCTGAATCTCTTCAGGCGGTGCGTAATACGCTTGGACAATCCCTCCTACATTCCTTTGTCCGACCGATCGATACAGCTTGAAGGTTTCGTCTGCATAGTTGGCGTTAATCGCCTGACGGACAATTGCGTGTAGATTGAGAGACATTAGGAAACCTTCCAAGTTATGGAGCTCTGGAGGACGCCACTCAGCGTCAGAGGCTTTGTGGTCATCACGTTGTTAGGGAGCGTTCCTTTCCCTTTTGCTTTCTTGGCCTTGTCCATTTCTCCGCGAGCTTCCAGTAAAGCCATCGTGAGTTTGGACCGTTTTTCGAAGGAACCTGCTGGGATACCTGCATTTCGAATAGTTTCCTTAATATCGTCCGTCGCCATTTGGCCCATAATTCCAAGGGAATGCTGAATATCGAAGGTCTTGAGAAACCTTGATTTGAATTTTGCAGTCCAATCTGATCGCCTTTTAGCGTAGGTATCTCTCATGAATGGGCGCGCCGGAAGATGCAACGTCCCAAAATTTTGGATGTAATTTCCATCCTTATCATGGATTGGCAGGTCTAATATCCCCGATAAATACGCATTTTGCTTCCCTGATACCCTGTGCACCCAACCGTACTCTAAGTACATAGCATAGGTCGCCACATCAGGGATCATGACTCCAACTTCAAGCTTCTTATTTTTTTCAGCTTTAAGTTTGTCTGCCAGATTTTTGAACGCATTGTTAGATGTGATGTTGATGCCCATCGTCATCCCCACGGATGGTAATTGTTTCCCGGATAAACTCTGCCGCCGATTCGGTATTTGGCAGTCAGCGTCCAGTACATGGCGCCGCATTGGGTTTGAGCCCACCAATCTCCGACAAAAGTATTCGTTTTCAGAAGGTCAAAGCTGGTACTCACACTTCCCTGCGTGGCACTAGCAATCCTTCCGACCTGGCCGTTCGGCTGCTGGCTGAGAGTCAGCAGGTGGCATGTTACAAGATCAAGGAGCCGCTCCCTCGTATAGATCTTGTTATCCGGATCGTAGGGAGCAAAGCTGTCGGCGTCCGTATTCCCTACAAACTCCACCGCCAAATCAAAGTAGAACTGCAGAGTATCGTCCGGAAATTTAACTTCATCCGAAAACGCAGGATGAAGGATTCGGAATTTGTCAGGATCAAAGACGACGACAGTCATTTTGTTAACCTTCTTCGTTCTTAACTTCTTCAACATTGACCGATTCAGGATCGATCGGATTGAGGCCGTGGGACGCTTCTTTTAACTCGTCCTCGCGGCCTCTGAATTCTTGAACTGATTTCATCTCAAGCAGACACGGAAGGCCGCCATTCACACCTGTAAACACAGCCTCCTGGCCATGCATGCGCTTGATATTTTCCCAGTCCTCTTTGTCGATTTGGAATGCGACTGAGTTTCCTTTGCCAAGCAGAATCCCGTCGCGTTTTCCTTTAAGCGAATCATTAACGCCCGGGAAAATAATCGTCTTTGTTCCGCCATTGCCGTTCGGCACGTCATCAAATTTGAGGCCGTGTGCCAGGGTGCAAGCAATGATCACCGTAGACTGGGTTTTAGCGGCGCTCTTCTTCTGAGTATTGCTGAAATTATCTGCGACAACTTTTCCGGATGTTGCTTTAGTTGTGGTGTTGGTACGAGCCATTATTTTCAATCTCCTAAGAAAGAGGCCCGAGAGATCGGGCCTCCGTAGCTGGTTAGTTCAGGTTAGATGCCGAGCATCGTGGCAACGAGGCTGGGACGACGAATAACAGCACCCCAAGTTCCGCCCACCACTTTCTGCTTGTAGCTGGACATTTCCGGAACCACACGACCCAAGAAATATTTCTCAGAGAATGCGCAGATACCGGTCTCAATGCCAAACAGGTCAGGGACAGTCATGTACAGCATTTCACCAGCGGTTGTAGTCAGCTCAGGAAGCTGAACTACTTCGATGTTGGGGAAGGACTGCTTGAGCATGGTCATGGCCGTAAGTCCGAAGGAGTTCGGCTCGGTCAGGTACGGAGCTCTGGTGTTGCTGACAGCGAGAATGATGCGGGAGTTCTGATCAACCAGACCGCCGTTATTCTTGCTGATTTCAGCCCACAGCTTGTTAATGTCCGCATAGACAATGTTTGCAGTCTTTTCAGGCTGTGCCGCGCACTTTGCCGCCCACGTAGAGTTAGCAGTAGAACCTGTGGTGATGGAGATCGGAGAAATCGAAGCATTGAGATTCGGGTCGTTTAAAAGACCGTAGACTTTCTTACCTTCGACACCATAAAGCGCAAACTTGTTGTGAGCCATCGCCATAACGTAGGCAGAGGCCTGTTGTTTAGAAGAAACAACATTCAACTTGGCCTTGGCCGCAAGACCGACTTCGCGGTCGCCGTATTTAATAACAGTCTGGAACAAGAAGTTTTCGCGTGTCGGGTACTCCACGTTCACGTCTGTGGAGACGTTCTCTGCGAAGTCAGAGTAAGGAGTCACATTGCCGGCATACTCTTCGACCGGGAAGGTGAAGAAGTTGTCAGTCCAATCGCCTTTGCGTTCTTCGCCGAAGATCTTTGTAGCGTTCTGGGCGGCAAACAAAATGGGGACGACCTGCGGGTCAATGAATGTCGTGAAGACGGACGGGACGCCGACAGACACAGGAGTCTGCAATGCGGCATCTCGAGCCATTGCCTTAACTGTCGCATCGTAGTCGACGTTGATCTTGCCCTTTGCGTCGGTGGAATAGGACATGAATCCCTTTGCTTCCACACCATGCACACCTTTTTGCTTAGCTAATTCAAAATCGTTCATTTTTTACCTCAGATTAGGATCCGGTCGCGGCAGGCTTGTAACCGAGGCCGTGATTGGAAATGATGATCGTGTCGCCCTTAGCGCCGGCGGTCTGAACTGTCCAACCAGTGTCATTTGTGGCCCCGGCATCACCAAACGTGATGGCGCCGGTAGTCGGATTGCAAAGAACTGCCTGACCGACCGTGGCGGCTGCGGGAGCAACGATGTAGTAATCACCTCGAACGGCAATCGTCAGCTCAGAGCCCTCCGGGTAAATATCCGGAGTATCTGTGCCCAGATCGATGGACGCTGTGAACGTGCGCTCAACAAATCCGATCGGCTTGTCCTCTGCAGAGCCCTTCAAAGAAGCGATGGGGAATTTCACTGCTGTTCCGGTTGTGGATGCGGCCACAGCAAACGCAAAACCACCGCACTGGACAGTACCGTCAGACAAATAGTTCTGAGGCGTGTAGACGGCCTGATTGAATGCAACCTGCTGTCCCGGAATACCGATAGCAGGATAGAGACCTACAGATTTTTGAAGCATCAAAAAATCTCCTATTTATTTAACATTGTTCAAAATTGCGCTGACGGCAGTCGGCTTCTCGGTCACCTTGGCGCCGGAGTCTTTCGCACCAGCTAAGGCCTTTCGACCCTGCATGTAGGCGCGATACGCAGAACGAGCTTCGGATGCGGGGATGTTTTTCAAACCGAGTTTCTTGAGTGCAGCCACATAGATAGAACCTGCAGAGTCATAAGATCCTGCACGGATAACACCTAACACCGGTTTGACTTCTTCGATTGCGGCCAGTTCAGAGTAGATGGCGTTTCGGAGAACCTTCATGGAGTCAGAGGCAGAACTCTTTTCTTCCTTGCCATCTTCAGGTTTCGGATCTTCATCCTGTGCGCCTTCATCTTTCTTCTGGGCGTAATTCAATCCGGCGGCAAAAGCCTTCTTCTCTTCTTCAGAAGCTTCATCAAGACCACAGGATTTCAATGCATCTTCCGCTTCTTTTTCGAGATAGCGTTCTTCGCCTTCGCGTTCGTGATCAGAATCGATGCGTTTAGGATCGTCCTTTTCACGTTTCTCACCGTAGAGAACGCCAGCTTCAAAACCAGCCTTGAAGTTCGGATCCTTCATCTTTTCATCAAGTTCCGGATCGTCGTCCTGGGCCTCTTTTTGATCATCGGGCTTAGGATCTTCGTCTCCTGTAGCCTGAGAGTAAGCCAGGTCAGACAGAGTGGTCTTAAGCTTTTCAGCCTCTTCATCCGTCAGACCTTTTGCCTTCAGTCCTTCGATGATTTTTTGAATCATCGCGTCTTTGTCATCATCTTGAGCGCCGTCAACGATTTTTCCGTTGGGATCAACGGAATGCAAATCGATAATCGCCTTTGCTAACGTCACTTCAGCCTGCTCAACAGCGTCATCTTTTTCCATATTGAGAAAGTCCTTATTAGAATCGCGAACTCTTACCTCAGGCCCAGCGCGCCCAGTTTCCACAAGCGCCAGATGGTTCGCTCTGATCCGGCGTTGCACATAGTCGTATTTCTCTCCATCAGGTGTCTCTCCCGGCGTGAAGTCGGGCTCGAACGTATATGCCAGGCTCAACTCACGCATTGAACCGTCCTCGATCCTGCTGCGTGCGTCCTGGTCGTAAATATGTAGAGAGTTAACTAAAAACGGAGCCTCAAAAGCTCCGTCCGTTCCGGTAGTACCCACACGGGTTTGTTTGTTCTCGGGGGCTCCGTGATCATCGTGATGCTCCAGATGAATCGGGATACCGTTAATTGATTGAATAGTTTCGGGAGAACTAAGTTCTTCAGGCGGTCGATAGGCGTGATAGATCTTTTCAGGGTCTAATCCGAGCTCTCGCCAGCCTGCAATCTCTTTCCCGTAATACGGAGCAACTTGAACTCTTGTCAGCGGAGACTTTTGGACATGGAGGAAACCGTTGTCGTCCACAGATCGAACACTCACAGAATCAATTGCAACCGTGCGTTTTAGATTTCCCACAGTAATAACCTCGAAAATTGTTTAGTCCGGAAGGATGCTTCTGAACTGGCATCTGCACCAATAAAGCTCACCGGGCATCACGTTCCGACCAACTTCCTTGTCGTACAGGCCTTTAGAAAGGTCAAACTCTTTGCCGTTCATCTCAATGTGACTCTCGCGAGAGGTGTACTTACCGGGGACGTGAATCCAAACCCCGCGAGTAATGCCCAAACCTTTGCAGTTAGCCTGCTGAATCTGCTGATTCAATTTGAGAGTTTGGTCAATTGCCACACGCTGAGCTCGTTGAGCCGTAAAAGAAGATGAACGACCAAGGGCTTCGACAATCTGCGAGTAGGTACCGCGACCTTCATACGCATCCATAAAAGCCGCACGGATGTTTGTCAGCTCAGACGTTGTGATGTTGCTGATGAGGCTTGTCGTGTCGGCGACCATACGCGGGAGCTCATTCACCGCCTGTGGCGTAATGAAAAAGTGCTTTCGCGTCTGCCTCATCTCGTAGGCAAAAACCGAAGCCGGAACTCCTGCAGCCAGAAGTGATGCTTTCTGGGCCGTTGAGACATCAGTAGCGAGATTCTTCACGTACCATTCAGCGATCTGACGTGTTTCCCGATCTGCGGTTTTCATCCAGTTGCCCATGTTGCGAGCAATGAATTCATCGACATTGCGACGGAATCGATCCGGATCACGAAGAACCAAGCGATTGATCTTCTCTTTGATGTTCCGCAGCCGTGCCCGATCAAGAGGATCGTCCGGTCGGAACGTTAAGGAAGCGTCCTCGGTCAATCCTCTAGCATCAGACAGATAAAGAAGAATCTCGTTGAGAATCCTATTTCTGAAGGACTTCAAGAAGGTGTCGAGCCTCTTTTTGAACTTTGCTTGTCTGCCTAGGTTCGGTTGAACGGCACGAGCAGTCTTCATTAGAAAATCTCTCCTGCTTTGTCTTCATCAGTCTTCGGCGCCGGCGCCACGTTCTCGGCCGAGCGCTGTTTCAGGAAGTTGTTCATCAGCTCATTCTGCTGACTGGGATCATCAGTCATGAGTTCGCCTTCCATCCCTTCCGGCAGTTCTTCCGGAATGAAGTCCAAACCCATATCTGAATCACGGCGGACAAACTCGCGGACTTCTTCAGCGCTCAGAACATTTCGATCCTGCAGCACTGCCAGCATGTCGACCTTTGTCTTTGCTGTGATTGCTGTAGCAGCGGCATCGGCCTCTCCGAGTTCGTTGAACTTGAATGTAACGGACGGATCAACATGACCAAACTCAACCAACTGGATAGCCTTCAAGACGGTTTGAATTGCGTCTCGATTGAGCTCCTGCTTCGACTTGATATGGTCGTAATAGTTCCGGATATCGCTCTGACCGGTCGCATTGAATCCACTCGGAGAGATTCCAAGGAGCTTGACCGCCGGCGTACGGTTGATGGCCGCAATGAATTCCAGAGCTTGCCGAATGATGCCTTCAACTCCTGAGATTGTCAGAGTGATGTTCTGCAGATCCTCGGAAGAATCGCAGGCAAAAATGGCCTCATTTGATCGATAACGCTGTAAGAGCATCATCTTCGCGTCTAACTGCTCAATCCCGCCAGCATCAAAAGCCTCAGCAAAGTTGGTTTTGAATACCGTGAGATTGAGTTTTTCCAGAATGCTTACGCCTGTTTCCCGGGCTTTGTTCCAGTGCAGCACATAATCCCACAGGATCTGAGCTTGAGGAATGCCAAGAAAGTTGTATGCAGGCCTAAGGAGCAGCGGAGGTTCATTGTCAATCAATCGGATCAGGCGAGACGCGTGTACCTCTTGGCCAAAAACAAACCAAGACTTTGGCTTAAGGTAATCATCTTTGAGCGGCTGGTTGGCGTTGTAGAAACCAGGCGAGACATTGACCGGATCAATGACAACAAATTTGACCGACTTATCTTCACCTACCAGTTCGGCCGACTTGTCTGAGTAGTTCAAAGGAAGCTTTAAAGCCTCTCCTTCAACTCCGGTGTCAACGAAAATGAAGCATCCGCCCATGAAACCAACGATGCTCAGAGCTTCATTAAAGAGCTTCCTCAGTCGATATTTGTTCTCCTGAAGATCTTGTAGCTTCTTTACGTTGTCTGCCGATTCGTCTTCTCCGCCCTCGACCTGAATCCATTCCCGGCACATATCATCCGCAACGGTCTGAATGCAGGTGCGGATCATGCCGTTTTGCGCGATATTCTGCAGGACGCCATAGCCGACAAACGATGTCATCGGGAACTGTCCTAGATCCAAAGCGTGCTGCGTCAACGATGCATAGTACGCATTGAAACTCGAGCCAATCGCGGCATCATTTGTGAAACGAGACTCTGCTTTCTCCGGCTCTTTTGTGTTTAAGGTGATCGGAGGATAAAAGAGTGTTTTAGCCTCCTCCGGAGAGAACGATGTTCTAGGGGGCACGAAGCGAGAGCCTGCCGCATCGATGATCTTTTGATTGATCTTTCGGCGTTTGTTTTCGTCTAGTTGGTTCATGATTTTCAAAATCTAAAACGTGCCTGCTGCATCTGCTCTCGGGTCAGAATGACGCCTGAGCCGCTGCGGAAATAGTTCAATGCCTGAGTTGTGCTGTCCACCTGGTCATCGTGAGAGCCTGCGGGAAACTCAAGCAACTCACTGACGTAATGCGGCACCCAAGGAGCTGCACTGTCTTCCGGAATAAAAACATTCCCGGCTTCGAAGTAGGGAGTAACAGAGGAGGCTCTGGCCTCTTTCGATTCAGTGGGCGTTATCGGAACAAATCCCGAAACCGTAGATTTCAGCTCCGAAATAACCGCCGAGCCGTTCGCCTTGTCTTCAACCAGCTTCCGGACAACCCGCGGCCACTTCTGCGCCAAAACTCGGACCATTTCCTTAGTTTTGACAAAATCCCATTGGCCTCTTACCTGATCCAGCAAGTAAAAATTCGGTCCTTTTTTGCCCCAAACCTGACCGACCACATAGTCGGAGTTTTTGGAGTCTTTGAACGTCATATCCCACGACATGAGCGTATGGTCAAACTCAGGAGGCAGGCTTGATGCTGTCCATCTTCTAAACCATTCAAGCTTGAACAAAGCTCCGCCATCAGGGACTGGATGCTGCTGATACAGCGCCTCCCAGTCCCGACTGCCGATCGTTTTCTTGATCTGCTGCAGAGTTGAAAGCGGATAACGTTCAGGATGCAGAGCTTCCCCAGCCTTGCGATGTAATTCGTCATGCTCGGCGATCGCCGGATAATTTACGACCCGAAACGTGTCGCCTTCTCCCATTCTTTGGATCAATCGACCAATCAGATCATCGGTATGCCAACGGGTGGCCATTACGATGACTCCGCCTCCGGGAGACAGTCGAGTGTATGCAGTCGATGTGTACCAATCCCAAATGGAGTCCCGGATCGTTTTAGAGCCAGCTTGGGCACGGTCTTTAATCGGGTCATCGATAATCAGAATATCCGCACCCTGACCTGTGATGCCTCCACCCACACCGCACGAACGATAGGCGCCGGCATGACCAACGATCTCGAATAGGTCAGAGGTTCTTATATACGATCCCCGGGAATCGGTACGCACTCTCGAATTGCTGAGCCGAGTATTCGGGAACAGGTCAAAGTATTTCTCATCATCTATTACGCGTTGAACATCTCTGTTGAATCGCTGTGATAGGTCTGAAGAATACGATGTTGCGATGATTTGAAGTTCTGGATTTCTCCCAAGAGCAAAAGCCGGAAAGCGCCTAGAAACAAGCTCACTCTTCCCGGATCTCGGAGGCATCGTGATAATTAGCCGAGGAGACTTTTTGTCCGCTACGTCCTGCAGAAACCTGTCCAGCTCATCACAAATTTCTTTGTGGACCCAGCCGAGCAAGTAGTCTGGTTTTGTGTGCAGTGTGAAGTAAGACAAGCCCTTCCGAGCCTTAGCTAGTCTGATCTCCTGTATCGTTGGAAGCCGCATTCACAATACCCTCCAGCGCATCAAGCTGCTCTAATGACAACTTGCTTAGATCCAGCTGGTTAACTTTATCGACCTTGACCGGTTCACCGTCTTTTCCAGTGATCTCCTTCCTGTCAGTCTCTTTCCACCCACAGCGGCTTTTCATGTAAAAAATGGTCGCTGCCGGATTTCCCTCTCGAATGAGAGCCATCAACTTTCCGCCAACAAAGGCGTTGGCCTTAGCCTTTCCCTTTTTTATAGCGGTCGCAAAATTCGCAAAATCTTTTTTTCGATTCTGTAAGGTTCGATAACTAATTCCGAGCGCGAGAGCGATCTCTTCCTCGTTATCACAAACCTGAGCCAGTTGTTCAACCTTCTCTAGGTCAATCTGAATGCGTGGACGAGTCCGCTTCTTTTGAACTTTTTCTTCCATGCCTTCAACCTGCCTGTAGTTAACTGGTCATATCGATGATCTTCTGAATTAAATCCTCGGATCCGAAACTTTTAACGAAATCCTGAACCTGATCTTTGTACTCGATCGGAATTGAGAGCGTCAGATTAAAGCTGTCTGCCTCGGGCTCCTCTTTTTCCGGTTCTTCCACTTCTTCAGTTGCTTCTGTAGTTCCACACAACAAAGCATTCAACTCTTCGTCTGAGAAACCAGTGACCGTCGCTAAATCTGTATCCTGCAATTCCTGCAGCTCAATTCTCAAGAGATCAATATCCCAACCAGAATTAAGAGCAATTCGGTTGTCTGCAAGGATGAAAGCCTTCTTCTGAGCCTCAGACAATCCGGTTAATTCAATTGTCGGTATTACCTTCAGCCCGAGTTTCTTAGCCGCCTTCAAGCGTCCATGTCCGGCAATCACTCCGCCCTGATCATCAACCAAGATAGGATTGTTGAACCCAAATTCCTTGATCGAACTGGCGATTTGATTCACCTGTTCTTCAGAATGCGTCCGGGCATTGTTTGCATACGGAATCAAGTCATTAACCGGCCTGTAGAGAATTTTGAGTTCAGATTCTTTCATAGCTTTAAAAAGGTGCGCCCAGCATTTTCAGCCGAGCGCACTCCAACCAACCCCAAGGAGATAGTTTGTTAAGGCGGTTTTCTCCGCCATTCTCGTCAGGAGAATTAGAAATCCAGCGGAGTGAGCATCTTCTCGTTGAGAATCTAGGCTTGCTGGATGTTGTAAATGGCTCGGTGCTTAAGCCCACCGAGAGGCTGGCGGTTGTCGATAATCATTGAGGTCAATGAAACCGCTGAGATGTTGGCCGTCCGCCTGTTCTTTAATAATTCGATTTTGGAGTACGGGAGGACAATCGAAGATTGAGCGAACGGCCGAAAAACAAAAAGCCCCAAAATCGGGGCTCTCATGTAATCGATCGGCTTAGTCATTGCATCCTCTTCTCTCTGGACACACCGGTTCCTCCGCAAGGAACCGTCATCTTTAAGCCTCTAGGCGGCCTGGCAAACAGGCTTGAAATTGTCTACTTGTGACTATACACCAAAAAGAAGCCCCTCGGGCTGGAGAGGCGGAGTTTCAAATTTCGATTGTTAGGCAGCGTGCGTCAGCGCCCAATGCTTGTAACAGTCAAGGTCTTTGACTGAAAATCCGAGATCATCGAGCGAGCGTTCGAGCTCAACAAAATTAAGGTTGTTCACAACGTCCCAAAGTTTACTTGCGTCGGGTACATCCAACGCCAGCATGACCCGCATTGCCTGCATCAGAGGTTTTCTGAAAAGGTAGCGCTGGTAGTAGCAGAACACTTGCAGGGTCTTCAAGAAATCCGCGTAAACAACGTATCGTTGTCTTTCAGTCTTGGTAGGCTCAGAGGCTGGTGCTTCAGGTACGCTCAAGTCAACCGTTTCAATAAAGCGCAGGCAGTCCTCGAATTGCGACTGTTTGAGTTCTGTGTAGCGTGGGATTTGGTAGCGTACCTTGATCGCGCGGTAGATCGTCTGATAGTACACAGCCGTTTTCTTTGCGCGTCTTGCTACTGCCTGTTGGATGGCAACTTGTTGGACGTTAGTGATCAGGGAGCTGTTCTGCTCTTTCTGAACTGCGTAAAAACCTTGTTTTCGAATTGCCGGGAGAACCTCGTTAGTGACCCAAACGCGAAAACGGTAAGCGAAGGTTCCTTCTTTAACCGCGTCACGGCAACGGAGAATTAAAGTATAGAGACCGCTTTCGGTTACGACATTGGTATTCCCCTGACGCCCTATGTTTAACATAGACCGTTCAAATGGAGCTAATGACTGTAGAGCTTGTGTGACGTTTTGAATGCTTAGAGCTTTGCAAACATCGGCGGCCACGAACAGAGGTTTAATGAAATCGCCAAAAACGCGAATAGAACAATCTTCAAACGTGAAGTTTGTGAGAGCTTGAGTAGTCATCGACTATCTCCTAGATGAATATTTATAAATCTCCTAATTTTGAGTTAGGAGCCCAAGTGCTCAAAACAGCATCTAGTCTGCGGGCGTATTTCCGCGAGGGTATTGTATTAGCCTCACACTCGGGCATAAAAAAGTCCGTAAATTAACGCAACGGCGACGCTAGATGGCAAGTGTTTTGAGCACTTGCGAAAAGTTTAGCCTGAATAGAAGAAAAAATAAATAGGTTCATCTTAAAAAGCATCTTTAACCTTCCTTTCGTTGATTTGTTCGAAATATCGAATTCGAAAAGCGAAAAATATCAAGGCATCTTCAGTCCACCGATCAAGCTTTCTCAGCTTGATGTTCCAGATTCGCTTACCTGCCTTGCTCAATGAAGACTGGGAGCCAAACACATATAGCAGAACAATCAGTTTCGCTGTCCGGACATTCAGACCATGGGTTCCGATGGAGAGAACTTCGGTTCCCGGCGCTGAGAAGTTTTGCCAAACAAGGTTGAGGAAGTCTGCATCTTTCATGTCGATTTCGTAGGCTCTTAAACCGCTATTGCCATCATCTTCTGTGTAGTCCTCAGAAAAATCCGTCTTGCTTCTCGTCAATGCGAGAGCTCTCTCTACTGCGTAGGCAATTGAGACGTTTTTAACAACACGGTCACGATATGCCCGGCGCCAATTGTCCAAACGAGGTCTGAGATCATCAATGAGTTTTTGTTCTGTTTCTGTCATCCAAGAGTCCTCACGTAGCTAAACATGCAGTAGAGATAAACAATCCCGAGAGCTGATAGCCCCCATAACTCAACCTTTTTTCTGAGTTTGTCGCGGCGTTCTAAATAATCCGTAATCCATTTAAAGATCCAAAGGAAGACAAATATCGCGACGTAGCAATTGATCATCCAGAAAACATAACCTTCAGTGCTAGTAGGCCAATACATTCCATCCCCCTCCCTCTTTCTTCGGTTTAGGTGTGACGATGAACAGCGGAATCGGGCACTCATCAGCGCACACTTTGCACTTCACTTTTGCATCTTCTTGGAAGATTTTTAGAGATCCCTTGACCTCATGCAGTTCTAGCGTTTTATCAGGACGCATGACAAGAAAATCAGGCGTATACGAGCATCGGTTTGAGGCAATCTTCCACGTGAAGCGCTCGAACCAGTATTTGAGGATTAACCCAGCGTTTTTCTGTTGTTCTAAGTGGTCTCGATAGGCGGCCTCAGTTCGGTTCATTTCACCGACCTTGAGCCTGCCTTTTGCTTGTAAAAACCTTTTCATTTATCCCTCCTGATTGAGTTTGTGTTGTTTGGTTGAATTCTTTAATGCTGTTTCCAGAACATTAGAGTTCCGTTGAGCGATGATCTGAGCGTGTGAAGGCCAACGCTCAAACTGCGAGAAGAAGTCTCTCCTGCGTTGAATTTGCTCGTCTCCTGCCTGCTCGAACACGGAGCATCGAGCAAACGAGACCGGATAGCACTCGATTCCGGCGCCTTTGTCCGGATGGTGACAGTAGATGTTCATGTCCCCAAAGGACTGTTTTGGAGGCAGATGCTTCTTCCCGTCAGGTCCTATCCAAAAGGCCTGAGCATGAATGCAGTAGAGGCAGCACCCGCTCATTCAGACTTCCTTCGGAAAGCACAAACGAAATCGACAGCAATAACCATCCCCAAAATCTTCAGGCTGTAATCAATGTTTGAACCCCTGTAGGCAAACCAACCGACATCAGCCAGATAAAGCAAACCTCCCATCCAACCGAGGAATTTGAACAAGTAAGCGAAGTCAAAGCTCATGATGTTTCTCCTGGCTGAGTTGAAAAGCAGCCCTCACGAGTAGCCCAAACAGCACCAGATTGATAAACACCACCGGCGCCAAAATGATCATCAGCAACTGCCATGCACTCTCTGACATAAAATCTCCTAAAAGTACGGTTCAGGAGCTGGCGCTGACTGTGTTAGCTCCAGCCACGGTCTAACCGGTACACGCGTCCACGACGTGCAGAAATTCAGACTGGCGTTGTCTCTCCAAAGCTTGATGAAACCTTCCCAAGCTCCGTTTCTCTGCTTGCACAGGTTCAAGACAAAATCGGGTTTTGTGTCATCGACATCTTTTCCTTCAGCCTTCTTTTGAACTTTGCTGTAATCGCGGGCCAAGACAAAAACATTGAAGGCAATATTCGTGATGTTGGAGCTCCCTTTGATTGAGTCTTTTGAAGCTGAATCAAAGACGGAGTAAATTTTTGAACTGGCATCACCACGCTTGCGGCAATGGGCCACAACGACAATGTGGACATTGTTGGTCCGAGCAAACTCAACCAGTTTTGTCATCACATAATCGGTTTCCTTCTTGTCCATGTCGTCTCTGACACACATCATCAGAGAGTCAACAAAGAGGATGTCTGACTTGTAGTCATGGACAGCTGATTCAAGAAGGCGCAAAAGTTCGTCCGGAGAAACCTTTCTCTGAAGGTCACAAATCCGCATTCTTGAGGCGAATTGTTTGAAGAAGAGATCAACGTCAGGCTCTTCAATCATCCTTTTCTCAGTGCTGCAGACAGTCTGCATGAGCATTCTTTCGATCGTCCGTACTGGAGCCATTTCAAACGAAGCTATGTAGAGAGAAGCTCCACAGGAAATGAGGTGAAGTCCGATCTGCCCAAGCAGCAGAGATTTTCCGGAACCGTTTTCGCCAGCCAACACCGTTAGTTCTCCGGGACGAAATTCAAAATCGATCGGTCGGCCGATGCAACCTTCATTAGTTTGTGTGAAGGGGAGCGTGAACTTGGACACATGGGCCTTCTTCGCGTCCAGATAGTTCTGGAAGTCATTCTTAAACTCAAGAACGTCCTTGTTGATGAAAAACTCAGGAGGCTTGTAAGCCCTACTCTCGTATTCCGACAAAGAAGTTTCTATTTCGGCTCCACCCGTCGGATCGCCCCAATAGCCATCAAGCTCAGGCGAAACGCTTGTATTTTTTGGATTCATAGTCAAATTTCCACGCAATCAGTTGTTTGTTTTTGAACATCACCGAAACGATGACGGCGGCGGGTAGAGCTTTAGGGATTTCAAGCATCCATCGGCGGACGGTCTCTCTAAGTTCAGGCGTATCTTCAACATCGATAAAGTCGATCAGAACAGTCTTCCCTCTTAGGAATTCAGCCTTTATGTGGTTTGGTTCATCGCAGAACGAAAACAACACCGTAGGAACCTGAGGCCGTCTTCTGGGCAACACCTCAATTTCATCTTCGTAGATCGCATCGGCCTGATAGAGAGCTAACTCACTGTCAGTCAGGCGAGGGAAAAAGACCAACTGGGTAGTCGTAAATGCGTCCGGATGCTCGTAAAACGTTCTACCCTGATCGTCTCGAACAACAGCAGCGGCGGCAAACATCATCTCTGCTCCTTAATGTTGGGAAGGTCCTTGATGTCGTAGGCTCTCATGCCTGCATGGAGCTTCTCTACAAACTTGTTTTTGGCACCGGTTGAATACGTGACGGGAGGAAGTTCTTTGTTGTATTCTGCAGCAGAGACCCAATGAGCATTAGGATCTTTCCAATCCTCTTTAACCCAATCTGCCTTGAAACCCGTCCAGTTGCGAACCATCATTTCATTGATGACCTCTTCCAATTTCCAGCCGGCGGTTTTAGCTTCCTTACGAAGAAGCGAAACCACTCTTTCCGTTACCGGTGCCTTCTTTTGCTTTCGATAAGCCAAAAAGTCCTGCCAAAACTCGTCAGTTAACTCCTCAGGTTTCTGGCGGCGTTGAACCTTAGCTTCCCTTTTTGGTTTCGGTTCAACTGTTTCCGTTTTGGAAATGGTTGGGGTCTCTGGTTCCGAGAAAGGAAGTTCTTCTTCGGATTGGTTTTCAAGTCCAGAAGTTGTCGTCGGATTTTTTTCTTTTATATTTTCTTTTTTATTCTTTTCCTGTTCCTGTTCCTGTTCCTGTTCCTGATATGCCATAGGGTATGCGATACCGTATGGCATATCCTTTGCGATATCGTATTTAGCAAGTTTTTTGAACTCCGGATGTAAGGCATTCACATAGGAGTCTCCCCTTGCCTCGCAAGCCCTCAGCACTGATTTAGCAATCTTTATTAATAGAGGGCATTCCGGAAAAAGATCTAATAAAGAAGCGTAAGAAATTACGACCTTGGGATTCTCCGGCGGATTGTATTTCAGGAAGTTTTTAATCCAGAAAATTCCAGCCTCGTCGTACTCCAACATACCGTATTGGGATAGTTGCTTATACCCTATGCCATACCGTATATCGTCAAACTTCAAAATTCTCGATACGGTATGTTTATCTACAGGGACAGCGCCCAGCATCGTTGTTTGGGGCGACGTGAGAAGGTACAAAAATATAAGTTGAGCGTCAGAACTCAGGGCGTTAAATTTCGCGTCATTCCAAATTCGGACGTCAATTTTTTTATAGCGAGCCATATTGACTCCTATTTAGTTGGCGACAGCGTGTTTAATCACCGGAATACGTTTGAACTTTTTCTGTAAAAACAAAAGGCGGCCTTCTGGCATTCCAGATTTCAACCATCCGGAGACGCTGGCTGGTTTGACTTCACAAATGTTCGCGACCGCTGTAGTTCCGCCCAAAGAGTCGACGATTAGGCGAGCGGTATGAATATCGGTTCTTTTTCGCATGATTAAAGTTTTCCTAAATTTTGCCTTATTTCATTATAAGGTTTTCCGAATAATTTAATCAATGCGCCTAAATAATTTTCTTTAAAATATGTTAGGAAAACCTAATAAAGAAAGGGTTACGCAAATGAACGAAAAAACAACATTGGCAGAGCGTTTAACCTTGGCGTTAAGTGATTCCGGCTTAAAGAAAAGTGACATCGCTAGGTTATGTTCGATCTCTCCGGCTTCCGTTTCCGATTGGTTTACAGGTAAGTCGAAAAGCATCAAATCTATTTATCTTCCTAAGGTTGCCAAATTGCTGGGAGTTTCTTCAACGTGGTTGGCAACTGGTAACGGTCCGATGAAGTCCCCTAATGTACTTGTGACCGAAGAAGTCTGTGATGACGACGATTGGGTAGAAATTCCCGAATACAAAATTCGGTTCGCAGCTGGCTTTGAGCAAAATTCAACGTTAGAAGAACTTGCTTCTGAATATAAAGCCGCTTACCGCCGCTCTTGGTTCCAGAGGAAAAACATCAACCCAGAAGACTGCAAACGGTTCAAAGTGAAGGGGGACTCTATGGAACCTCTTTTGCTCGACCACGATGTTGTCCTGGTCGACTGCTCGAAAACAGAGATTATCGATGGTCGAATCTATGCCTTTGTTTTTGGGGATGCCTTACGTGTTAAGAGGCTCTATAGAAAGATTGACGGCTCAATAATGGTTCATTCAGAAAATCCAAATTTTCCAGATGAAACCATAAAACCTGCGGACACTGAGCAAGTTCAGATCATTGGAGAAGTCATAGAAAGATCTGGATCAGTCTGAGGGTCCCATGGATTTTTGGATCAGCTAAATCAAAACGTTGCTCTTGAACGGAGTAAGAACTATGGTGAAAAGTGGGGAGCAAAAAACGTGGACGGACCGCTTAAATGAGGCTCTAGCGTTGCGCAGAAAATCTCCGGCAGACATATCAAAGGCAACCGGCATCACACCTGCTGGAATCAAGAAGTGGATCGACGGCGATGTCTCAAAGCCGAAATTCGATGACGTTTTTGCGGTTTGTTCATTCTTGGGCATCACCACAGAATGGCTCATGAAAGGCATTGGGTCAATCAACGACAAAACCATGCCTGTTACCAACACGGTCTTCCTCCAACAAGTTGACTTTTATGGCTCTTGCGGTGTCGGAGTGATGAATTTCAAGGACTACCCGGAAATCAAGACCCTTCAAGTTACTCCAGCTTGGTTCTCTCGGAACTTTGCCCTCTACAACCCTAGAGATGTGAAAATCATCACCGCGCTAGGCGACTCTATGGAGCCAGAGATCCGAGATGGGGACGCTGTATTTATTGACATAACAGACAGAGAGGCCCTAAGAGACGGTATCTATCTGCTAGTGGTTGATGGAGAAGCCTACATCAAACGGATACAGAAACTGATCGGCAAGAAGATTGCGTTGCTTTCCACCAACAAGGCATATAAAGACATTGAAATAAGTCTTGATTCTGACATTGAAGTTCGCATTATTGGCAGAGTAATCAAAAGCTTGAAACTCGTGGACATTTGAAATGAAAACAGTTGCTGAAATTCGTCGAGACAACTTAAACACGCTCGTTAGCAGAGCTGGCTCCCTTGCTGAGCTAAACGAACAGCTGGGCAGGAAACGAAATCATCCTTCGCTCGGCCAGATAAGAAACCGTTCTGATAGAGGGAATGGAACGTTTTATGAAATGGGCGATAAGCTTGCTCGAGACATCGAAGAAAAATTAGGCCTCAGTTATGGCTGGATGGATGCCAACCACACTCCTGACGACTGGCCCAATGACAACATCATCAACTTGAAAAGAATCAACATACAAGCCTGCTGCGGGTCAGCTGGAATCCAGAATTACGAGGATGATGCCTTCGTTGAACAAATCCAGGTCTCACGTCCTTGGTTCCAAGAAAACATTAGCAAGATTAGAGAGCAAGGATATGAACTCATAACCGCCTCTGGAGATTCAATGGAGCCAACCTTTAGAAATGGCGATTTGATTGTGGTAGACCGTCAAGATAGAGATCTTAAGCGGGACGGTGTTTTTTGCGTTCTAGTAGATGGAGACCTGTATGTAAAGCGCGTTCAGCGCATCCCCGGGGCTGTTCTTTTTATTTCGGACAATTCCCTTTACAGGCCATTTGAGATTCCCATCAAAGAAGTTGAATTTAGGCTTCAAGTCTTAGGTCGCGTCGTCAACTCCATGAACCTCAAAAGGTACGACTGAACGGATAGCAGGAGCCGATATGGAACTTCCCTTGCTGAGAACTTTGGAAAAAATCTGCAAATATTATTAATTGGAGAAATGTGCTATGACAGAACAATTTCTTTCTTGTGATGCACCATTAGTCGTTGAGTATCTGAATGCAATCAATAGGTCTTCTTGCCCCTGGTGCAAAAGTAACGACTGGAGCATGATCACAGAGAGCTCGGCCATGTGCGTAGGAGAACCAGCATTGGAAATGTCCAACTCCGTCAGGTATACAACTCCCCCTGTTACTGAAGGAGTGAGAGACGCAAAATTTATCCTGAAGCCCTCAGATGAGCCTCCTAGTGTTTACATGCGTTTGAGATGCAACGTTTGCAGCTGTGAATTGAGGTTCGACTATTTCCAGTTAATTAAAAGGGCTAAAGCCTGGAAAAATAACCAAGAAAGGTAAACGCAATGGAAGCCGATCAGGGGAATAAGATAAAATTAGCTCAAAGAGATCAAGACTCGGTGGGCGTAATGATGGGGCATGAGACTCGTCTAGGGTACATAGAAGGCAAGCTGGAGAGCTTTGCGACGAAAGCAGACATAAAAGACCTAGAAGGAAAGATAGCGCTTATCGAAGAGCGTTTGCAAACAAAAATAAAGGATGAAATCAACAAACAGACAAAATGGATAATCGTGGGTATTTGGGTTCCGTTTATTCTTGCTGTTTTAGGATGGCTGATAACTCATTAACGATGAGAATGGATTGTCTGCCTCCTTTTCTATGTGACCTTGAAGTGAATTTTTTCTTTAATTTCAATTTCTCCAATAATTTCTGAAGTAACTCTCTTTATGATATTCGGGCTTTATGACTACTAGTACAAAAAATCCTATCGAAAGAAGAACTTTTCTTCTTTACGGAACCCCGGGCGACGGTCCTCTGGTGATTGTTTTAGTTCAAGATGAGACAATGTGGCTTACTCAGCGCCAAATGGCAGATTTGTTTGGAGTGACCCCGCAGACAGTTACTCGCCATTTGCAAAACATTTTCGAGACTAATGAGTTGGACCCGGAGGCAACTTGTACAAAAATTGTACAAGTTCAAACTGAGGGGGATAGAAAGGTCGAAAGAGAATTAACGTATTACGATCTGGATGCTGTAATTGCTGTTGGCTATCGCGTTAACAGCAAACAGGCTACACGGTTTCGCCAGTGGGCAACTCAAGTTCTTAAAGAATACATCATCAAAGGATTCGCCCTAGATGATGATCGTCTAAAACAAGCGAAGACTGTTCTTGGAAAAGACTACTTTCAAGAATTGCTGGAACGAGTTCGCTCCATCCGAGCAAGCGAACAGCGGATCTGGCTTCAAGTTACTGAAATATTCAAGGAATGCAGCATCGACTACGACAGTCATTCATTGGAAGCAAGACGCTTTTTTGCAACTGTTCAGAACCGTTTTCACTTTGCCATCAACAATCAAACTGCCGCCGAGATTATTCATGCCAGAGCAGACCACACGAAGCCTCACATGGGTTTGAAAACGTGGTCTAACAGCCCGGAGGGGCGTGTCAATAAATCAGATACGACAATTGCAAAAAACTATTTGGACGAAAAGGAGCTCAAGTCATTAGAGCGTTCCGTCAACAGTTATTTTGATTACATTGAAGGACAGATTGAACGCAAGAAGAAATTTAGTATGCTCGAGCTGCGCCAGTCTGTAGACAAGTTCCTGTCGTTCAATGACCTCCCGGTTTTAGAAGGAAACGGACAGGTTTCTAAAAAGCAAGCTGAAGAAAAAGCTCACAAAGAATACGAAATTTTCAACAAAACTCAGCCGATAGGCAGAGACTTTAAGAAATTCCTAAACGAAGTTAAAAAATTAAAGAAATAATCTACCCATAACTTACGAGCCGCCTCCGGGCGGTTTTTTATGGCCGCTGGAGCGCCTTATTCCTTGCTTACAATTCATCAATTTTCTCAATACCTAAAAATCTTTTGGAAAATTATTTAGGTAATCCTAACTTTTTCCTTGCATTTGCCTAATTTTCACCTTATACTTCTCCTTAATGATTTTAAGGAGAAACCTGATGTTCCTCTAAGGTAAACAATTTCAGAATCCGGGCCATGGAGTACTAAACCCGGACGCAGCAGGTAGAAAAAGAGCCTGCTGGTGCAAAAATTCGAAACGGCCGATGCAGGCGGTGCTGGTCACGCGAAGACAGACAATCGAACACCAGCAGTCAGTGAAGTGAATGAGTAAGGCAAACGGTAGCCACGAAACACTTTTCAGCTAGAGACCTCTGACAAATAAAGGCATTTGAGATGCACGCAGTATCAAGAACAGCAAACCTGCGTTGAGGTCCCGAGAAGCTAACCAGATGAGGAAATCAAAACCAAGAACAGAAACTCGGGCGTCCCAGTCTCGTGAACTGGGTGAGCTAAGCGCTCTCGCAAGAGTAAGAGAAGAGCGCAAACACAAGCGCCTTCTCTGGCCACTCACACAAAGACGAACGATCTTTAACTGGAGGGCGCTTCTGTTTCTTACAGGAGAGAAAAAATGCTTTTAAAAGTTAAGCGCGTTGTCCCTCGAGCTTATGAGATTTATTACAAGGGTCAAAACATCATCAGCCTAATTAGGCCGAAGCCTAATGACTGGCGTTTTTCCGGATTCTTCATGAAAGAACAAGACAAGGTAAACGATTTGTTATTGGCAAACGTTTTCGGTCTGAGTTTCCGAACAAAAAGACGAGCGCTCATCGAGCTAGAGGTCATTTTTGCAAGATTTGAATCGCTGCTAGCAGAGTCAATAAGTTGAGTTGTTAAATGAACAAAGAAATTTCCATCCTTTCGCAAACATATAAGGTGCTCAGCAATGCGGCTCCTCCTCAGGGCGAGACAGCCGCACGCGAGTTCTACGAAGGTCTGAAAGCTCTTGAGTACGCAGTCTGGTGCCTAGAAAACTCTCAGGAAGTTGCTATGGGTTCACCCAAACAGGTGACACGAATCTTCCCAGAGTTTTATATTGTGGAGCGGTCTGAGGAGGTACATACTTTCCTTCAAGAATTCGGACATTGGTTATCTCAGGAACCTCGAAGTACTTAAGAGAATGAGGCTCTCCGGAAAGGCTCCCTCCCTCAGTCTGCAAGCCCATCAATTTGTTTTTGCCAAGGATGTATGGCGATACAACCCGATACTGTCCATGGTAAATAAAAGACACTGCCTTTCGTGCTTTCAACGCTTCAAGCAAAGTTTCATAAGCAAACATCTTTTCCTCCATTGAGATAGTTGAAAGTTTGCAAATTAATTATCTCGCAGAGGTGACACCCCGGAAAGACGGGGACTTCTTCAGACCATCTTCATAAGCTCCCCAGGCTTTTACCAATTTTGTTAGTTCCAATTTTTGCGCTTAGGGGAGCTTTTGAATGTGGTCTTTTTCACATAGTTTTATAGGAGAGAAAAATGATCTTATTACAGGACGAGCAAAAGCAGCTCTTTAATTGTGTCGTTGACGATCTTCTGAAAGAACGCGGTTCCGCCATTTACCTCACTGACGCACTGGCTTATGCAGAACGCGCTGTTGTATCTGCCCTGCTCAATGGCAAGAAGGAGATAACACTTGATCTCGGCCACGTTGTCCAGACTGCTGAAGCTCAAAGAGAAGCTAAGGCACTCTTCAAAGAGTACGCAGCGGATTTCATCTCCGGCCTTGGGATGGAAGCGATAGATAAAGACATCTACCCAGATGTTAAAAATTAAGGCCTTTACAAGTCTCCATGAAAGTCGCTAAACTTATCTTGTCTGCAAAAAACAGACGCGGGCTTGGCGGCCCGAACTCGATGGCGATCAGTCGCCGAAAGGCGTTTTTTTATGGCTGATTGCAAGGGCGTTCTAAAACGGAACTCCCTTTAAAAGTCTCTAATGAGTGAGGCTAAGGGCAGTCGAAAGACTGGCCGTATCCATTGAGGCGGTCCGCCAACCCTTAAGCCTTGCTCACCATCTTGGCGGATGGCGCAAGTTTTAAAACTCAATGGAGACTTAAATGTCAAACTTAGCTTTCACATTCGAGAATACTTCCCTCTCGATTCTTGGCGATATTCTCAATCCTCTATTCATTGCCCAACAAGTTTGTTCCATACTTGGATACAAGCTTGCAAGAAAAGCAGTCGCAGATCATTGCGACCCCGAAGACGTTTGCAAGGTCGAACTTCAAACAAACGGGGGCAAGCAGTTAGTTAACTGCGTGAACGAATCAGGCCTGTACGCCCTGATCTTTGGCTCAAAACTTCCGAAGGCAAAGCAGTTCAAGCGCTGGGTCACGAATGAGGTTCTTCCAGCAATTCGGAAACAAGGTTGTTATTCAGCTCAGGAGCAGGACAACACATTAATCTCCAACGAGCAGCAGTACGAACTCTCCAGTCGCGTGATGCGCAAAACTCATGCCCTGTTTGGAAACAAAAACTACAGCTTTGTTTACCGAGCACTCAAGAGACGCTTCCGCATTCCGCGCTACACCTGCCTGCTGCAAAGAGATTTTGAGGCCGCGCTTGCATTCGTTGACGGCCTGAAAGTTTCGGATTTCAACGTGCCTGATGTTAAGGAAGAAGAAGTCCCTGTCAAGAACTACATCGTTCAGTATCCGAGCTTTACGATTAGTTCTTCGGGTTCTGAGCCGCTTCCGGCTATTCCGGCAATTCCTGTCAGCAAGCATTACATCACTGACAACGAATTGCAGGCTATCAAGTCTTTGATCTATTACTTCGATGACTTGTTTAAGCCGCAAATTCAGTGGGCTTCAAAAGAAGCTTACAGGCAGGGACGCTCAGACGCCTCCCGCTTCTACGATGTTTGGCATGAGCCGCTTTGGTTCATCGGCCGAATGAGACAACTGATCTCGCGTAATTCTTAAATCCCTTCTTCCTTCCCCGCCTGAGCGGTAAACAAACTGAACTCCTTGGAGCTCGGGTGGGGAGCCTTTTGCCTATCGGAGGCAATCATGCTGAAAAAACTTTTGACTGCGAAAAATGCAGACAGAGATAACTACTGCCTGCTCCTTGTTGCCATGGCTCTCATTCTCACTATCGCCTATGTTGCATTAGCAGCAGACGACATTCAACGGAGTTTCGGAATATGCATGTAACACCTCGCACATGCCCCGGGCCCGGAGACCTCTGGCAGCCGTCTTGGCAGGAAGAAAAGCGCCAAGCTGAATACGAACGGCTCCTAGAAAAGTTCTTTGAAGAATACATCCCGCGGTATTGCGACAAACACATCAACGAGCTGGCAGAGGCGGGAGAGGACGAAAGGCATCCTGAGATCGAGCCTTTGTTTGATGAATATTTGAAGGAAAACGAATGGCAGTAATTACTGACGCAGAGCGTAAAAAACAGCGCAACCGAGAACTGAAGCGCGAGTACTACGCAAAAAACAAAGAAAAGAGGGTTGCGCAGAGCAAAGAACGGTATCGCAAAAGACGCGAAGAAGAATTAGCCCTGCGAAACGATAAAACACCAATCCTCCCGCAGACCCCTTTTTCAGCACTATTTACAGATTTTTTTATTGATAGGAATCCGAAAAAATGACTAACGAACAAAGAGCCGCCTGGTTAGAGGGACGGCGTACAGGCATCGGCGGTTCGGACGTGGCAGCAGTACTTCAGCTGAGTCCGTGGAGAACTCCTTTAGACGTTTGGAACGACAAACTCGGACTTTCTCCGGAACACGAAATGACCTCTTCTCTTTACTGGGGAACGACATTAGAGCAAGTTGTCGCAAAAGAGTTCGCTCTTAGAACCGGCTTCAAACTGCAGAACGTCAACCACCAGTTTGTTGATCCGGAAAACGACTGGGCAATCGCCAACATCGACAGAGCGATCATCAATCCGGACATAGCTAAGAGAGTCCGTCCGCTTGAGATGACTGAGAAAGAAATCGCCAAATACGGCAATCGTCCCATCACGACAGACATTGCGTTTGAGGCCAAGACCGCTCATGCATTTACTGCAGATCTTTGGGGACCTTCGCAGGAACTTGAGATCAAGCAAAACAATCTCAGAACAGAGCACGAAATCCCACTTTATTATGAAACGCAAATCCAGTGGTACTGCGGCATCCTGCGGCTTCGAGGCATGTATCTGGCAGTTTTAATCGGCGGTTCCGATTTCAGAATGTACTGGATCGATGCTCGTCCGGATGTATTCCAGGTCATCAAAGAAAAATGCTCTGCATTCTGGAACAACTATGTTCTAACTAAAACGCCTCCGGAACCGATAAACATTGAGGACGTTCTAAAGCTCTACGGGAGATCTAATGGTAAAGCTATCGAAGCTCAAGGTGATCTGGCTATTAACTACGGCGAATATGCTCGCCTCAATGGCGAAATTAAAGAACTCAAGAAGCAACAAGACGCGGTTAAAGCCAAGATCGCCATCGACATGAAAGACAACGAAATTCTGACTTTGGACGGCAAGAAGGTTTTGACGTACAAGACCCAGACATCCAAGCGCTTCGACTCAGACTCTTTCAAACAGGAACACCTGAATGATTACTTTGACTATCTAAAAGAGAGCTCCACTCGCGTCATGCGCGTGTGCGCGTAATTACTACTGCCGAGGATTCTTCCAAAAATTCCCTCTTGAAACTTTAAAGGAATCAATTACCATGGACGAAATAGTAATAATTTTAGTCGCAGCCCTTTTCTTCTCAATTGGGTTTATCGCCGGTACTCTTCTTTCGAGATAACTGCCATGTCAGAACAACCTATAGTCCCTCCTACACAAGCCGAGATTGAAAGACAACGTAAGCGGTTTGAATCTGCCGAGAAAAAATTAAACAAACTTTATGACGCCTTGGACAAGTTTGAAAGAAAGTTCGAAAACATAGATGCTTTGTCTTCTTGGCTCGAATCTATGCTTGGTAACAAGACAAAAATCGAAGAATTGACCGTTTCTTTTTCGAAAGACGTGGCGGAAAGAAAATCGTCCATGGATGTAACACAAAATGAAGTCACACAAAAAGCCGAGGATCTTTTCACAAAGCTAGAAGAGGATGAAGGAAAATTTTACGATCAGCTAGATAATAAAACAGAAGATGCTTCGAAGCTTTTTGATGAAAAAATCAAAGCCATGGAGGATCGTTCAGATGAAAAGCTCGGCGAATTAGAAAATCTATTGGAAGAGGCTTCGAAATCAAAAGAGAAGATAGATTCAATTGAAAAATCTTCCAACTTGATAGGTCAAAAAATTTCCGATACGGAACTACGTATACAACGCACTCTGAAAGATGCAGAAAAGGCCCTTACCTCCGCAACCGCTGCCGGACTGGCTAAAGAGTTTGAAACCAGAAGGAAGGATTTATTCACAACGCAAAAATGGTGGGTTTTTGGCCTTATATCTTCTTTGGTCCTCGCTCTAGTCATAGCATTTTTCAGGCTTCATTCCATGCAGGAACTTCTGATTAAACCTGAAAAAGCGGCTGGATCTATTATTTTCTTGAACATCCTGATTTCTGTCCTTTCTATCGCTGCTCCAGTTTGGTTCGCTTGGGTTTCAACTAAACAAATAGGATACTGCTTCCGACTTAGTGAGGACTATGGGTTTAAGGCATCTATTGCCGCCGCATATGAGGGATTCAGAAAAGAGATAGAACAACTACCCCCAGAAGAAGGTTCTGATATGGAGGATGACCTCAGAATAAAACTCTTGGATAGCATCTTGAAGACTTTGGACGAAAGACCTCTCCGATACGTTGAACAAAAAGTACATGGAAGCCCCTTCCATGAGCTTTTACCCTTCCTTAAAAATAAAGAGCAAGCTCAAAGTAAAGAATAAACCTCTGCCCCCCTCCTTCGGAGGCTTTTCTATTCATGTTCCAAGCCCCTCCAGTGCGAGGGGCTTTTTCATAGGAATTAAATTATGTCCACATCTGACAAACTCGCCGCCGCTGTCGGCGCACCTTCTGCACCAGTCGCAAAACCAAAGACGAAAGCTCCCGCGATCGTTCAACAGGTCCTTTCCGACCAGTTTAAAAAGCAACTCGCCTTGGCCGTCCCAAAACATCTGAGCGCTGACCGGATGGCAAGAATTGCCGCGACCGAACTGCGTAAAACTCCAGCCCTTCTCAATACCACACCGGCCTCGTTCCTCGGAGCGGTCATGCAGTCAGCTCAGCTTGGACTTGAACCCGGGTCTGCTCTTGGGCAAGCATACCTTGTCCCCTACGGTAACCAGTGCCAGCTAATCTTGGGCTACCGCGGAATGATTGACTTGGCAAGAAGATCCGGACAAGTTTTGTCTCTGTCCGCATTCGCAGTCCACGAAGGTGACGACTTTAATTATCAACTCGGCCTCCATCCGGACATTCATCATGTACCAAGTGTTGAAGCCGACCGCATTAAAAAACCGATCACCTTTGTCTACGCAGTCGCTAACCTCAAGGGAGGCGGATACCAGTTCGAGGTCATGTCTCGCGCCGAGGTTGAGGCTGTTAAAGCCAAGGCCAAGAGTAAAAATATTTGGAACAACTATTTTGAGGCCATGGCCCTGAAGACCGTTATCCGCAGGTTGTTCAAATATTTGCCTGTTTCAATTGAGGCTCTGCAGGTGGCTAATGTTGACGCGAAACGAGAAGCCGGGAAAAAGATCGACCCGAACGACGTAATCGACATCAATGCCGTCAGCGTCGAGGATTTCAAAGACATCGAAGATGGCGAGGTCGTTGGAACATCTCAGGACGCTCCGGTGGAGACAATAAATAAGTAACCATAAGCCCTGCGAGAGCGGGGCTTCTCTTTTGGAGAAATAAATGTGGAAGATTAAAGACCTTGCCTTAAAAGACAAGATCAACCAGTTGGTGGTATCTGATGACAGAATTGCAACGTGTTGCAGAGAACAAATGAAAGATCCAACCGATTACATTTCGCTGGAATCTGAAGTTTTCAAACTTTCTATGAGAGTTGACAAGGACTATTTTGAAGAGTTTCCTGAGTACAACCCAGATGGATGGAACCCGTTCCCGGAGGTTAATCCTCCGGAGTGCGGAGAGTACCTGGTGACATTTAAAGACGAGGATGCAGATTACGTGCAGCAAAACTATTTCGACATGCTGGGAAGATGGGGAACCGCACATTCTGATGTGATTGCTTTTAGAGCCCTCCCCGCTCCCTACCAACCGGAGACCAATAAATGAAACTAGAACTTGAAAACATTGACGATCCTCGCACTCACACTTTTGAGGAGGACGACCAGATCCTTGTGCTTTTAAAAAACGCCGAAACTGGTGAGTTGTTTTAGAGAGTCTTGACGTACACAAGCGGAAGATTTTTAGAAGCTTGCTCGTTACCTGTTGAGTTTGATTTTGATGATGATTTCCCTGAACTAATGGGATGGGAAAAAATAGACATTTAACAGCCGCCTCCGGGCGGTTTTCTTTTGGAGCAAATAAATGAGCAAACCCTTTGAAACTACGTTTGCAACACTGCGCATAACCTGTTAGGTTACAGACTACGCAAAATAGGCAGGGTTTCTACCGATAAAAAACTAGTTTTGTGTAATATTCGCATCGGGCACTACAGTATGGTGCAACAAGAAAAGGCTTTCTCGGTTGAGCCGGATCAACCGAGCCAAATTCCCTCCAAGCCTGCACAAGCGGGCTTTATTTTTGCCATTAACTTACCGAAGGAAAAACTATGGATTCACTTTTATTGTCATGCATTGGCATCAGCATTCTTGCACTTGCAATCGCCAGTATGTTTAACACCTGGATGATTATCAAACTTTATGGCAGGGTTTACGGAAGGTAGAGGATATTCTAAATACTAAAAGTTAATAGTTACACCGCACTTCATGAAAATATGCCTTAGTTTTTTTACCTGAATAAGCTAAAATCCTCGCATAAGAGGAGGCTCAGATGGCAAAAGTTATTGGACTTTTTAATCATAAAGGCGGAGTCAGCAAAACGACAACAGCTTTTAATCTTGGGTGGTCCTTGGCAAATCTAAACAAAAAGGTATTGCTAGTTGACTTGGACTCACAATGCAATTTAACTGGATTAATTTTGGGTTATGCTGGACTGAGTGATGGCTTGGATTCGTTCTACAGTAGCAGAGATAATCTCACTCTAATGCCGATCGTGGACCGGATTATTGACGGGGAAACTCCTGAGGGGATATTAGACGCCGAGAAGGGAAGGCTACACCAAACACAGAACGAGAATCTATTTCTCTTACCGGGTAGCCTAAATATATCCAGTTTAGATTCTCAAATTAGCATTGCCTTAAAGATCGCTGCAGGCGTTCCTGCAACACGCAATCTTCCTGGAGCTTTACCGCAACTTGTAAAGAGTCTGGCCAGGGATCGTGGTTTTGATTATGTGATTTTAGACATGAGTCCTAATGTAGGGGGCTTAAACGAAGTTATGTTGATGTCTAGTGACTACTTCATCGTTCCTACTACACCGGACTTTTTCTGCTGGCAAGCTGTTAGCTCGCTGACTAAGTACATAGAGATATGGCACAGCGATCTGTCTGCCTTTAAAGCTGCTTCAGCAACACCTCGTGCAGTAGCTTCGTTATCTAATTGTCCTTTATTTTTAGGAACAATTCAGCAACGATACAGAATCCGTAAGAGGGAGCCTGCAAAATCCTTCGAAAAATGGATCACCGCTATTCGTGATTCGGTTGATGCTAGCTTAGTTCCGTGCTTGACAAGACTTGGTTGCGTAAAAAATCGAGCCGACGTTCAGGTCGCCTTAGACGCATTAGGCTTGAATCTCCAGGCTTACGACCTTGCACACATCTCGGATTTTAATTCGTTAATTGCCATTAGCCAAAATCTTGGACGACCAGTTTTTGCTTTGACTGATGAGGACTTAAAAAATGCAAAGCAGTTTGGCTGGGCCCTCGAAACTATGAAAGAAAGTCGAACTGCTTTTAGCGATCAATTCAAAATATTAGGGGAGTTGATAATATCTTTGACTTCTTAAGAAACTACGTTCATTAAGTCGGCCTCCTACGGGAGGTTTTTCTTTTTCCTTTACAGATCGCCATGAAAGCCGCTAAACTTTTCCTCAAGAGAATGAGGCTCTCACTGGTTTACTTTTCAGGAGCACACGGACTTGGAGTTACCAACCAATTCGGCGCCTCTTCAAGTCGGAACTTCCCTTTAGCAGCTGTCTGCAGGTGGGATGAATCCTTGATGATTCCGGAAATAAGGTCATCAGGCTTTTTTGTTCTGAAAAATTGCACAGCAAAGAAGACCGAGGCTAAAAGGGAAAAGACCAAGCAAAACAAGAAGAACGCTGTCCAGACGCTGGATGGAAACAAAAAACTTCGGAATTCCGACGTTGCTAAAAAAGACAGCAAAACAGATACAAAAAACGTTAGAGAACCAATCAGCTTTGCTGTCAATTCTGCCCGCGCCTTATAGGCTGATAACGTTTCTCCGACTCTAAGCCTAAGCCCTTCTTCTGTGATTGTAATCATGCTTTGTGGTACCAAATAAATTGCTTTAAGAGGCGGCCTCAAGGTATCGTTCTCTTTCATTTGCTGTCACCTTTTAAAAGCCTCGTTACTGAATGCTGAGAAACAAACCCACAATGTTTGCAGACTATAGCCACGCACGGTAAAGTCGGCGCGGCTATTAACGGACCGCTTTCATAGTCTCCACTGAGAGAATTTATCACGTAGTCACTTAAAAAGAAAAATTCCTTGTGGTGGCACAGCGGACACTCCATTTCTTGAGTTAAGTCCTGTAGCTTACGAGTGAGTTTGCTCTTTTCCTCTTCCTGCACGATGTCGCTCCTATGAGATTGTTTTTGGACTTGAGACCTCTGAATACTATCTCAACAGGATGCGACATCGCGCTCTTATCCTTTACAAAGGAAAACGATTATGTCTATACTAAAAAGGTACTTTAAGTACGCGGGATTGACCTCCCAAAAACTACTGGCTTGTAGCCGCCTAAAATCGTAAGAGCGGTTTTTGTTTGCCCTTTGACATTTCAAATGCGAAAGGGTTCAGGCTACATAAAGTCTCTCCAATGAGCGGGACAAACGGAGCACTTCGGTGCGCCGTTCCAGTAGACGGTAAGGTCAATCCGTTTGTTCCTGCTCTCCCGCTTGACCTCGGGTAGCAGGGTTGAAAAACTCTACTGGAGACTTAAATGTCAGAACTTGTCTTTTCGCGAAATGGCATCGCTGTAACAACTTCTCTTCTGGTTGCTAAAGGTGTTCAAGTTGAGCACCGCGCCGTTCTTCAACTAATCAGAAAATACGTCCCCGATTTCGAAACCTTTGGTTCTCTGATTTTCGAAACTGTTAAGGGGAAGGCATTACCTCAAGGCGGTTTTGCTAAATCTACTGAAATTGCGATACTGAACGAACCTCAAACAACTCTGCTCCTCACCTTTTTCAAAAACACGGAGATTGTGAGAAAGTTCAAGGTTGCTCTTGTCCAAAAATTCTACGAACTTAGGAATCAGATTCAAGCAAAATACTGCCCTGCCCTCGACCGCCTCGAGACACTGACACCTCTTCAGCAGGAAGCGATCCGGGAAGAAGTTTCTAAACGTGCCCTTCGCTCTGCAGCAGACTACCAAACGATTTACAAGGCTCTTCGGCTGAGATTTCAAGTTACGCGCTTTGACCTGATTCCCCGGACAAAATTCGAGACTGCCTTGAAATTCATTCAAGAAGTTGAACTGAAGGCACCAGTTGTCAGAGATGCTTTTCTGTTTTCATACGATCCGAAAACTCTTTCGGATGATGAGCTTGAATCCCTTGGCCGCCTCATCTACTTACTTGATCTAGCCAAGCCGACGAACAAACAGGTTTACGCAGGTCTTCGAGCTGTGTACTCCGACCTTTCGCCTCGTTTTTATTCACTAATGACGGAAACCGCAATCTCGGAATCGAATCTGAAAAAAGTCTTAGATCGGAACCGGATCAACTACCGGCTTCCAAGCCCTAACTAATTAACCGGCGCCCCTCAAAAATTGAGGGGCTTTTTATTTGTGCCAGTCCTTAGAAATTCAATGAATAATCTTCTTTATAAAGTCTTGGCCGACCTACGCTATCGCCTGGTCTCGGCACGTACCTATCTGCTATCAACCGTGCAGAGGATACTTTTTCTGCCTCGATTACGAGCCATAAGGAGGTGTTATGTAATCCTGGTAAAGCTGTTGCACGGCGAAGAACGCAAACAAGCTTTCCTTGATCATTATGTCCTATTGCGAAGATCTGACCGACTAATTTACCGAATGGGCCACAAAGTTCGATTAGATGGAAGCTTGATATTGAACCCAAAAATTCTGAATAAATAGTTTGCATGTTGCCTCTTTGCTAATGAATTGAACTTGAACAACTCAATTATGGCAAGGAGGCAACAGCCACCATTCCGCCCCTCGTAATGAGGGGCTTTTTTATTGAGGATCTAAAATGAATGAGTTAATTACTCTTCCGTCTCCGACATTAGAAATTATTGACGGTGTTCCCACCGTTCTCTCAACCGTTGTCGCCGAATATTATGGCTATAGGCATAAAGACATTTTGGCGATTATCAAAGGTTTGTTGGAGCGCAATCCTGAATTATCCCGTCAGCCGTACTTTCGGCCGACGGAAATAGAGCGTCCCAATCCGTTAAATAACACCCTTCTCTCATCTCCTGCCTATCAAATGACTCGTGTCGGCTTTGAAATATTATCCATGAAACTAACTTCGCCGAGAGCTGAAAAATTTCAAATCAGATTTGCTCAAGCCTTCGAAGCAGCGGTGAAGGCTTTACAGAACATCAACCTGTCGACATATCAAAAGGCCCTACGACTAGAGGCAAAGTTCGACGAAAGAAAACGGCAGATTAGTTTCTGCGCTTCCTCTCTTGCTAAATGGAAAGACGAAAAAAAGGTAATGCTTCTAAAAATGGACGAGTATCAAAAAGACGTACAGATGTCGCTTCCTTTCGATTCAATCCTTATCGAGGTTCCGCACTAATTGACGAAAACACGAACACATCAGCAGAGCATCCGTTCCCCGGGTGCTCTTTTTTATGGATAAAACAATGACAGAACCGATGGAATTTACAGAAGCCGTCTTCCAACAGGTAGTCGGTAAATATCGAATCAGGGTTGAGTACAGAAACTACTGGAGCCCTCCTATGGCATGTTGGGCTCAGGCATTCAACTCCTATTTTTGCGAAGCCTCTGATGTCTACATGGATGAATGCTATGACTATCCCTGGCGTCCTTTTATTCACTCTACAGGCTACTCAGACGACGGGAAACCAATCCCCATCACAAGAGAAGCAGCCGCTAAAGCCATCACCAATGCTTACAAGGAATTGACATTAACACCGGAAGAACGACAGGCAAGGCGCGAACGATCAGAAAAGATCAAACAGGAAGTCAGAGAACGGCTTAGAAAACAAGGACTCATCAAATGAATTTACAAGAAAAGCTACAAGCTATTGCGAACCATTACGGCATGGATCTTCAGGCTATCAAACTGGCTGAAGAAGGCGCAGAGCTGGCCGCTGCTACGTTGAAGAACGTCGGTCTCATGATTCAGCAAGAAAACGGTGAAGGCGGCGAATCAATCGCTCAAAAACGAGCTGAGGCTATGGAAAAAACTCACGAAGAAATAGCCGACGTTCTCCTAGTGTCTCGGCAAATGGAATATCTGTTGCTTGAGGCCCCGGAATATGACGAAAAAATCACTCGTCTAATGAACGAAAAAGCCGACCGGCAGTTATCAAGAATCAAGGAAGAAACAAAATGAAATCAACAAGAATCAGCCTGAAGCACACAACCGAAAACATTCAAATTCCCGACTGGGCGAAGACAATCGTCATCCACGCAGACACCACGGGACCGTACTCAGAGAAAAAACTACAGCAAATCTACGGGCTGTTTTTCAAAACGCTAGGTATCACCGATGAGTCAAGAAAAAAGTACACGCTTCGTTTTCATGTGAGATTCGCTCGTCCTGACTGTGATTACTACGTCGAGTTTGCTGACGTGATCATCAACGACCGCGTGAGGTTCTGATAATGCCCAGGAACAAGAAACCTCGGAAAAAATTCACGTGTCGAAGAATTGAGCTTCCGCGCATTTCTGAAGAACGAATTGATGTGATTATCGACACGATGACGAATGTCGGATTCTCAGTTGAACTTAAATTGCCCAATGGCACGTTTGATCGAGATGATATGAGAGCTCTAGCAGATTTCAGCAATCTGACAGGCGTGACATTCAATGAACTGGGGGAGGATCGTTTGAGTGAGGAAGATCTGATTTCTTCCAATGAGCTGCAGTGTGCTCTCTCAGATAGTCTGACATCGTTATATCTCCGGACATACAAGAACAAAGCTAAGTTCTACGTTCCGACCGGAGAGGAGCTCAAAACGATTCAGGAGGCTGTCACGTTCTTCCTCCCGGTAATGGAGGAAATTGTTAAAGACAGTCCAAAACTCATTATCAAATTCTGGAACAAAACAAAGAATCTAATGACGCGCCCTGATGGTGCGTATAACGGAGTAAAGGTATCAAGCTATGAGTAAGACACGATTGATCCGTATCCCGGAGATCGCAGAGATCTCCGGACTTTCTGTATCAACAATAAAAAATTATGTTAATGGCGGGTATTACTCGAAAAGAGGCTTTGTACCCAAAGATGTTGGTTTTCCCAAGCCGGCAAAGATCATCAACAACATCCGCCTTTTCGAAGAAAGCAAGATCCGCCGTTTTTTCAATATCGCGTAACTCACTTAGGAGTAATCAGACTAAAGCAATATTCAGCCCAGGCGCTCATCATTTCCCGGCGCCTGATAAACGATTTATTCCGCTCGTATGCGCCGTTGTATGCATCGTTCGCCTTGTGGTGCAAACACAATTCGGCGGTACGAGCTCCAAATCGTTGATCGTTTCCTAACTCATCGTCTTGCGCCCATGTTCTAAAAGTTGCACGTGCTATGCCGTGCATTGTGGCGCAAATCTCTTTTTCTCGTAGCCGCGTCTGTTCGGTGTCAATCCATTTACCAGGCAAACGTCTTACAACTCTTGAGAACATTGCATCTGACATAACCCGACCCTTTGGGTTAGGAAAGATCAGGTCCTGTCCTTCTTGTCTGGGTAAGTGTCGCAAATACTCTAAAACTTCATCCGCCAACGGAACTATAAGTCCTCCGTTTTCTGACATTTTCAATTGAGATGGCGGGATGTCCCAAATCCGATTTTCAAAATCTATCTGACTCCATCGCGCCTCCCTCGCAGTTTGCGAGCGTGTAGCCGTAAGAACTGCAAAGAAGCCACACCTATTCGCATAGGAATCCCTGAGATTGTCATGAAGTTCCTTCATAAATAAAGGGAGTTCCTTCACACTTAAGGCGCCTCTATTTTCTTGAGTATGCCTTCCGGGAGGAAGCAGAAACTTCAGAGTTCCGGACCTATCTGCGGGGTTGTCATGTTTGAAAAATTGCTTCGCCTTCGCCCAGTCAAAAAAACGCTTTACTAGCTGAATAACTCTATTGACTGTTTCCGGCTTGTCGTAAATTCGTTTGGCAACGTCTGCAATGTCATCGCACGTAATCGAATTAATATCGAGTTCTCCGATGTATGGAAGGACATGGTTTTTCATACGTGATAGATAAACTCGATGCCCTTTATCGAGCTCCTGCCATTTTCCTATTTCTAAGTTCCACTCTTCATATTTTTTTGCTATTTCAGCAAAAGTAAAAGACTCAACAGGAGTCAGTTTCTCCTTCTTCTCAAAGCGTTGTAAAAATTCGGTATCAGACAACGCTTTTAGTCTAGTTGCTTCAGCTCTCGCCTGAACTAATGAAATTTTCTTCGTGGAGCCTATGCCTACCTCGTGCCTCCTCCCCGCTATTGTTCTACGAAAATACCACGAGCAAGAGCGAGGTCTTTTTCTGAAACAAAGACCTTCAATTTTTGAATCAAAAAAATATCCTTCTTGCTGGACGCTATCTACAAATGCTTGGGTCAGTTTTGGAGCCATGATTCTGTGCCTACCTCTGTGCCTACCTCAGAATTTAGTTATTTTTGGTTGGCTTTAGTTTAATCTGTCTTGACGACAAATTACACAGACTCTTTGAAACCCAGAAAAGACGGGGATTTCAAGGCTTTTTTATTTTGGTTTAGTTTGATTTAGTTAGGTCTGTCTAAGAGGAGATTGGTGGCCCCAACTGGA
>PPYF01098979.1_pt1 | contig 53621 bp, 39 predicted proteins | sample 1559871 | NCBI WGS metagenome assembly PPYF01 (sample SAMN08240021, study PRJNA423297) | Human gut metagenome, whole genome shotgun sequencing project.
CTCCTGAAATGGTCTATAAGTATTATACCATTTCAGGATAATAATGTAAACTTATTAAAATCGAGTTATACTAGTTATAAATCTTATTGAATTCTGCCTCCAAATGGTCCAGGGCCTCCTGCGGGTCAGCCTTGTTAACAACAATTTCCTGTACGGCCTTAACGCAAAGCTGGTTTGTAAAGGATACCGTAGCCCTTTCATCTGACGGCGCCGGATAATAGGTCTTATATGTATTCTTAGAGTTGGCAAGCCATCCTGCATTGACCGGATCCTTCCAGAAATCCGTGTCATCCACTCCGTTCACCACCGGCTGCCACATGGCCCCCATGGCTTCAATCATGGCATTATAATTATCCAGGTCCTCAAAATAGTATTTAACAAAATCTTTTGCGACCTCTGTATTTTTACCTGTCTCAAATATTCCGAATACATTGGCGCCGCCCAGGGTGAACGCCTCTCCGGTAGGCCCTGCGGGATATGCAATAATCTGTGTGTTCGCGAGAAGATCCGGCTTTTCCTCCTTCATGCTGGTTACCACGGAACCTGAATTTGTGATGACACCCACAGTACCGGCCAGGTAAGCGTTGTTATTCCAGCTGTCGTCTCCGGTAATCGCATCAGGCGGAATCAATCCCTCTTCATATAAGCTTGCAATAAATTTAAGTGCTTCCAGTGTTTCAGGAGAATTGACCGTGACCTTTCCGTTCTCGTCTGCCGGGATTCCTCCCCAGTCCAGTATAATGGTTCTGCAAAATCCCTCGGCATCTCCTCCGCCTGACGCACCCATGGCAAATCCAAGACCGTAGAAGCCGTTAGCCGGGTCATTCATCAGCTTGGCGCCTTCCTTCAGTTCTTCCCAGGTTGTGGGAATATCCATCCCCGTTTTCTCCCACTGGTCCATCCTTAGATACATGCCGGGCGCTGTAAATGCCAGAGGCACAAGATAAGGCTTACCGTTGAACGTTCCCAGTATTTTTGAATTCTCCGTAAAATCCACAGCCTCAAATATATCTGAGCACTCTGCTATCTGCTGCATGGAAACAAACTGCCCAACCAGCGTATCATCGCCCACAATCAGATCAGGGGCATTGCCTGCCTCAATGGCAGCCATCAGCTTTTGCTTCATATCAGCAGCAGGTATGACCACATAATCCACATCCACATGATTCCCGCTGGCAAATTCGTCTACCTTTGCCTTCATCATAGTGTTATAGCCCTCAACATACTCTGACTTATCCCAGAATACCATCTTCTTCTGTTCCGTGGCGCTTCCTCCTGATTCGGCTGATGCAGTTGTCTCAGCCTTAGCAGTGGTGGGCGCTGCTGTTGTAACCACATTTTCTGATGATTTCACGGAACATCCCGTAACCATGGATGCTGCTAATCCAAATCCAAGTACAAGAGATACTATTTTTGTATATCTTTTCTTCATGACTTCCTGCCTCCTTGCTTTTTAGGCTTTGAAGTTGAGTTTTTCACACACACCTTCAAACCAACCAGTTCCGACTCAAAAGGCTTTCCGCTGTCAATCAGCTTTACAAGCTTCCTCATGGCAATTCTCGTCACCTTCTCAGCCTTGGATTCCACACAGGTAAAATCCTGATACTCCTCATCTACATTGGAATTCTTATAATACTCAAGAATCATCACAGACAGGTCTTCCGGTATCCTGATTCCATATCCCCTTACCACATCCATGAATTGGCTCATAAAACAGCTGATAATGCCGACTGCCGTTGGACGGTTTGCAGGATTGAGCAGTTCATTGAACAGCAGTTTGATATCGGATGATGATTCATTCTGGTTGATTCTGATATAAGAATAGTCCAATTTCTCGTCTTTCATTTCAGACATAAATTCATTAAAAGCCATACTTCTCACAGTCTGCACCACGCTGTTGGACTTTCCCTCCGTGATAATGGCCACTTTTTTGTGCTCCAGGTTATAAAAATACTCCAGGACATCCTTCATCGCTTTGCCGTGGTCAGACGCCACATAATTATAATTCTCCAGGCTGAGTATCTTACCCACGCACACATAAGGGATGCCTGCCCTCTCAAACTCCCTGAAGGCCAGACTGTCTTCTTCCAGGTCATACAACAGGATTCCGTCTACCAGAGACGATGACAGGCTCTTTAAATACTCTGTGTCTTTATTGATATCATCTGAGTCCATGGAATAAATCAGAGTATTATAATCAAATTTCTTTGCTTCCTCGCCAAGAGCCGAGAATATGACCGGGTAATACATGGTATCGTTTAAATGTGAAATGTTTCTGGGAATGGCTAAGCAAACTGTCTTGCTGTGATTTTTAGACGACAGCCTGCGGGCGCTCAAGCTTGGTGTATACCCCAATTCATCAATTGCATTTTTTATCTTCTTTTTAGTCTCGTCAGACATTCTCTCGAAATTTCCATTAAGATAATTTGAAACAGTGGACTTGGAAACCCCTGAAAGCTTTGCTACATCAGATATTGTTGCGTTCTTCATACCCTCACCTCATGAATTATGATATTAAACCAATATTACCACACTTCCTGCTCAAAAAACATGGTCTTTTCGCAAAATGAGTGTAGGTGGAGCGGTTTAGTAGAACGGTTTATCAAATGTTTAAAAAAATAAAAACTGCTTTGGTGGAGCGGTTTATCTCTTCCCTTGTTTAATACTATAGCATTGAACATTATGCTTGTCAATGTGTAATTCATTTTTATTTTTTTATGCATAATTCACATTATTTTAAAAAACACCAGCCAGGCCGGAACACTTCCGGCCTGGCTGGCTATCTTCTCCTATCTTACTTTATGAATAGCTGTGTCCAATAATCGGTTCCGCTGGCATCCTTATAATGTCCTACCCCAATGGAAGTAAAATCACGGTTCAGAATATTTGCCCTGTGGCCTGAGCTGTTCATCCAGCTCTGCATCACTGCCTCAGGCGAGTTCTGTCCATAGGCAATGTTCTCCCCAACACTTCTGTAGCTGATCCCGGCCTGTGTCAGGACTGTACTGAAATTGCTGCCATCAGGTCTGGTATGTGAAAATGTGCTCTTGATTTCATGTGCTCTTGTGTTGGCTGCCTCTGCCACGCCTTTGTGGACAGACAGTGGATTAAGGCCCGCCTTTGCCCTCTCTGCATTTACCAGTTCAACCACTGCATCCGCATATGCGTCCTGGCTGCCGCCGTTATCCGGCTCACCTGGCAGTGAATTATCCGGCATCTCAGGTCCCGGCAATTCCGGTGTGGGAAAGATGAAGTCAGGCGGCGTAACCTGCGGCCGACTGTTATCTGGCAGCACTGGGCCTGCGCCCCACCCGTTATTCTGGCCCCAGTTCCCATTCTGGCCTATATTACCAGGAAGGCAGTTCTGTCCTCCCACTCCAATCACGTATGCTCTTCCTTTGGCAAAAGGAATCTGATATGTAGATACGGCTGCCAGTGATGTCACCGGTATTGCTGTGGATATAAGCATGGCTGCGGCTGCGGACAATGTGTACATGGATATCTTTCTCATGGTTACCTCCTTATGTGTTACATAATTATTACATTTCTGTTACAAAACTATAATAACACATAATATTTGGAAAGCCATTAGGGAAAGATTGGAAAAAATGTATGCCGCGGGCCCCTCTCTGGTGCTATCCCTTTATGCCAGTGGATGCGATACCTTCCACGTAATATTTCTGAAGAAATACGAACATCAGCAGCATGGGGATTGCCGATATGGTCAGGGACGCCATGATGGCGCCATAGTGTATTGGCTTTGAGCCAAAGAACGTCTGGATGGCAAGCTGGATTGTCCTCATATCCTCCCCTGTGACCACCAGCATGGGCCACATGAAATCATTCCAGTGGGCCACGAAGTCCAGGATGAATATAGTGGCGTACACCGTGCCTGAGATGGGCATTACAATGGTAAAAAATGTCTTGATTGGGCCGCAGCCGTCTATGGCCGCCGCTTCCAGCAGGTCATCGGGAATGTCTAAGAAGAACTGACGGAACATGTAGATGGAGAAGCATTTCCCCACAAAGGGAACAATCAGTCCGGCCCAGGTATTCACCCAGCCAAGGCTGGCAACCTCCTTGTAAAGGGGCAGCATGATAGCCTCAATGGGAAGCACCATAAGGCTGATGACCACTGTCAGCAGCAGCTCCTTTCCGGGGAAATCGAATTTTGCCAGGGCATATCCGCAGACAGAATTGACCGCCAGGTCCAGGATAACAATGACAAACACATAGAACAAGCTGTTGAGGATGAATTTCATCATATTCACCCTGGTAAACACCTCAACATAATTCCCAAGGGTAGCCGCTGTGGGCCAGAACGTCCTGATGGTGCTCATGTCGGAGAATATCTGAGCCTCCGGTTTCAGGGACGCGGCAATCATCCACAGGAGCGGCGATACAAAAATCAGGGCGACAATTGCATTTCCGCCATAAAACAAAACGCGCTTCAGGATATCTTTTTCCTTTAATCCCATGATTCTCCCTCCTTAATCTGCCTTGATGACCCGCTTTAACATCAGCGACATGGTTACCACTATAACAAAGAATACGGTTGCCACGCTGCAGGCATACCCGAAATTCCTGCTCTGGAAGCCCTGTTCATAGATGTAATACACAAGGGTCCTGGTAGAGTTCTGGGGACCGCCCTGGGTCATGACATAGGGCTGCGTAAACAGCTTCATGGCCTGAATCATAGTGATCATGACAACGTACTTAATGACATTTTTAAGCCCCGGAAGGGTCACATACAGGAACTTCTGGAAAGCGCCCGCACCGTCAATGGACGCCGCTTCATACTGGTCTCCCGGTATGGCCTGAAGTCCTGCCAGGAAAATCATCATCTGATACCCTGCCGCCTGCCAGGCCGACATGAAGATAATGGAATTCATGGACGTCTTGGGGTCTGTCAGGAAACCGCAGGGGGAAAAGCCCAGCTTTGTGAGAAATGCGTTCAGAAGGCCTGTGCTGGGATTGGGATTGTACAGCACGCTCCAGAGGATGGCAACCACCACCATGGAAGTGATGTTGGGGCTGAAATAGGCTGCCCGGAATATGGATACTCCTTTTCTCCTGGATGAAATCAGCATGGCTAAAAGCAGGGCCAGAATACACTGGAAGGGAACTACCACCACCGTAAAGTAGATGGTGTTTACCAGGGATTTCTTAAAGTCCCTGTCCCCAAAAAGCTCCACGAAATTGTCCAGTCCGCAGAATTTAATCTTATCCGGCCTGAGGATATTGTAATCAGTAAATGCATAGCGGACCGTGGAAACAGCGGGCAGTATGAGGAACGCTGCCAGCAGCACCACCGCCGGAAGGATGAACAGGAACGCGGCCCGCCTTTCATGGACCTTATTCTTAGTACCATACTTCATGATATACCTCCTTTCCCTGTTAAAGGGAAGGGGGAGCATCATCCCCCCTCACCATTACTCTGCGTAGTTCTTCTGGTAGTTGGAATCAAAATCAGCTGCCAGCTGGTCTAAGGACTCTTTTACATCCGCGCCCGTGAACATGTTCATCATGGCCTCTGAGAATCCGGGTGACAGCACGGTATAGCCAGGTGTTCTTGGTCTTGGATGGCCCGTATTCAGTGACTGCTCCTTAAAGAGGGAACGGGGATATTCGTTGTACTCTGTCAGCGTGTCATAGCTGGATGCCCTGGTGGGAAGTTTTGCTATGGCCTGGGCGTAGGAGGTCACATTTTCCTCATTCATCAGATAGGAAATAACAACGCCTGCGGCTTCCTCGTCCGCATTCCTGGTGATACAGGCAGCCCAGTCCCCGGTAGGCGATGTGTTGATGCCGCCATTGTCAGCCACCGGAAAGTATGTAACGCCCCAGTTCAGGTCCGGGAAGGACTGCTCCAGAGTGGCCACTTCCCAGGAACCGCCCAGCATGGTAGCGCATTTTCCATTGTGGAACTCCTGCTTCATGGGGTCTATATTGGCATAGCCATCCTGAATCAGGCTGTTGAGGAAATTGGCTGCCTGAATTCCTTTTTCACTGTTCACATAGCCGTCTGCCTTGGAACCGTCCTCGCTTACAAAGTCAGTGCCGTTGGAAATCCAGAACTGCTCCAGCACATAGGGCAGCCCCTCTCCCTTATCCATGATAATGTTGGTCCCGGCCACGTCGCTGGTGGTCAGCTTCCTGGCAATATCAGCGAATTCAGACCAGGTCAGGGCATCCTCCATCTTATCCGGCATGGTGATGCCGGCTGCGTCTGTCATATCCTTATTGTAGTACAATGCCACAGAACTCTCAGTGGCTCCCAGGGCGTACAGCTTGCCGTCATAGGTTCCCTGCACCTTGATGGATTCCACGAAATCACTCAAATCCTCCTCTGTAAAATAGGCGTCAATGGGTACGATGATTCCGTCCGCCGCGTAATTGGATATGTTGGGACCGTCCACAAACAGGATGTCAGGCAGGTCGTTGCTTGTCACGGCCGCGTTAATTTTATCCTCGTATGCATAGGAATCCGCCCGCACGATGGCTTCTCTCTTAAGCTCGATTTCTCCCTTGTGTTCTTCATTGAAAGCATTGATTTTCTCTCCCCACCATTCTTCAATAGCCGGTTCATCCGTGGGACTCCAGATGGTCACCATCTTAGCTCCGTCGCTGTTGGTCCTTCCTCCCCCTGATTTGGAACCGCCGCCGCAGCCGCTCAGTACGGATGCCGCCAAAACAGCCGCCAGTGTCATACATGCCAATCTCTTATTCTTCATAACCAATCTCCCTCTCTTCATGATTTATGGTTCCAGATGGACTCCATGGTCCATACCTCCAAACGATTCAGACTCCCGGCCGCAAAATCCGCCTCCAGATGCCCCTCTGTGCTGTCCTGGTAAAACAGCTTGGTGCCTGCGGCCTCTCCGTGGTTTAAGTAAACCCCCGCCCATCATTTCCTTCCTTTGCAAGGCCCGTTCATGCTCCTGGAGGAGAGGACCTTTAAAGCTCCACCCTCCATCCTCCCGGACATACAGCAGGATGGACGGCACGCCGTCCAGGCTGGAGCCCAATACCATATAGTCCTTGCCTTCCACCTGCTGTACCTTGGGGTCCCTGAAATCAAAGGACGCCCCCTCTGGTCTTTCAGTGATGCATGGGCGCTCCTTCTCCACATGGATGCCGTCGCTGCACACGGCCTCTGTCTGCCATTCCCTGGTTTTCTCACCGTCCTCCTGCGGACCGTGGTGACGGGTCAGATACAGATGCATCTGTTCCCCCATCACCTGGGCGCTTCCCGAAAAGGCTCCTCCTTTGTGTTCCTTATCCCTCCACAAGTCCGGCTGTGGTTCCAGAACATAAGGCATATGTGTCCAATGAACCAAATCCCGGCTCACCGCATGGCCCCAGTACATGTCATTCCATTCCTGCCCAAAGGGATTGGACTGGTAGAACAGATGGTAATATCCCTTAAACCAGCAGAGTCCATTCGGATCATTTACCCAGTTCATAAAGGGATTGAAATGATACTGCTCCCTTACAGGAGTATCATACCATTTTCCCAGTTCATTACCGCTGTCCGGGTCCAGGAACCTTATCCCCCATTCCATCAAATCCGGTCCCCCGCTCAGATACATCTGGGTGAGACCAATCCCTTTATGCCTGATGCGGTATGTACCCTTCTCAGGAAGAGCCAGCTGTACCAGACGGTACCAGTCGTCATTCATGTGAACCTGCTGTTCCTTTCCTCCGGGTCCTTCCAGGCAGATCCAGCCATCCCTGTCATCAGATTTTTCAGCAAATATACGATGGATTCATATTCCCCGCTGTCAAATTCCAACAACCATATCACCCCCTTTTATTCTGTTTGTGTCTATTTTCCTGAATGGAACCCGTTTCACATCCACACTATAGTACTACTAGATTAGTATGTCAATATTTTTTTGTAAAATAACGCAAAAATAGTGCACAATATACAGTTTTTTACTTCGCGTATTGTGCACTATTTTCATTTCATTTCCAATTATTGTATTTATGTTTCTCAGGTATCCTCTGTGTCCATGTGGAACATTTTATGTTGTTCCACCTTTTTGTATGGAAACAGGCAGGATTTGTTCCATTTCTACTTTCTTACCATCCAACAGATCCATCATGGTATCCACACAGGCCGTTGCCAGTCCCGGTATATCCTGCGCTATGCTGGTAAGCTTGGGGGTAAACAGCCGGGTCATGTCAACTGCGTCATAACCAACGATATGGAGTTTCTCCGGAACCTTCACGCCTCTTTGGTTTGCTATGTTAAGGCAGTAGAGGGCTCCTATATCCGTAGTAAACACCCCGTCAATATCCCGGTAAATATCCATGTACTGTTCCATGATACGGCAATAGTAATCATATTCCATCATGTTCCAGGCCATTTCAATGGTTTTGACAGATGCACCATTTTCCTCCATAACCCGCTTAAATTCCTGATGCCTGTCATTGGAAGGCGTATGGACGCGAAAGGAACCGCCAAAGTTCAGCACATTCCTGCATCCCGCATCCAAAAGAAGCCGGGCCGCCATCCTGCCTCCCGCCTTGTGGTCCGAGTGTATAACGGGAATATCCGGTCCCAGATTCCGGTCCATGGCAACCACCGGCTTGTTCAGGTTCAAGTACGCGTAATCCTGGAGGGAATGGGCGCCGGTAATGATGCCGTCCATTACATTCTGGCGCAGCATGTCAATAAAGTCCTGCTCACGGTTGCTTATCTCAATGGTATTGCAGATCATGGCCTTATACCCGTTCTTGTAGAGCTGGATTTCCATGTGCTTCAGCAGCTTGCTGAAAAATGGATTTTCCATATCAGGGACCACGATTCCAATGATTCCCGTCCTGTTCCGAAACAGGTTCCTGGCCAGCTCATTTGGCTGATAGTCCAGCTCCTTAGCGACTTCAAGGATTTTTGCCTTGGTATCCTCCGCCACATAGCCTGTCCCGTTAAGAGCACGAGAAACAGTCCCCACCCCTACACCTGCTTTTTTTGCCACATCCCTGATACTTGCCATTTGCCCAGACGACCTCCATCGCATAAAACTTCATTACGTAGTACTAATATCTTAGCAGGAGGAAGGTAAAAACGCAAGCGGGACCCAGAAAGGATTTGACAGAGAACCACAACCAAATGTTTCCGCAATCTGTATTTTTTGTTATTTGGATATATCCTGTATTTGTATGCTTTTAACATTGACTGTCACCGCCTTTCTACCCTGGGACCTGAACGCATGCACTACATCCATAAACTCCTTGACACGTTCCCTGTCAACCAGATTCTCAAATTTTCCGTCTATTTTAAATGTAGTTCCTACAACTGCTCCAGTATGGAAGCTAGATTCCTACGAAACAGTAGTCACAAATCTTGACAAAAAAAAGGGGGGGGTTCCTCTTGATGAGTTAAAGAAACTGAATGCATTTCGGAGGGGAAAGTCTCAAAGACATTATGCAGGAACTGATGGAAGCAGAGCCGGATGCTACGCTTGGCAGCTGGATGTTCCCAGAGATCGTAATGGTGAGTTTGAGCCCAAGCTGATTCCTAAATACCAGAGGGATAAAGTCATTTCCAAGCGATAGTTCCCTGGAAAAGATGCTTTACCTTGCAAGTGGGAATGTCATAAAGAAATGGACTCAGAGATACCGTGGCTGGGATCAGGCGCTGAACCAGCTGATTGTCCTATATGGAGAACGGTTGAGCGGTTATCTGTAGATAGGGAATGGCCGGGAACAGCGCAAACTGTAACTCCCGGCCATCTTATTCTTTTGGCATTAGCAGTATTACCAGAAATGCCCAACCTTATTCATGAGGCCGGGTGTGGGCAGCGCCCACGATCTGGAAAACCTGCGAATGCCTATTTGTCGTGTATCTGCCTAATTCTCCATCACTTCCTGATATGTGGCATGGTTCTCCAGCGCCTCCGTCATAGCCGCCATCTGGGACAAATCACCTAACAGAATCACACCGCTCATCCGGTTATTCAGGAAATAGTATTTCCGGTACTGCTCCTTACCCATATCCCTAAATTCCACTGTCTTATAATAGAGATTCGGGTTTCTTCCGTTGTCGCCCGCCGCAAACAGGGCGGTGTTCATGCCGTGGAAGGTTAGGGCCGCAGGTACCGGCGTGTATTCCAGACTGTCACCGGCCGCGTTGGCGCCGGCAGTCTTGCCCTGCTCCACAGCCTCCGGCCAGATGCCGTAATTAGTGTCATGGTACTGTGCACAGTCACCACAGGCATAGATGCCGGAAACGGAGGTCTCCATCAGCTCATTGACAACTACCCCCTTCTTCGTCTCCAATCCCATCTTCTTCGCCAGCTCTATGTTGGCGCGGATGCCTGCGGACACAATCACCATCCCGGCTTCCACCACTTCCCCGGTTTTCAGGCGGACACCGCTCACATGGCCGTCCCCCTCGATGGCTTCCACATTGACACCGGTGCGGATAACCACGCCGGCTTTGGATGCAATTATCTTCAACTGCTCCCCGGAACTCTCATCCAGCTGACGTCCCATCAGGGATGGCGCCATTTCAAGCACCGTCACCTCAAGGCCGGCCTTCTTAAGCTCCCACGCTGCTTCCAGTCCCAAAACGCCGCCTCCGATAACCACGGCCTTCCCCGTGCTCTTCATCAGAGTCTCCACTTTTCTGACATCAGAAAGCCGTCTGATTGCCGCCACCTCCGGTAACTTGCTTCCTTCCATAGGCGGAATAAAGCATTCACTTCCCAGCGCGTAAATCAGCTTCGTGAAATGCAGCTTCATTCCGTCGTCAAGAAGCGCCTCCCTGGCATCCATATCCACGCTCTCCACCCGTTTTCCAAGCATCTGGTGCACCTGATTTTCCTCATACCATGCAGCATCCACCATAGCTATCTGCTCCGGCTCCAGACCTGCGACCAGGGATTTGGTCAGCATGGGACGGTTGTAGGACGGATAGGGCTCCTCGGATACCATAATAATCCGCCCTGTGGCATCCCTCTCCCGGATGGCTTTTGCGGCATTAAATCCGGCCGCGCCGTTACCGAGAATCAGATAGTCGCTGGCCGTGTTGTTGGTGAAATCATTTACCACATCGTCCACCGGCACAAAGTTCTCCCGGCCCACGCCGCAGACAGGACAAATCTCGATGGAGGAATCAAAAATCTCCCCGCAAACCAGACATTTAACCAGCTTCCTGCTGCCCTTTGCCACCACCGCCTTCGGCTTCTTCGACTGCACCAGACATCCGAACTGATATCCGAACTCATAGGCACTCACCAAATCTGCCTCCGACGGTTTGAACCGCACCTTGAATCCGTCTACCACCTTCATTTTCAACTGTTTCAAGCGCTCGGTGATATGGGGTACTCCCTCGCCGCTCCAGCCGTAGCTGCCGAAAGCTCCCGCATATTTTCCGCCGTGGGTCACACTGAACATGCCCAGCGTCAAATCCCAGATAGGACGCAGCGCCTCGGCAATAATGGTGGGCGTACCAAACAGAATTCCGTCTGCAAACTGTAACTCCTCCTGCACCTTCGCCGTGTCGGCCGTCACCATATCGTAGCTGCGCACGTCGATATCGCCGCTGTCGGCAATTCCCTCCGCAATCTTCTCCGCCAGCAGTCCCGTATATCCGTAGGCGCTGACGTAAGGGATGATAACGGTTTTCTTCCCGTTTGGATTTACCACCGTGGACCATTCCCGGTAAAGGGCCATCACCTGCTTAATTCTGTCACCCACCAGCACCGGACCGTGACCCGTGCACACCATGCTGATATCCAGGGATTTCACCCGGTCCAGGGCCTTCAGCATAAACGGTTTATATGGACCGATAATACAGTCAAAATAGTAGCGCAGCGCCTTTATGTAATCGTCCTCATTCTGAATCTTATCCGACACCACCTCTTCCAGGCAGTAGTGGGAGCCGAAGGAATCGCAGGTCACTAGAATCTGCTCCTCCTCGATAAATGTGTACATGGTATCCGGCCAGTGCAGGTTTGGAACCAGCATGAAATGCAGTGTCCGCTGGCCAATGGTCATCCGCTGGCCGTCCTTCACCGCAATGCTGACAAAGTCCCGGTTCACGATTTCTTTTAAGAAACTAATGGCACAGGGAGTCGCCAGTATCTTCATCTGGGGACTGTAATCCAGCAGCCGCTCCACACTCCCCGCATGGTCCGGCTCCGTGTGGCTGGTCACCAGATAGTCAATCTTCGTGACGTCAATCACCTCTTTCAATTTTTCCAGATAGTCGTCAAAAAACCTGGCCTTTGCCGTCTCAAATAACACCACCTTATTCCCGGTCTTCATCACATAGGAATTGTAGGTTGTGCCAAACTCCGTATACATCACAATATCAAACACCCGCAGCTTGTCGTCAATAATACCCGTCCAGTAAAACCCGTCTCTCAATTTAATCGCTTCCATAGTCAGCACCTCTCCTTTACACACATGAATTACAGATAATAAGTTATTCTATGATTCCACTTTAACGCAAATCCCGCCCTGTGTCTATTGCATTTGCCACATATTGGCAAACTATTATAAATCTTTTTCTGGAATCTGCTCAACCAATGAGAGCGTTGCAGGTAAACCCATCATAACCAATATCAGTCAGCGCAGACACATAACGTCCCCAGTCCACATCTCCCAGTCCCGGAAGCTTGGGTTCCATATATTCCAGCGGATATGCCATGATTCCCACATCCTTAAGCTTCTGGGCCACTGCTCTCTTCCAAACAGCATTGGACAGTTTTCAATTGCGATTCTGACCCCGTGCTCCTCAGTGTATTGGATAATAGGAGGCCATATCCGGCCAAAGGCCTCAAGATTTTCTTCCACACTCTTATTCTGATCCCTGCCCACAAAGGCGGTGACCATTCCAATGCCCACTTCCATGGCGCTGAGTACGCTTTTTCCACTGAGCTGTGCTTCCTTTCCGTGAACAAGTCTATAAAGGCGTCTATTACGCCTGATTTCGTCTGCTTGTCATTGGTCTGAATCTGATCTACATGGGGCGATATCTCCCCATCCTTCCATTTACCGCTGCTGTAGGCGCTGGCTGTCTTATATTCCAGCCCTGCCTCCTTCCCTACCACCAGGCGGCCACGCCATCGCTGGTCTTATCCTTATACACACTCATGGGGCTTGCGTAAGGGTTCAGCCCGCAGATTGCACCTGTTCCGAACCCTCTATGCTTGTCTTACGCAGCCTCATCCATTCCTCATGTGCCATCCCTGCCGTTAATGTGGTTTCATACATAACATCTCTCCTTTAATCCAAAAAAGGGAGCACAAACAAAATTGTGCTCCCTAATCAACATACTACCTAAATTCTTAGAAATTGCCTGACTGCTGCCATTAGTAACTCTACCGTATCTATCTGTTCCTGTGCCTCTTCTAGGGTGTTTTCGCAGACAACACGGATCGGTGTCATGGCCGCCTTGATGGAGCCTGTGCCGCCATGGCTGTTCATGAATACCAGATAGGGGGTTATCTCATCCCTAAGTTAGCTTTGAATCACCGTTCCAAACGCCATCGTTATCTACGTACCAGCCATCGATCCAGGTATTTGTTAACAGTTTGCCTAATGTTCCATCGGAAACCTCGTTAAAGTAATACCACTTTCCATCAATTTGATGCCAGCCCACATACATATATCCCTGGGCTCCGTCAGAATATGGATGGAGATAGAACACATGATTGCCGTCCTTAAACCAGCCTGTTGCCATATAACCGTCTTCATGGAAATAGTACCAGCTTACCACATTATTCCATACCAACTGTCTCCACTCTCCATGAGGCCAGCTCTTATCTGTAAACTCAAACCACCAGCCCTTTTCATCCTGATGCCAAGCACCCGGAGTATTGGATGACGAGGTATAAACCCTGCCACCGTTTCCGGAGCCGCCGGAACCGCCGCTTCCAGAACTGCCGCTGTTTTCACCTGGGGAAGGAGCAACCGGTTCTTCCTCATTGTCGTCCACATAAGTAAGTCCAAAACCAAATTCGTAATAATTGCCCTCACTGTCTTTGTACGCGTAAGCTTTTCCATTCTCATCTTTCATGGATGCCGGCATATACTGATCCTTATCGTAGCCAGGTACATCATTTGGAGATATGCACACACCGTTCGCATTGACAGCGATCACACTATCGTCCTTTGGAAGGGTAATGGGCATCTTACCGGTAGGTTCGTAGACACCTGTGATCACATCCATGGTTGCCGTTGTAAGGGTATCAAAACCAGCCAGGACCACATCTGAATAAGGTTCTACATTACCCAACATCCAGGCCAGGGTAAAGTTTACATTTGTCACAACTTTACCGCCATTAGCTCTTACTGCCTCTGAAATCGCCTTTATCGATTCTACATTCTCAATAGTGGATTCCGTATGAGTGGCTGCCACCGGGCGCCCTTCATCATCCACATCATGGACGATCTTATCTGTACATATATCCAGCTCAAGGTAACCCTTTGTTGCAGAGAAATAGTTGCCGGAAGATGGATTTACAAACAGTAATGCATAGTCTGCTTCGTGATAATTGTTGGTAAGACTGATGTTATAATCCCCGGACATAATGCTTTTCTGAAGCTCTGAAGTTGTGCTGGCCGAATTGCTCTGTCCAAAGTACTCGATATAAACTTTCTTCCCTGTCAGCTTATCAGCAGTCAATGGAAGGGTTCCTTCCGCATCTTTTAAGAGAACCACTGATTTCTGATGGGCCTCATATGCTTCATCCCAGTTGTCCTGGTTATCTACGGTCTCTTGAGCAGTATCCGGATCGCGATATGGATTCTCAAAAAGGCCGAGATCAAACATTTCTTTTAACAGCCGTACATTGGACTGGTCAAGAGCTGCTGTTGTCAATGTCACATCAGCTACCTCATAACCTGCAGGTACTACACCTTCAGTCGTATAATAGTCGGATTTTCCGCCATCAACGCCTCTGTTCCAAGCCTCAATGATCGAATTAACATCATTTGTATCACTTATGATATCTGTTCCCACATTGATCGCCAATGCATTTCTTTCAGGAACATCCAGCTCCTCAACTCCCCAGCACATATTACCGGTAATACCGCTGTCGCTGTTTACATACCCCTCATGTCCTATCTGCTCACGGAGGATACCGTTGATAAATACCTTATTAAACGCAAACCCTACAGGAACCATGTCAATGGGATTACCTTCCAGGTCATACTGTGTTTCACTCTTTTCAGCTGCCGGTTTTGCATAGTATGGCATGATAGAAGATACACGGTTTTCCACTGCCTTGATAAATGCCGGAAGGTGATACTTCTCTAAGCTGCCTTCAGTCTGATATACATTCCACTGTCCCTGTGAATAATGGGGATCGAAACCGTTCTCTCTTGCACCGCCTCCTGGGAAATGTTTTACAGTCAAGGCAACACCATCTGCCTGCACACCATCCGAACCGTTCTGGAATCCCTCTACCAGCCTTCCAATAATATCGCTGATCAATTCAGGATCCTCTCCAAACGTTCCGTAGGTCCTCTGCCATCTGGGATCTGTCATGGTATCTGCCATGTACATATATCCCTTCTTTAAGCCTGACGCATCCCATTCATTTCTGGCAATCTCCGCAAAACGGCTGATAAGGCCCGCATCTCCTCCACCGGCAATATCTCCGATAACCGCTGCCGCCAGGCCTAATGTGCCAGGCCATGTGGAGAATACTCCCGATGCATCATTCATACCAAACGTCATCTGTCCATTTTCATTTCTGGAATTAGAAGCCACAACAACCGGAATTCCCAGTTCTGTCTTTTCTGCCACCAGGTTCATCTGGTTGATCCAGGAAGCCATATCCTCGGGTTCCGGATTTTGACGCAGTATAAAATGCCTCAGCCCCCAGTCCACAATTGCTTCTGTTGTGCCCAGTGTGCGTGACACACCGAAAATTTCGGAAGACATGTCATCTGTGTTGGAGGTTTCATCCAACAGGCCGGTTGCTTCGTCAGGGTTAGAACTATAGATTCCCATACCTCTGGAATTAATAACCATCATTCCTGCTTTGTCCTGGATCGTCATTTTTTCAACTAAATCTTTTGCTCGTGTTTCAGCGTCTTCCCGCCAGTCTTCGTACACGTCCAGGATACCATTACCATTGGAATCTTTAAAGTACATGCCGTCTTGCTCAATAATGCTCTTCGCAGTGGCACCAATGGTTGGTCCGTTGCCGTTTTCCCTATAAATAATACTGTCATACCATGCCACAACTGAATCGTCTGATGCTACAGGAATCGTGGAATCGATATCGTTAAGCACCATAAGCTTCTTGGGCTCAGCTATCTCATAAAGGCCCTCCACACCTACTGCATCTACCTTAAAACCATAGAAACGCTTAAATACATTCGTATATGTATATGCGCATGAATTATCCGCTTTCTTGATTCCAAGGTACAGCTTAGAAGGATTTTGTCCTAATAATTTCTCTGATAAGGAGGCGGTTTGGCTGATGATATCCCAGATCAGGCCGTTCTCCTGTCTTGTTGGGTCTGCTTCCTTCTCCAGAACCTTCCAGCTGCATCCATACTTCTCAGCCGCATCTGCATCTGCTGTAATGCCAATATAGGCAATTCCTTTGGCTTTGAGTTTTGTTATATCAAACTCTGTATCATTATTAGATATAAGTCCAATAACTGCCTTGCCATTGAAATTATCCGGTATGCAGACCCTGACATAGTTGGTATATGCCTGGGCAGGCTTTCTGATATAAGGTATATCCTCCAGCAATACACCATAGATATTGGCAGTACCGCTCACTTTATATATCGATTCCTTATATCCGTCTTTTTCTTCCACATCACCTACCATCTTAATTGAAGGCTCACTTTTCATGGATTCTTCAATATTAGTAAACCATGAGGGGCGATATCCAAATATCGGCTGATTTTCCGCTATGGACATCATACGCTCACGCTCTTCCTCTATTAGATAGCCTTCTGCAATCGCATCATCCAAAGCAGACTCGTACTGTTCCAGATAGTCCTCCCTATCTGCATACAGATCTTCCAACTCCTCTCTGGATATATATACCATGGAGCCGCCGTCTGTAGAGTAGTTTCCATTAACGCCTCCATAATACTTCGCTACAGGCACCGTAATCTGGGGAGGAACAATACCCTCTGTCAGGTTTCCATAGTCATCTCTTGCATCCAGGTCGATATCATCAGCCCGGAAACCGGCCGGCATATCCCCGCCATCCGTCCATTCAATGAGGTTTGCCAAAACAGAGTTGACATAGGAATCCATATTAAGATCCGTGTTTGTATTGGGACGCCCTGTATCCTTATCTATCTTCATCGCCGGATAATACCCAGCCGGGCGCCCTGCCTGGATCTGAAGTTCATCAGTCAGATCCGGCGGGAAAATCTTGGATGAGTGGGCTCCGCCTGCGATCACGTAATGGCGGTACATATTCTCTCCCGGCTCATCGCCGTCTTCTTTAATATAATTGGGATTTATTTTAACGCAGGCACTGTAATCATTCTCGCCCTCCACCAATATATATGGCACTGGTGAATCATACGGTGCGGCAAAGCTTCGGGTTTTGCCGCCGCTGCTAAGGGCTGAGTCCGCAAATGCTCCAACTACATTAACAAAGCCATCAAAAACAGCATCTCCCTCCCCCTCATCAGAATTATAATCTATTCCCACTGCATTGGCTTGTCCAAAGCAGTTAACAAACGTGTTTAGATACATACCTGACTGTGACTGCCCCATGAGGAATACCTTGTCTGCCGTACTTCCCCCCAACAGATCACAATCCTGCTGCTTTAGCATAACACCTAACTGACCTAACATATCCCAGAACAAACCGTTCCTGTCATCGTCATTCAGGCTGCTGGCGCCCCATTCCAGTTCTGCATACCGCTTGGAATCAAATTTCTTAAGAGATTCCACATTGCAGTATTTTGAAGTGATTCCCACATAGGCATATCCATTCCTCATAAAATAGTCGTAACTTCTGCGCCAAATATCGGGTAGATCCACTTTACTGCTGGCATTCAGTATATCCACAAAAACCACACCGTTAAAATCAGCTGGTTCTTCCGGCATATACACAAATACCCTATTAACGTAGTTCTGCTCCTTTGGCCTGGTTGCATTGCTGGATGTTGCAGTCACCACTTTATGGTCGTCTTCTAAATCATAGACATGCGCTTTTCCTTTCAGGAAATACTCTGTCTCTTTATAATTATATTTATCAGTAAAACCAATATCCTGCTTTGTTCTTCCGTTTTTCTGGCTTAGATACATGAAACTGTCATCTGTTTCAGAAATTTCCTCATAAACAGGCGTATCGTTATATGTAATAATTACCCTCTCCAGCATCTCATCATCCAATGAATTATTACGGCTGGCTTCACTGGGAGTAGCCTTTGTGGCCTCGCTGGGAGTTGCGGTCTTTTCTTCCTTTAAGCCTAAAGAGACAGATGCACCTGCACCCTTGATTGCATCTTTCTCTCCAGTTTCGTCTTCTAACTTGTCCGGATCATCGGCGTCCGGTGTCTCCGGATCATCGGTGTCCGGCGTCTCCGGATTATCAGTTTCCGGTGTTTCCGGGTTTTCGGTATCCGGCGTCTCCGGGTTATCAGTTTCCGGTGTCTCCGGGTTATCGGTTTCCGGCGTCTCCAGGTTATCAGTTTCCGGTGTCTCCGGGTTATCGGTTTCCGGCGTCTCCGGTTTATCGGTGTCTGACGTGTTAACTTCTTCTCTTTCAATCTCTTCAGCGTAAGAATTAAAGGGTCTTATACCCCCCCCCCAGCTGCAACACTATTTCCTACTCCTAGACTCAATCCCATCATAGAAGCGGCAAGAACTAAAGCCATAACTGGTTTTAATCTTTTTTTCATAAACCTTTGCTTACCCCTTTCTTAATCTTTGCATTTCATCCTTTTCGCGATTAAGGAATGAAATACACATAAAAATACGGTCTGACCATACTCGCATTAACAAAATGTTAACATTTATAAATATTATATAAATATTTCTATACATAATAAATAGTAAGTTTTTAACATTTCTAGTACTATTTTGTCTTTTGGCACATATTTCAAGCATTATTTTGCATTACATTGGGCATTTATCCCAATACATGTCATGATATAATTTTCCGTCACAACAAAATCGGACAACAAACAGTAACCATTCATACGCACCAGTTCTTCATCCGTGGATGATTGTGTCCCTGTCCCCTCCTCACAGTAATCAAGCCATATGCAGCGACAGTAATTGCACCTTTAAACATGGACAAAATCCAGTCCAATGCGGACTTAATAAACTTGGCGCCAAATACGACCATTGCAGCAGCTGCCAGGAAACAGCCAATCCATGTAGACAACATACCATTCCTGCCGAAATAATACACCTTGAATATCTTATGGAATATTCCTTAGCCATCATGGTTTCGAAATAATTCATTTTAATCGGATCCACATTCCTATCTACCATCCTTTTCATTCGTTTCATTTTGAACTTCCTGTATGACGTAAAGCAGGAATTCCTCCAGGGTAGGTATTTTCCCTCTCCGAGGTATCTGGCTTTGAAGTTTACTCACTTCCTCATTTTGTGGAGTCGTGAAAGCCTCCATAATGGCTAACTCCATCTCTCTCCTAACCACCTCATCACCCACTCCATACCGTCCAGCGATTTCCTTAAACAAGCTTTTCATGGTCTGCCGATGATGATATTCAACTAATGATTGTTTTAATTGAACGTATCAAAAGGAACCGGTAAAATATCCTTCAATGCAACCCTGAAAAAATCCCTGACAGAAGATATCTTTCACATCTGCCAGGGATTAATAATTCATCCTCTTCTATCTCTAATTTCATCAGAAGATTACTTGTGCTATCCAGCATTTTCTTCGATAATTATTGGTGTCAAAAGGCGCCCCAGCCAAGCCGGAGCGCCCTTAATTGCGTCACTATTCGCTTAAAAATACTTCTTGCTTCCCCAAAGATTACTCTTCTTCAAATCCAGATACTCATTATAAGCCTTTTCCAGTATCTGCTTCTCATTGGAAAACTTCAGCAGATGGTATGCCTCGTAGAACTTATAATACCCGGAATCCAGAAAGTACTCTTCCCGCTGTGGTTTGCTGTAATAGCTGTCGGCCATCATCAGATACCAGTGTACGTCCTTTTCCACCACATCCTGGGGAGTGTTAAAGGAGTATTGGCTCTTGCCGATATACTTGATAATGGATGCACTGACACCGGTCTCCTCCTTCACTTCACGGAGGGCCGTCTCTTTATACTCTTCGCCAGCTTCTACTGTTCCCTTAGGCAAAACCCATCCCTCATACTTGTTCTTGTAATTCTTATAAAGGACGAGGATTTTCCCGCGAAATATAACCACACCGCCGCAGCTCGTTGCTTCAATCATTGCAATTCCTCCTGGTGTTGGTGTGAACCTGATCTGCGTCTTTACCGGACGGGTCCTTTTAGGCCCCGCGTGCGTCCCGCATGTGTGCAGCACAGCATCAATCGTCCCGGTTACGCAATCATAACTGGTCTTAGTATACAACTTTTGGAAAGGATATGCAAGGCTTATCTGCTATTTCAGGGCTGGCAGGTATTGGGAGGCGGGGATTGGGTAAACGCCGGACAGCCATGCTGATACCGGTATCCGGCCAGACTTTTAATCCAGTCCGTTCATCCCTTTAAATACTTTCTCCGCGGTTATGGGAAGTTCCCGTATTCTCACGCCCACTGCATTGTAAACCGCATTGGCAATGGCCGGGGACGGCGTGTTGATCACCACTTCACCGATGGATTTAGCGCCGAATGGACCTGTGGGCTCGAAGCTGCTCTCAAACTCCACCTGTACCCTGCCCACATCCAGACGGCTTGGCACCTTATACTGCATAAAGGAATTCTCATGGACCTTTCCGTCCTTTGAATAGCTTACATCCTCATACAGGGCCATGCCGATTCCCTGGACCAGTCCGCCCTCTGTCTGAACCCTTGCCAGGTTTTCATTGAGAGGCGTTCCGCAGTCCACCGCGGCAGCGAATTTGATTAACTCCACCTGTCCTGTCTCCAGATCCACCTCCACCTCGGCGGCTCCTGCCATAAAGGGCGGCGGGGATATGGGCGAGGAATGGGACTGGGTCACCTGAAGGGCGTCCTCATTGGCACACTGCACCCTGTTTGCCAGGTCCTTTATGGAGATTTCCTTTCTGGTGCCGTCCTCCCCGCAGGCCGGCTTATATACCCGCTTTCCGTCAAACTCCAGCTCCTCCACTCCTGTTTCCAGGTATTTGGCTGCCTTGTGAAGAATTTTTTCCTTCAGGGCTTCACATGTCTTTACCACGGCTGTTCCGGTCAGATAGGCAGTGCTGGAAGCATAGGAACCAGAGTCATAGGGGGATATATCCGTATCAGCCCCAAATACCACGATATCATCCAGCTCGCAGCCCAGACATTCGGCAGCCACCTGGGCCAGCGTGGTGTCGCAGCCCGTTCCCATGTCGGCCGCACCGATAATCAGGTTGTAAAAACCGTCGTCGTTTATCTTAATGGTAGCGCCTGCCACATCCACCCCGGATATGGAGGAGCCCTGCATGGCCATGGCCAGTCCCACGCCGCGCACCTTTGAGCCGCTTACCTGGCGTCTGGGGTATTTCCCGTCCCATCCTATCATGTCTTTGACCCTGGCCACACAGCGGTCCAGAGCGCAGCTGTCCGCAGTCTCACCGTAATAGGCCGGCATGACGTCTCCTTCTTTGACCATGTTAAGTTCCCTGAATTTCACCGGGTCCATTCCCAGCTCTGCCGCCAGCTCGCTTACCGCTGATTCCACGGCAAAGATTCCCTGGGTTGCCCCGTATCCGCGGTATGCCCCGGCCGACATCCGGTTGGTGTAGACCACGTCATAGCTGAACCGGAATGCCTCAGGCGTGTGGTACAGCGGAATGGACTTATGGCCGGACAGGCCCACAGTGGTGGGTCCATGTTCCCCATAGGCCCCTGTATTTGACAATGTATATACATCCATGGCTTTCAGGATACCGTTGTCATCGCATCCCAGCTTCACCCGTACCTCCATCTCGTGGCGGGGTGAGGACGCAATCTGGGACTCATAACGGCTGTAAATGATTTTGGCGGGTTTCCCTGTCTTCCAGGTCACGATGGCAGGGTATACCTCCGCCACAACCGTCTGCTTTGCCCCGAAACCGCCTCCGATTCTGGGCTTGATGACGCGAATCCTGGATTTGGGTATATCCAGGGCATGGGCCAGGATTCTTCTGGTATGGAATGGAATCTGGGTGGAGGCCACCACATTCAGCCTTCCGTACACATCCAGATGGGTGAAGGCCCGGAAGGTCTCCATCATGGCCTGCTGGTTGGCCTTGGTGTGGTACACCCGCTCTATCACATGAGTGCAGCCCGCAAATGCCTGCTCCAGGTCCCCATGGCCCTCAATGCCGGAGGCGCAGAGATTGCGTCTGTTGTCAGCGCCCACATCGCAGAGACTCTTCCAGTCCTCCTCCGGATGCACCAGAACATTGCCGTCCTTGGCGTCGTGCATGTCCAGCACCGGCTCCAGCACTTCATATTTTACACGTATGAGGCGCATGGCATGGTCCACCGTGGCCTCGTCCTTTCCTGCCACGATTGCCACCGCGTCTCCCGCGAAACGCAGCCTGCGGTCCAGTATGAGCCGGTCATAGGGGCTGGGTTCCGGATAGGTCTGCCCCGCCATGGTGAAACGGCTCTGCGGCACGTCCTTCCATGTGAGGATGCACTCAATCCCCGGTATCTTGGCAGCAACGCCGCAGTCTATCTCCTGGACCATGGCATGGGCGTAAGGGCTTCTGAGCACCTTTACCACCAGGCAGTCCTTTAAAGCCAGATCGTCCGTGAACACCGGCTTGCCTGTCACCAGGGCCCTTGCATCCTTCTTGATAAAGGGGGCGCCTACCACCCGGAAATTCCGTCCGGCATGTGTGCTGTCACTACCGCCCCTTGTACCCTCAGATGTCTTATCGTCTGTATATCCCATCTGCTCACACCTCCTGTTTCGATTCCAGATATTTCTTAACCGCCCGCAGCTGGGACATATATCCGCTGCAGCGGCACAGATTGCCGGCCAGATATTCCTTGATGGTCTCCTCATCCGGATTTTTAAGCTCCCGCTCCATGGCCAGCACATTCATGATGAAGCCGGGGCTGCAGAATCCGCACTGCTCTCCGCCCTCCGCTGCCAGAAACATGCCGAATTCCTCTGCTTCCTTCTGAAGTCCTTCCAGAGTAGTGACATGGCGGCCGTTTGCCCTCACAGCCAGGGTGGAACATGACAGCACAGGCTTTCCGTCCAGCCATACGGTGCACAGGCCGCAGTTAGCTGTCTCACAGCCGCGTTTCACGCTGTAGCATCCCAAACTTCTCACCAAATCCAGGAGAAGGTCATCCGGCTCCGCCTCTGCCTGCACATTTTTTCCATTTAACCGAAACTCTATATTCATCCTTTGCTTACGCTCCTTCCTGTAAGTCTCTCCATAAGGCGCCTTGTATACACAGCAGCCAGCTGGCGGCGGTACTGTCCGCTTGCCCTCGTATTGCTGCCATAGGTAAAGGAATCAGCTGCCTCCCCGGCAAGCTGTGCAAGGCTGTCGTATCCGTCGTCCCTGATTTTCACGACCTGCGCCCTCCCCGGCCTGGCTCCCACTGCCACATACCAGTCATTGCCCCACCGGGATACACAGCAGGCTATGACCGGGAAATCCGTTTCCGAATTTCTCTGGGTGGTGTAGGCTGCCTTTCTTCCGTCTTTTTTTATGATAATGCGCACCAGAATATCCCTGTCATCCCGGCGCACAGGCCGTTTGGCAAATTCTTCCAGAGGAACCATTCCTCCGTGATAAAGCTCCACATATGTATCCAGGGCCATCAGGCAGGTCAGGATGTCGGAAAAACCAAAGCGGCTGTAAATGCTGCCTCCCACCGTAGCCAGGTTGCGCATCTGAACACCCACGATATGGCGTGTGCATTCCTTAAAAATGCCTCCGAAATACTGGTTAAGCCCCTGGTCTGTCTCCAACTGGCGCAGGGTGCACATGGCGCCAATCCTGAATTCTTCCTTGGTTTCCTCGATTTTATCAAGTCCCAGGCCGGACAGGTCCACGATGGTACGTTTGGTCACACTGGTCATCTTAAGCCACACCATGCCTCCCACAACCAGGCTGCTGCGCTTCTGACATAGTTCATACGCCTCGGACAGACTGTCCACTTTTACATAATCCTCTGCTCGGAACACGTAGATTCTCCTCTCTTCTCAAATGCGTGAATACACGCCCTAAAATAAAGCAAACAGGGAGATTATATCATGAAATCTCCCTGTTTTCTACATATACCGTTATTCTTTAAAATAATAGATGCATGAACAATGATCTGATTGGTATGGCCACAATGGTCCGTTCAAGAAGAAAAAACCGCCCACAGCCTGCGAGGACTCATTTAAGGAAACCGGCCTTATCCAGACCATCCGCGACGTGGTGGAACAGCGGTACCGGATGAATTCCCGGGAGAAGCAGTTCATCCGGGAATTAAAGGAGCTGTTTGCCGATAATCCGGCTCAACGGCCCATATAGATATCAAAGAGCTGTCTGGCTATGGGGGCCGCCGCCTTTCCGCCGCTGCCGCCCTCCTCCACCAGAACCGTCACCACCAGCCGCGGAGATTCAGCCGGGGCAAAGCCGGTGAACCAGGCGTGGGTTTCCTTTCCTGTCTCAAACTCGGCAGACCCTGTCTTGGCCGCCACCGTATAAGCATCTGTGCGCACAGCCGAACCCGTTCCCTCTGTGACAACCGCTCTCATAAGCTCCGTAAGTCCCGCTGCCTCCTCCGCGCTCATAAGGCTTCCGTACGCGGCGGGCATGAACTTTTTGATGGTTTCATCTCCTGCGCTGACAACAGAGTCCAGAAAATAGGGCTTCATCAGGGTACCGCCGTTGGCTATGGCAGCCGTAATCATGGCATTGTGAAGGGGCGTAATCTGGGTCGTTCCCTGTCCGATGGAGGTCTGCAGGATTTCCCAGGTTCCGGCTCCGGGTTTCATGTTGTAGGTGCTCTGCTTATAGGGAATCCCGCTCAAAGGGAGAGGTCCGTTAAAGAGAAGCTCTCCCGCGGTGCTGTTCCATTTTCCCAGGTCCATCTTAAGACCCAGGCCGGCAAACGCGCCGTTGCAGGAATTGGCAAAGGCCAGGGTGAAATCCTGATGGCCGTGGGCCGTACCGTGGTAGCACTTAATCCGGTATTCTCCGTTCTCGTACACGCCGTCGCAGTCAAACTGGTAATTCTTATAATCCGCGGGATGTTCCCGCATATATTCCAGCGCAGTCACTATCTTAAAGGTGGAACCAGGGGGATAAAGGCCCTGGGTGGCCCTGTTTAAAAGCTGGCCCTCCTTATTCTCCTGCGCAGTCAGGGCTTCCCAGTCCCCCAGCAGGCTGTTGGGGTCGTAACCGGGCTTTGATACCATGGCAAGTATCTTGCCGGTATCCGGCTCCATGGCAATGACCACGCCCTTTCTGGCTCCCAGCGCGGCGTAGGCAGCCTGCTGAAGTTCTGTATCCAGGGTGGTGTATACATCGTCTCCCGGATTCTTATTGCCGGTCAGTTCATTTCCCACCTGCTCCATCAGATTCACATGGGAGGTCAGCAGATAGAAATTGGCCAGAGCCTCGATTCCTGTCTTGCCTTTGGTGGAATAGCCCACCGCATGGTCAAAGATATCTCCGAAGGGATACACCCTTGTCTCGTTTCCCTCGCCGTCCATCTGGGTCTGGGCCAGCACCGTGCCGTCCGATGCCAGAATCCTGCCCCTCACGATACGGTCCGAAAAGCTGTCCAGCCTTGCGTTATAGGAGTTGTTTATTACATCCTCGCTCTTCACCTGGAGAAAATACCCCAGATAGGCTGCCAGTCCCAGGAACAGGGCCACCACCACATAGGTGATGCCCAGAATGCTGCGGTTGGACTTTGAATTAGACTTTGAATTAGACTTCGAGTTGGACTTTGGGTTAGGCTTTGGGTTGGATTTTGGATTGGACTTTGAGTTGGACTTTGGGCCGGTATCCGCCTTCTTAATCATGGCATCACCTCCTCTCCGGTTTCTTCCTCATCGTTGCGTTTCAGGATATAAAGCCCCTGGATAATACCAAACAGCAGGAATGTTCCCAGGATAGAGCTTCCTCCGTAGCTGACAAAGGGCAGCGTCACTCCTGTGGACGGTATGAATTTGGTCACGCCGCCAACAGTCAGAAATACCTGCACGATATACTCCACCCCCAGGCCAAATGCTATCAGCTTGTAGAACACGGCCTGCATTCTGGCTGCAATCATCATGAACTGAATGAAACAGCCCAGGCAGATAAGAAGTACGCAGATGGCAAAAATGGCTCCCATCTCCTCCGACACCGCCGAAAATATAAAATCCTTCTCCACCACCGGTATCTTTCCCGGCATTCCCTGGCAGAGTCCCATGCCAAACCATCCCCCTGTGCCAATGGCAAAAAGGGACTGGGTAATCTGGTATCCTTTGTTCTCTATATCAGCCCACGGATTGCTCCAGGCCGCCACCCTGCGGCGCACATGGTCGAACAACTGATAGGCTGCCAGGGCGGCTCCTGTTCCCAGAGCGCTTCCCGTTATCAGATATAGCCAGCTTCCCGTGGCCACAAACAGCATCAGCAGGTAAGTGACAAAGAAAATCAGAGCGCTTCCCAAATCCTTGGACAGTACCAGCACCAGAACATGAGCACCGGCCACGGCCGTTGTCAGGAATATGGTCTTAAAATCCGTGGACTGATAGAACATGGACGCGGCGAAGAATACAAAGGTCAGCTTCACAAATTCCGACGGCTGGATGGACACACCTGCTATGGTAAGGGACAGCTGGGCCCCGAAGCTCTCATTGCCGGCAGCCCATACCACCAAAAGAATGAGGAGCCCTGCCCCCGCATACACCCACTGAAGCTTGTAAAGCTGCCATACCCGCTCCATGATATAGGGCACCAACCAGGCCAGGGCCGCGGATATGACCACGATGGCAAACTGGCGCAGGGCCTTGTCCAGACCCTTTGCCATGGACAGCCGGGTAAGCATGATGAAGCCCACGCATAACAGCATACAGGCGTTGTTTACCAGCAGTCTGGACACATTCCGGTACAACAGGCGGTACAGGTAAATATAGCACAGGAAAAAGACTACCTGGGCCCCGTAAAACGCCAGAAGCATGGCCTGCATCCCCTCGTCCTCTGTCTTCAGGAACATAACCAGGTACGCCAGAAAATGAATGGCGAACATGGCCCGGTTCTGCCTGGCGCATACCTTGCGCTTGCGTTCCATATCCGGGAAGGAAAAAAAGCGGAAATTCGCATAGGTATAGACCGCCATCAGCAGTATCATCAGATATTTGGATATTTCTACAATCAGATTGGTCATAAGCCTCACTCCACTCCGCGCTTAAAATGTCCCCTGGTAAAGTCCCTGAAGGGGACTTCCACATCCCTGTCATATACAAAAGAACCGATGAATGCGTCGAGTACCTTTTCTGTCTGCTCTGTTCCCTCCACCGTAAACTGAAGGCGCAGGCGCTCTGCCCTGAGCCGGCGCACCAGCTTTTCGCTGCCCAGCAGGGACAGGGGCGCGGGATTGTAAATGGTATTGTAACAGAAGGAACAATGGTTCTTTACAGGAAGTACGGCGCCTGTCCTGTCCTTCATCATAAGTGTCCCCCGTTTATGGGTACATCCTTTTACCGTATTGGTGATGCACTGGGCCGATACCATCATAGGCGCGTTTCCATAGATAATGAGCTCGCTGGTCAGCCCCAGGCCGCGGCATGTCTCAAGAACAGGCTCCATCTCACGGCTGTTCAGCTCCCAGGGCATGGCGAGTACGGACGCCCCCACAGATGCCAGCACCTTGGCGGACCGGCTGTTCCAGCCATATACCGAAGCGTCCATGCCAAAGGGCAGGGGGAGTTCAGGCTTTTCCTGTTCCATAAGGTCTTTCAGCCATACTGTCTCCTCCAGTGCCCTGATTAACACGCCGTCAAAGCCTGCCTGACACAGCAGATGACGGCTGGCCCCCAGGTATCTCTGCGCATGGGACCGGAATATCTGCGGAAGGGCCAGCCAGCACTGTTTTCCCCTGTCGTGGCAGCGGTTCGCAATATCCCTCCACTGGTCCGGGCTGAAACCGTCCGCGTCCAGATAAACCACCGATATCTCACCGCGGGCCAGGACAGGAGAAAGCTGGGCTGTTTCTTCCAGGAAGGCCGTGAGGACGGGTTGGGCTGGGGGTTGGGCTTGGGATTGGGTAAGACCAGGCTGGGACTGCGGGGCCGCGGTTTGGATGAGGACAGACCGGGACTCCTGGGCCGCGGAAGAATGTCCAATGACCAATGCAGCGCCATCTGCCCCATTCTCCTCCTGCCGGGATTCCGCCCCCATGCCGCCTTCACCCGTCATTGCTCTGGCGCCGGTAAGCTTTTTCTCCAGCTCCTGAAAGCCGGTGCGGCGCAGCTCATTAAGCGCCTGGACCGGAAGGAATAAATCTCCTTCTATTTGGGCTGTGAGTGTTTCGAAACAAAAGGGGCTCCCTCCCGTCTTATTCAGCTGTTTTAATACCTTCTCCCGGGTCATGGGCTGTTTTTCGGCTGCCTGGGGCGCCTGGCCCAGAACCTGGACCTTTTCTTTGCGGCACTCCAGCGTCAGGCGGCTGGGCTCTCCCTCTGCCAGCTCCACATGCCCCCGTACCTTCTCCTTCAGTTCGGCCTCCACATAGGTCTTATCCAAATATTCAAAGAGTTTCTGGTTTCCCTCCCTGAACTCCGTTTTTTCCCTCAGCGCAACCATGCCGCGGCCATTGTGCCGGGCGTAGTAGCCGTCTGTGAATCCGCCTCTGTCAAAGAGATCCAGGAGCATCTTCCTGTCCTCCGGCTCCACACAGTATCCGTCCCGTCCCTGCTCCAAATACCGGTCCACGTATTTGCGGTAAATGCTCACCACGCCCGCCGTATATCTGGGGCTCTTCATTCTCCCCTCTATCTTCAGGGAGTACACGCCTGCCTCTATGATATCGGGCAGGATGTCAAGGGTGCACAAATCTTTCAGGCTCAGCACATATCTCTCGCTGCTTTTATTGAGAGGGGATGGACCTGGCTGTCCGGAGGAGGCCGGCTTTTTGCCCCGGTTCTTTTTTCCGGTCTGTTCACTGATTCGGGACCTGGCTCCAGCCTGTCCGGCCTGCTCAGGCACGGAATGTTTGCCGTTCATCCGGCTTATGTCCCCCGGCTCATATACCGAGTAGGGAAGACGGCAGGGCTGAGCGCAGCGTCCCCTGTTTCCGCTTCTGCCGCCAATAAGGCTGCTCATAAGACATTGCCCTGAATAGCAGTAACAGAGGGCTCCGTGTACAAAGCTCTCTATCTCTATGTCTGCCTCATCATGGATTCGCCGTATTTCCTCCAGTGACATTTCCCTGGCAGTGACTACCCGGCTGCATCCCATTTCCTTCATCATCCTGGCCCCGTATACGCTGGTCACTGTCATCTGGGTGCTGGAATGAAGCTCCAGACCCGGAAAATGCCGGCGCATGAAAGCCAGTGCTCCCAGATCCTGGACTATGACACCGTCCAATCCCCTCTCGCAGTAGGGAAGCATGTAGTTTTCCAGCTCCTTCAGCTCATCTTCCTTGAACAGGGTATTGACTGTCATATACAGACGGCGTCCGTGCAGATGAACATAGTCGATGGCCTCCAAAAGCCCCTTTTCATCCGGGTTATCCGCATAGGCCCTGGCTCCGAACCGGCTGCCCCCCATATAGACTGCGTCAGCTCCCGCTGCCACTGCTGCCTTCATACTGTCAAATGACCCTGCCGGCGCCAGTATCTCTACCTGTCTCTTCTCCATTTTGTCCAACCTTTCCTGAACTGTTACCCTGAAATAAAAGATGCCTCACGTATCCCCATGAGACATCCCCCTCGTAATCTTCTTATCTTCTTCCACCTTTGTGGGAACCGGCCTTTCTGGCTGCCTGCAGCGCCTTTCTGGCAAGCTCCTCATCCGTCATCCCCCCTGTGAGAGGCGCCGCAGCGGGTGCCTTAACAGGCGCAGCGGGCGGTACCGCGGTTGCCGCGGCCTGAGTGGAAGCTACTGTCATTCCCCTGCCTGCTTCTGACGCGGGGTTTAACACCCGCAGAGACGGTGCCGGCTGCTTCTCCTCAGACTGGTCTGCCGATGTGGCCGGCTGCCGCGCAGATGCGTCTGCATCCGGTGTCTGTGAAACGGCCTCCGGCTGAGAAGCTTCCCGGACACCGGAACCGGAAACAGGTTCCGGACGGGAGGCATTCAGTGTAATGCCGGCCTCCACTTCCACGGTTTCCTTTATCTCCTCCACTGCCTCTGCCTGCACTCTGGCTTTATTTTCGGTCTCAGCGGATGGGTTATTTCTGAGATTCTGAAGGTTTTCCCTGGCTTCCTTTAATTCGCCTTCCAGCTGGGCGGTGCGGCGGTTCAGACGATCCAGCTCCCTCTGGCGCTCCTCCAAATCCTTAAGCACTGCCTCCAGCTTCATCTGTGTGCTGACCAGCTCGTGCTTTAAGCTGTAGGTCTCCTTCTCCATATCGTTCTTCTGACGCTCCATTCCCTCGCCCCATTCCACGGCTTTGAAATAATCGTCTGCTATATTTAACTCCGTCATGACCATCTGGTAATCCGCACTCTGTTTGGTGAATCCCGGTACCTTCCTCATGGCGCTGTTTTTCTCGTTTACGTAACTGGCAGCTTTCTGGAGATAGCTCTCATCCTCGCTGCCGCCCAGTGTGTATACTTTTCCGTCTATTAGAACTTGGGTGTAATTTTTTGTATCCATTCTGCTCCCCTGCTTTCCTGCTTTGCTGGTTTGTGGCCTGATGATTTGTGCGGCTGATTCCTGCGGGCCTGCCGGTGCACTGGTGCGTCTGCCTGGTCCGCAGTGCGCGGCCGATTCCGCAGTGCACGGCCGATTCCGCTGCGCACGCTCGATTCCGCTGCGCTCCATCTCACTCACGGGCTTCGCCCTATGAAAAAAGACATGGGCAGATTTCCTTATGTGCAGGCACAACGGCAATCTGCCCATGCCTTTTTTCGCACTGCTCATTGCCTACGTGGACATTATACCACACCCCCAGCCTTCTTAACAAGGCGGTTTCTACATTTCTAAGCCCAGGTGATGATAGGCTGTTTCGGTGGCCATGCGGCCCCTTGGGGTGCGGTTGATTAGGCCGTTCATAAGGAGGTATGGTTCGTATACCTCCTCCAGGGTTCCCGAATCTTCTCCCAGAGCCGCTGCCAGGGTGTCTAATCCCACGGGACCGCCGGAAAATTTTTCTATAATCATCAGCAGGATATTCCTGTCGTTCTGGTCCAGTCCCAGTTTGTCCACATCCATGATGTCCAGGGCAAAATCCGTTACCTCCCGGGTAATAACGCCGTCATATTTGACCTGGGCAAAATCCCTGACCCGCTTTAACAGCCGGTTGGCCAGCCTTGGGGTTCCCCTGGAACGTCTGGCCAGCTCCATGGCTCCCCCTGCTTCGATTTCCACGCCCAGGACCCTGGCAGAGTGGAGGATAATGATTTTCAGCTCCTCCGGCGTATAGAATTCCAGCCGCTGAATCACTCCGAACCGGTCCCTTAAAGGCGCGGTGAGAAGTCCTGCCCTGGTGGTGGCTCCCACCAGGGTAAAATGGGGCAGGTCCAGGCGTATGGACCTGGCAGTGGAGTCCTTTCCCAGCATGATGTCGATGGCAAAATCCTCCATGGCCGGGTACAGCACCTCCTCCACCTGACGGTTCAGACGGTGTATTTCGTCCACGAATAGCACATCTCCTTCCTGGAGATTGTTCAGAATGGCCGCCATCTCTCCCGGCTTTTCAATGGCCGGGCCGCTGGTGACCTTCATATTGGTTCCCATCTCATTGGCAATGATACCTGCCAGCGTGGTCTTGCCCAGGCCCGGCGGGCCGTAAAACAGCACATGGTCCAGGGGCTCCCCTCTGGTCTTGGCTGCTTCTATATAGATGTTCAGGGTGGACTTAATCTTCTCCTGCCCCACATAATCCCTGAGACATTGGGGTCGGAGCGTGGTCTCTATGCGCTCGTCTTCCGCCGTCACTTGCGTTGTTATAATCCTGCGTTCCATTTACACCTCTGCATATCCCAATTTCACGTTTGCCAGAATCCTTACAGGAAGGACAGATGCTTCAAGGACGCCTTTAACACATCCTCCGAAGTCATCCCGTCCGTGACCTCCACCTGCTTCGCTGCCCTGGATGCCTCCGTGTTGGTGTAGCCAAGGGCTACCAGCGCCTGGACTGCCTCCTTGGCCGCTTCCACCATGCCTGCCACGGATGCGCCTGTATCCACAGCACCCATGCCGGCCCCGCCGGCCATGTTCCCCAGCACGTCGTCCATGGATATCTTGTCCTTCAAATCCAGAATCAGGCGCTGGGCCGTCTTGTTGCCAATGCCCGGCGCTTTGGCCAGGGCCTTCACATCCTCGCTGACAATGGCCAGGCGCAGGTCGTCCGGTCGGAGCACGGAGAGAATTCCCAATGCGCCCTTTGGTCCGATGCCGTTCACCCCCAGCAGCTGCCTGAACATGTCCCTGTCCTGACTGTGAAGGAAGCCATAGAGCGTCATGGCATCCTCCCTTACCTGAAAATATGTATAAACCGTCACCTCTTTCCCCATTCCCGGAAGCTCCGGAAGCAGGGAGACAGGCACGTGGATGGCCAGGCCCACATGACCTGCCTCCACCACGATAACGTCTTCCTCAATGGCCACGAGAGGCCCTTTTACGTAAGAAATCATATATTCTTCCTGTTCTTTCTCTCTCTAATGTCCTGCCCTTCATCATATCATACCCATGAATCCAATGCAAGTCTGCCGAACAAATATTCTGTTTTGGGCCAAACTCCGGGCATCAGACACTTGCGTTCCCGGATTTTTTAGTATACACTAACCCATAGGGGATATCCGGAGTTTACCGCAGCTCATATCCGGTTCCCGCTAAAAAAGGAGTGATTACACATGATAACCGTTAAACATCCCGTAGATTTACCTGATACATATCCTCTGGAGCGCATTGGCCCCCTTAAGGACCTGTTGTTTTTCGATATAGAAACCACTGGTTTTTCCGGCGACACATCCCAGCTGTACCTGATCGGCTGCACATACCACGACGGCTTTGGCTGGAGGCTCATACAGTGGTTTGCCAACTCGCGCGAATCCGAGAGGGAGATTCTGACAGCCTTCTTCACCTTCATGGAGCGCTTTAAGATACTGGTACATTTTAACGGAGACGGCTTTGATATCCCATATCTTTTAAAATGCTGCCGCCGGCTGGACCTGCCCTATGATTTTGACCGCATAAAAAGCGTGGATATCTACAAAAAAATAAAACCCTACCGTAAGCTGCTGGGCCTTGAGAACATGAAGCAGAAATCCATAGAGCAGTTCCTGGGTGTTGCCCGGGAAGACAAATACAACGGAGGGCAGCTCATAGAGGTCTACCGTGAATACCTGATGACCCATGAATCCTTCCTGTACGACCTGCTGATTCTCCACAATGAGGACGACTTAAAGGGCATGCCCTCCATCCTGCCCATCCTGAGCTACGCGGATATGATGGAAGCCCCGTTTTCACTGGAATCCCAGCAGCTTTTCACCTATGATGACATGGCCGGAAACGCCTGCCCCTTCCTCAGCCTGACCTTAAAAAGCCCCTGCGCCATCCCGGTGCCCCTGGAATACGACAGTGCACCGGTAAGCCTGGAGCTGAGCCGGGACACTCTTGTGTGCAATATTGCCCTCTTCCAGGGAGAGCTCAAGTACTTTTATTCCAACTATAAGGACTATTATTACCTGCCCATGGAAGACACGGCCATCCATAAAAGCGTAGGCGAATATGTGGACAGGGATGCGCGTACAAAGGCCACTGCCAGAACCTGCTACACCAAAAAGCAGGGACTTTTTCTTCCACAGTTCGGCTGCCTCTGGTCCCCTGCCCTCATGCAGGAATATAAGGCATCTCTCACCTACGCGGAATATGAACCGGAAATGCTGTCTCCGGGCGGCATCGCTGACGCCTATGCCAGGCAGATTCTCTCTTATGTGAGCCAGGCAAAGGAGCTTTAATATCCTGCCGGGGATATATCGTCATGCCGGGCCTATAATATCCTGCCCGAGCTATATCATCCCGCCGGCCAACGTAATACAGGCAGCCTTACCATGTAAAGCTGCCCGCTATCCCAATTCCTGATATTCCTTAAAGGCCATGGGGTTGAACCAATGGATGCAAACCGCAGTGAACACCAGGATTTTCCACAGGTTATCAAACCGTCTTATGTGCACATACTCATGCCGCAAAACACCGTATGTTCCTCCTGGCCGGATGGGATATGTTCCACTCTTCCATGAAATGATTTCCCTGTACAGGTTTCATATAAACTGCCGCCCAGGTCCTGCACCACGCAAAAAAAGCCCTGTCAAAAAGACAGGACTTACTAAAACATCATTACCGCATCTTCCCTACTTCCTGGGCAAAGCCGCCCGGTAGGTTTCTCCCACCGTATTGCCGGTATAGGCAGCGTACATATGGGTGGTGGTGGAATCCGAATGTCCCAGCATGGCCTGGACCGCATGGATATCGGCGCCGCCCCGAATCAGATGGGCAGCAAAGGAATGGCGCAGGGTATGAGGGGTTATATCTGCCTGGATACCGGCCTTTTCCCCATAGTACTTGATAATCTTCCAGAAGCCCTGGCGGCTCATGGCCTTGCCGCTGCAATTGGTGAAAAGCCACTGGGATTCCTTACCCTTAAGCAGCTCGTGACGTCCCTTTTCCAGATACACACTCAAAGCCTGCTTGGCCGGTTTTCCAAAAGGAACCATGCGCTCCTTCTGTCCATCCCTGCAAGTGATGTAGCCCACCTGCATGTTAAGATCTGAAAGCTCCAGCCCGATTAGCTCTGACACCCGTATGCCCGTGGCGTACAAAAGCTCCAGCATGGCCTTGTCCCGTATCTCCTTGGATGTTGTCATGCCGGGCTGGTTTAGCAGAGCGTTGACCTCATTGACACTCAGTATGACAGGGGCCTTTTTCTCAATTTTAGGCGCTTTCAGGAGCTCTGCCGGGTCCTTGCGGATTCGTCCTTCTTTGAACATAAAATTGAAAAAAGCCTTCATGGATGCCAGTTCCCTGGATATGGTGGTCGTGGCCTTCCCCTCTTTTTCCAAAAAAAGGATATATGAATTCAGACTGGTCTTAGTCACCTTTTCAACTTCTGTTATTCCTTTATCCTCCAGAAAAGACGCCAGCTGCATCAAATCTCTCTGGTAGGAAATTTCCGTGTTCCTGGAGGTCTTTTTCACATCCCTCAGGTAGCTCACAAAGCTTTTTATATCGGACGTCATATCGCTATTTTCCCCTAACCCGTTTCTCACAAAAAGTAGCCCAAAATCGTATGCTGACTATCATTATATCTGCATTTTTCCATAAAATCAAACATATTTTTCCCACTTTGGACCCCATTTTCAAGTGATTAACATAAAACATACAACATGTTGGAAGGGGGTATTTTTGTATGTCAATATGTTGTAAAGCAATGGTAAAATTTTTTTCTCACATAACTCAAAAAAACATCAGAATCCCTTTTCTTTCAGTGCTTTTACCAGCTCCACATAAAACTCCGTCACATCAAATCCCCTGTAATCCTCACGCTTTAAATCAATCATATCACCGTGGGATATGCCCCTGTGCTTACGGTTGGAAAGGGTTCCTTTAAATTCGCCCCACATGGCGGACTCCGGTGTCACCAGCCCGTCGTTTTTACCATCCACGGCCCGGATGATAAGGTAGGGAAACCATAGAAGGGGATCTCTGAGGAAATCCCTCATGACCGATGCATAGCTCTGGTAATAAACACCCGGAGCATCCGCTGTCTCTTCGTTGAAACAGATACTGGCTCTATGTACAAAGCCAGGAACAGCCGCTTCAGGCAGACATGTCCTGTTTTTCTCTTCTTCACGTACATCTTCTCCTTTTGGATCTCTAGAATAACAGCAGAAGCGTTCCTGCGGTCAGAAGAACCAGACCTGCAAAAGATTTGCGGTCCAGCTTCTCCCCCAGGAATATCCTGGAAAACAGTATGGTCACCAGAATACTGAGCTTATCAATGGGAACCACGATACTGGCAGGCCCGTCCTGCAGGGCCCTGTAATAACACAGCCAGGAAGCTCCTGTGGCAACCCCCGAAATAATGAGGAAAAACCAGCTCTTTGGCGCAATCCTCCCCAGATGCTTCTGCTTTCCCTGAAGGAACACCAGGAGCCAGGCCATTGCCAGCACCACGCAGGTGCGGATGGCTGTTCCCAGATTGGATTCCACTCCCTGTATTCCAATTTTTCCCAGGATGGCGGTCAGGCTGGCAAATACAGCCGATAAAAGGGCAGCCGCAAGCCATCCGCTGTTCCCCGGCTGCTCCGCCCTTCCCTCCCGCTTCTGAATCATCAGCAGGGTGCCTGTCCCAATCAGGACCATGCACAGGATTTTTATTCCCCCAAGACCCTCTCCCAAAATCAGGGCAGCCAGAAACATGGTCAGGATAGTGCTGGATTTATCAATGGGAGCCACCTTGTTCACATCCCCCAGCTGAAGAGCCTTGAAATAGAACAGCCAGGAAGCCCCTGTGGCCACACCGGACAGTACCAGAAACAGACAGGTTCCGCCGCTTATGGTTCCTATGGAACCAGCCGTTCCGGTAAGGAACACCATAATCCACGAAAACACAAGAACCACTGCGGTACGGACCGCGGTAGCCAAATCCGAGTCCGTATCCCTGACGCCGATTTTCGATAAGACGGCAGTCAGACCGGCGAACACGGCTGAACCGAAAGCAAACAACAGCCACTCCATAATTACTTCCCCCACTTATCCTTTGTGTCCTGTGCTCCGTTATCCAAAAATCCCCCACAGGAAGGGTGAAACGAAAACCTCCAGAAACGCCCCTGCGCCGGTGATGATTAACAGCAGAAGTCCCGGCAGGATATGGAGCTTTTTCTGCGCCTGTCCGGACCAGCCTGACAGCACGTACCACACCAGGAGATAGACCAGACCATGGGGCAGGACCGTACATAAAAATGCGGCGATTCCCAAAAGTCCCTTGCGGATGGTCAGCACGGAAAGGACCACTGCCAGGCTCATCCCTGCATAAAAGGTCAGGAATCCAAACAGCATCTGGCTGCACACCGTGATTCCGGCCAGCCAGCCGCCGCAGGTCTCCAGCGCCCTCTGCTTGAATACGGTCATAAATTCCTTCACTCCCCTGTTTCCGCCTCCGAGGGAGCCCGCTGCCCCCAGGATACACCCCTGCACCGTAGGACCGCCAAATGCCAGCGCGGCTGCCGTACCGCAAAAAATTCCTGACACAAAGCAGAACAACAGCCAGTCCTCATAGGTGAGCGTCCCCAGACGCAGCCTAAACCACCTCATTACCATGCATTATCCTCCTGTCCCAGTTTACAGGTAAGAAACATATCCGCTGCAGCTTCTCCCCCACTACTGTATGACAGAAATTCATGGTTTATGACTTAGCCCCGCACCATACTGTCCTTCTTATCCTCAGAACGGTATTTTCTGGCATAGGCCATAATGGCGGCAATGGTCTTGCCGTCCGTAATCTTTCCTGTGTATATCATGTCCTCCAGTTCCTCCAGGCTGCATGGAACCACATTGATCACCTCATCCACGTCCAGATGCTGATGGGATGGAATCAGGTTGTGGGCCACGAATATGTCAATGGCCTCATCGCAGAACGCAACAGTCGTGGTAAGGCTCATAAGATACTCCAGTTTCTCCGGTGACTCCACTCTGTATCCGGTCTCCTCCTCCAGCTCCCGGAACGCGCACTCCACCTTTGGCTCTCCCGGCTCATCCAACTTGCCTGCCGGAATCTCCAGGGTATAACGGTCCAGAGCATTGCGGTACTGGCGCACCATAAGGATTTTTCCATCGTCAGCAACAGGCAGGACAGCTGCGGCACCATCGTGATGGATGAAATCCCACCTTGCCTCATGACCGTTTGCCAGGACCTTGTCCTCATATATCTTAAGAATGTTTCCCTCATATTTAAGCTGGCGGTCCAGCCGTATAACCGGTATCTGCGTATTATTTTCCTTTTCTTCCATGTCTGTTCCATCCTCTCTGTTATGATTTGAATATCATTATCCTATATCATGCGCTGCGTTTTCTCATAGCAGGCGTCCGCCGCCTTGATGACCGCATTTCTCAGGCCATGCTCCTCCAGGGCTGATACACCTGCGATGGTGGTGCCGCCGGGGGAACACACCTCATCCTTTAACTGCCCCGGATGCTTTCCTGTCTCCAGAACCATTCTCGCGCTTCCCAGCACAGTTTGGGCCGCCATGGCATAGGCTGTCTTTCTGGGAAGGCCGTATTTGACCCCGCCGTCAGCCAGGGCCTCAATGAACATGTACACAAAAGCCGGCGAACTGCCGCTTACGCAGCCAACTGCATCCATAAGCCGTTCTTCCACCAATTCCACCCTTCCGCAGGAGGAAAAGATGTCCCGGATGGTTTCCTTTTCCTCCTCTGTATAGGACGCTTCCCCATAGGTCACGCCGGTCATGCCTTCTCCCAGCATGGCAGGCGTGTTGGGCATGGCTCTTACCACCCGCACATTCCCTCCCAGGCGCTCCGTGATATTGGAAATGGTGATGCCGGGCGCCAGGGATATCACCACCTGCTCCGGCGTTACCACATCCCTTATTTCCGAAAACACCGCGTCAAAATACTGGGGCTTTACTGCCAGTATCAGATACTTCACTGCTTCTGCACATTCCCTGTTGGAACAGGCATGGGGCACCTTTGTCCTGGCTGTCACTGCCTCCATCTTATCCTGACGGGCCGCTGAAAATATCATATCCTCCGGTCCATGTGTCTTGAGAAGCCCATTTAAAATGGCGTTTCCCATATTGCCCATTCCTATGAAACCAATCCTTACCAACCTCATACCTCCTTGTCAAAACTGCAGCAAAGCCCCGGCAGACTGCCTTCTGCAGTGCGCCAGGGCTCCCGGGCATACCTGATGCCGCTTCATTCATCAGTCAATATCCCTCAGTATATCACAAAAATCAAAGGTAGCAAAGTAATCCTCAGGAGTTTCTGCCCTGCGTATCATCTCCACAGTGCCGTCCTCCTTTAACAGAAGCTCCGCTGATTTCAGCTTGCCGTTATAATTATATCCCATGGCAAATCCGTGGGCGCCCGCATCGTGGATAAACAGAAGGTCTCCCTTTCTGATTTCCGGAAGCATACGGTCAATGGCAAATTTATCATTGTTCTCGCACAGGGAACCTACCACATCATACATGTGGGTGCAGGGCTCATCCTCCCGGCCCATGACAGTGATGTGATGGTAAGCGCCGTACATGGCCGGCCGCATCAGGTTCACGGCGCAGGCATCCACGCCCACATACTCCTTATAAGTGTGTTTCTCATGGATGGCCTTTGTCACCAGGGCGCCGTAAGGCCCCATCATGAAACGCCCCAGTTCCGTGCACAGAGCCACATCATCCATGCCGGCAGGAACCAGAATCTCCTCATAGACCCTCCTTACGCCGTCACCGATTGCCAGGATGTCATTGGGCTCCTGGTCCGGACGGTAGGGAATCCCGATGCCGCCGGACAGATTGATGAATGCGATATGGACGCCTGTCTCCTCTTTCAGTTTAACAGCCAGCTCAAACAGGATTTTTGCCAGCATGGGGTAATATTCATTAGTCACCGTATTGCTGGCCAGGAACGCATGTATGCCGAAATGCTTTGCGCCCTTTTCCTTCAGAATCTTAAATGCCTGTCCAATCTGCTCTGTGGTCATTCCGTATTTGGAATCTCCGGGATTGTCCATGATGTCATTGCTGATTTTAAACAGACCGCCCGGATTAAAGCGGCAGCTGATGGTCTCCGGAATATGTCCCAGAGTCTCCTCCAGGCACTGTATATGGGTGATGTCGTCCAGGTTAATGATAGCTCCCAGCTTTTCTGCATAGGCAAATTCCTCAGGGGGCGTATCGTTGGAGGAAAACATGATGTCAGGGCCGGAAAAACCGCATGCCTTGGACATCATAAGCTCTGTCATGGATGAGCAGTCCGTGCCGCATCCCATGTCCTTCAGTATATTTAACAGAAATGGATTGGGCGTGGCCTTGACTGCAAAATATTCCTTATATCCCTTGTTCCAGGAAAACGCCTGCTTAAGCCTGGCTGCATTCTCCTTGATTCCCCTCTCATCGTATAGATAAAAGGGCGTGGGGTATGTCTTCTCAATCTCTCTTAATTGTTCCAGTGTTACGAATGGCTTCTTATCCATTATCTATGTGTCTCCTTTCCCTTTTTGCGCAAAAAGCCTGTCAGGAAGTACAATATGTTCAATTGTACTCCCGGGCAGACTTCCTTGTCCAGTGTTTTTTTCAATTGTACGGGAAAAACCGAACTCCGCTACGCTCCGTTTGGGTAGCGGACATCTTCCCGCCTCTCAGGGGCGGGAAGATGTCCTTTATTCAATATTAATGACTCTCATGATATTGGTCTGGGTGGCTGCCTCATGGCGTCTTGCGTAGGTTACGACTCCGGCTGTGATGACAGCCAGTTCGCCTTCCTCCACAAGTCCTCTGTCCTTAAGCTCTTCCACGGAGTTCTCGATCAGTTCGTCCGTGGACTCTGCGCGGCGGGACCATACCGGTACCACGCCCCACTGAAGCTGCATCTGGCGTACGGTAGCCATGCTGGGGGACATGCCGATGATTCTGGCACCCGGTCTCCACTTGGAGAGCATCTGGGTGGTGAAGCCTGTGATGCTGGGAGCGATGATGACATCCGCATCCAGGTCATGAGCGGTTGACACCGAGGCAAAGCACACGGCGTTTGAAACATTCTTCATGTTCTGCTCTGTCACCTTCCTCTGACGGTATCCTGCATAGTCCAGATGCATCTCTGTCTCCAGTGCAATGGATACCATCATCTTAAGGGCGTCCACAGGATACTTGCCCATGGCTGTCTCGCCGGAAAGCATCACCGCGTCCGTGCCGTCATACACCGCGTTTGCAACGTCCGTCACCTCAGCCCTGGTAGGTCTTGGGTTGCGGATCATGGAATCCAGCATCTGGGTTGCCGTGATAACAATTTTACATGCCTCGTTGCACTTGCGGATAATCTTCTTCTGGATGTGGGGAACCTTCTCAGCCGGTATCTCCACACCCATATCGCCTCTGGCTACCATGATGCCGTCCGCTGCCTCTATGATGGCGTCCAGGTTCTCGATGCCCTCCGCGTTCTCAATCTTTGCAATGACCTTCATGCTGGAACCCTGCTCATCCAGCATGGCCTTGATTTCCTTTATACAGTCAGCCGTGCGTACAAAGGATGCCGCAATGAAGTCAAATCCCTGTCTGATTCCAAAACGGATATCCTCTTTATCCTTATCCGTCAGGGCCGGAAGCTTAATCTTTACATTGGGAACATTGACGCCCTTCTTCTCTCCCAGCTCGCCTCCGCTTAAGACCTCACAGACAATGTCCGTATCCTTCACCTCGCGCACTTCCAGCTCAATCAGTCCATCGTCAATGAGAATCCGATTGCCCGCAGCAACATCCTCATTCAGTCCGCTGTAATTGATATAGCCGATGGTATCGTCTCCCACCAGTTCCCTGGTGGTCAGGGTATAGGTCTGGCCTTCCTTCAACGTCACCTTTTTGCCGTCCTTCAGCTGTCCGGTACGAATCTCCGGTCCCTTGGTATCGAGGAGCGCTGCAACCGGAATATCTAACTCCTTGCGCACTTCCTTTAACAGCTCCAGGCGTCCCTGATGCTCGTTGTAGTCTCCGTGTGAAAAGTTAAAACGGGCCACATCCATACCATTCCTGGCAAGCTCCATCATAACATTCTTGTCGCTGGTATTGGGGCCCATAGTACAGATAATCTTGGTTTTTTTCATGATTTTTCCTCCATAAAAGTTTATAGTGTAACGACAGATTCAGACGTGAAACGGAATCATGATTTGGGGGAATCCGATTTCTTCACGTGCTGATGTGTATATAAATGATCCATGCAGTACTCATAGCTGCCTTCACATTTTGAGCAATAGCGGAACTCCATGCCAGGACTTTCCTCGTCGGTCCTGCCGCAGACCGCGCACTTATGATGGGTGCGGTTCACGGGCCGCATGGTCTTTACCTTGAAATCCTGCTTGCGCTTCACTTCCTTGGGACTGTACTTCTTAAAATCCTTTGTCATCAGGAAGAAAATGATGAAGTTGGCAAGGGACAGGAAAATGGCGATTCGCTGGGGTAAACTGCCGTATACGAACCCGAACACCAGGAAAAAGGCGTCAAACAGCGCCAGCCATTTAGCCTTGATGGCAAGTATAAAGTAAATATAAAAGTAATCCTCCGGGAAAATCACCGCATATGCCAGAAATATGGACATACTCAGGTATGAGGTGTTAAGGTGCATATCCCAGCCCCAGATAAAGTATACAATAAACTCGGCAAGTATGATGCCGATGGCTCCCATAAAAAAGAACACATTAAAACGGAACGCCCCCCACACTGCCTCCAGGGAACGGCCCAATGAATAGTACATGAGCGCCGCAAATATAATCCAGAATGGGCTCAGTGTGGGCGGGTACAGCAGAAATGTCACCAGCCTCCAGACCTGTCCGTGAAGAATGGCCTCCGCGTCCAGGCTCAGGTACCGGGTAAAGAACATGGGGTCCATGTACATCATGACAAAACCCATGATATACATAATGATGATGTAATACATCAGGTTGTGGATGGCATATTTGCCAAACCTGCGCTCAAGCTTATTAAAAAATCTCATCCTATCATCCTTTTCATTTGCCTGTTTTAAATCAAAACAGGTCTTTCTTATTAAATATATACGCAACAAACAGTGACAGCAGCAGGGTCAGGCCCAGTACAATGGCAAATCCATAGGGACTGTCCGCGAAAGGCATCCCATGTGAGTTAACGTTCATGCCGTAGAAGCTGGCTATCATGGTTGGTATGGACAGCACGATGGTAACGGTAGCCAAAAACTTCATGACAATATTCAGGTTGTTGGAGATGACTGATGCAAATGCATCCATGGTGCCGCTCAGGATGCCGCTGTATATATTCGCCATCTCAATGGCCTGCTTGTTCTCCACGATTACATCCTCCAGCAGGTCCGTGTCCTCCGGGTACTTCTTTATCTTCTCAATGCGCAGCAGCTTCTCCAGCACCACCTCGTTGGAACGAAGGGACGTGGTAAAGTATACCAGAGACTTCTCCAGCTCCAAAAGCTCAATCAGTTCCTCGTTCTTCTGAGACTGGTGAAGCTTGCGCTCAATGACTTCGCTCTTCTTATCAATGATTCGGAGGTATTGAAGGAACTGGGTAGCATTTTTATAGAGAATCTGCAGGATAAACCTGGTCTTCATGAAGGTGTGGAAATCCCTCACCCTTCCGTCCATAAAGGAAGTGAGCACAGGCGTCTCCTCCAGGCAGACCGTAATCAGCACATCCTTGGTGGTGATGATAGCCAGAGGGATGGTGACAAACCAGTCCTTGCCGTTGCGCTCCTCAATGGAAGGAATGTCCACCAGAATCAGGGTGTATTCATCCTCCACCTCTATACGGGACCGCTCCTCCTCATCCAGAGGCGCCCGCAAATGGTCCGGGTCAATCTGATAGGCATCTGCGATGTCAATGATTTCTGAGGCTGTAGGGTTTGTTAACGCAATCCAGCAGCCAGGCTGCATCTCTTCCTTTTCGTGCATAGCACCGTCTTCGGTCTTAAAAATCCGTATCATGCGAACTCTCCCCCATTCTGAAATTATACGTTCTCATTATAGTGACTGCCCCCGCTTTTGTCAAATGAAATAGCCTCTCATTTAATATTATACCGAATATTTTTCAGAGAGAATACATAAATTTTACCTGAACAGTATAATGGGACCCGTAGAAACATGCACAATTTTCGCCATTTCTTCACGACTTTTTAACGCCTGTCCCCAATTGTATTTATACATATTTTATGTTAAACTCTACTATGAATATCCAGCATCCCAATGCCGGAATTTGTTGCATAAGTCACAGTATTCCCCATAAAACTGTATTATGATACATGTAAAACAGCTTTACGGTCCCCCAGTACTGCCGGACATGGTTTTCCCCATGGCATGGCAGAACAGCCGTCAAGTTACAAAGGAGGTCAGGGTAAAACCCCGCATATATGAAATTACATACAAATACCCTTACGCTTGGAATCGATATCGGTTCCACAACCGTCAAAGTTGCACTGTTAAATCAGGCTTCCCATATAGTATTCTCCGATTACGAACGCCATTATGCCAATATACAGGAAACTCTGGCGGGACTTTTAAAAAAAGCCCGTGAGATAACCGGCCCCATTCAGGTAATCCCTGTCATAACCGGTTCCGGAGGGCTCACTCTCTCCTCCCATCTGGAGGTTCCCTTTGTCCAGGAGGTGGTGGCCGTGGCCTCTGCGCTTCAGGACTTCGCGCCTCAGACCGATGTTGCCATCGAGCTGGGCGGTGAGGACGCAAAAATCATTTATTTCACCGGAGGCATCGACCAGAGAATGAACGGAATCTGTGCGGGAGGCACCGGTTCTTTTATTGACCAAATGGCTGCCCTGCTCCAGACAGACGCCTCCGGCCTTAACGATTACGCGGAACATTATAAGGCCATCTACCCCATTGCGGCCCGCTGCGGTGTGTTTGCAAAATCCGATATACAGCCCCTGATTAATGAGGGCGCCACCAGGGAAGACCTGGCTGCCTCCATTTTCCAGGCCGTGGTCAATCAGACCATCAGCGGTCTGGCCTGCGGCAAGCCCATTCGGGGAAATGTCGCGTTCTTAGGCGGTCCCCTCCACTTCCTGCCTCAGCTTCGGGAAAGCTTCATCCGCACGCTCCGCCTGACACCGGAGCAGGTTATTGCGCCGGACCACTCCCACCTCTTCGCGGCTGTGGGAGCAGCCATGAATCCCCAGGATAACCAGGAGGCCATTCCCCTGGAGACCCTGATTCAGAGACTGTCCTCAGGCATTAAGATGGATTTTGAGGTCAAGCGCATGGATCCCCTCTTTAAGGACCAGGCAGACTATGACCGGTTCTGTGCCCGTCATGCCAGCAACCATGTAAAGAGCGGAGACCTGTCCACATATGAGGGGTGCTGCTACCTGGGCATTGACGCCGGCTCCACCACCACCAAGGCTGCCCTGGTAGGCGAGGACGGCACACTGCTGTACCGTTTCTATGACAATAACAACGGAAGCCCTCTGGCCACCGCCATCCGGGCTATCCGGGAGATAAAGGAGCAGCTGCCTGAAACCGCCCGTATCGCGTACTCCTGTTCCACCGGTTACGGCGAGGCCCTGTTAAAGGCAGCTCTGATGCTGGATGAAGGCGAGGTGGAGACCATATCCCACTACTATGCGGCCGCCTTCTTTGAGCCGGATGTGGACTGTATCCTGGACATCGGCGGACAGGACATGAAATGCATCAAGATTAAGGACGGCACAGTGGACAGCGTACAGCTCAACGAGGCATGCTCCTCCGGATGCGGTTCCTTCATCGAGACATTTGCCAAGAGCCTGAACTACAGCGTGGAGGATTTTGCCAGGGAGGCCCTGTTTGCGGAAAATCCCACTGATCTGGGCACCCGCTGCACGGTATTCATGAATTCCAACGTAAAACAGGCCCAGAAGGAAGGGGCCACCGTGGCCGACATTTCCGCAGGTCTGGCTTATTCCGTCATCAAGAATGCATTATTTAAGGTAATTAAGATTACAAACGCTTCCGACCTTGGAGACCACGTGGTGGTCCAGGGAGGCACCTTCTACAACGACGCCGTGCTCAGAAGCTTTGAAAAAATATCAGGATGCCCGGCAGTGCGCCCGGACATCGCAGGCATCATGGGCGCCTTTGGCGCTGCCCTCATTGCCAGGGAACGCTATCACATGGCCAATGAACCGGAGACCTCCATGCTCTCCCTTGAGAAAATCATCGGTCTTAAGTACAGCACCTCCATGACCCGCTGCAAGGGATGCAACAACCACTGTGTGCTGACCATCAACCAGTTCGGAAGCGGACGCCGCTTTATCTCAGGCAACCGCTGTGAGAGGGGACTTGGCCTTGAAAAGGCCAAGAAGGAGATACCAAACCTGTTTGATTACAAGTATCACCGGATGTTTGACTACGAATCCCTGCCCCTGGACCAGGCGGACCGCGGTACGGTGGGCATTCCAAGGGTGCTCAACATGTATGAGAACTTCCCCTTCTGGGCTGTGTTTTTTAAGAAGCTGCGCTACCATGTGGTGCTGTCTCCCCAGTCCACCAGGCAGCTCTATGAGCTGGGAATCGAATCCATCCCCAGCGAATCCGAATGCTATCCTGCCAAGCTGGTACACGGACATGTGACCTGGCTTATCAGGCAGGGCGTAAAGTTCATCTTCTACCCCTGCATCCCCTATGAGCGCAATGAGAGCCCGGACGCAGGCAACCACTACAACTGTCCCATGGTCACCTCCTATGCGGAAAACATTAAAAATAACGTGGAGGCGCTGTCCGAGGAAAACGTACGTTTCATGAATCCCTTTATGGCGTTTACCAATGAGGAGATTCTCACCGATGCCCTTGTAAAGGAATTTTCCAGGACATTCCAGATTCCGGCTGCCGAAGTCAGGATGGCTTCCCATACCGCCTGGCAGGAACTGACTGCCTCCCGCGATGATTTGATGAAAAAAGGCGAGGAGACTCTGGCCTGGCTGAAGGAACATGGGAAGAGAGGCATTGTCCTGGCCGGCAGGCCATACCATGTGGACCCTGAGATTCACCACGGCATACCGGAGCTGATTACCTCTTACGGATTTGCCGTCCTCACCGAGGACTCCGTATCCCATCTGGGCAGGGTGGAACGGCCTCTGGTGGTGACGGACCAGTGGATGTACCACTCCCGCCTTTACGCGGCTGCCAGCTTTGTGAAGACCCAGGATAATCTGGATCTGATTCAGCTCAACTCCTTTGGATGCGGACTGGATGCAGTGACCACGGACCAGGTGGCTGATATCCTGACCCGTTCCGGCAAGATTTATACGGTATTAAAGATTGACGAGGTCAATAACCTGGGTTCTGCCAGAATACGAATCCGCTCCCTCATTGCAGCCTTAAAGGTAAGGGACCAGAGACATTTTGAGCGCCGGGTGGTGTCAAGCGCCTATCACCGCGTGATGTTCACCAAGGAGATGAAAAAGGATTACACCCTTCTCTGCCCGCAGATGTCGCCCATTCATTTTGACCTTCTGGAGCCGGCTATCCGCTCCTTTGGATATAAGATTGAAGTACTGCAGAACCACAACCGCAACGCCGTGGATGTGGGACTCCAATATGTTAATAACGACGCCTGCTACCCGTCCCTCATTGTCATCGGACAAATCATGGACGCTCTGCTGTCAGGCAAATATGACCTGGACCACACGGCTGTCCTCATGAGCCAGACCGGCGGCGGCTGCCGTGCATCCAACTACATCGGCTTCATCCGCAGGGCCCTGGAAAAGGCGGGAATGCCCCAGATACCGGTTATCTCCGTCAACGCCAACGGCATGGAGACCAATCCCGGCTTTACCTTCACCGTTCCCCTGCTGACAAAGGCCATGCAGGCCATTGTGTACGGCGATATCTTCATGCGGGTGCTCTATGCCACCCGGCCCTATGAGGCGGAGCCAGGCAGTGCCAATGCCCTTCATGAGAAATGGAAGGCCCGCTGTATTGCCTCCCTGTCCAAGAAAAATGCGGCCATGATGGAATTCGGACGCAATATAAAGGGAATCATCCGGGATTTTGACGCTCTCCCCAGGCTGGATGTAAAGAAGCCAAAGGTGGGCATTGTAGGGGAAATCCTGGTGAAATTCTCTCCTTTGGCCAACAACCACATTGTGGAACTGCTGGAATCCGAGGGCGCCGAGGCAGTGATGCCGGATTTGATGGATTTCCTGCTGTATTCCTTCTACAACAGCAACTTTAAGGCCGAGCACCTGGGCTCGAGGAAATCCACTGCCAGGCTGTGCAACGCGGGAATTGCCCTGTTGGAGTATTTCCGCAGGACAGCCAGGAAGGAACTGACGGCCAGCATGCATTTTACGCCTCCGTCAGCCATCAACGAGCTGGCCCAGATGGCCAAGGGCTTTGTATCCCTGGGCAACCAGACCGGCGAAGGATGGTTCCTGACAGGCGAGATGCTGGAGCTGATTCACAGCGGCGTGAACAACATCATCTGTACCCAGCCCTTTGGATGCCTGCCCAACCACATCGTGGGAAAGGGCGTCATCAAGGAACTGCGCCGGAATTACCCCCAGTCCAATATCATTGCCGTGGACTACGACCCTGGCGCCAGCGAAGTGAACCAGCTGAACAGAATCAAGCTGATGCTGGCCACAGCTCATAAGAACCTGAAAACAGAGAGTTCCAGGGAGGACCGCGGAAACGGAAGGCGTCCTGTAGCTGCCTACAGCCCCTGCCTGGGAACCATGTCTCATACATAAGATAATAAAAGGGAGTTGGAGTGTGCTTGAATAGCACTTCCAGCCCCCTTTTTTATCTGTATATTTAAGTTGGATTACATATTATAGAATCCTATACTATTCCGGAAACAGCGGTACAATCCGTTTTGCAGTCACCTGCACCAGCCCCATATCCGACATCTTGGCATCGGGTATGACCGGAAGGGCAAGGGTCACAATGCGAAGTAAAGGATTTTCCATGTTGGTCAGGCCCAGGACCCGGTTGGCATCCTTCATCATGGCGCTGTCCTCTGCCAGCTCCTCTGCCGGCTTGAGGGACATAAGGCCTGCCAGAGGCAAAGCCAAAGTATGAAGAATCTTTCCCTCCTTCACGGCGCACATACCGCCGCCTGTCCGCGCCAGCTCCTCTGCCGCCATAAGGGCCTCCTCCGGGTCGCCGTACACAATGGTCAGGTTGTGGCTGTCATGGGATACCGTGGATGCCAGGGCGCCTGTCTTTGTGCCAAAGCCCCTGACCAGACCCAGGGCTATGTTGTCATTGCCCTCATAGCGGTTGACCACTGCCACAAACTTCAGGTCCTCATCCCCGCTTATATCGATTCTGCCGTCCTTCACCCAAACCTCCTCACACACGATATCCGTGGTGGAGAGGTTCATATCATAGTATTTCATCAGGTTGACCTTTACTTTTCCCTGGGATACGGGCGGGTGGATGGTAAAGTCCTCCGGTGTCAGCTTCCTTACGTGGACTGAGTTGGCTGATTCCAGCGGGTAGGATTTGTCCTCAATTTCTGCCAGAAGCCTGCCGTCCTGTGCCACCAGCTTACCTCCATAGAACACGTGGCTGGGCGTCAGTTCCCTCAAATCATCTACCAGAAGCATATCAGCCGCATATCCCGGCGCAATAGCGCCCAGGTTCTGCAATCCTGCCTCCCTGGCTGAATTCAGTGTAGCGCTCTTGATGGCCGCCACCGGCTCCATGCCGTATCTTATGGCTGCCCTGACCACATCATTGATATGGCCGTTGTGGAGGATATCATCCGCCTCCCTGTCATCGGTACACAGACAGAAGTTGTCAAAGAAACGGCAATTCTTAACCCCGCTCCATATGGCCTCCACATTCTTGGTGATTGAGCTGTCCCTGGCATCCACCCGCATGCCGCTTCTCATCTTTTCCAGGGCTTCCTCAGCCGTCCTGGACTCGTGACAGGTATTGGGGCCTCCGCACAGATAGGCGGACAGCATCCTTCCCTCCACAAAGGGGGCATGTCCCTGGAGGTACAAGCCGTGCTCCTCAGCTGTCCTGATAATGTCCATCATGCGGTCGCCGCCATAAATCACATCCAGATAATCCATGACTTCCGCCAGCCCCACCACGCGCTCCAGCTTTGCCAGCTCCTCAATCTCCGCCGGCCCAAACTCGGCGCCTGCATGTTCCAGGCCAGGTACGGCAGGCACACAGCTGGGTATGTCTATCAGCTGGCGCATAGGAAGGCCCTCCGAAGCCTCGTGCATGTATTGCACTCCCTCAATGCCCCAGACATTGCCAATCTCATGGGGATCTGTGATGACAGTGGTGGTTCCTTTGGGAATCACTGCCTTTGCAAAATTCCTGGGCGTCATCATGGAACTCTCAATATGCTCATGGGCGTCTATCAGGCCCGGAATCAGGTATTTTCCCTGTCCGTCCACCACCTCCTTTGCATACTGTTCTTCCTGGCCCAATGCCTTATATTCCACATGGGCAATGAAGCCGTCATATACAAACACGCTGGCCGGGTAAATTTCCCCGGTAATAACATTGACCAGCTGTACATTCCTTACGGCCAAATCACTTTTTATCTCTCCCAGAGCCGCCCTGAGAAGGGCCCTTTTATCTCTTGGCTGTATCTTCATCTCTATCCTTCCCTTCTTTACAAATATAATTCTGTTAACAATTCTTCTATTTAAACACAAAATACATGACCAGCGGAATGGCCAGCACATACATGACCGGATGCAGCTCCCTGAACTTACCCGTAGCAGTCTTGATTATGATATATGCCAGGATGCCTGCCGCGATTCCAGCCGCAATGCTTCCGCAGAAAATAACAAACATAATCATGACAAACGGGCCGAAGGCTTCCGTGAAATCGCTGAAATCAATGTTCCTGATACCTGATACCATCAGAAATCCCACAAAGATAAGGGCAGGTCCAGTGGCCGCGTCCGGAATCATCAGAATCAGGGGCGAAAAGAATACCATGACGGCAAAGAGAATGGCTACCACAATGCTGGTCAGGCCGGTTCTGCCGCCTGCCTCCACGCCTGATGTGGATTCCACAAAGGTGGTGATGGTGGTATTGCCGGTACAAGCTCCCACACAGGTGCCGATGGCGTCTACCAGGAAGGGTTTCTGGATTCCGGGCATGTTCCCGTCCTCATCCAGCATACCGGCCTTGCCGGCCACTCCCAGCACGGTTCCCAACGTGGAAAAAAAGTCCCCGCAAAAGGCAATGAACACATATATGATGGCCTGGAAGGACAACAGTCCTTTGAAGTCAAAGCAGAACACAATATTTCCCCAGGATGAAAAATCCGGCATTTTGGCAAAGGTATCCGGCAGGGTGGTCACGCCCAGAGGAATTCCCATCACTGTGACCGCGATAATGCCGATGAGGATGGCGCCGTTTACCCTGTATGCCGTCAGAATGGCAATGATAATCAGCCCCAGCAGGGCGATGAATACAGCCGGCTCCTTGAAATTCCCCATTCCGATTCCATTGGTAAAGGTGCCGATGCCCGAATTCTTAAATCCCAGATAGGCAATGTAAAAACCGATTGCCGACCCAATGGCCACCTTTATGTTCTTAGGTATGGCCTTGACAATCAAATCCCTTACCCCGAAAATAGTCAGGACCACAAAAATCAGGCCGGATATCAGGGTTATGGCCATGATGGCGCCAAAGGACAGGGTATTGGACTGAAGCAGAGCGCCAAACATGAAGTTGGTTCCCATTCCCGTTGCCAGCGCAAAGGGCAGGTTGGCATAAAAGCCCATGAGCAGGGTAATGAGCGCGCTGATGACAGCACATGTAACCGCAATTGCCTCCTTGGTGATAACCAGCCCGTTGATGTCCGTAAAGGATACCGCATCCCCAAAACCAATGATGGCGCCGGGCTGGACCACCAGCACATAGGCCATGGTCATGAACGTGGTAATACCCGCCAGGACCTCTATCTTGACACTGGTTCCCCTTTCTTTTAATTTAAAAAATTCTTCTAATTTCTCCATAGTAATCTCCTTTGTCAGTCAATCATATCAGAAACGCCTGCCGTCTCAAGCAGAAGCCTCAGTAAAACCCTGGTACCGCGGGCGCAGTCTTCCCTGGAAGTAAACTCCTCCTTCCGGTGGGACAGGCCGCCCCTTGACGGCACGAAAATCATGGCAGCAGGGCACACATCCTTAAAATTCATGCAGTCATGGCCTGCCCCGCTCATCAGTTCCATAAAAGAATATCCCTCTGACCGGCAGATATTCTTTATGGCTTCCCGGAAGGGTTCATGGCAGCGGCATGGGGGAAGTGCCAGGTCCAGCCGCAGGCCGACTCCCACTCCGTGGAGTGAGGACAGCTCTGCCCCGTATCGTTCCATCTCGTCCACGATTTCCCTCAGGTCCTCCTCATAGATGGAGCGCAGGTCCAGAGAAAACACTACACGCTCACAGATTACATTTCGTGCTCCGGGATATGCGGCAATGGAGCCCACGGTGGCCACGCATGACTCCCGTCCCTCTGCCAGCTCCGTCACCCTGCCAATCCACCGGCACATGGCAGGAACCGGATCCTTTCTGTCCTTCATGGGCGTGGCGCCTGCGTGTCCGCTTTCTCCCCGAATCTCCACAGTATACCGCACCAGCCCGGCTATGCCGCTTACAACTCCGATGGATGCCCCATAGTCCTCCAGCACCTTTCCCTGCTCGATGTGAAGCTCCAGATACGCCCCCACATCCTCCATTCTGCAGGAGGCCAGCTGGCGGGGCCTGCATCCGTAATCAGTCATGGCCTGTTCCAGGGAGATTCCATCCTTGTCCCTGGACGTAAGTCCCGCGGGGTCCAGTATGCCGCAGATGGATTTACTGCCCACCATCCCATATCCAAAACGGCTTCCCTCCTCGTCCTTAAAGGCTGCCAGGCGTATGGTCCGCTCCGTGGCAATTCCCTGTTCCCGAATCCTCCGTACCGCCTCCAGGGCCGAGAGGATGCCAAGGGTCCCGTCAAACCGCCCGCCCTCCGGCACGGTATCGTAATGGGAGCCGCACATGACGCATGGCTTTTCAGGCCGGCTGCCATAAAGCTCCCCGATCAGATTGCCGGCCGCATCCTCCCTCACGGCAAGCCCGGCGTCCCTCATCCTGGTTTCCAGCCAGTCCTGTGCCTGCCGGTCCTGGGGCGTAAAGGACAGACGCGTGATGCCGCCGTCCGAATTTCGCCCAATCCTTCCCAACTCCTGGATATCTGACCACAACCTGTCCTCGTTAATATCCATACTTACACCTCCTCTGCTGCGCGGCGTGGGCTGTACCGGAATCTGTTTAAAAATTCAGTTTCTGGTGTTCCACGATTTCTGCATACAATGCTATAATATCACTATTACTCGTATTGTTATCTTTGTCAATACTGTTTTTCGCAATTCCCGGCCAGGGATAAATTTGCCAGGGCAGGATTTGTCCGAAAAAATCTACCCGCAGAAATTTTCCGGCAGGCATTTATCAGCAAACATCTGCCCACAGCATAGAGCTCGGCATGGGGCTCGGCATCATTTTATTTAAATTCGCTGTTTGCGGGGAAGAAAAAGCAGCTCAAATTTGGTATACTCTATCCAAGAGGTGATAGTATGAATCTAGTACAACTCGATTTAAATAAGCTTACAATTTAAGCATTGGTAGTAATCTGATTTCTTGGCTTACGTGTCCGTGC
>PPYF01602734.1_pt1 | contig 53580 bp, 46 predicted proteins | sample 1559871 | NCBI WGS metagenome assembly PPYF01 (sample SAMN08240021, study PRJNA423297) | Human gut metagenome, whole genome shotgun sequencing project.
CGATATTATATGCAAAAAAGGGAATTCAAATACGAATTCCCTTTTTTCAAATATTATTTTGATACAGCCCCTTTTACTTTGTTAAACTTTATTTTTAAAAGGTAAATAATATGTTATACTAAATAATAATTAATATTAGGAGTTGAAAAAGTATGAACATAATTATTTCACCAGCAAAAAAGATGAATGTAAATAATGATGATTTAGTTAATGAATATAAACCAGTATTTATGGATAAAACTAATATCCTTTATGATAAATTAAAATCACTTTCTTATGATGAATTAAAGAAGTTGCTTTCATGTAATGATGATATAGCAGAATTAAATTATGATAGGTATAAATATATGAATTTAGATAAAAATCTATCGCCAGCAATTTTGACATATGAAGGAATTCAATATAAATATATGTCGCCAGATTCTTTTTCTGAAGAAGAATTTAACTATATAAAATCTCATTTAAAGATTTTATCAGGATTTTATGGTGTTCTTAATCCTTTTGATGGTGTAGTACCTTATAGATTAGAAATGCAAGCAAAGCTTAAGGTGGAAGATAGCAAAAATCTTTATGAATTTTGGGGAGATAGCCTTTATAAGGAATTAAGAAAAGAAAGTAATGTGATTTTAAATCTAGCATCAAAGGAATATAGTAAATGCATAGAGAAATATTTAAGTGAAGATGATGTTTTTATAACTTGTGTCTTTGGGGAACTTAATGAAGATGGAAAAATAAAAGTTAAAGCTACAGAGGCTAAAATGGCTAGAGGACTAATGGTAAGATATATGGCTTCTAATAATATTACAGAGATAGATGATATTAAGAAATTCGTTGACTTATCATTTAAGTATTCAGCAGAATATTCTACTGATAAAGAATTTGTTTTTTTAAAACAAATATAAGCTGAGGAGGGTAATATGGGATATTTAATGATTTTAATTATAGTTATTTTTGCAGTATATTATGTAGTAAATGACAAAAAAGGAAAATTAGAAGTTTTTAAAAGATATCATGGAGAGGAAAAGAGGATAGTTACAGCTATAGATGACATAAGATGCTTTTTTGATATGAGAGAGGAAGATGAATATACATTAGATGATCAGACTTGGTATGATTTGAATATGGATGAAGTATTTAGAAAAATAGATAGAAGTTACTCCAGTGTGGGAGAAGCAATTTTGTATAGTATGCTAAGAAATCCTCTTATTAATAAAGAAGAAATAGTTGAAAGAGGAAAGAATATAGAAGCTATAAAAAATGATATAGACTTAAGAGCTAAACTAAAGTTAATTTTCTTTAACTTGGGATATGATAAGAAGAATAGGTTTATTGAAATGATTGAAAGCGAAAGAAAACCTAATAAGAGTAAGTATATAATATACAATATTTTAGGGAAAGTAATGCCCATAACATTTTTACTACTGTCCATATTTCTACAAAGACCAGAATTTTTAGCTGCCTTGGCTTTAAATATGTGGATTAATCTTTTTATTGCAGAAAAGGAACGTAAAAATGTTTCCACTGGAGGCCTTATTTATTTAAATAGGATGCTAGATGCAGCAGAAAAGATAGGTAAACTTAAAGGTGAGAGTATAGTAAATAATGAAGAAATAAAAAAGGTTATGAAAGGGCTTCAGGGAGTTGTAAGTAAGATAAGCATAATACATATTTTTACCATGTATGGAGGGTTTCTTGAAATATTTTCAGTACCATTTTTAATTGTTGAAAGTGCTTACTATGGAGTAATTAATGAATTAAATGATAAAAAGGAAGGTATCTTAAAACTATACGAACTTTTAGGAGAAATAGAAGCATATATATCTATATGTGGATTCATAGAGGCTAAGGAAGAATATATAACAAAGCCTGTGTTTAAAAATCAGGTTAATATAAATATAGTAAATGGAATACATCCATTACTAGAAGAACCTGTTGCCAATACAATACATTTAAATAAAAAGGGAATGGTGCTTACAGGAAGCAATATGTCTGGTAAATCAACATTCTTAAGGATGGTGGGAGTAAATATTATTCTTGCGCAAGTTTTTGATTTGGTACTAGCAGAAAAATATGAAGGCTCAATATTTAATATAGTTACTTCAATAAGTCCTAAGGATGATGTTAATGCTGGAAAAAGCTATTATATGGCAGAAGTTGAGGGGATTCTTAGAATTATTGAAGCACTTAGAAAAGAAGTACCTGTATTTTGCATGATAGATGAAATATTTAGAGGGACAAATCCTATTGAAAGAGTTGCATCATCGGCTGCAATTTTAGAATATATAAACAGATATAATGCCATAACATTTGTGGCTACTCATGATAGAGAGCTAACGGATATGTTAAAGGATAAATATGAATTTAGGTATTTTGCTGAAAATGTTGATAAGAAAAATGGAATGACTTTTGATTATAAGATAAAAAATGGAATATCTAAAACTAGAAATGCCATTAAGGTGTTAGAATATGTAGGATATCCTAAGGAAATAACTGAATATTCTAAAGAATATGCTAAAGAGCTTGATAAAATAATCTGATTTATGTATCTTTAAGAATATAAAGCGTCCAAACTGTACAAAATAATAAGGAGCCGGAGCAGGGTTACGTAGTTTTTTGCTGCATGCATAAGCATGTGGCTTTTTTCATATATAGATATATATATTTATATATGAAACTGCTAATAATATTCGTAAAATGTATAAATTAAATTCCTTAATTGGTATAAAAAGAGAAAAATACATTGACAAAGTAAAAATTCATTGTTAGTATAATAATATAAACGAAAAATAATTACATAAAATAAATTAATATTCGTATCCTCGAAACTGAATGGAGGCATGAAATGATAGGGTGTAAAAGTATATTTGTTGAAAAGAAAAATAGATTTAATATTGAAGGTAAGAGCCTTTTAGAAGATTTTAAGACAAATCTTAGAGTAGAAAGTTTAGAAAATGTAAGAGTAGTAAATAAATATATTTTAGGAAAGGTCAATGAAGAAGAGTATAAAAAATCATTATATTCAGTTTTTTCAGAGAAAACTGTAGATAATCTTTATGAAGAGAAGATACCTATGGACAATGAAGAAATAGCTTTTGCTGTTGAATATTTACCAGGTCAATACGACCAAAGAGCTGATTCAGCATCAGAATGTTATGCATTATTGACTGCAGGAAAGAGAATAGAAGTGAAAACTGCTAAAGTAATTATTTTAAAGGGAAATTTAAGTGAAGAAGAAGTTCAAAAAATTAAGCATTACTATATTAACCCAGTTGATTCAAGAGAAGTAGATATATATAGTAAAGAGCTTTTAAGTGAGCTTGAAGATCCAAAAGATGTGGAAATAGTAAATGGATTCATACAAAAAAATGACGAAGAAATTGCTTTTTACCATAAAGAATTAGGATTAGCTATGAGTGTTAATGACCTTCTTATGATAAGAGATTATTTCAAGAATGAGGAGAGAAATCCAAGTATCACTGAAATAAAAGTAATTGATACTTATTGGTCAGACCATTGTAGACATACAACATTTTCAACAGCTATAGAAAATGTAGAAATAGAAGAAGGAAAGCTAAACAATCCTCTTATTAAATCTTATAATGCATATTTAAAATCAAGAGATTTTGTTTATGGTAAGGAAACTACTAGAGATGAAAATCTTATGGATATAGCAGTAATTGTTATGAAGGAAATGCGCAAAAAAGGTTTATTAGAAGATTTAGATGTATCAGAAGAAATAAATGCTTGTTCTATAAATGTAAACATAGAAACTGATAAGGGTAATGAAGAGTACCTTGTAATGTTTAAAAATGAAACTCACAATCACCCAACAGAAATTGAACCTTTTGGTGGTGCAGCAACTTGTCTTGGAGGAGCTATTAGAGATCCATTATCAGGTAGAACATATGTATATCAAGCTATGAGAGTAACAGGAGCAGCTGATCCAACAGTAGAAATTGATGAAACTTTAAATGGAAAGCTTCCACAAAGAACTATCGTTTTAGGGGCAGCTCATGGATATAGCTCATATGGTAATCAAATTGGACTTGCAACAGGACAAGTATCAGAAATATATCATCCAAATTATGTAGCTAAAAGAATGGAAGTAGGAGCTGTTATAGCAGCAGCACCAAAAGAAAATGTTGTAAGAGAAGAACCAAAAGCTTCAGATTTAGTAATCCTTTTAGGAGGAAGAACAGGAAGAGATGGTATAGGTGGAGCAACAGGTTCATCAAAAGAACATACTGAAGAGTCAATAAATACATGTGGAGCAGAAGTTCAAAAAGGTAATCCACCAACAGAAAGAAAAATTCAAAGATTATTTAGAAATGAAAAAGTAGCTAAGATGATCAAGAGATGTAATGACTTTGGTGCTGGTGGAGTTTCAGTTGCAATAGGTGAATTAACAAGAGGATTAGATATAAACTTAGATATGGTTCCTAAGAAGTATGAAGGTTTAGATGGAACTGAGATAGCAATATCTGAATCCCAAGAAAGAATGGCAGTAGTAGTAAATAAGGAATATGCTAAAGAATTTATCAGTCTTTCAGCAGAAGAAAACTTAGAAGCTATTGTTGTGGCAGAAGTAACAGATACTGAACGTCTAAGAATGTTCTGGAGAGGTAAAAAGATAGTAGATTTAAAAAGAGAATTCTTAGATACAAATGGAGCTAGACAAACTACTGATGTAAAAGTAGAACTACCAAAAGAATATCCATTAGCTATAGGTGAAGAAGTTAATGTTAAGGAAAGATGGATGAAAACTCTTACAGAACTTAACGTGGCTTCACAAAAGGGGTTAGTTGAAAGATTTGACTCTACCATTGGATCAGGAACAGTAATGATGCCTTTTGGTGGAAAGTATGCATTAACTCCAGCAGAAGGTATGGCAGCAAAAATACCAGTTTTAAATGGTGAAAGTAAAGATGCTACACTAATGAGTTATGGATTTAATCCTGAACTTGGTATGTGGAGTCCATATCATATGGCTTATTATGCAGTAATAGAATCTGTAACAAAAATAGCTGCTATGGGTGGAGATTATAGAAAAATAAGATTAACATTCCAAGAATACTTTGAGAGATTAGGTAATAATCCATCAAGATGGGGTAAACCATTTGCTGCATTACTAGGTGCATATCAAGCTCAAAGTGATTTAGGACTTCCAGCTATAGGTGGAAAAGATTCAATGTCAGGAAGCTTTGGTCAATTAGATGTACCACCAACACTTGTATCTTTTGCAGTAGCTGTGGAAAAGGCAAGTAAGATAGTTTCTAATGAACTTAAGAAAGTTGGAAGTAAATTAGTATTACTAATGGCTGAGAAAAATGATGATTATACATTAAATGTTGAAACATTTAAAAACAACTTAGAAGCATTATATAAATTAACTTCTAATAAAAAAGTGTTATCAGCTTCAACAGTTAGATTTGGTGGAATAGCAGAAACACTTTCTAAAATATCATTTGGTAATAAGATTGGTATTAAATTCAATGGTTTAAGCAAGGAAGAGTTATTTGGCTTAAATTATGGAAGTGTAATAGTAGAGGTAGCAGATGATGAAGACTTAAATAAAGCCTTTGAGGGATGTAGCTATAAAGTAATTGGTGAAACTATAGAAAAGCCTGTAATTATATCAGAAGAATATGATTTCACTTTCAATATAGATGATTTAATAAATGTATATGAAAAGAAATTATCTACAGTGTTTAAAATTAAAACTGAAAAGTCACAAGAATCAGTTCTAGAAATTAAGGTTGAAGAAAAGAAAATAATATTACCAAGTAGTCCAAGCATCAAGACTGCTAAACCAAGAGTAATTATCCCAGTATTCCCAGGAACAAACTGTGAATATGATTGTAACAGAGCATTTACTAAGGCAGGAGCTGAAACTACAGAGTTAGTGTTTAAGAATTACTCTAAGAGTGCATTACTTGAATCAATTGAAGCATTGGAAAAACAAATAAGGGAAAGTCAGATAATAATGATTCCAGGAGGATTCTCAGCAGGAGATGAACCAGATGGATCAGGAAAGTTTATTGCTACAATCTTTAGAAATGAAAGAATTAAAGATGCAGTAAATGATTTACTAAAAAATAGAGATGGATTAGTATTAGGTATCTGTAACGGATTCCAAGCATTAATAAAGTTAGGTTTAGTACCATATGGTGAAATAGTTGATATAGAAGAGGATATGGCAACATTAACTTACAATAATATCAATAGACATATGAGTTCAATAATAAGAACTAAGATTACATCTAACAAATCACCTTGGTTTAGTGAAGTAAATGTAGGGGATATTCACAATGTAGCAATATCTCATGGTGAAGGTAGATTTATTGCAAATGAAGAGCTATTAAGACAATTAATTACTAATGATCAAATAGCTACTCAATATGTAGATTTAGAAGGAAATGTATCACTGGACATGCCATTTAATCCAAATGGTTCAGTTTTAGGTATAGAAGGAATAACAAGTCCTGATGGAAGAGTTTTAGGTAAGATGGGACACTCTGAAAGAATTGGAGAAGACCTATATGTAAATGTTCCTGGAAACTTCGATCAAAAGATCTTTGAATCAGGTGTTAAATACTTTAGATAGGAGCGTTTTTTATGAGAGTTGCAATATTTTTTGGATCAAAATCTGATACGGAAATAATGAAGGGAGCTGCTAACTGTTTAAAGGAATTTGGTATTTCATATAAAGCATATGTTTTATCAGCTCATAGAGTTCCTGAAAAGTTAGAAGAAACTTTAAGAGATATAGAAGCTGAAGGCTGTGAAGTAATAATTGCTGGTGCAGGCCTTGCAGCACACCTTCCAGGTGTAATTGCTTCACAAACAGTAATTCCTGTCATAGGAGTTCCTTGTAAAGGAGCAATAGAAGGTCTTGATGCATTATTTTCAATAGTGCAAATGCCAAAATCAATTCCAGTGGCAACTGTAGGTATCAATAATGCTTACAATGCAGGAATGTTGGCTGTACAAATGTTATCAATTGGTGATAAAGAGCTTAAAGCTAAATTAATTAAATATAGAAAAGATATGAAAGAAAAATTTATTGCTGAAAATGGTGAAGGAGTGGATCTATAATGGAAAAATTAGAAATGATGTACGAAGGTAAAGCAAAGAAAATATATGCTACAGATAAAGCTGATGAAGTAATTGTATATTACAAAGATGATGCAACTGCTTTCAATGGAGAAAAGAAAGGTCAAATAGAAGATAAAGGTGTAATGAATAATGCTATAACAGCTACATTATTTGAAATTTTAGCACAAAATGGAGTACCAACTCACTTTATTGAAAAGTTAAATGATAGAGAACAATTATGTAAGAAGGTAGAAATAGTACCTCTAGAAGTAATAGTTAGAAACGTGGCAGCTGGTTCAATGGCTAAGAGATTAGGATTAGAAGAAGGAACAGAGCTTAAGACTACAGTATTTGAATTATCATATAAAGATGATTCTCTAGGAGATCCATTAATAAATGACTATCATGCAGTAGCCATAGGAGCAACTACTTTTGAAGAGTTAAATAAGATATATGAATTAACAGCAAAAGTTAATGATATTTTAAAGGGATTATTTTTAAAAGCTAACATTAATCTTATAGACTTTAAATTAGAATTTGGAAGATATAATGGTGAAATAGTTTTGGCAGATGAAATTTCACCAGATACTTGCAGATTTTGGGATGCGACAACTGGAGAAAAGCTTGATAAAGATAGATTTAGAAGAGACTTAGGAAATGTTAAAGATGCCTATGTTGAAATATTAAGCAGACTTCAAAAATAATTTATAATGAAAAATTAAAAATTGAGGATGAAATTTTCTCCTTAATTTTTAATTCTACATTTTACATTAAGTTTCGGGGGTATTAAGAATGAGTCTTAAGGTAGACAATATTATAATGGATCCAAGTAATGATAAGTTTAAGGATGAATGCGGTGTATTTGGTGTTTATTCAAATAAGGAAATGGATGTTGCTTCAATGACTTATTATGGATTATATGCACTTCAACATAGAGGGCAGGAAAGTGTTGGTATAGCAGTTGCCAATGGAGCTGAAATAAATATGCATAAAGGAATGGGGCTTATTACAGAAGCCTTTTCACAAGAAAGTCTTGCAATATTAAAAGGGAATATAGCTATTGGGCATGTTAGATATTCCACATCTGGTGATACAAGGATAGAAAATGCGCAGCCACTTTTAAGTCAAAGCAAATTAGGATCTATTGCAATGGCTCATAATGGAACGCTTGTTAATGCAGATGTTATAAGAGAGTTATTGGAAGAGGCTGGACATGTGTTCCATACATCAATAGATTCAGAAGTTATAGCAAACCTTATAGCTAGAGGAGCTAAGAAAGGTGTTGAAAAAGCAATTTTAGATGCTATTCAGGCAGTAAGAGGTTCTTTTGCCATGGTTATCTTAACAGAAAATAAGCTTATAGGTGTTAGAGATCCACATGGAATAAGACCTTTATGTTTAGGAAAGATTGATGAAGGATATATCTTATCATCAGAAAGTTGTGCCCTTGATGCTGTTGGTGCAGAACTAGTTAGAGATATAGAACCAGGTGAGATAATTGTCATAGATGAAAAAGGTATTAATTCATACAGATATTCAGAAAATACGCAATGTCAAACTTGTGCATTTGAATATATATACTTTGCTAGACCAGATTCGATAATTGATGGACTTGATGTACATGAATCAAGAATAAGAGCTGGGGAGCAATTGTTTAAAGAACATAACATTGAAGCAGATGTGGTAGTAGCAGTACCAGATTCAGGAATACCAGCAGCTATAGGATATTCTAAAGCTTCAGGAATACCATATGATACAGGTTTTGTAAAAAATAGATATGTAGGTAGAACTTTTATTACTCCTTCTCAAGAAATAAGAGAAAGAGCTGTAGCAGTAAAATTAAATCCATTAAAAGCTAATGTAAAAAATAGAAGAGTAATTTTAATAGATGATTCAATTGTACGAGGAACAACCTCTAAGCATTTAGTTGAATCTTTAAGAAGAGTAGGAGCAAAAGAAGTACATTTCTTAGTGGCATCGCCTGTGGTTAAATATCCATGTTACTTTGGAATAGATACTCCATACAGAAAAGAGCTTATAGGAGCAAATCATTCATTAGAAGAAATCAGAGAAGCAATTGGTTGTGATTCTATTGGATACTTATCAATGAAGGGTATGTATAATTGTTTTAAGGAAGATCAAGGTTATTGTGTAGGATGTTTCAATGGAGTATATCCTGTGGCAACTCCTATAGAAGAAAAAGGTGCATAAGAAAGGTAGGATTTAATAATGATAACATATAAAGAAGCTGGAGTTAATATAGAAGAAGGTTATAGATCAGTAAAGCTAATAAAAGAATATGCCAGTAGAACAATGAGTGAATATGTGTTAAATGGTCTTGGAAGTTTTGCTGGAATGGTGGAATTACCAGAAGGATATAAAAAACCAGTTTTAGTGTCAGGTACAGATGGAGTTGGTACCAAGTTAGAATTAGCTTTCAAAACAAAGAAATATGACACTGTAGGTATTGACTGTGTGGCTATGTGTGTTAATGATATCTTATGTCATGGTGCAAAACCACTATTTTTCTTAGATTATATAGCTTGCGGAAAACTAGAAGCAGAAGTGGCTGCTGATTTAGTCAAAGGAGTATCAGATGGATGTGTAGAGTCAGGTTGTGCTCTAATTGGTGGAGAAACTGCTGAAATGCCAGGGTTCTATAAAGAAGGAGAATATGATATTGCAGGTTTTGCTGTAGGTATTGTAGATAAGGATAAAATCATCAATGGAAAAGACATTAAGCCAGGTGACAAGCTTATAGGTATAGCTTCATCAGGAGTACATTCTAATGGATTTTCTTTAGTAAGAAAACTATATACTGATTTAAATGAAGAGTTTAATGGTGAAGAGGTATGGAAGACGCTTATTACACCAACTAAATTATATGTAAAGCCAGTATTAAGCTTAATTGAAAAGTTTAATATTAAAGGGATGAGCCATATAACAGGTGGTGGATTTATAGAAAATGTTCCAAGAATGTTTAATGGAGCAGAGCTTACAGCTGAAATAAGAAAAGACAGCTATCCATTGCCAGCAATCTTTGAAGATATGATTAGCAGAGGCGTTGCTAGAGATCATATGTATAATACATTTAACATGGGTATAGGATTTGTTTTATGTGTAAATGAAGCTGATGTACAAGCTATTTTAAATGAATTAGAAGCTATGGGCGAAAAGGCATACGAAATTGGCGTTGTTACAGCTGGAGGTGAAGGAGTTTGCTTAAAATAGCAGTACTTGTATCTGGTGGAGGTTCTAACCTCCAGTCAATTTTAGATTATGAAAACAAAAACTATCAAGTGGAAATGGTTATTGGCAGTAAGGAAGGTATTTATGGCTTGGAAAGAGCAAAAAATGCAGGTGTTGAAACTTTTGTTGTATCTAAAAAAGAATATGGCAGTGAAGTTTCAAATAAAATACTAGAGCTGACTAAAGGTAAAGTAGACTTAATAGTTTTAGCAGGATATCTTTCAATTTTGGATGGGGAAATACTGAGAGAATTTAAAAATAGAATAATCAACATCCATCCATCATTAATTCCAAGCTTTTGCGGTGATAAGATGTATGGAATGCATGTTCATAATGCAGTAAAGAAATCAGGGGTAAGATACACAGGATGTACAGTGCATTTTGTTAATGAAGAAGTAGATGGTGGAGCAATCATCTTACAAGAAACAGTACCGGTGTATTTTGAAGATACTGCAGAAGATATACAAAAAAGAGTATTAGTACAAGAGCATAAATTGTTACCAAAGGCAATAGAGCTTATTGGTGATAAGAAAATTCAAATAATAGACGGAATAGTAAAGATAGATAAATAGGAGGCTTTTTATATGATTAAGAGAGCGTTAATTAGTGTGTTCAATAAGGAAGGTATATTAGATTTTTCTAAATTCTTATCAGAAAATGGTGTTGAAATAATTTCAACAGGAGGAACTTACAAGCACTTAAAGGATAATGGGTTAAAGGTTACTGAAGTTAATGAAGTAACAAATTTCCCAGAAATGTTAGATGGAAGAGTTAAAACATTACATCCTATTATTCATGCTGGTATTCTTGCAATAAGAGATAATGAAGAGCATATGGAAACTATCAAGGAAAGAAATATAGATACTATTGATATGGTAATAGTTAATTTATATCCATTCTTTGAAAAGGTTAGAGAGAACTTATCTTTTGAAGAAAAAGTTGAATTCATTGATATTGGTGGACCAACAATGCTAAGAGCAGCAGCTAAAAACTTTCAAGACGTTGTAGTTATTTCAGATGTAGCTGACTATGAAGCTGTTATGAATGAAATAAAGGAAACTGGTGATGTAAGTTATGCTTTAAGAAAGAAATTAGCAGGAAAAGTATTTAACCTTATGAGTGCATATGATGCAGCTATTTCTAACTTCCTATTAGGAGATGAAGAATATCCAGAATACCTTTCAGTATCATATAAGAAGAAACAATCTTTAAGATATGGAGAAAATCCACATCAAAACGCAGCATATTACACATCAACTGAATTTGATGGAGCTATGGAAGACTTTGAAGTTTTAAATGGTAAAGAGTTATCTTATAACAATATTAAAGATTTAGATATTGCTTGGAAAGTAGCTAATGAATTTGAAGAAATAGCTTGTTGTGCATTAAAACATAATACTCCTTGTGGTGTAGCTATTGGAGAGTCTGTTTTAGAAGTTTATAAAAAAGCTCATGATGTAGATCCAGATTCAATCTTTGGAGGAATTGTAGCAATTAATAGAACTATTGATAAGGCAACTGCAGAAGAGATGTCTAAGATATTCTTAGAAGTTATTGCAGCTCCAGGGTATGATGAAGATGCTTTAGAAGTATTAAGAGCTAAGAAGAATTTAAGAGTAATTAAATGTAATACTAAACCATGTGCTAAAAAATATATGGTAACAGTTGATGGTGGTATTTTAGTACAAGAAGAAGACACTAAGCTTTTAGATGAAATGAAAGTTGTAACTGAAAAAGCTCCAACTGATGAAGAAATGAGAGATATGATCTTTGGTATGAAGGTTGTTAAATACGTTAAATCTAATGCCATAGTAACAGTGAAGGACGGAGTTGCTGTTGGTATTGGTGGTGGACAAGTTAATAGAATTTGGCCAACACAAGATGCACTTAGAAGAGGTGAAGGGGCAACTATATTAGCTTCAGATGCATTCTTCCCATTTAATGATATTGTTGATGAATGTGCTAAGTATGGTATAAAGGCAATAATTCAACCAGGTGGATCAATAAGAGATCAATTATCAATAGATGCCTGCAATAAACATGGAATTGCTATGGTATTTACAGGAGTAAGACACTTTAAACACTAAAAAAATTAAAAATTAAAAATGAAAAATTAAAAGTTAATCCATCATATTGATATAATGTAAGTTAATTTTTCATTTTTAATTCTACATTCAATTATTTATAATGTTCGAATGATGGAGGATTTATAATGAAAGTTTTATTAGTTGGTTCTGGTGGTAGAGAGCATGCATTGGCTTGGAAGATGGCTAAAAGCAATAAGGTTTCTAAGATATTTGTAGCTCCTGGTAATGGTGGAACTGCCATAGAAAATAAATGTGAAAATATAAATATAACAGATATAGATGAATTAGTTGTTTTTGCTAAGAACAATGATATAGCATTAACTGTTGTTGGACCAGAAGACCCATTAACTAAAGGGATTACAGATAAATTTAAGGAAGCTGGCCTAAAATGTTTTGGGCCAGATAAAAATGGTGCACAGCTGGAAGGTAGCAAAAGCTTTTCTAAAGACTTTATGAAAAAGTATGGAGTTAAAACTGCCGAGTATGGTACTTTTACTGACTGTAATGAAGCAAAAGCATATTTAGAAAGCTGTGAATACCCAATAGTTATCAAAGCTGATGGTTTAGCAGCTGGTAAAGGTGTTGTTATAGCAGAAACTAAGGAGATGGCTTTAAATACCATCGATGATTTTATGGTATCTGATATATTTAAAGGTGCTGGACAAAAGGTTGTTATAGAAGAGTTCTTGGAAGGTGTAGAAGCATCAATACTTTCAATTTGTGATGGTAAAACTATAATACCTTTTATTTCAGCTAAAGACCATAAGCAAATTTTTGATGGTAACAATGGTCCAAACACTGGAGGTATGGGAGTTGTGGCTCCAAACCCATACGTTACAGAAGAGGTAATGAAGGATTTTGAAGAAAATATCATGACAAAGACTTTAAATGGTATTAAGGAAGAAGGCTTTGATTTTAAAGGAATAATTTTCTTTGGTCTAATGATTACTAAAAAGGGAACTTACCTTTTAGAGTATAATGTAAGAATGGGAGATCCTGAAACACAATCAGTTTTATCTTTAATGGAAAGTGATTTGGTGGAGATTATTGAAGCTGCACTAGAACAAAGGTTAAATGAAGTGGAAGTTAAATGGATGGATGGAGCTTGTGTTAATGTGGTTTTAGCATCAGGTGGCTATCCAGGAAGTTTTGAAAAAAGCTTTGAAATTACCATTGATGAATCTATAAAAGATAAAGTATTTTTAGCAGGAGCACAGCTACAAGATGAAATTTTAAGAACTAGCGGTGGTAGGGTATTATCTGTTGTTGGTTTAGGAACTACAGTAGAAGAAGCAAGAAAAGATGCATATGAAAAAGTGGAGTTAGTTAACTTCCAAGGGAAATACTATAGAAAAGATATTGGCATAGCAAAATAAAAGTATTTTTTACCCTATAATAGTAATTTTATAAATATGGTCAATAATGAGAAAAAGCGGATTAGTAATAATCCGCTTTTTAATATGGGGATTTAATGAATGAAAATTTATCTTTATGAATAGTATATATTGCAAATAAAAAAGCAATTAGGAGCGTTATGAAGAAGAAAATTGTTAGTGTGATAGTGGCAATTGTTTCGGTAGCTTGTTTTATTGGATGTAGTAGGCCAGCTGATAAAGAAGAGGTAGACATAGAATCAATAAAAGAGCAAGTACGGGCAGAGCTTGAAGAGGAAAATGAGAAAGCTAAGGAAGAAGAAGAGGAAAAACGTCAAGAGGAAGAACGGATAAAAGAACAAGTTAAGGAAGAGGTAGAACGACAAAACGCTAAAAATGATAATAAGGATGTAAATATTAATATAACTGAGGATTCTAAACCAGATTCAGTGGTGATTGTACAAGAAAAGCCACAACCTGTATATTATAGTAGTGATTTTATTTTTCCACAAAGTAGCACCGAATATTTATCTCAAAGTCAAGTAAGTAGTCTTTCTGATTATCAACTTGGCATAGCAAGAAATGAAATTTATGCAAGACACGGATATATATTTAAGTTAGATAGATTTAAAAGTTATTTTGAATCACAAAGCTGGTATGTACCAAGATATTCAGATGCCAGCAGCATAAGTTTAAATGAAATTGAAACTTATAATGTTGCCCTTATTAAGGCTGAGGAAGATATCAGAGGAATACAGTGGTAAAAAATTTTATATTATCAATATAAAAGGCTTTGTTTTAATAAACTGTTGAAATTTGATTAACCTCTATAAATATGGTTATAATATATAATATAACTACTATTTAGGAGGTTTTTTATGCCAAGAGTTAATAATGTTATTCAGCAAGTTTCACAATTAAATACATATGAGCAAGAGAAGGTATTTGATTTTTTAAAGACTGTATTGATGTCAAATGGAATAACTAACTCTATAGATGAAGAAATCGCTGAAAATAGATTTAACAAGGGGAAGTGCTGTCCTTTTTGCAATCATGATAAAATATCTAAGTATGGAAAATATCATTGTAAGAATGGCGTTAAACAAAGGTATAAATGCCAAAATCCAGAGTGCAAAAAAACTTTCAATGATTTTTCTAAATCCCCAGTTTCAAGTAGTAAAAAGGGATTAGATAAATGGCTACTATATGCTCAATGTATGATAAATGGTAACACTATTAGGCAATGTGCCGAAATTGTTGAGATTAATATTGCAACAGCTTTCTTTTGGAGACATAAAATTATAGACGCTATTAGAAAATTTATTGGCTACGGCTCTCTTGAGGGTGTTATTGAACTCGATGAGACATACTTTGCCCTTAGCTATAAAGGGAATCATAGCAAAAGTTCTAATTTTACTATGCCAAGGGAATCAAGAAAGCGTGGTAAAGAAATAAATACAAGAGGTATATCAAAGGAATTTGCCTGTGTATTATGTGGTGTAGATAGATTAGGAAATATATATACTGGTTTAATATGTGATGGCAGACCTAACTATACTGATATAAATAGGGCTTTATCAGAGGTTGTTGAAGAAAATTCTATTTTATGTACTGATAAACATAGGAGTTATATCCCATTTGCGGCTCAACATAATTTTGAATTACATCAAATTAGGGGCGGGAGAAAAACTGTGGATATTTATAATATTCAAAGAGTCAATGCTTTTCATAGTAGCTTAAAAAGATGGATAAGAAAGTTTAATGGTGTTTCAACCAAGTTCCTAACAAACTACCTATTTTGGTATAAATGGACCCAATTATTTAAAACAGAAATGGAAAGGAATAAACCTAAAAAAGTTCTTTATTCATGCTAATTCAACACATTCTGTATCTTTAATAAAGGATTTTAAGATTAGAAGACCAATATATGTATAAAGGTGAAATTTGTTTTAATTTTACTATTTTTAGTGTACAATAAATATAATGATTGATGAACAATTGTATTATATTGTGAGGAGATTTGAAATGAATAAAAAGCTAATTTTAAAATTATTATTATTAACATTATTATCTTTTTCTCTTATCTCATGCGAACAAAAATATAACATTTCTAAATCTAATAAAGAAACTCAAACATCTATAGAAAAAGAAGAAGGTAATAGAAATCAAGATAGTTTACCTGGAGAAGAAGAAAAGAATAATATAAATCAAGGTAGTGACAATGTTATAGATGAAGAGAATACTGAAAATAAGAATATTAACAATCCTGAATTGTTTGTTGTTGCAGGAGGACGTAATAAAGTTTCTGGAATCTGTGAATATTCTTTAGCTGAAATTAATGCGGGTCGAAAAATTAAGCCTCCAATTAGCAACAAGAACTCTACCACCTATATTGTAGAAAGTGATGAGAATATCTATATAGATGTAATCTTTGAAGTATATAGCTTGATGAATAAAGCTGAAGTAGCTGGAGATATGATAAATACAAGAATAAAAATCAAAAATGTTGAGTATCCTTGTCTTTTCCTTGTAGAAAGTACTGATGGAACTAATTTAGAAAAATATGCTTTAATAAATCCTTTGGAAACAAAAAGAATTCATTATCTATCCCAAGTACCTACAGCAGACGCAACTACTGGTGAATTTGAAATTATTTTAACTATAAACGGAAAAGACTTCAGCAATAAGTTTAGTTTAGACAGTCTTCAATATTCTATAAAGGAAAATATGCAGGAAGATGTAAAACAAAGCTTAACAGAAGAAGAATATTATAAGATAATAAAAGAAGCTAAACAACGTCAACAGGATTATATTGATTCTATTGATGATTCTCATATTAAGCAGTCAGTACAAACCTCATACTCTGCTGCTATTGCAGAATCAACAGCATTGCATATAAAATATCCAGATGATACGGATACTATAGATTCAGCTTTAAAGAGAGTTCTTAATGGAGAATAATATTAATATATTGCGATTCAAATAGGATGTCCAAATGGACATCCTATTATGTTATGCTAATTTCAACACTATTTTAAAACAAAGCCATATAAAATAAAAGCGGATACTTTTAATCCGCTTTTTAATTATAACACAATATACAAATTTTCATATAGGAATATAATATATTATTAATGTTCATTGAGGAAAAGTAATGGGGCATAAATATAAAAAACATCATAAAGCAGAGAAAAAGAATATATCTGAAAATGATAAAAAAATTTTATATTTATTAAATATTCAGTTGCAATCAATAATGATATATTTAACTGCAGATGTATTCTTTTATAATTTTGCACTTATATTACTTGAATCAGCATGTGGCAATAAATCAGACTATAAGCCCAATGAAAATGTATTTTTAGTTAATGGTTGTGTTTTAGCACTTATAGCTAGTATATTAATATCCCATGTAAGTTTTACGGCTTATGAGAATATACACTTTAGAGATTTAAATGGGGAAATTGATTATAGTACCAATCCAGAAGAAAGTATAGCCATTTCTTCATTATATCTAATATTACTTTTTTTTATTAATTTAATTGGTGCTATAGAGTTATACAAAAGAGTGAACATTTGCACAATAAAAGTAACTCCTCAATGGATTATGGTACTAAAGATTCAGCTTCAAGCATATAAAATTAGATTTTTAGGAGATTATTCATTTTTAATTGCTACTTTAGAAAGTTTTGAACTTATAAATAGTAAGTATGATAATAGTAAAAGTAATGGTAAAAGTAATATTCAAAATCCAGATATTCCAGCATTAATTGGAGCATGTTTATACTTAGTTGAAAGAATTATGTTATTGTATGTAAGTTATCAAGTGTATTCACACTTAGTTAATGAGTGTGGTGATGTTATAGATTCTAAATACTTAGAACCTAATAAGCTTGCCATATTAGGAAATATAATAGGAGTTATTGCAAATAGTGTTTCTTTACAATCGTTTATAGAAATTTATAAGAGAAATGTTGATAGACCTATATTTGGAAGATGAAAAATCAAACTTTATTGTTATAGAAGTGTAAAAATAAAGTTTGATTTTTTACTTTTAATAATAAAATAGACATAATAATAATATGATATATTGATATAAGATTTTTAAGGGATATAAAGGAGCGTAGTATGAAAAGAGAAACTGAGCAGCTTATTCAGTAAACATTAGAAAATGTAGTAGGTTATATTGATCAATTACCTAATGGAGAGTTTATTCCTTCATCATGGCAACCACCAAAAGGATTTAAAAATGAAAGATTTAAGGTTAATAAGATCATAATATACCATTACCAAAAGCAGTTATTGCTATTTCACCTTGAAGTAATGCAGCAAATGATTTTCCATCAGTAAAAACAAATATTGAAAAGGATGTGATACTTGGAAGATATGGTCTTAAAATGAGTAATCAGATAGATAATCCTATTTATTTCTAAGGTGCAAATTATAAAGAACCCTATTTAGAAGAAAGCAAGGCTGCTTGGCAAGAAATGAGAGAATTCCTAGAGGAAATTTTCTAAGTTATATATTATTTTATAAGTTAAGTAGCTAAATTGAAAAAATAGAAAAGTGCTGAAAACCGGATTTATCATAAGGTTTTAGCACTTTTTTTACATATCTATATTACCACAAAATTACTAAAAATTCAAGACTGGCACTTATTTATAGTAAGGAGTAAGCTGTATTAGAGGTGATAGTAATGAGTGAAAATATTATTTTAACTATTCTAAATATAAAGAAAAAACAATTAATAATGAATATAAAAAAGTGTAATGAATTGACCATAAAATTTGGTGTTTCATTATCAGATGAGGCCATAGAAAGATTAATTAATAAAAGGTTTGAAGTATTAAAAAATACTGGGAGAATTGAATTTGATGAAGGTATTTTAAAAAAGTTAATTGAAGCATTTTGTGATTCACCATATATTATGCAAAATAATTATGAAGAAACTTTAGAAGAATTGTAGGATATTTTTTATTTTTTTAAAGGAGAAGCCATGGAGCAGATATCTGATGATGAACTTATTGAATTTATGAAAAGAGATTTTGATGGTAAATGTCAAGGCTCAATAGAGTATTTAAGTGGAACCAGTTTAGAAGAACTTTGCCGTGGTACAAGATATGGTCTTAATGGTTTAGAGTAAGGCTTAATAGGAGGGTGCTATGGATCATAATAATTTATATTATGTTAAGAATACTGCTTTAAATCTAGTTCCAAGAATAGAGGCGGCAGTTAGCAATAATGATTTGCAAAATATCTTTTTAAGCTTCAGATCACAGGAAGAAGAAATAATGCTATTAAAATACTATTTAGATAATAATGGAAATGATAATCCTTCAAATACTGGGTGGGAAAATAAGTTTAAAGAGTTATTAGATAAATGATAGCTCCTTTAATTAATGAAGAATAATATGCTTTTTAGTGGTAAATATAAATATTGAGATGAATTAAATGGCTGTAAAACAAAAAAACACTAAAAAGAAAATGGCACTATTAGGTCTTAAAAAGGATAAGGATGGAGATTACAGATATATCGATCCAGATGATACAACTTCAGAATTTGTTCCTGTAAGAAATAGAAATAAGAATAAAGAAAATAAATAACAATATAAATATGAAAAAGGATGTATGAAAAGTAACCTTCATACATCCTTTATGTATTTTTAATAATTAATATTTGTCAGCAAATTTAATTTTATCTAGAGGCTTTTCTGTAGCCCGCGGCAATTGCTTCCTCTTCACTATTAAAGTTAATAAGGTATACAGAATCAGACATATTTTCATAATCTCTTTGCCCAGGGCAGTGATATATCTTTGATTTAGAATTTCCTCTAATTATAGTTTCTTCAGTAGAAGAACTATCTGCTGTATTTGATGAAGATGAATTATCAGGAGATTTTCCACTAGGTACTTCTTCACCGGCAAGTGCACTAGACCCAGTGGCATAATCTATAGTTATTCCAGGTTGTACATTATAAACAAATACGTTGAATTCAATACCTTCTCCATTATCTTCTACAGATTTTGCTTCCATTTGCACTCCAGTTGCCACAAGGTTGTTTCCTTCAAAAACAGGAGTTACTCTATATAAAACATGGTTGTTTGTTTCTTTTATATAGTCAGCAACCATATTTTCGTAAGGTAGCATTAAATTAGCATTAAAATATCTAGTTCCAGTTATTAAATTACTTTTGTTGGCATTTTCTGCTGTTAACTGAAATCCAATTAAATGTGATCTATTGTAAAGATATTTACCTTCAACTATATCATATTTAATTGATTGCCATCCACTAGGTTTAACTGAACTTATAGACTCTCTTTCTTCTGTAGGCATTAGGTCAGTACCTATATTGGCATAGGCAACACCACATCTACCTAAGCTATCCAGTGGGCTATATTCTTCAAATGAAGTAGTAGTTAAATCAGAATCAGAAAAATTCGGAATATTATTATTTAATACTATATAGTCATTTCCAGAATAAGCAGGTATATTATTAATGTCAATATTGCTTTCATTAGAATTTTCAGTTGGATTGTTTAAAACAATATTATTCTTATTAGAGCTATCTGTAACTTGTTCAATAATATTAAGAGCTTGTCCAACACCGTTAGATACTGAAGTGGATGAGCAACTAATAAGTCCACTTAAACAAAGTAGTGATCCTATTATCATGATTATTGAGTTTTTAAAATTAAGTAGTTTTTTCATTAGCAGTTCTCCTATATATTTCTCTTGTGATCTTTTCATGAGATGAACCATTGAATTCTTCAAAATCAATTAATTTCCATGAATCATCATTTACATTAATATCAAAATGTAAATCTGCAGGGTAAATTCTATTCCATTTATAAATAATTAAAATATTGATTTTATCTTCATATAGTTTTAATAACTTATCTTCTACTAAAAAGAAACCATCATTGGATAAATTAAGAAAGTCTTCAGAAACCTTGATGTTTCCAGTGTCAATATCTTTAAAAAGTTTATAGGAATAATTATTCATAAATAAATTTTTATTGTGGATAAATTGCTTTATATTTAATCGAAGTATTTTATCCTGACTTTGCCTTCTTTTATTGAAGAGCATTCCATTTTTATCATCTAGACAGACAATAATATTCATAGTAAACCTCCTGATCTTTTTATTTCTGTTAATATTATAGCAAATATTATTATAGTAAATATAAGAAATTTATTTCCATAGAAATAAATGAAACTAGTACTTATAATAGCATTTATGGTATACTTCTTAATAGACATTAATGTCAATAAATTAAAGAAATAAGTATGAAGTATAGGAGTATTATAAAATTATGAATAAGCACAGGTTATTGGCAATATTACTTACACTAGGATGTATGATAAATTTAACTGGATGCAGTAGAGATATAGTAAAAGCAGCAAGTGGTGCAAATGTCCAAGAAAGGGCTGTTGAAGCTGAAAATGTTAATAAAGGTAAGAAATCAGATGGTGAGAATGATAGAATTTCACAGGAGGAGCTGGCTGATATTATATCTGAAGATGATACTTTGGAAAAAATAGTAGATCCAGCTTATGAAGAGGTGGAAAGATATTTAGATGAAGAAAGTGCATATAAGGGGTTTCAAGGCGTGGCATTGGTAGCGCAAGGCAATGAAATTAAATTTGCTAAAGCTTATGGAAATGCAGATTATGATGATAATATAGTAAATAAAGTAAATACACGTTTTGCTATAGCCTCAAATACAAAACAATTTACAGCAGTAGCTATAATGCAACTGATGGAAGATGGGAAAATAAATCTTGATGATACCATTGATAAGTATTTTCCAAAGTTTAAATATGCAAATCAGATAACAGTAAGAGAGTTATTACAAATGAGATCAGGTCTTGTAGACTATTTAAATGCAGCAGAATTGTATTTTAAAGATGAGGAGAGTTTAAAAATATTAAATGATTATAGAGAAAAGGCATATTTTGATGAATATGTATCAGATTCAAGATGGACAGCAGATATAATCCTAAATAATTTATATTTAAGTGAATTACAATTTGAACCTGGACAAGCATATGATTACTGTAATACAAATTACTATCTACTTGGTTTAATAATTGAACAAGCCTCTGGAGTTTCATATGAAGATTATATAAAAGAAAATATTTTTAAGCCTTGTGGAATGAAAATATCAAGTATGAGTGCAGAGGATACAGATGCAAAAGGTCATGGCAGTGTTGAATCAGGTGAAATTGTTGTAAATCCTAAATTTACGTTTGCAGCTGGTAATATATATACTAATGTATATGATTTACTTAGATGGGAGAGAATGCTACATACAGGAAAATTACTTTCACAAGAGTCTTATAATGAAATGATAACACCTTCAGAAGATAGTGGATATGGATTTGGTTTAATAATTAGTGATGGAATTATAAGACATAGTGGTGTTATTGATGGATTTAATTCTTACACAGAATATGACTCAGCAAAGGATATTACAATAATAATTTTAGAAAACTATGATCCATCAACATCAATTCTTGAAGCTAAATATGACGGTGCCATCATACGAGGATTAATAAAATAGAAATATAAATGCAGTTTAGATTAATAATCTAAACTGCGTTCTTTATAAAAAATTTATTTTATCATAGTTAGTATTTCATCTTCTGACATTGAAGAATCACAACGAGTTTCCCATTCTCCATTTTTGCTGACAATAAATCCAGGAACTGTTACAATGTGATATTTTTCTCTAAATGAACTTATTTCATTATCGGAAAAATTATCACTATTTACATAGTGAATTGTAGTATTTAGCTTGTTATATAAGTTACCTAACTTTTTAGCAAACTTACGGCAATACGGACATGTTTCTCTACCTATATAAACGACAGTAAGTTTTTCTGATGATAATAATTTATCAGCTTCTGTTGAAGGTATTTGCTTAAATGATTTTACGTCTTCTTTATATGTATTTTCTCCAAACATAAATTTTCCTCCTTATTTTTTTAAAATAATTATATCAAAAAAAGATAATCTATCAACTTAAATTTAAGATTAATTAATAAAAATATAAGATTAATTGTAAAATATAGGTATGTTAATAAATATTATAGGTTAATTTATTGATAATAATAAATAGAATTATGGTAATAGTTTTAAAGATGCTAAAAAATTTTGACTAAAGTAAAAAAACATATATAATAAAAGAAGTGATTTTTTTGCGAAAATAGATATGAGGTGACTTAGTTTTTATGAAGGATAAAGATAAATTACAAGAAGAGATTTTAAAGGCTGATATGAAGAACGTTGAGAAGATATGGAAAGAGTCAGATGGAGAACAGACATTAGCAGCATTATTAGAAAAAATGACTAAAGATGAGCTAGTTAAGGTTGCTAAAAAATATGATGTTAAAGGTATTACATCTTTAAAGAAGGCTGAAGTTGTTGAAAGAATAAGAGAAGTTATCATAAAGAATGTAGATTTAATGATTAATTCATTAGAAGAAACTTCAATAAAATTCTTACAAGAATTAATAAATTATGGTGGTGTTAAAAAGTATCAATGTGATTTATTAATAAATTCAAACTTTTTAAGAAATAGAGGTATTGTATTTACAGCATCTATAAATGGAGAATTATATGTTATCTTACCAGAAGAACTAAGAGTATTATTAAAAGAAAAGATAACAAAAGATGTTATGACCGCTGCTAGAGAAAAGAGCGACTTAATCAAGGCTATTGCAGGAAGTACATATTATTATGGGGTAGTTTCATATTCAGCCATAAGAGAAATTTTAGAATCTACATTTAATACTGAAGTTACAGATGAAAAAATAAAAGAGTTAGTATTAATTGGAGAAGAATTAGGATATGACTATGTTATAGAAGAAGATGGATTATGTCATATAGATGTTGAAAATTCAAATAAAATTGTTAAGCTTCAAAAGAAAAACAAGAAGAATATTTGTAAATTTGATAAGAAGACTTTAATAAAAGCGGGTGTTCCAGATTTTATGGAAGAACATAAAAGTGGGAAAAATTTACAAAGAGCTTTAGGTGAAATGTTTATAATAGATAAAGAAATTTTAAAAGATGAGATGGATTCATTTACTATAAGTATTAAAAATGAAATGCCTATGGAAAAATCTATAAATTTATTCTTAGATGCATATGAAATTGATAATGAAGAAGAAAAGAATATTTTTGCCTATGAATTAGAACATTTAGCTAAAAGTATAAAAAGATGGTCATTAAATGGATATTCTGAAAATGAAATAACAAAGCTTGAACAAAGAGTTGTTAATGAAGTGAAGATAGGAAGAAATGATCCTTGTTTATGCGGAAGTAAAAAGAAGTATAAAAAATGTTGTGGAAGATAATACATAATATAGTACGAATATAAATTTTTATAATATGGGGATGTCGCATTAAGAATAAATAATACAATATATTGTGTTGATTTTTAATTATCAAAACAATATATTGTATATAAAATTTTTAGTGTGACATCCCCATATTTTTATTTGAAAAAAATTAAAAAAATAAGGCGTTTTATATATTTTTTATACTATTTAAAAATATATAATATGTATTTTTCTGTAAAAAGAATAAATTACTAAGATTTTATCAAATATTATCTTACTGTACAAGAAATAAAAAGTAGCCTCATATAATATATTGAAGTTTAGAGTAAGGCTAATATTCAGTAAGGAGTGGTTAAGGTGTTGAGAGTATTTGTTTTTGCTATAGGTTTTATTATGGTTGCTTTTGCAATAAGATTTTTTATTGATGAAATTATGCTGTATAAAAATGGCGTAAGAAAGGAAGCAACTTTAATATTGATGAAACCTTATAATCATGTTGATATAAATAAATATAGAAATAAAGTATATGATGTTGGGATAGAACCTATTTTAGAAGTAGACAATGGGAATAAAAAAGTGATAATTGAATATGATGATTATGATGAATTTAAATATTTAAAAGTTGGTGATAAGGTAAAAGTTATATATCCCAAGGAAAACATAGGCGAGATAAAGAGATACTCATTTTTTAAAATATTTAAAACTAGTATAGCATTATCTTTAATAGCAGTTTTTATCATTTTTGTAGGAACAAGTTTATTATAAAGGTGGAACTTATTCCACTTTTTCTTTTATAGGAATATTATTTAATTGATTTCGAAAGGAATTTTTATTATTATTAAATATAGGAGTGACATATTTTTATGGAGAGTGAACTTATGGATAAAAATGAATCAAAATTTGTTTTAAATAGATTGTTAGTACAGTTATATGGAGATATATTGAAAATAGAAGAAAAGTCTTTGCAAGAAGGAGAGTTCTCCGATTTATCAGTTACTGAAATACATATTATAGAGGCCATTGGTATTAAAGGATGTAGGACTATGAGTGAAATTGCGTATGATTTAAGCATTACAGTAGGAACACTGACTACAGCAATTAATAAATTGATTAAGAAAGAATATGTAGAAAGAAAACGTATTGAAGAGGATAGAAGAGTGGTTCTTGTTAATCTTACAGATAGAGGAAAACTTGCTTATGATAATCATGCCAAATTTCATGCTGATATGATAGATAGGCTGATTGAAGGATTTGAAAAAAAAGAGGAAGTTGTCTTGATTTCTACTTTAAGCAAATTAACAAACTTCTTTGAAGAAAAATATCATTTAATAAAAAAATAATAATTATATTTAAGGAATTAATTTTAAAAAATAAAATTAATTCCTTTTTTTTAAATAAATAAAAGCTAAGTGAAATATATATATAAATATATATTTTATTAGGGGTGGTGAATAAATGAAGAATAAATTTAAGCTGCTATCTATATTAAGTGAGGTGATATTGTTAAGTATATTATGCGGCTGCTCAGATAATAAAAAAAATACAGGAAAAGATGATGAAATTTATCAAATAGGAATAAATCAAATTGTACAGCATTCTGCCTTGGATTCAGCAAGGGAAGGATTTATTGATGGACTAAGAGAGAAAGGATATGTTGATGGAGATAATATAAAAATTGACTATGAAAATGCTCAAGGTGATGTATCCATTGCTCAAACTATAAGCAAACAATTTGTAAATAATGGTGTTGATATGATTTTTGCAATTTCCACATCTTCAGCTCAATCTGCTTATAATGCAACAAAAGAAATACCTATAGTCTTTACAGCTGTAACTGATCCTGTAGCAGCAGGAATAGCTAATAGCTTTGAAAGTTCTGGTAATAATGTTACAGGGATGTCAGATATGGTTTCTATGACAGAGCAAATTGCTTTATTGCAAGATATTATACCAAGTATAGAAAAAATAGGGGTTATCTATAATACTTCAGAAGCAAATTCAATAGTTCAAGTTGATGAATTAAAAGCTGCCGCTAAAGAAAGAAACTTAGAAGTGAAGGAGATATCAATTACCACTGTCAATGAGATAAATCAAAATCTATCAGCAAATATAAAAGATATTGATGCATTGTATATTCCTACTGATAATACTGTGGCATCAGCATATGAATTAGTAGGAAGTATATGTTTAAACAATAATATACCGATGTTATGTGCTGAAGAAGCAGGAGTGAGTAAGGGCGGCTTGTGTTCTATAGGAATAGATTATTATAAGTTAGGAAAAGAAGCTGGATATAAAGCGGTGAAGGTTATTGAAGGTATGGTTCCTTCTGAGATAAAGATTGAAAAATCATCAGATATGACTGTTACTATCAATTCTGATGTAGCAAAAAAAATTAATATAGAAATACCTAAAGAAATTGAAGAAAATGCTCAAATTGTAACTGGAGGAGTGAACTAAATGAATCTTATAATTAATGCCATTGAAGAAGGTCTGCTATTTTCTATTGTTTCAATGGGAGTATATATAACATATAAGATTCTTGATTTTCCGGATCTTTCGGTGGATGGCACCTATCCATTAGGGTCAGCCATAACAGCAGTTCTTCTTGTAAATGGAGTTAATCCTTGGCTGGCAATTATAATTTCATCAGCTGGAGGGGCCATTGCAGGTTGGATAACAGCCTTTTTACATGTAAAACTTAAGATAAGTAATTTGATGTCAGGTATTCTTGTGATGATAGCTCTTTATTCTGTGAATTTAAGGATTATGGGAAAATCTAATATGCCGCTATTTAGCACAAATACCATATTTAAGAATGCTGATTTTCAACCTATCTTTATAATAATAATCATAGTAGTTATCTGTAAGATTATTATAGATACTTTTTTAAAGACTAAAAGAGGTTTCTTACTTATGGCAGTAGGTGATAATGAGCAAGTAGTATCATCTTTAGGAATAAATAAAAATAGTGTTAAGGTACTTGGATTAATGCTTAGTAATGGATTAGTGGGAATGGCTGGAGCCATTCAAGCCCAAAAGTATGGTTATGCAGATGTAAATATGGGGCAAGGAATTGTGGTAATGGGACTAGCAACAGTTGTGATAGGACTAACTATTTTTAGTAAGATTTCATTTATGAAATGCACAACTATATCTATTCTAGGAGCAATTATCTATAAAGTAGCTATTGCTATTGCTTTAAAAATAAATTTTAATCCTAATGATTTAAAATTAATAACAGCAATAATAGTTATAATTGCCTTAGCTTCTAATAATGGAATTTTTAAATTTAAAAATAAGAAAAATAAAGAGAGAAGGCGGAGAAAGTGCTGAAAATTAAAGATGTATATAAGGTTTTTAATGTAAATACCATTAATGAAAATAGAGTATTTGATGGATTTTCTCTTCAAGTAGAAAAAGGGGAGTATGTATCAATAATTGGGTCTAATGGTGCTGGCAAGTCTACATTACTAAATTTAATAACTGGAAATTTACCAGTGGATAGTGGAAGTATAATGATTGATGGCGAAGAAGTTGTAAAGAAAGAGGAGTATTATAGATGTCGTTATATAGGGCGTGTATTTCAAAATCCGTCTGTTGGAGTGGCTCCGAATATGAATATATTAGAAAATATGTCACTAGCAGATAATAAAGGTAAACCATATGGAATAAAATTTGCTATAGATAAGAAACGTATAAATTATTATAAAGAAGAACTTAAAAGATTGAATTTAGGTTTAGAAGATAAGCTATATAATAAAGTTAACTTATTATCTGGAGGACAAAGACAAGCTTTAACTCTGATTATGGCTGTAATGTCTAATCCTAAAATATTGTTGTTAGATGAACATACAGCAGCATTAGATCCTAAAACATCCATAAAAATAATGGATATAACTAATAAAATTATAGAAGAAAAGAAGATAACAACATTAATGGTTACTCATAATATTAAGCAAGCTATAGAAAGTGGCAATAGATTGATAATGATGCATGAAGGAAAAACAATAATAGATGTTAGTAAAGAAGAGAAGGCAAAGCTAAATAGAGATAGGCTGATTGAAATGTTTGGTAAAGCTAATATGGAAGATGTGCTAAGTGATAGAAGTTTATTAAGCACATTTTAGCAATTGTTATATAAAAGAGTAGAAATAGAAGAATAGGAAAATATTCTAATTCATTTCTACTCTTTTTTTCATTATTTTATAGAAAACTAAAAAATTAAAAATGATTTAATAATAAATTAAATTACTTTTAAAGGAATATATGGTGATAATAAAAATACTAATTTAGTTAAAAAATAATCTATGTAAAAGAAAAAGGTAAAAATAAACAAAGTGTCTGAAGATGTTATCAATAGCAATAAATAAGCATTTTAAGAAAGGAGAGATTTGCATACAATAAAAAATATGAAAAAAATTAGAAAAAAAGTTTGACAAAAAATAAACGATATAATACAATAAGGATGTGGACATGTTAAAAATATAACAAAGTCCTAAAGAAAATAAGTAATTCAATATAAACTATTAATCATAGATTTAAATTCAGGAGGTATTCAAATGAAAGTTACAAATGCTCAAGAATTAACAAAAAGAATTGAACAATTAAGAGAAGCGCAAAAACAATTTGCTACTTTTTCACAAGAACAAGTAGATGAAATTTTTAGGCAAGCAGCTTTAGCAGCTAATCATAACAGAATCAAACTTGCTAAAATGGCTGTTGAAGAAACAGGAATGGGTATAGTTGAAGATAAAGTTATCAAAAATAACTTTGCTGCTGAATATATATATAATCAATATAAGAACATGAAGACTTGTGGAGTTTTAGAAGAAGATAAAACAAGCGGAATAACAAAGGTTGCAGAACCGATTGGAGTTATATCTGCAATAGTTCCAACAACAAACCCAACTTCTACAGCAATATTCAAATGTTTAATAGCTTTAAAAACTAGAAATGCAATAATCATTTCACCACACCCAAGAGCTAAAAATTCAACTATTGAAGCTGCTAGAGTAGTTTTAGAAGCTGCAGTTAAAGCAGGAGCTCCAGAAGGAATAATTGGATGGATAGATCAACCTTCAGTTGAATTATCACAAAACGTTATGAGAGAATCAGATATAATTCTTGCTACAGGTGGGCCAGCAATGGTTAAAGCTGCTTACTCATCAGGAAGACCAGCTTTAGGAGTTGGAGCAGGAAATACTCCAGCAATCATCGATGAAACAGCTCACATTAAAATGGCTGTTAACTCAATATTACTTTCTAAGACATTTGATAACGGTGTTATTTGTGCATCAGAACAATCAATCGTTGTTTTAGAACAAGTTTATGATGAAGTTAAGAAAGAATTGGCTGAAAGAGGAGCTTATATCTTAAAAGGTGAAGAAATAGATAAGGTTAGAAGCATAATCCTAAATGAAAAAGGTGGATTAAATGCTGATATGGTTGGTCAATCTGCTTATAAAATAGCTAGAATGGCAGGAGTTAACGTTCCAGAAAGTGCTAAAGTTTTAGTTGGTGAAGTAACTTCAGTTGAATTAGAAGAACCATTCTCACACGAAAAATTATCTCCAGTTTTAGCAATGTACAAAGCTACATCATTTGAAGATGCTTTAAATAAAGCTGACAGATTAATTGAATTAGGTGGTATGGGACATACATCAATACTTTACACTGATCAAGTTAAGAATAGAGATAGAGTTTTAACATTTGGTGAAAGAATGAAAACTGCTAGAACATTAATCAATATGCCAGCAGCTCAAGGTGCCATCGGAGACTTATTCAACTTTAAATTAGCTCCATCATTAACTTTAGGATGTGGATCATGGGGTGGAAACTCAGTTTCAGAAAATGTTGGTCCTAAGCACTTAATCAATGTTAAGAGCATTGCTGAAAGGAGAGAAAATATGCTTTGGTTTAGAGTTCCAGAAAAAACTTATTTCAAATACGGATGTTTACCAATAGCTTTACAAGAATTAGCTGATATGGGTAAAAAGAAAGCATTCATTGTAACTGATAGAGTATTATTCGATATGGGGTACACTAATAAAGTTACGGATGTACTAGATGCAAACGGAATCCAATACAAAATATTCTCAGATGTTGAACCAGATCCAACTTTAAGATGTGCAAGAGCTGGTGCTGCTGAAATGACTGCATTCAACCCAGACGTTATAATTTCACTTGGTGGTGGATCAGCTATGGATGCTGCTAAAATCATGTGGGTTATGTATGAGCACCCAGAAGTTAACTTCCACGATTTAGCTATGACATTCATGGATATAAGAAAGAGAATATACAAATTCCCAACTATGGGTGAAAAAGCTATGATGGTTTCAATAGCAACTTCAGCTGGTACTGGTTCAGAAGTTACTCCATTCGCAGTTATCACTGATGAAAAATCAGGAGTTAAATATCCATTAGCTGACTATGAACTAACTCCAGATATGGCTATAGTTGATGCAGAATTAATGATGACTTCTCCAAGGGGATTAACAGCTTGTGCTGGTATAGATGTATTAGTTCACGCAGTTGAAGCGTATGTTTCAATAATGGCATCTGAGTACACTAATGGTTTAGCTTTAGAAGCAATCAGATTAGTATTTAAATACTTACCAGATGCTTACAATGAAGGGACAACTAATATTAAAGCAAGAGAAAAAATGGCTCACGCTTCATGTATGGCTGGTATGGCATTCTCTAATGCATTCTTAGGAATTAATCACTCAATGGCTCATAAGTTAGGTGCATTCCATCACTTACCACATGGTATGGCTAACTCATTAGTTATGACTGAAGTTATCAGATTCAACTCAGCTGATGCGCCAACTAAACAAGCAGCATTTGCTCAATACAAATACCCAAATGCAGCATGGAGATATGCTAGAATAGCTGATCACTTAGGATTAGGTGGAAATACTAACGAAGAAAAAGTTGAATTATTAATCAAGGCCATTGAAGAATTACAATCTAAAGTTAATATGCCAAAAACAATAAAAGAAGCCGGTGTAACTGAAGAGAAATTCTATGCTACATTAGATGAAATGGTAGAACAAGCATTTGATGATCAATGTACAGGTGCTAATCCAAGATACCCATTAATGAAAGAATTAAAAGAAATGTATATAAATGCATTTGATGTAAAAGCAGATGCTCAAGCAGATGCTCAAGCAGAAGCAGCTGCTACAAGCAAAAAAGCTAATAAAAAGAAGTAATTAAAAATTAAGAATCAACTCAATAATGTTTATAAATTAATGCTTTGTGTAAATACCTCTAAATAGAAAAAGTTATTTAGAGGTATTTTTTTATAAATTTTTTTAATACTTAAATACCTTGTAATCTTTTAAATATACTTGGATTCCATGTAATTCAGTACTAATACCTAAAAATACAAATATACCCATAAAAGCCATAAGAAAAATAACTATAAATTGAATAAAATTATTTTTTATATCTTTAAACATTTTTAATAATAATATTACCTTAAATTTATTAAATATAACATAATATAGTATTAAATAAGGAAGAGAAGATCATAAAGCTAGTGCAGATGGTATAGCTGAACCTATTAATTAGAGAAAAATATAATAGTAATTAATGTCAAGTATAAAAATGGTAAAGTGGTTAAAAGCCTATTATATAAGGAAAGTTAGAAATGAATATTATGGATATAAATCTTTATATATAAATTAATAGTATGTTTTGGCACATGTACCTTTTATTATTTAAGGAATACTTATAAAAATATGTTATAACTATATATGAGCAAGGTTGGTAGAAGTAAAAAGTACTTCAACTAATAAAATATTGGACAAGATATTGTCTGAAAAAATAAAAAGGAGTGGTACCAATGAAAAAAACAATAATTGCCATAATGTTATCAACATCGCTAATAGGAGGAATAGGAGCTACTATAGGAAGTAAAACTGTAGAAGCAGCTACCTTAAAAGCAAAAAGAGGATTTATTACAACTATAATAAAGGATAATGTAAAAGATTCAGAAGTATTGAATTTAAGTAGTGATTGTGGAGTATATCAAAGAAGAGTTATATTCAAAAAATATTTTGGATGTATAAATGGACAAACTATAAATATATATAAACCTATTTGTAATGGAGGAATTATAATAGGTAATGGAAGCAATTCTAATAATGAAAATGATTCTAATATAGGAAATGACAATAATAACAATACAGAGAATAAAGATGAAATAAATAATAATAATAACAATAATAATGCTTCAAATGGAGATATAAGTACAATAGTACCTCCTACGCAAACTGAAAAACCATCAACAGATAAAGATACATCAATTGATGAAAAACCATCAATTGAACAAAAACCAAATATAGAACAAAAACCTTCAGTAGATGAAAAGCCATCAGAAGAAATAAAACCATCACCGGAAAATAATAGCAACTTAGGTGAAGTAAATGATAAATTTATGACACAAGTTGAAAATTTAATATATGAAAAAGTAAATGAAGAAAGAACTAAGGCTGGTTTAGAAACTTTATCATATAATACTACAATGGAAAAGTATGCAAGAATTAAATCACAAGATATGGGTGATAATAATTATTTCAGCCATGAGGATTTAAGTGGTAATTTAATAACAACGCAAATGAAAAATGATGGAGTTACATATAGAGCTTGGGGAGAAAATATAGCTTATATAGGTGGAGTATCTGATGCTAATGCATTAGCAGAGCAATTTATGACAAATTGGATGAATTCACAGGGACATAGAGAAAATATATTATCATCTAAATTTTCAAGTATAGGTGTTGGTGTATATAAAATTGGCAATAAAGTATATGCAACACAAGAATTTTATAAATAAGTAAAATTAAAAAATATGTATTAAGTTTAATTTTTAAATTACGACAGTAGTGAAAATAGGGTAATTTTATTACTGTAAATAGGAGTGAAGAGGTTTGAATAAGAATAAAAAAATTAATAAAGAAAAAACTTTAGCTTTAGTTTTGGCTGGAGGATTAGTTACATCAACTTTAAATGTAGTAAATACTTCAGCAGATATGATACAAGATGTTAATTTAGTAGAATCTGTGAGTACATCTAATGAATCAGTTATACCAAATCAAACATTAAATTTTGATAAAAGTAAGCCATCAGACATAACTATAACTGGAGTTAAATTTAATAGCAAAGATTTAAATTCAATATCTATTACAAATGAAAAGGGAGATCCAATTAATTTTAAATTAAATGAAATTAATGTAGATAAAGATAGTGCAACAATTACAATACCTTCAAATGTTATATCAAATTTAAATTTAACTGTAGGTGTACATGCTATTTCTTTACATTTTTCAGATGGTTCAGCTACTATTGGAGCGGTATCGGTGAATGTAATTGATAGCAATTCAGCAGTGAATCCTCCAAAAGATGATAATACGATAGTTGTACCACCAGTTACACCGCCATCAGATGATAAAAATGATAAAGAAGATACTATCACAAAAAAACCAACAATAGAGTATCAAAAATTAACTTTTGATATGAACAACAAACAAGACTTAGTAGTAAGTAATGTTAATTTTGATAATACTAAATTAAAGTACATATATATTAATGGAAAAGAAATATCAGCAACAGAGCTGAAAATTGAAAATGATAAAATAATAATACCATCAAATGTTATATCTAATGTAATTAGTGTAGAAGGAAATTATACTATTTCATTTAAATTTTCTGAAGGAAGTTCATTAATAAATGCAGTAGATATTGAAGTTAAAGATAAAAATGTTATAGTACCACCAGTTACACCGCCATCAGGTGATACGGTAACGCCACCATCAGGTGATACGGTAACACCACCAAGTATTGATAAAGAAAATACAATTGTTATTGATAAAAATAATCTTAAGAGTATAGAAATTCCTAATTTTATTCCTAGTGGAAGCAATGTAAAGTTTGTTACTATTAATGGTAAGAAATTACCTGTAAAATATATGAATATAAGAACTGCTTCTAATGAGGAAATAACTCCTGCAGTTTATGTTTATGGAGATAAATTAGTTATTCCTGTTGAAGTTTTAAAGTATGTTGGTATTGATGTTGATAAATATGATATTGAAGCTACTTTAGAAGATGGAACAACAGTTTCTAAATCAATACAATTACAAGTGATAAATTCATCGAATAAAGAAGATGATAAAGTCACTGAAAAGCCATCAGATAATAATCAAATAACAAATAAACCATCAAATAAACCATCAAACAATGAGATAGCAAATGGTAATGCTAATAAAAATGATTCTATAAAACTAGAGAATAGTTCAAATAACAAACTACCTAACACTGGTGCAGCAGTAAGCAGTGGATTAATTGGTTCATTATCAACTTTAATTGGTGCTGTGTTATTAAGAAAGAAAAAATAATTGAATATAGTTATAATTTTATAATGTTAAAAGGGCTATATTGAAAGAAGTTTTGTACTAGTCAACAAAAAGGGGAATTCAAATTAGAATTCCCCTTTTTTGAAGTTTAAATAAACTAGATGGTGTTTTGAAAGATACCTTCTATGATACCAGTAACACAACCAAGAACAGAACCAGCTTGAAAAGGTGATAAATATATATAATTTTCAAGTAAACTAAATAAAACTACTGATATAAGGAGTATTATGCTGTGTAACATCATTTTAGAGTTTATAGGTCTTTTAGAAATTAATAATTTTTTTTCTTTAAGAAAGAATTTGCTGTATAGATGTAATTTTAATTTGTTGATAAAAATAAAAAAAATAAAAAAGAATACAATAAAACTTAAGAGAATTTTGCAGAGAGAAATAAAAATAGTCAATGCATCACCTTAAAAATTGTTTCTATTATAATATATTAAATAAAGTGGAAATGTGTTTGATTTTTATGGTAATATATTATGAATAGATACATAAATGCGAGGTGAAAATATGAAGCCATTAGCAGATTTAGTGAGACCTACAGAATTAGATGAGGTATGTGGGCAAGAACATATATTAGGAAAAAATAAAATACTAGATAGAATTATAAAAAGTGGACATATCTCTAATATGATTTTTTATGGACCTCCTGGAACTGGCAAGACAACAGTTGCTAATATAATAGCTAAAAAGGCTGGTAAAAGATTTTATAAATTAAATGCAACCAATGCATCTTTGAAAGATATACAAGATATAACAAAGGAATTAGATACTTTTTTGGGAATGAACGGTGTTGTTTTATATTTAGATGAGATACAAAATTTCAATAAAAAGCAACAACAATCATTGTTAGAATATATTGAAGACGGAAGGATTACTCTTATAGCTTCAACTACAGAAAATCCTTATTTTTATATATTTAAAGCCATCTTAAGTAGATCAACTATTTTTGAATTTAAACCTTTAGGAGAAAAAGATATAAAGAAGGCTTTAGATAGAGCCATTACTTTAAGAAGTAAGGAATATAATGAGATTTGTATTAAAGTTACCAATGAAGCTAAAGAATATTTGGCTGCTTACTGTAATGGTGATGTAAGAAAGGCTCTTAATGGATTAGAGGTAGCTTTAAATTCCACTAAACCTAATGATGATAAAGAGATACTGATTGATTTAGAAACTGCTAAAGATTCAACTCAAAGCAAGGTAATAGCTTTTGATATGGATGGAGATTCTCATTATGATATATTAAGTGCATTTCAAAAGTCTATTAGAGGTAGTGATGCTGATGGAGCAATTCATTATTTAGCTAGACTTATAAAAGGTGGAGATTTAATATCTATATGTAGAAGGCTACAGGTTATTGCGTCAGAAGATATAGGACTTGCTTACCCACAAGCTGCGTTTATTGTAAAGTCTTTAGTTGATTCAGCCAGGGAACTGGGGTTTCCAGAAGCTAGAATTCCTCTGGCGGAAGCTACAATACTACTAGCAACTAGTCCAAAATCAAATTCTTCATATGTTGCTATAGATAGAGCTTTAGATGATTTGGAAAATATAACTATAGATGATATTCCAATGCATTTAAAGGATGCGCATTATGGAGGCGCTAGTAAACTAGGAAGAGGAATAGAGTATAAGTATCCTCACAAATATGAAAATCATTATGTGAAACAGCAATATTTACCAGATAATATTAAAAATAAAGTGTACTATGAATATGGTGATAATAAAATTGAAAAAACTATGAAAGAATACTGGAGCAGGATTAAAGGGAAATAATATTAAGATGAAGTATATTAAGCTTCATATTTTATGGATATTTGCTGTTATATAAATAGTAACAAGTTAGATGGCTATAAAAGATTCAAAGAGATTAATGGAGTAACAACAGCTATGATGAAATCAAGCTTTTCTTTGAATTCAAAATTGCTGTCGATTTTTTTTATATCTATGTTGACAAAAGCCGAGTACTTTGCTAAGATATAAACATCAAATAAAACATAGTAAAATAGTCAGAAATAAAAAGGGGTGGAGAAATGAAACTTTCAACAAAAGGAAGATATGGAGTAAAGGCAATGGTGGATTTAGCAATTCACTATGGAGATGCACCCGTTTCTATTAAGACGATATCTAGTAGACAAAGTATATCAGAGTATTATTTAGAGCAGCTATTTTCCCCTCTAAGGAAAGCTAAGCTTATTACAAGTATTAGAGGAGCTCAAGGAGGATATGTTTTAGCAAAAGAACCTAAAGATATAAAAGTTTCTGATATTATGAATATTTTAGAAGGTCCTGTGGAGGTTGCAGATTGCATTGATAATGTATCTTGTGATAATATAGATTGTTGTGCCACAAGATTGTTATGGACAAAAATTAAAAATAGTATAGATGAAGTTATGGAATCAATAACTTTACAAGATATAGTAGATGATTATAATGAAATGAAAGATAAAAATTCACTTTTAGAATTAAAGAGGAGAGAAGAATAATGAAAACAACTTATATGGATTATTCAGCTACAACATATGTTAAACCAGAAGTTTTAGATGCAATGATGCCTTTCTTTACAGAAAAGTTTGGTAACCCATCATCATTCTATGGAATATCAAGAGAAACAAAAATGGCAGTAGATAATGCAAGAGCACAAGTGGCTAAAGCAATAAACTGTGATCCAAATGAAGTGTATTTCACAGGTGGTGGATCAGAAGCTGATAACTGGGCAATAAAAGGTATTGCCACAGCTCATATGAAAAAAGGAAATCATATAATAACAACTAAGATAGAGCATCATGCAGTATTACATACTTGTGAATTCTTAGAAAAATTTGGTTTTGAAGTAACTTACTTAGATGTTAATGAAGAAGGATTTATTGATTTAAAACAATTGGAATCAGCGATAACAGATAAAACTATTTTAGTTTCAATAATGTTTGCTAATAACGAAATAGGAACAATCCAACCAATAAAAGAAATTGGAGCAATTTGTAGAGAAAAGAAAGTATTATTCCACACTGATGCTGTTCAAGCAATAGGTTCAGTACCGGTAGATGTTAAAGAAATGAATATTGATTTATTATCCTTAGCTGGACATAAATTATATGGGCCTAAGGGAATAGGTGCTTTATATATAAGAAAAGGTGTAAGAATAGATAACTTAATTCACGGTGGTGGACAAGAAAGAGGAAGAAGAGCAGGTACAGAAAATATTCCAGGAGTAGTTGGTTTAGGAAAAGCTATCGAAATTGCAACTGAAAATATTGAAGAAAATAGAGCAAGATTAACTGTATTAAGAGATAAGTTAATTGACGGAATCCTAGAAAGAATTCCATATGCTAGATTAAATGGACCAAGAGGAGATAAGAGATTACCAGGAAACTCTAATATAAGCTTTGAGTTTATTGAAGGAGAATCAATTCTTTTATCATTAGACTTTGAAGGGATTTGTGCATCTAGTGGTAGTGCTTGTACATCGGGTTCTTTAGATCCTTCACATGTATTATTAGCCATAGGATTACCACATGAAAAAGCACATGGTTCTTTAAGAACAACTTTAGGTGCTGCATCAACAGAAGAAGATGTGGAAAAATTATTAAATGAATTACCACCAATAATAGAAAGATTAAGAAATATGTCACCATTATGGTACGACTTTAAAAGAAAAGGAGAAAGATAATTATGATATATAGTGATAAAGTAATGGATCATTTTAAAAACCCAAGAAATGTAGGAGAAATAGACGACGCTAACGGAGTTGGAGAAGTTGGAAATGCTAAGTGCGGAGATATAATGAAAGTTTATTTAAAAGTTGAAGATAACATAATCAAAGATGTTAAGTTCCAAACTTTTGGATGTGGATCAGCTATAGCATCATCTTCAATGGCTACAGAATTAATTAAAGGAAAGACATTAGAAGAAGCATGGGAATTATCAAATAAAGCAGTTGCAGAGGCTTTAGATGGACTTCCACCAGTAAAAATGCACTGTTCAGTATTAGCAGAAGAAGCTATACATAAAGCAATCAATGACTATAGAAAAAATCAAGGGTTAAGCTTAGAAGGTTGGGAATTTGAAGAAACTGATCACGATGAATTACACGATGCAGTGCATGGACACGAATAAGATTTAAGGTGTGATTAGATGAAAAAGAAGAAAAAGGTAGTTATAGGTATGAGTGGCGGAGTTGATAGCTCCGTTGCTGCTTACCTTTTAAAGGAGCAAGGATATGATGTAATTGGTGTAACAATGCAAATATGGCAAGAAGATAAAGATTACACAGAAAGAGAAGGTGGTTGTTGTTCCCTTTCAGCAGTTGATGATGCAAGAAGAGTTGCTAATAAAATAGGAATACCTTTCTATGTAATGAATTTTAGAGATTCATTTAAAGAAAAGGTAATAGATTATTTTGTGCAAGAATACATAGATGGAAAGACACCTAATCCATGTATAGCATGTAATAAGCATTTAAAATTCGATGAGCTTTTAAGAAAAGCTAGAGGAATTGGGGCTGATTATGTTGCTACAGGTCATTATGCTAAGATAGAAGAAAGAGATGGAAGACATCTTCTGATTCGTTCAGATGATTATAGAAAAGATCAAACATATGCATTGTACAACTTTACTCAAGATCAATTAGCACATACTCTAATGCCATGTGGAGAATACACAAAGGATAGAATTAGAGAAATAGCTAAGGAAATTGGCTTATCTGTATATAATAAAAAAGATAGTGAAGAAATATGTTTTATTCCAGACAATGATCATGGGAGATATATTAAAGAAGCTAGACCATTAGAAGTAGTTAAAGGAAACTTTGTTGATAAGAATGGCAATGTTCTAGGACAACATAAAGGTATAGTATATTACACTATAGGTCAAAGAAAAGGTCTAGGAATAGCTCTTGGAAGACCAGTATTCGTTACAGATATTAATCCAATGACTAATGAAGTAGTTTTAGGACCAGAAACTGATATATTTAAGACAGATTTAGTTGCTAAGGATGTAAACTTTATTCCTTTTGATAAATTAGAAGGAGAAATTACAGTAGAAGCTAAAGTTAGATATTCAGGAAGGCCTGCTGAAGCTGTTATATCTCCAATGGAAGATGGTAAAGTTAAAGTAAGCTTCAAGGAAAAACAAAGAGCAATAACTAAGGGTCAATCAGTTGTATTCTATCAAGGAAACATTGTTGTTGGTGGTGGAATAATTGAAGGACTTGCATAAATTTAAAATTAACCATTAAAAAGAAACTCAAAGATTTGAGTTTCTTTTTCTATATCTATTTGATAGAATTTATTTAGTATGAGAAAAATAACAATAGATTAGAGAGTAATGATGAAAGAATTATTGGATCAATTAAAAGAATTAATTATAAATAAAGAATATAGTAAAATAAAATTGATGTTAGAGATAACAGATAAATATATTAAAGGAAAGCTTTTTGAGGAGTTTTTGGCCATGCTTTTTCAGGGAAATGGTTTTATAGCTACCATAAAAGGTGGAGCTTTTGATGGTGGAGCAGATATACTTTTATCTTATCCTAGCAATCCTAATAAGATAGTTTGGATTGTACAGGCTAAGAACTATCTTAATCCATTGAATAATAGTGATATTATTGCTGAACTTAAAAAGTTTGAGAAAAAAGCTAGCAAAGAATATAACTGTAGACAGTTTATGATAATATCGCTTAATGGATATATAGAAAATATAAGGCTATTTAATAAGACTAATATGTCTTTAGAGGATTTTAAATTCCTACAAGTTTTAATAGATAACTATAGTGAGGAGCAAAATAGGGACATACTTTTGCCAGATTTAAAGCCTCATAATAGATATACATATAAGGAAGTTAAGGCTATATTAGAAAATGAAAAAAGAGTTGCTGTTTCTAATGCAACAGGAACAGGAAAAAGTTTTATTATACTGCAAATGTTATTTGACTATTTAGATAGAAAATCTATTCTCATAGCACCAAGTAAGGAAATTATCATGCAATTAAAAAATATAGCTCCATGGTGTGTTAAAAGTTGCAAGTTTTATACATATAGCAAGTTAGCAGCTATGGATAGAAGTGGTAAGTTAAATGATATTAATGTAGAGTTGATATTATTAGATGAATTGCATAGAGCTGGTGCAGAAACTTGGGGAAAAGCTGTAAAGAAAATAATAGATAAAAATAAAGAAACTTCTATTGTAGGGTTTTCAGCTACACCTATAAGGTTTTTAGATAATAATAGGGATATGATTGAAGAGCTTCTACAGGGTAATTGTGTTACGCCACTTAGTCTTTCAGATGCCATTGTAAGAAAAGTATTGCCTAATCCAGTTTATGTTTCAGCAATTTATAATCTTGATAAAGAGATAAAAAAACGTATGGAACAAATGGAAGAAGAAATCATCACTAAAGAAGATAAAAAAAGATATATAAAAGAGCTTGAAGAGTATAAAAAGATATGGCAAAAGGAAAATAATATTCCAAACATAATAAAAAAGCATTTGCCTTATGGACATAACATTAAGTTTATCGTATTTTGTGAAAATAATTTTCATTTAATAAAAATGATACCAAAGGTAAATGATTGGTTTAAAAAGGCTTTTCCTATTTGTAAAAATATTAAAAGTTATACTATAACATCTCAAAGTAATAATGTAAAAAATACAATAAATGATTTTCAGGAAGATAATAATCAGCATGAAATAAAGCTACTATTTGCTATAAGTAAGTTAAATGAAGGGCTTCATTTAAAGAATATCAGTGGCATAATGATGCTTAGAAATACCAGATCACCAGTTGTGTATTATCAGCAGTTAGGAAGATGCCTCACTTCTGAAAATGTTGATAATCATCCAATAATATTTGATTTTGTAGATAATATTGATAATCTAGAATTGATTAATTTTAAACGTGATTTAATGAAAAGTGCAGAGGAAAATAATAAATACAGAGCTTCATTGGGGTTATGTGAAGAGCGAATTAATTTTGCCTTATATGAAGAGCATGAAGATGTCATAAGTAAATTTAGAAATATTGAAAAAAAGATTACTTATAATTGGTATGATAATTTTAATTATCTAGTGAAATTCTATGAAGTAAATGGTCATATAGAAGTACCTAAAGATAAAGCAAATGAGAGACTTTATAAATGGTGCGCTCTACAAAGAAGCTTATATAATAAACAAGTTCTTAATGAGGAATTTGTACAGTGTTTAGAAGCAATAGATTTTAAATGGGATTTAAGGCTTGAGAAATGGAAAGAGAATTTAAAGTCGTATCATAATATATTAGAGAGTAAATACCATAGTAATATATTATATTATGAAATAGTCAATGAGAGTTATTATATACCTATTTATCAATTTGAAGGATTATCTATGGAAGAGGAAAAAATAATCAAATGGTTTTATAGGCAGATAAATATATTTAAGAAGGATGAAATGGAAGAAAGTAAAAAGAATATTTTCATCAGTGAGTTACGGAACATTGAAAAGTATGTAGAGAATAAGTGGCTTAAATCCATATGGAAGATAAAAAGCTTTTATAACTTTATGAAAAATGAATATAAAATTGATTGTAATAAATTTAAAATTGCTCCTGAAAAAGATGAATTAAAAGAGCAAATTTGTTTAGAATTTAATAATAAGAGTATTATTGAAAATACAATTGATAAAAATTTACCTAAATCATCAGTAAGAAGCAAGGTTAATTTAAAAGAAAAGGAAGAAATGCATTTTGTTGCAGCATTTATTAAAGAAAATATGTATTTAGAGAGTATGGAAGGCTATATAGATCATTTAAACTATATTTATTATAAAAAGTTATTGGAAGTTTTAAATAATGTACCATCGTAGTAATTGAGGGTACAATAGCAGCATTTTGTGGCAATAATTCTTCATAATGAAGAAAAGGTTAAAAATAGTAAAATATATTAAAGTATACAGGCCATGAGAAAGTAAAGTAAATATTTTTTATTGCAATAACTTGAAATTTAAAGTAAAATCATTATGTTTAATAAATTTTACTTTATGTTTAAGGAGAAAAGCATGAGAGCAGTATATAGAAATCCAAAAGAATTAGCTTCAAAAATAAAAGATTTAGTAGATACTTATTTAGAAGATATGATAACTGAAGAAAAATTTGAAGAAACTATCATGGCTATGATAGAGAGAAATGAAGATAGAGTATATAAAAATGGTTTTATGCCATCTAAGTTAATCAGTGTTATAGGTGAAGAAAGAAAAGCTATAATAGACAAAGTATATGAAAAAATGAATAAATAATATTTTTGAAGAACAGAGGAATATCTGTTCTTTTTTTATAAATTTAACTATTAATTAGTATAATCATATAAATTTTAAAAATAGTTACAAAAAATATAAACAAAATTTCTTTCCTGCATAAATATATGTTATAAGGGGGATTTATTATGGGGCAGGAAAAGAAAATAAAAGACTTTAAATTTTTATGTTTAAAAAATGATTATTTTAAAATAGGTATAAGAGAAGAGAGATTGAGAAATGATATTTTGTTAGTAAAGTTTGATGATGATACCACCATCTGTAGAATGTATATGAACAATACCCATGCATATGTTCAGTTCCCTTATAATAAGACAATGTTAAATGAAATAAGGTGCAATACATGGACACTAGATAATATAGGAAGGGGTAGTGGTATCTTTCTTAAAAGCCAAAGAGATGGTAAGAGTTTTAGAGAAGTATTAAAATGGTATGACGTGAATAACAAAGGATATGATTATACAATTCATGATTCAAGAAAAGATATGATATCGAAAGAAGAATATGATAAAAAGAGGAAGCTATATATTCGCAAGCATCCATTATCCAATACAAGTTATGCAGTATAAAATAAAAAAAGCAGCGCATAGCTATCTTGGATATATTAATGATACACAAATATTGTCAAACTAGTGTAAAGACGCATAATGATGCTTTTTTACGTAGGAATATTAAAAAATAGAATCCTTAGGGCAGAGTATGTCTAAGGATTTTTTGTTTATTAAAAATGTTAAGAGTATATTTAATGTTTAAAGGTTATTCTAGAATATGTATATAGCAAAGCTTGCTAAAATGTTAAAAAAATAAATCTATTTAGGCATTGACTAATTATGTAAATAATAATAATATGTTAATATAAATAAAAGTTAGCAATATTATCTGCTGATGGAGGTGAATTTTCCTTTTATTATAAGGAAAAAGGATGGAGAGTATGGATTTAAAAAACGAAAGAAATTTAAGTATGTTAGTGGATTTCTACGAACTGACAATGTCTAATGGATATTATGAAAATGGATATGCTGATTCAGTGGTATATTGTGATATGTTCTTTAGAAAAAATCCTGATGAAGCAAGTTTTTCAATTGTAGCAGGCTTACAACAGTTTATAGAGTATATTAAAAACTTAAGCTTTTCAGATTCCGATATTGAATATTTAAGACAAAAGAATATATTTAATGAAGAGTTTTTGAAATACTTAAGAGATTTCAAGTTTAGTGGAGATATTTATGCAATTCCAGAAGGAACTGTAGTATTTCCTAATGAGCCACTTGTTACAGTGAGAGCAAAGATAATGGAAGCACAATTTATTGAAACAATGCTATTATTATCAATCAATCATCAAAGTCTTATAGCTACTAAAGCCAATAGAGTTGTTACAGCAGCTAATGGCAGAGTGGTAATGGATCTTGGAGCAAGAAGAGGTCAAGGGGCAGATGCAGCTATATTAGGAGCTAGAGCGGCTATAATAGGAGGCGTGAGTGCAACGGCAACTACTATAACAGGAAAAGATTTTGGGGTAGATATAGTGGGTACAATGGCTCACTCATGGGTACAGTTCTTTGGTGATGAATATAAAGCATTTGAAGCTTATGCAAATACTTATCCAGATAACTGTATACTTCTTGTTGATACATACAGCGTTCTTAAGTCAGGAATTCCTAATGCTATAAGGATAGCTAAAGAAATATTAGAACCAATGGGTAAAAGATTAAAAGGTATAAGACTTGATAGTGGAGATTTATCATATTTATCGAAGAAAGCGAGAAAAATGCTTGATGAAAATGGATTAAGAGATTGTAAGATACTAGCTTCTAATAGCTTAGATGAATTTATCATAAGAGATCTTGTAAGCCAAGATGCTAAGATAGATATTTATGGTGTAGGTGAAAGACTGATTACAGCCAAATCAGAACCGGTATTTGGTGGAGTTTATAAGCTGATGGCTGTAGAGGAAAATGGTGAAATAGTACCAAGAATTAAACTTTCAGAAAATGTAGAAAAGGTAACTAATCCTGGTTATAAACAAGTATGGAGATTGTTTGATAAGGAAAGTAATAAGGCAATTGCAGATGTTATTACTTTAGCAGATGAAGTGATAGATGACAGCAGAGAATATGAAATATTTGATCCTGTACATACTTGGAAGAAGAAGCTTGTAGATAATTTCTATGCTAAAAAGCTTCAAGTTCCTGTATTTATAAATGGAGAATGTGTTTATGAAAGCCCAGCAGTGTTAGATATTAAAGCTTATTGTAGAGAAAGTGTAAACAGTTTATGGGATGAGCAAAAGAGGTTTACTAATCCACAAGAGTATTATGTAGATTTATCATCAGAACTTTGGAATTTAAAAAATGAAATGATTAACAAATATAGCTAAAAGTAATTAATAATTTTGAACCTGCATGATTTTTTATGCAGGTTCAAATTGTTTTATTATATGGAAAAATTAAATTCAGATAGTTTTTTTATTATAGATAACTAACCTATGATAGTTTTCTATATACTCTGAAATTGCTTTATTTATTACATCATCTTCACTTAAGTCAGGATGCTTTTTTAAAAAAATATTTAAGGTATCGATTATAGAATCTTTTAAAACTATTTTTTTCTGTGATGAGGAAGTAGTTGGTAGTGTAGGGTTATTATTTTGATGATTTTGCTTATGATTTTGCAAATCGCAATTAATGTTTCTAGTTATTGTTTCCAGCTCAAATATTCTCATTTCTAAGGCATATAGCCTATCAGCAGGGGAAGAGGGTTGGGCCATAGAAGTTTTGGGAGATTTCAATACTTCTTTATGCTTTAAAAAGTTTTTTCCATTGAAGGTGTAATCATATTTTCCCATTAGAGATTTAATGGAACTTTTCTTTATGCCTAAAAGAGTGCTTATTTCATTTAAGCTGATTTTTTTATTTAATTCTAAAATATAATTTACTTTTTTAACTTCACTTAAACTATTAAATTTAATTTTATCCATAATTCACCTCGCAAAATAAAATAAAGTATATAAATATTATACCATAAAATGGAAAATGGATAATAATTTTGTGGATAAATTTTCTTTGTAGTATAATATAGTAATTAACAGTAATAAAAGGAGAGAAAAACATTGATAAATCCATTACTTTTAATACTCCAAAGTATTTCAGGAGGAGTGGCAGGATATATTACCAATAAATATGCTGTAAATATGCTTTTTAAGGAATACACTCCATTAAAGCTGGGAGGAGTAGTTAAGAAAAATAAAGAAAAATTTATAGATGAAATAAGTACTCTAGTAGAAAAAGATATTATTAATGGAAAGACATTAAAAGAACATATACATGGTGAAGAGTTTAAGAAACAGTTAGATGTAACTGTAGAAGAGTTTTGGAATAGCGGCCTTAAAGAAGCATTTAATGATGTGAAAATAAAAGATATTTCATATTTTGAAGAAAGTAAAGAAAGCATCATGGAGTTTACAGAAGCTAAAATGAAACTTATATCAGATAAACTATTAAAAAATATAGTAGATAATATAGAAATAACAGAAATTTTATCAGCAAAGCATATAGTTTATATAACAGATATTGTTTATGAAGAAATTTTAAAATACATAAAGTCTGATGATAAAGTTTCTATATTATTAAAGGATATTTATCATCAAAATAATAATTTGATATTAAAAGATATAATTAATGAAGATGTGAAAATAAAGATAGAATCTATCATAGAAGAACTTATTATAAATTCATTAGAAAATATATTTGATGATGAAGAAAAACTTTTAAATATACTGGGAAAGATATATGAAGCCATTGATATAGATGAAATAATCAATAGTTTATTTAAGACAATAGCTTCTAACACATTAAATGATTATTTTTCTCCAGTAGAAAAAAAACAAATATCTTCAGCTTTATTTGCTAAGGGATGCACCTTTATAAATTCAGATAAAGGTACTGATAGCTTAAAGAATATTTTAAATGAAATAATAAAAATAGCAAAAGAATTAGATTTTACATTATACGAATTATTGCCAGAAGAATCAGCTATTAACCTTTCAAGATTTATCGAGGAAATTACCATTAAAGTTATACCAAGCATATCACAGTGGATTAGATTTAATAAGAATGAAGTTAATGAAATTATTGAAGAATCTATAGATGAATCCATTGAAGGAATGGATGGTAGTATTAAAAGGATAATAGTGCAAAAAGTTAGGGAGAGTCTTTTTAGTGATATCTCAGAAAAAGCCAGTGTGGTAGATAAGATTATTTCTTATATAGATAAATATGAAATGAACGAAGAATCAGTAAAGAAGATATCACAAGAGATAATAACTTATTTAAAGAGTAATAAGGTGAAAGATATAATAGGTAAGCTTGAAGAAGCAAATATTATATCTGAAAGCAAAATAATGGCACTAAGTAAGCTTATTATGGAAAAGATTAATATTCATGGTGAAAAAATATTAAGCCTATTAGTTGAAGCAGTATTCTCTAAAAAAATTAGTTCTCTCATTAATGAAGAGAACATTGGTTTATTAAAAATAAAGGTGAAAGAGCAGCTTATTTTATTGATTTGTAATGAACGAAAAGAAATATTAAGTTTCTTACAGCTAAGAGTAGTTAATATTATTAATGATAAAATTAATGAAACAATAAATATGCCTGTGAAAAATCTTTTATCAGAAAAGGAATTTACAAAGTTATCAGAGAAAGCTAATAGGTCATTATTACATCTGCTAAAGGATAGCAAGAGAGAGATACTAGAACCTATAAATAGAATAATAATAAGCAAGGTTAGAGAGATAGATCTGATAAAGATAGCAGAGAACGAAAAGGAATTATTAGGAAGTTCAATGATTAATTTAATATTAACTCTTGAAGAAGAAATGATAACAAGATATTCTGAAAATACTTTAGATGAATTTATAGAGGATATATGTAATAAAGATAAATTAATATTGGTTTCAAAGGAAAAGTTATACAATTATATAGATAATAATATTGAAGAAATTCTTGATGGCAATATAAAGAATATCATTTATGATAATTTGATAAAGTTTAATGAAGATGAAATATGTGAGCTTGCTCAATCATTTATGGGAAATGAACTTAAGCCATTATCAGTATTTGGGGGCATTTTAGGGATTGTTGTTGGAGGAATTTATGGGTTGTTTTATGGAACAACCTCTATAAGTGGATTTTCAGGGAGTGTGGCTTCTACAATAATATCTTGCATTATCATGGCAATGATAGGTGTAGGCACTAATGTTATAGCTTTAAAAATGTTATTTTATCCATATAAAAGAAATAAGTTTTTAGCTAAAATACCATTTTTAAGGAAGTTTTCTTTAGGATATATTCCAGCACATAAGGATATAATGGCAAGAGGAATAGGTCATGTTATTGATGAAGAACTGTTAAACGGTGAGAGAGTAAAAATGCTATTAACCTCTAAAAAAGATATGTTTAAGGGATATCTTATTAGCAGTATATCAGAAAGTAATTACAAAGTAATCATGGATGCTATAAGAGAAAAGAAAGAGATTATAGTAGATTATTTATACGATGGAATGAAAAAAAATATAGAAAATAATAAAAAGAAAATAGCATATAAATCAGTGGAAGGTATAGGAAGTATAAATGTTGGGAAAATTTTAAAGTCAAGGTATATATCTAAAATTGTCCTTGATGCTAGAAAGTTAACAGTAATTTTTTCAGAGAAAACAGCAGATTATTTGGCTAATAAAATGAAATCTGATAAAAAATGCAAAGAATTTATCAAAGAAGAACAACTTATTAAAATAAGAGAAGATATTAATAATAGCTTAAAAAAAGTTTTGTTAAATAATGGTAAAAGTATATTAAATGAAGAAAAGATTCAAAAGATGATATTTAAAGGCGAAGATAAATATCAAACTATAATTAATAACAATTTAAGTGGGCTTATCTCTAGTGAAAAAATTGAGAGTTTAAGAAAATATATTAAAGATAAATCTATGTTATTGATATTCAATGAAAGCAAGAATTATCTTGAAAAGGGAGTTTCAGAATTTTTAGAAAAAGAAATTAATGGTGATAATACCATTGGAAATGTATTTGCTGGAAAGATAGCAGAATATATTGATAGTAATATACCTAAGCTAAGTAGATATATTATTAGCAAAGGTGAAAGTTATTTAAAAGCTAATAAAAGTAAATTTAGTGAAAAGGTAAGGGGGGAAATTACCTCAGGGCTTAATTTCCTTGAAAGAGGAGCTTATGTAATGTTTGGCGGAGATGATATAGTAAATAGGTGTATAGATACAATAATAGATATTAAAGTACCAATATTTTTAGATAATAAATACTTAGAAATTACATCATTAGTTCAAAGTACATTATCATATTCTATTTATCCTACACCAATAAAGAGTTTACAGCTTAAGGCAAAAGAAATAAATTGTAGTAAAATATTAGATAGCATTTATATAAGCCTTAATAAATCTATCTATATAAAAGAAGAGATTGAAGAGGTTATTGATGAGTCTATCAACATAATATTAAGTGAAAATCTTAAAGAGTTTCTATTGATACTAGATTTAGATTCTTTAAAAGATATCTGTTACAAATTTAATAGAGAGTTAAATAATATTATAAAGTTAAGTAATGATAATTTAGTAAAAAATCTAGAGGCTATTGTTAAGTGCTTAGATGAAATAATAGATGAAGGGTTTATACAGTCTATTAAAGAAACATCCATAAATAAAGTAATGCTAGCATTAGAAAGAAAAGATGTAGTAGAGTGTACTGAAGCAATATTGAATATAGTTGTTAATAATGAAGAGTTTGCAACGCTTATTGAAAAAATAGCAAATGAATTTTATGAAGATGTAGTTAAAAGAGTATCCTTTAATGCTATTATTGATGAAGAGTATTCTAAAGAATGTGTAGAAGAATATATTGAAGCTGCTTTTAATAGTAAAAGTTTTAATGAAGTTAATAAGGAAATAATCAATCTAATCTGTGAAGAAATAATTAATGACGGATTCAGCTTTATAAAAGAGGATACAAAAGATGATGTTATCTGTAGAGCTATTGAAGCAGTTTTAAATGTTACATTTAATAACACTAGTAAACTTTTAAAAGCTGTAAATATAAAGCAAATAACTATGGAGCAGATAGCAATAATGGAACCTAAAGAAATACACATTATGTTTAATGGCTTTGCTGGTGATTTCTTTAAAAAATTATATTTATATGGAAGTTTTGGTGCTATCTTTGGCATTAATTTATGGTTTTCAATTGCCTGGGGAATAATAGAAGAAATTAATAATAGAAGAGTAGCGTAGAGTAATATTTGGGAACATTTTCTTTTGGTGAAGATGTTCCTTTTTATTTAAAATTATATTGACAATATTAAAGGTAAAGAGTATATTATAAATGTAAATAATAGTAAAAAGTTTATTTTGTTCGCTATTCTTGGGGAAAACTGTTTTTTTATGGTCCGTAGATTTTAGCAAGGTGTATTGCTTTGTTAGTTTACGGATTTATTTTATTTAACTTTATTATTAATGGCTTTTATAAAATAAATATATAATAGAGAAAAAAATGAAAGTAAATGTAATAACTTTTAATGACAGTGAAAAAATAATTAAAAAGAATTGATAAAAATAATTAATAGATTTATGTAAAGTATGTTATTATATATGCTGGTGAAAAAATAAAAAGGAGATGGGTAAATGACAAATGATATGACAACTGGAAATCCAGTGAAGCTGATATTGCTATTTTCAATTCCACTTTTAATAGGAAATATATTTCAGCAGTTTTATAGTATGGTTGATACTATAATTGTTGGAAGATTTATAGGAGTTGAAGCATTAGCAGCAGTAGGGACAACAAGTTCTATGGTATTTTTGGTAAATGGATTTGTAATGGGGCTTACAAGTGGATTTGCAGTGCTTATTTCGCAAAAGTATGGTGCTAAAGATGAAGTAGGAGTTAAGGAAGCTGTTGCTAGTTCAATTATTTTATCAATAATAGCAACTATACTTGTTACTTTTATAAGCGTACTTTCGGCAAAGCCTCTATTAACTCTTATGAATACACCTTCAAATATAATGAAGGATGCCTCAACATACATAATTATTTTATATGCAGGAAATATAGCTATTATATTCTACAATATGATGGCAGCTATATTAAGAGCTCTAGGTGATAGTAAAACGCCTTTATATTTCCTTATAGTATCTTCAGTACTTAATATAATTTTAGATTTAGTTCTTATTATAAACTTCAAAATGGGAGTTGCAGGAGCTGCTTATGCTACAGTAATATCTCAAGGGGTTTCAGCGATTTTATGTGTAATTTATACATATAAAAGATATAAAATATTAAGGCTTAAAAAAGATGATTTTAAAGTTAAGAAAAAATATTACAGAAAACATTTAAAAGTAGGTATACCTATGGCTCTACAGTTTTCGATAACATCTATAGGAATAATGACAGTACAAAGTGCTATAAATATATTTGGTTCTACAGTAATAGCTTCTTATGCAGCTTCTTCAAAAGTATTACAATTAGTTATGCAACCAGCTACTACTTTAGGTGTAACAATGGCAACTTATTGTGGACAAAATATAGGAGCAAAAAGATATGATCGTATTAAAGAAGGAGTTAAGAAATGTGTACAAATATCTATAATTACAAGCGTGATTTCAGCTATAATACTTATTTTCTTAGGAAAATACTTTGTAATGATGTTTGTTAGCAATCCAGATGCAGAGATATTATCTTATGCACAACAGGTTTTAAATATTTCAGCAATTTTCTTTATTCCATTAGGGTTAATATTTGTTTATAGAAATGCACTGCAAGGAATAGGAGATTCATTTATTCCAATGATGGCTGGAGTTTATGAACTTGTTGCTAGAGCTATTGTAGCCTTTACATTACCTAAGGTTTTAGAATTTATGGGAATATGTTTGGCAGATCCTGTTGCTTGGTTTGCAGCAGTAATTCCACTAGCTTATACTTACTATAAAAGAGAAAAAAGTTTTAAGCATGAAAGTGAAAAAATTTAATAAAATAATATGGGAAATATTTACAATGAGTATTTATAGTAGTATAATGTTAATATAGATAAGAAAAAGGAGTCACAAAAGATGTTTTGCGACTCCTTTTTGTCTATAAACATTTAACCATATATGTGTGAAAAGGGAGGGATGCTTGGCGATGATAATATCGAATGATATAGAGTCTTTTATGAAGACTAAGGGAAAGGAGGAATGCTCAAACATTAATATTGTCCGTAAAGAAACAGGAGTTTCTTGGCACCATAGTTATATAAAGAACTATGAAGCAGCCCAGAGGGAGATGATCCAATTATCTAATCTACTGAAAAGGAGATGGTAATTAAATTTATATAGATATGGTTAAATTTTAATACTTGAAAATAATAAAATGGATAGATAGGGAAAGGAGTAGAAAAAAATCTACTCCTTTTGGTTTATATTATAAATAGCATCTCCATATAATAAGAATATAAAATGAAAAACTTAAGAAAAAAAGGGGGGAAGAAAGATGTTAAAAGAAATCATAGAAAGTGTAAGTATAAAGGTAGTTTTAGAAATTATTTTTAAGACTTTTCTTTGTGTAGTGCTTGTAGGAGCAATTGGATATAATCGAGAAAAGAAAGGTATGGTTGTAGGAATAAGAACCCATGTACTTGTAGGTATGGTTGGGCTTTTAATTCAAATAACCTCCCTTGAATATTATCGTATTAATGGAGGAAATAATGATGTATTTAGATTGGCAGGACAATATATATCAGGCATAGGCTTTCTTGGTGCAGGTACGATACTTAAGGATAAACGAAGTGTAAAGGGTTTAACTACTGCTGCTTCAATATGTCTTGCAGCATGTATAGGGCTAGCGGTAGGATCAGGTGTATACTTAGGAGCGGTTATAATAACTGTAGTATCATACATTTTTTTAACTGATATATTTAGATTAAAAAAAATAATGTCAATAAAGAGAAATTCTTATGTTTTTATTGAAGTTGAATTAACAGGTGATACAGCTGTATCTATGGAAAAAGTAAGAAATGGTTTAAAAATTGCAGGAGTTTGCATTGTTTCAATAGAAACAAGAAAAGTGTCCATAGATAAAGCAAAAATAATCTTAAAGCTCAATGTAGATGATGAAGTAGATATTAATGATATTTTATCTGAAATTACTTATATTGATGAAGTTAGTAAAGTTGAATTTATTGGATAAAATATTTACTGGATGTATCATGCAAATATGTTAGACCTAAGGAAGTAGTAGTAAGAAATTCATTTATTGAAAGTATTTTATATGATATTTGCCAAGAATGTGATATTATATTGATTAATGCTGATCTACTAAATGCAACAAATGAATTTGTATATGGTATGGCAAGATTTAAAATATAAGAAGAAAAGGAGAAATAAAAATGAGTGAAAATAACAATGTAAGATTAGGATTAATTGAATTATATAAGAATAAGGTAAGATTTTTGAATTTTACTGATGTGGAAATTAATGAAAAACATGAAAGTAAATTCTTATCAGATGAAGAGTATGAAATATTAATAAACTTCTATAATGAATATAAAAGTGAAAATAAATAATTAAATTATAGATAGTGTAAAGTTTCGTATGAAAAAATAGCATAGGGCTAATTTGGCATAATAATAGAAAAATAACTTTGAAATATC
>PPYF01267111.1_pt1 | contig 53424 bp, 50 predicted proteins | sample 1559871 | NCBI WGS metagenome assembly PPYF01 (sample SAMN08240021, study PRJNA423297) | Human gut metagenome, whole genome shotgun sequencing project.
CCGTCGGACCCGCGCAGCAAGCGGATTTCCCTCCCCGGCAACACGTCCTTGCCGAGCATGAGCCGGATTTCGCTCCTGCCCTCGACCGGGTCGGAAACGAGTATCCGTTCCACAAGTTTTTCCGCCAGCGCGCCGAGGTCCGGGCCGTCGTTCGGGGCCGGATCGACGGATGCGGGCTGCCCCATGCGCCCGGCGAACAGGCTTTCCAGCGGGTTCGTCATCTGCGAAACGGTTTGCGGGAAAGACTCGTCCAGAGCGGCCCGTTCCTCATCCGGAGAAACATCCTTGCCGGAGGCTTCACGCTCGTCCGCCCCGTCCCGCCCTTCGTCCGGCATTCCGCCCTGCCGCATGGCCCGCTGAAAGGCGTCCACATCCGCTCCGGATGGGGACGTCGCACGGGCTTCCCCCGTGCGGTCTTCGGCGGCCTGTCCCAACCGGGACACATCCACTTTCATGAAATCGGACATGCGAACCTCCCCGCCGTTTCCCGAGCGCCGCCCTAATCCTCACTTTCCGTGTCTTGCGGCATCACCTTGAACTCTTCCATTTCCAAATCTTCCCGCCGTTCGGCCTCGCGCTTGGCCTGTTCTCTCCAAATATCCCGGTGCGCGAGTATCTTGGAGGTCTCATGCTGCGCCAGACGCGCGGCTTCCCGCGCCTTGAGCACCGCGGCCTCCCGCTTCTTCACTTCGGCAAGCGCGACGGCGACGGCCTCTTCGCGATGCAATTCCCCGTCCGCCAGAGCGCCGAGCCCGGCCTTGAACGCATCCAGTTCCTTGAGGCTCTGGGCCTTTCCCATGATGGCCTCATAACGGCGATCCGTCTCTTCCAGCCGCCAGACCTTATACCGTTCCAGCTCCTCGCGGCAGCGCTCGACCTCTTCGCGGGCCTCGATCACGGCCCGCTCGGCGGCGCGCAGGGCGTTCTTGGCGGCGTCTTCCCGATACTCCCGCACCTTGAGCAGCGGGGCCAGCGGATACGCTTCCACGCTCAGGCCACAACCTTGTACAACGCCTTCAACGTCTCCTCAAAGGTGCTTTTCTCATCCAGCCCCTGCTTGAGGAACGTATTCACGGCATTGATGCGGGCCAGCGCGTCGTCGGCTTCCTTGTCCGATCCCTTCTTGTATTCGCCGATCTGCACGAGCAGTTCCACTTCCGCGAACTTCGCCAGAATCTTGCGGAGCTTCTGCGCGGCCTGCTTGTGCTCCTTGGCCACGATGGCGTTCATGACGCGGCTGACGCTGGCCTGCACGTCGATGGCGGGATAGTGGTTCGCCGCCGCGAGCTTGCGGGACAGAATGATGTGCCCGTCGAGGATGGAGCGGGTTTCGTCGGCGATGGGTTCGGTCATGTCGTCGCCTTCCACCAGCACCGTGTACAGCGCCGTGATGGACCCCTTGTCGGAATTGCCGGCCCGTTCCATCAGTTTGGGCAGGGTCGAAAAGACGGAAGGCGGAAAGCCGCGCCGGGTCGGCGGTTCGCCCGCCGCCAGACCGATCTCGCGCTGCGCGCGCCCGAACCGGGTCACGGAGTCCATCATGAGCAGGACGCTCCGCTGCTGATCCCGGAAATATTCCGCCACCGCCGTGGCCGTATACGCGGCCTTGAGGCGTTCCATCGAGGAACGGTCGGAGGTGGAGACGACGAGCACGGCCTTCTTGCGGCCTTCGGGCCCGAGGTCGTGTTCGATGAATTCCCGGACTTCGCGCCCGCGTTCGCCGATGAGCGCCAGCACGCACACGTCCGCGGAACACCCCTTGATGATGCTGGACAGCAACGTACTTTTGCCGCCGCCCGCCGCCGCGAAAATCCCCATGCGCTGCCCTTCCCCGCAGGTAAGCACGCCGTCGAGCACACGCAGGCCGAGCGAAATGGGCCGGTCGATGATCTTGCGCATCATGGGGTTCGGCGGTTCGGCATACACGGGATAGTGCGTCCGGGGCTTGAGCGGCGGCCCGCCGTCGATGGGATCGCCAAGCCCGTTCAGCACGCGACCGAGCAGGTCTTCCCCCACCGGAACGGAATGGATTTCGCCCGTGGGAATGACCTCCGTAGCCGGAGAAATGCCCTGTAGGTCGCCGAGCGGCGTCAGGAGGGCCACCTGCTTCACGAAACCTACGACCTCGGCCCGGAGCGTCCAGTTCTCCCAAGGATTCCGCAGGATGCACAGTTCGCCGACCTTCACCCCCGGCACCACGGCCCGGATGATGGTTCCCACGACCTGCTCCACGCGGCCCCGCACCTCGACCGAAGCGGTCGTCTGCACGGCTTCCTCAAGAAGCGCACCGATATACTCAAAGGCCATAGGACATCCCGATTTCATTCAAGCCGTTTGTAACATCCTGTCGTCGCAGCCCCAGCGGCATGGAAAACCTTCTCCGAAAGCGCCAAAAGCCGAGTGCTCGTCCCGTATCCGCCGGACCGCCCGGCAACCGGATTCCGCGAACCATCCGCGAGCTCCGCATCACAAGAACCGAGAAACCGGCCCCTCAAGAGGCTATCTTGGATCGGAGCGCGCCTTCCAGCGCCTTGAGCTGCGTTTCCAGACTGGCGTCCACGACGCCGAGCTCGCTTTCCAGCAGGCATGCGCCCCGCTCCAGACGAGCATCCGGCACGACGTCCAGAAAACTGGCGCTCCCCGGCACCGAGGCCAGCATGGACGCCAACGCCGTGCTCACCGCCTTCTCGTCGGCGGGAGCCACCCGGATGGTGACGCGCTGCTGGTTGCGGACCGTGACCAGCGCATTGCGGACGATGCGGACAATCCGCTCGTTCTCGTCGATCTCGCCGATGACCTTGCGGACCGCCGCCGTAACCACGTTTACCAATGTGGCCTCGATCCCTTCGATATACTCGACCGACGACAGAACCGTTTCCAGCACCTTTTCCGCATGCTCAAGCCGCCCTTCCTCCTGCCCGTCGCGGTAGCCTTCCTCGCGGCGCTGTTCGTAGGCTTCCCGAGCCTTGCGTTCCATGTCCGCCACCCGTTCGCGGGCGGCGTCGAGGAGCGCGGCGGCATCCAGCAACGCGGCGGCATCCGCGGCCTTGAGCACGCGCGTCCCTGCGGACGGGCACACCGAATCGCCGGTCAATCGAAACAGGGTGCCCATTGCGGCGCAACCTCCTTGAGCAACACTTTTTTCAGGCCGCCCCATACGGCGCGCCGCACCGCCGGAGACGGCGGATCGGGCTCTTCAACCGGTTCGGGGAAAACGTGGGCCGTCCGCGACGTCAAGGCGGGAGGCCACTCCGCCCGGCACAACGCAAGGGCGAGCAGGCCATGCCGCCGCACCCGTTCCAACAGCGGCTCCCGCACGTCGCGGGTCAGAAACAGTTGCCGCACGCCGCCGAGCTGGTACTGCCCGCGCTGGATGCCGTAGCGGTACAGCGGTTCGCCCAACCCCTCGCGCAAGGCCAGCACCTGTTCCCGCGTGATGATGCGGGCCATCTCCACGGCATGGACGCAGACGCCGAACACCATACCGAGACGCGCCAGCGTATCCGCATCCAGAAAGGCCAGACGCCGCGACTCGTCCGCGAAGTCCCAGAAACCTTCATCCTCCGGTCCGGCAAGCCGCCACGCCAGCGAAACAGGTGAACGATGCGCCAGTTCCGCGCACAGCGCACCGGCGTCAAGGCCGGGTACGTCCCATTCCGCCGGACATTCCCAAGCGGCGGGAGCGTCCAGCTCGCCGTTAAAGGCGAGCATGGCTCTGAAAAGCGCGGGTTTTCGGACCATTACGTCCGAAAAAAACTGTATGTGCATACCCGTCCGGCTGTGTCTGCAAGGTTATGACGGCAGATCGTCCTGCTGTTCCGCCGCACGCTTCCGGTTCCGCAGCCACATGTCGCGCAGCGAGAGCCCGAACAGCACAAGTCCGACGAGAACCGCCAGCAGGACGATCCCCGCACCGATCAGCGCGTACGGCGGCCCGTTTTCCGGCAGGAACGGCAGACCGAGGAACGTGGGGGCGGGCTGTATGGGCACGGCCACCTGTTCCCGAACCGGGACCAGCATCACGGAAACCCGTTCGTACTCCAGATCGGGGACGGCCTTGGACGCCAGTTCGCGAATCTTGGACACGAGATTGACCACCGGCGAATCCGGGGTATGCCGCAGAAAAACGGCGGCCGAGGGCAGAATGCGCGTATCGGCGGCGGGGTCCGTACCGCCGAGGACAACGTGGACGCGGGCCGTCAGCACGCCGTCGATGCGCGAAAAGGTGTCGGACAGTTCCTGCGAGATGGCGTAAGCCATGCGTGCCTGTTCCTCGGAGGCGGAGGAAATCATCCCCTGCCCGGAAAAGACCTTGCCGAGGTTTTCGTAATCCGCCCGCGGCAGGTTGTTTTCCTTCAAAATTTCGAGGGACTGGACAAGCTGTTTTTCATCGACGGCCAGCGTGAACCCGTTCTTTCCGGCGGCGATCTTTTCGGCCTGAATGCCCCGTTTGAGGAGCGTCGCCAACATCGTATTGACCTGCGCCTCGCTCAGCCCGCGGTAGACCTCGACCTGACAGCCGAAGAGCGCGACGCAAAGCATCAGCGAAACGAGGAGCAGAAGCCAGCGCCCCTTTCCGGCATGGTGATCCGTCATATGTCCGTACCCTGTTTCCGTCACGTACCTACCCCTGCTGCTTCAACAACGATTCGAATCCCTGATTGACCTGCTGCGAAAGTTGGGAACCGCCGGTCGCCTGCACCCTGAGCATGCCGACGAGGTATTGCAGGCGGTACAGCTCGGCAACGGAAGCGTTCCCGCCGCCGACTCGTTCGAGCAGCCGGGCCAGTTCCCGTATGGAGTCGTCCGGGCGCATCTCCACGGACTGCGCCGTTTCGGCCCCCTCGACCCGCCGGAACCCGACGCGCTCCACATCGGCGGTGCGCCATTCCGGAGAGGACACCTCCTGCGGACGGCCCACGGCCTCCTCGGGAACCCCCGCAGCCCGCCCGGACGAACCATCCGCCGGTTGGACGGGACCGGAAGCGTTGCGCGCCGCCGTCTCCGAGGCATTCCGATCCGCCGGGGCGTTCAGGGCGTCCTCAAAGGCGCGCACAAGCTCCGCCGGAGGCTGCCCCTGCGGGCCGGAGCTCCGCAGTTCGGCCCCTTTGGAGACGTTGAGCTTTTCCAGCGCCTCAAGGAGTTTCGTCGCCCCCAGACCGGAAATGTCCATAGCAACTCCCGCAGGGTATCCTACTGATCCCGCCGGAGCTTTTCAAGCAGTCCGGCGGCGAGTTCCGCGCTCGCCCCCTCGCCTTCGGACAGAGGAAGAAGCACGGCTTCCGCCTCATCGTTCCGTCCGGCCAACGTATAGCACAGGCCGAGCACGGCAAGCGCGTCCGCATCGTCCGGCGCGACGGCCAGCACTTCCTCTTTCAGAATCCGTTCGACCTCGGCGTAATCGTCCACGACGACATGGCTCATGGCCTTGCCGATGAGCGCGGGGACGAATCCGGGACGGAGGGCGAGCACGCCCGCGTAGATGGTCCGGGCGTCCGCCACGTTTCCCGTGTGGCACGCGGCATTGGCGACATCAAGCAGGCGGCTGATCTGGGCATCGGACAACATGACGAATCTCCAATCATAAAAGGATATGGGCAAAGGCACTTCCCGCAGACGGACAAACGGGAGAAGGGGGGCGGCCCCTTCTCCCCGGCGTTATCCCGTCCGGCGCGGCAAGCGCGGGATGGAGCCGCGCCCGGACGTCCGGGGTGCGGTCCCGGAGCCCGTGCGCCGGCCGGGCAACATTCTCAGCCGGTACGCTGGGCAAGGCTCTTCATCATGTCGGTCATGCTCTTGGTGACGGACGAGAGCGATTCCATCATCGCGTTGTACTGGCCGACCTCAAACTGGAGGGCCATCATGTCTTCAGGGCTGACCTGGTCCTGACTGAGCATCTCGTTCATCTTCGTCTGGAGCGCCTGCCCCTTCTTGCTGATCGAGTCGAGACCGCTGTTGAACAGTTCATTGACGTTCAATCCCGGCGTTCCGCTGGTACTGCCTATATTCATGGCTTCCTCGCTACGGTTGGAGAATTACCGGGCCATCTTGTCCACGGCGTGCAACGCCGCCTGAGTCGCCTCACGGACGGCCTGCGCCACGGCCCATTCATCCGGGACCAGCCCCGTGTCCATATGCCGCTTGACGGCCGCATCCATATCCAGAATCTCGTTCCGGATGTCCTGCACCCCTCTGCCGAGGGGATCGTCCTCAAGGACATCCAGCACGGAAACCATTGCGTCACTCATCGGAACCTCTCAGTCGATACACGATTATCCGTCCATCCTTGCGGAGCTTCAACTCCTTCACGCCGATGGACTCGAGCACATAGCCGCCGGGCATCAGGCCGCCTTCGAACACGCGCCGTCCCGTGCTCAGGCTGATGAAGCGCATGGGCTTCAACGTGACGCCGGTGATCTGAAAACCGGAAACCTCGCCGCTCGGGGCCGCCCCGTCCTCACCGGAGGCAAACGGCGCGGGGGAAGCCTCGCGCCGGGCTTCGGCCTGCGGGCGCAGTTTCTCGAACGAGGCGACGACCTCGAAAACCACGGGAACGCCGAGTTCCGCCCTGACCTTGTCCAACACCTCGTCGAGCCGTCTGCGCTGGTCCACGTCGAACCGTCCGGCCAGTTCCACCCTGCCGGGCAGATACCGGGCCTGCACGAAGGCCAGTTCCGCCGCTTTCAGGCGCGGAAGCAACGCGGCCTCAACCGCGTCGGCGTGGCGTATGGAACGGCTCAGGCGGTTCCACAGGGTTTCATCGCGCAATTCCGGCACGTCGTCACGGACGGCGGAAAAGGCCCGCTCCTCCACCAGTCCGTCCTTCATGTACCCGGAAACGTTCAGGCCGTCTTGCGGGTTGTCCGTCTTTTCCTGCACGGCAAGCGAAAAGCCCCGGCTGGCGAACGCGGACGCGACCGCATCGACCCGATCCCCACGGACCGTCACATCGAGATACACGGGATAATGCACACCTTGTGCCAATCGCAACACGTTGGCCCGCTCCGCGTCATTGAGCAGCACGCCTTGTATAACGACGCCCTGCCCCTGCGGCGTCACAACCAGCGTCGCAAAGCCATTTTCAGCGATAATCCGCTGTATTTCCTTCACTCTCTTGTCGGCATCCGGCACACGCCCCTCATAGGAAAACGTCAGTCCGCACAGGCCGAGCAGGATCAGAAACACCAGCGCCAGCTTTCGGGGCGGCAGGGACCGCAGTTTTCCCCAGCATCCTTTGCCAACGGCGTTGGCATTCGGAGACGTTCCCGTTTCGGACAGTGCCAACGGATCGTCGAGCAGGATCACGTCTTCCTCTTCAGGAGGCGGAGGCGTTTCGGCCTTCCCTTCGGGCGAGGTTGAACGCCGTTCCTGCAAACGGGCGGCGACCTGCCGCCACGCGTCTGCCGACTCGTCGGGAAGGGCCCATGCGAAACAGGTCAGCCCCAGAAAGAACGGCGTGCGCTCCGGAACGTCCGCCCCGTCGGACGGCAGGGGTTTCCCTTCCAGCGTCACGTCGCCGTCAAGGGGGGTAATCCGCACCGATGCCCCCTCTTCCGTAACCGCAATGGCAAACGCGGCGTGACGGGCCGCGACCGAGCTGTCCTGAAGGATGATGTCGCAGGAGTCGTCCGAACCGACGAGCTGGTCTCCCGCAGGCAAGACGAGCTCAGCCCCCAGATGGGGGCCAGAGAAGACACGAAAGAGAACGACGCCGGACACGCTCATGGAGTACCCGCCGACGCTTGCGGCCGTACGACGACCGGGACCTGCTTCGCGGGAGCGGAAAGCGGAACCGCCGTGGCGGGCGTCACGCTCTGATCCAGTTGAGGCCGTTTGCGGGAGCAGCCGCTCTGCGGCGCCGCCGGGACGCGTTCCTCGTAGTCCGCCTGCGTCGGGGAACGGTGGAAACTCGGGTCGTCCACGCGATCCGGCGTGGTGGGAATCTCATCCAGATGAATGACTTTCGGCGTGATGAGGATCAGGCGCTCCATGCGCTTGGTTCCCTTGCTCGTCGTCTTGAACAGGTTTCCGATGACCGGGATATGCATGAGGATCGGCACGCCGCTGGCATCCGTGGACTTCTGCTCGTAGTAATACCCGCCGATGAGCAGGCTCTGTCCGGCGCCCACAATGGCCTGCGTGTTGATCTTGGTCTGCTTGATGGGAGGAACGCCCGTGCTCGTGGACGGCGTATCGTTGCCGTCGTTCTGGTCGTCCTGCACGCTGACCGCGAGCTTGATGGAGGTCTGCCCGCGCTCGTTACGGATGATGTGCGGGGTCACGCGCAGGACCGTCCCGGCCTCGACCTTGAACAAATCCACGGCCTGATAGCCTTCCACCTGAATGTAATAGGTGCTGGTGTTCTCCAGCGAGGCCTGCACGTTGTCCACGGTCAGCACCGAAGGCCGCCCCAGCATCCGCGCTTCGCCTTCGGCTTCAAGGGCCTGAATGCGGGCAAGAAAGAAGTCCGCCCCGTGGGTATAGATGGTGGAAAGGTTCATGCCCGTTCCGGACGGGGAGCCCATTTCCGGCAGGGGAGAAAACTTGCCGCCGTCTCCGGAAAATTCGCCGCCCGTGCTCCAGCCCTTGTTCCGTGCGTTCGCGCCCTGATAGGTAACGCCCAGATCGCGCTTGAAGTCGGAGTCGATGTCCACGATGGCGGCGTGGATTTCCACGAGCTCCACGGGCTTGTCGAGGTCGCTGATCACCTTGGCGTAATAGGGCATCCGGTATTCGGCGTCGTTGACCAGCACCGCGTTGACGCGGGGATCGGCCATGATGTTGACCTGCGTGACGTTCTGCGAAACGGACGGAGCCTGCCCGTCCTGTTGCGGCGCGGAAACGGTTTCCGGGGCCACCGGCGTCATCCGGCCCTGCGCCGCAAGCCCGGTGCCGGAGAGCTTGCCGACCGTAGCGGTATCCTGCGTGACCCGCGTGGCCGAGTTGGGCGATCCCGTGACCATGGCCCGGAGGATGCTCGCCACGCCGGGAATGGTCACGGTCTTGTCCATGCTGTTGACGGTCATGTCCTCCGCCCATGCGTATTTGAGCGGAAACACGTTCATGACGAAATTGGAAGTCTGGGCCTCTTCGAAGGCGGTCACGGCGGCCATGATCTGGCTGAGATACGCCGGAGGACCGGTCACGACGATCATGCTGCCCCCGGGGGCCAGCGTCGCCGGAAGCTGGGGAGAAAACACGGCCGACTGCCGGAGCATCTGGAACAGCCGCTCCGCGCTCATGACCTTCGGGGTGATGAACGTACGGGAAATGTCGGATTCGTTGTAAAAATACAAGGTTGATCCGAGGCGGTACCACGTCACGCCAAACGCCGCCTGCATGCCTTTCAGAAAGGTTTCCGGCGGCACGGCGTCGAAACGCCCGCTGACCTTACCGACCACGCTGGGCGTGAAGGAGGCTCCGAGCCCCTGCGAGCGCGCAAAGTTCGTGAGGATGGAGGTCAGGTCCTCGTCATCGGCATAGTGGGTATACGGCTGCGCAAACCCGCCCCGCGCGGCGAACGAAGGGCACGGCGCGAGGCACACCCCCAGAACAAGGACCAGAATCAGCGAAAAGAAACCGCAAAGCCGCATCAGCGTCCCATACTCCAGTGCATGCCGGAAAACGAGAACGGCGAGAACGAAGCCGCCGCCCCGCCCTGTACCTGATTTTTCCACCATGCGAGGTCATTGAGAAAATCCTTGGCATGCCGGGGCATGGACTCGGCTGCGGCGGCGTTCAGCGGAACCATGAGGTGCAGCGACAGCCTGCCCTCTTCCACCGAAAGCACCGTCCGCCGGGTACGGGCGGCGGCGACGGCCCGAGAAGCGCATTTCCGCAGCAACTCGTCGGCGTCCCGCTCGGCCTCCGGAAGCGGCCCCAAATCCGCGTGCAGGATACCCGTCCGGCCATCGGGAGAGAACAGTTCCATGTCCAGCTCCCCTTCAAGACGGAAACGAAAAACGCCCCGCGCGTCCGGAGAAGCCTTCCTCCAGCCCGCCGCCGAGGTGATGGCATCCGCAGATTCTTGCAATAAAGCCATGCTGCCTCCTGTGAAGGAAACTATGCGGTCTTCTCCAGTCCCTGTCAATCATACGCGAAGGCCGCGAGTGACGGGGGCCGCAAATTCACCGTCCAGACGCCGCTCCTTCGCGCACTCGTCAAGCTGGCGATCCACGGTTTCCACCCGCCTGCCGATGGCCTCGACCTGCCGCCGCTCGGCGTCGGTCAGCGCGTCCCACGGACGGCCTTCGGCTTCAAGACGTTCCGCAAGAACGGACAACGCCTCCGAGCACGCGCACAAGTCTTCCAGAAAACGATCCTGCTGTTCGCTGTTCGTGTTCATGGCGGACGCCCTAGCTGTATTGCAGGTTCGGAACGGAAATGCCCTTGCGGGAGCAATAGGCGTCAAGCTGCTCCTGCTTCAACGACATATGCGAAACGACGCCGGACGGCGAACGGGTTTCGAGATACGCCATCTTGTTCCCCGTGTTCGCATAATACGGCGTGAAGGCGTAGCTCCTCCCGGCGCTGTCCCGCTCGGTCACGGTGGGCCCGGCGGGCGTGACCGCCTTTCCCGAAGCGACCGAGAGCGTGTTCATGACGTTGCCGAGAGCCGCACCGCCGCCGTTTCCCTGTACGTTGTTTACGGAAATATCCGCAATCCGCTGCGTACCGATACCGTCAACAGGCATCGTCTTCTCCTACCCCAGAATCCGCGAACGGGTCTGGTTCATGTTCTGCTGGATGGCGTCCTGCGTGGAAATGGACTTCTGGATCACTTCGGACAGGCTGTCGTTGATGCTCTTCAACGCGTCGCGGCTGGCCCGCATCCGTTCCTGATCCGCCTCCATTTCCTTCATGGACGCATCGTACTGCGCGCCGACGAATTCACCGACGGAAGAAACGATACCGCTCGCGCCCTGCCCGAGGTTTCCAAGTCCCATTCCGGCGGTGTTGTTCTTCATATCCAGCTTACCGAGATTTCCGGCAATGGTACCGCCGACCATCATACCGCCGGTGGTAATGCTGATCGCCCCGGAAACGATGCCGCACGCCAGTTGCGCCGTGGCCTTCTTGCGTATTTCATCAGCCTGATTTTCCATCGAGGCGACGATAGTATCGGTCTGCGCCTTCATGACCTCGCGGTTTTCCCGGCGCTGTTCGGCGCTCAATTCCGTGATCAGGGCGTTGATGCTCGCCATCGGCGAAGCCACGCCCACCCAGCCGCCGAGCGCATTGGGTGCCGTCGGCTGCGGCGCGGGGAGCGGCGGCAGATCATTGCGGACCTGATCCGCGGCTTCCTGAAACGAAAGTCCGGCGTCCATCACTTCCTGCAACTTCGCGTCCACCTTCACCTTCGAAACATTGACGCTTCCCGCATCACTGATCAACTGATTGTAGACTTGCTGTTGCTCGGGCGATAATCCCTGTATTCCTGACATAACTGTATCCTTTTCTTGATTGCGGCCCTCCGGCCGGTCAGGCGACGGGCCTTTCCGCAACGGACGCCTCGCCGGAAACTCCCGGATGGGCCTACAAGCGGCAGCACAGCCCTCCGTACCTTTCGGCGGAGGGCCGCCCCGTCGGTCGCAGACCACCGGCGTTTTTCCCTGACGGCTGAAACGCCCGCCGGGACCATGCCGAGCGCCCTCTCCGAGGGTATCCGCCGTCCGCGTTCAGCGGCGTTTCTGACCGTACAAGGCGACGATGCGGCCCTTCTCTAGGCCATGCTCGGCGCCACGTTCGTCAGAATGGCCGTTTGCGACTGATTGCAATCCTCAACAATGTTGTTGACGTCCTCGACCATCTTTTCGGCGCGTTCCATGATGCCCTTCAGAAAATCAAGCTCCATGTCCTGCGCCTGCTGGATGCGCTCAAGAATGGCCTCCAGTTCCTTGGTGTCGGCAAAACTGTTGGCAATCTTGTAATCGTACACGGCACCGGCGATCCCGGTTGCGCCGCTTCCCATCTGCGCCACACCCGAGGCGATGTTCATCCCCTTCAGAGCGGCATTGCCAACCTTTTCCAGCGTACTGGCCGTATTGGCGGCCGAAGAGGCGGTCCCGGCGCCCAGCGTAAGCCCGATGCCGACGGCGGTGATGGCCAGCTCGGAGACCAGTCCGACAATGTTGGCGACATCCTCGGAAACCCCGGCGGCCTGCAACCCGGCGCTGATGCCCGCGCTGATGCTGACCTCGCCGTCCGTCGCCTTGCTCACGATGCTGTTGACGGACATGGTAAACATGACGGCCCCGCCCGCGATAAGCAGGGGATTTCCGGTCATCCCCCCGGCCACAATGGTGGCTAAGCTGGCGATGGCCCCGACGATCATGCCGACCCAACTGAAGATTTCCTTGAAAATATCCAGAATGCCCTTGGACTTCATGGATTCGAGCCGATCCATAATCTCTTCGAGTTTCTTCTGGTTGGCCTCGGCGCGCTCCTCGCCCTTGGCTTCGATGGAGGCCACGCCGTCCTTGGTGGCCTGCGTGCGCGTTTCGTTGCCGATCATCCGGGCCAGCGTTTCCAGCGAAAGTCCGCCCGCCGTGGGCGCGGCCAACGTGGGCAGGTCCGAAGCGGAAGACGCGGAACCGGAGGAAGAATCCGACACGTCCGGAAGGGGTATCTCCTTCAGAGCTTTTCGGACGGCTTCCTGAAGGTTATTGACCTCCAGCCCTCCGACAAGCTCCATAAACTTCGTTCCGCCGAGGAAATCGACTGAATTGGGCATGGCGACCTCACTTCCCGGCTTGTTCCAGAATGGCGAGCATGGCCGAAGCCTTGCCGTGCGCGGCCTGATGCTCGGCGTTGTCCGCATCGCCCATGGACAGGGCGGTGACGAACGAACCTCTGGCCTTCTCCCGATCCCCCATCTTGAGATAGCACAGACCGGCCTGCACGATGGGGATGGGACTGGCGAGCGCTTCCATCGCGGTGCAAAGGCCGTAGGCTTCCACGGCCTCCTGATACTTGCCGTTGGCCTGCCGGCTTCCGGCAAGCCCCATCCAGAACCGGGGATCGTTGTGATCGTACAAACACAATCCGGCGAAGACGGCCTCGGCATCCTTATAGTTGCCGGACGCGTACAGATTGTACCCAAGGCCGTAGAGGGCCTCCAGCATCTCCTGCGAAACGTTGCACACGTCCCCGATGGTCGCCCCGTTCAGCACGGCCTTGACCATGGTTTCGATTTCTTCCTGAGTAAGCTCAACTTGCGTAGTGTTCTGTTCTGCCATGAAAGCCCCCTCCGGGGATAGCCGCAGCGGCGGAAAAGGATGTTACTGGCCCCGCGCCACAGCCGTAAGCGTCTGCATGCCGGACTGGATGGCGGAGTTCGCACCCTGCGTATACGAGTTGTATTGGCCCATGAAGTCCTGCACATACACCATCAGGGTCTGGATGTCCGTACCGATGGTTTCCTGATACGATTGCAGGGACTGGATCGCCACGTCCCACTCATCGCCATTGTGCAAGTTGTCGTTGCCCGTCTTGTCATAGGCGAGATTGTTCTTGTTCATAAAATTCACGATATCGTCGGGCATCGTGGTGCACCCACCGGAACTCTTGGCGTCCGCCTGAAGCTGGCGGCATCGCTGGAGCATGTCGGCCACTTCCTTCTGTTCCTTCTGGGCATCCTCAACCTGACTGATGTAGCCGAGGGCCGAATCCTTGGCCGTCGCAGCCAGTTCCATCTGCAACTTGGCGAACACGAAGTTGACGCTCGTGCACGTGCCGAGGCTGTCCACACCGCTGACGCTTCCCGAACCGCCGACTCCACCAACCTGACTCATAGGAACCTCCTGTATTTTAAAAATTAAAGACGAACAACGCCACGGCGTCCGGTGCCGGGAGCCTTGCCCGAAGAGGGCTTGTTCAGGGCGGCCTGCGCCTTGCGGGCTTCCCCGGCGCGCCGGGCCTCTTCCTTGGCCTTGGCGACGAGCGCCTCCACTTCGGGCGTCATCGCTTCCTGCCGCTTGAGGTCATCTTCCGTCAGCCCCATGCTCTTCAACTGGGCGTCGAACTTCTGGTTGAGCCGGGAAAGCTCGTCCTTGAGCGCTTCGAGCTGCGCTTCCTGAGCCTGAAGGTCTTTTTCCGTAAATGCCATTGCTGTTACTCCTCTTCGTTTCTGACCCGTTTCTAGCAGGTTCCATGCCAAGACGGCAAAACAAGCGGTTGCGGGCTTCAGACGCCTTCCGGCTCCGTTGCCGCGCCTTCATCGGCCAACATTGTTGGCGGGAACGCACGTCCCTCCCCCCAACGCTGTCGGCACCTTTTTTCTGGAGCTATTACTGGAAAATACTACAGTGGGTTGCCTAAATCAATCGAAAACTGAATGCTTGTAAGACACTTCGGCCTGTGATATTTAAAGTCAGATCATTGGCATAGTTCTCGCATGATCTCTTGCGGATCGGCATGAGCCGATTCATGGAATCGCGTGTCCCGCATTTCGGCATCGAGGGCGGGCATGGTTCCCGGCCCGGTGCCGGGCAGGAGGTGGCATGTCCATAGATTTTTCCGTCAACAATCAGATGGGGCAAATGGCGACGGGTGCCGCCTCCTCGGCGGGCGCCCTCGCCGCGGGCTCGCTCATGGGCAACGCCGCCGTGCAGGTGGAGGACCCCATGTCGCTGCTCGCCGACGCCGCCGAGGAACTGACCTTTGCCGCGGACACGACCGACGAATTCGAACTTGAGGACCGCAAGGAGCGGGAACGCGCCGAGGAATCCCTCGCCGAACGCGTGAAGCTCTATCAGGACCTCATGCACGAGGCCGGAAAGGCTCAGGACATCGACCGGCTGAAGGACAGCCTCCGCGCCCGCGAAGGCCGGGAAAAAGCCGCCCGCGAGGCGCTCTACCGCTTTCCCGATCCCAGCGACGCCTACGCCGCCCTTTCCGACGCGCTGGAAAGCCTGTCGAACGATCCGTCCGTCGATCCCGCCGTTCTCGAAGACGTCCGGCAGGGCCTCGCCGAACTCGAAGCCGAGCACGGCCCACGGATACGCTCCGGCATGCAGGGCGCGCTCGCCGCAGCCGGGTATGCCGATCTGGACGGAACCGACAACCTGCGCGACCTGTACCGTCAGACCGTCTGCGACTTCACGGACGTCAACGCCGCCTTTGCCCACATCCATGAAAAATACGGCGACGTGGGATTCGACAAGGCTATGGACTTTCTGTTCAACGCCCTGAGCAACGACCTCGCCACGGACGTGCCGAGCATGGAAACCACCCATCTCGAAAACGTCCACGCCAACCTCGAACAGGTCCGGCTCCTGCAAAGCACGCACGTCCAGTGCGAACGCCTGCTCCAGCGTTGGGAAAGCGTCCACGGCGTCGCGGACGCCGCACTGACGCCCATGGAACTGCTGGGGGATATGGTGAACCTGCGGAACGAAAACTTCCTCGGCGCCATGCACATCGACCGCATCGCCGCCAAGGCCAAAGCCCCGGACATCGAGCGGCAGGTGCTTTTCCTTCAGGAACTGCTGAACATGACCCGCAACCTGCCCGTCCGGCTTTTCGACGGCGAGCAGGGACGGATGAAAGTCCTCGACGCCGTGCAGGAAGCCGTGGACAACGCCATCCAGCGCGAAGACGAATACCTCGCCAACCTTGGAGACGCGTGATGATCGAACGTGAAATCACCGAATTCGGCCGCCGTATGGGGATGCCCGACTTTTCCCTTTCGGAAAGGGGACTCGCCGCGCTCGACGTCGAACGCCTCGGACGGCTCCATCTGGAGCGCGGCCCGGAACGGCCGGGACGGCATGACCGGGAACTGCTCATCTACCTGACCCGCCCCGTGCCCGACTACGACGCCAAGGCCCCCCGTCGGGTGCTCGAACGCTGCCATTACCGCCACGCCGATCCCCTGCCCCTGTCCGGTGGGGTCCACGACGGCCGGATCGTCCTGCTCACGCGGTTCCCGGAACGGGAGGCGACGGCGGCGGGCATCGAGCAGGCCGTCCGGTTCCTCGCCGCAATCATGGACACGGTCGCCGGAAACTGACGCGGCGGCACCTCACGTCAAGACGATTTTGTGAAGCAAAGGAGACGGAATGCCCACCATCAACCTGCTCGATCCCTCGCTCGGCATCCAGAGCGTCATGGACAGCCCGACGGCGCATCCTTCCGGCATGCCCACGGCCCGCCCGCTGGCCGCCAACGTCCTGCGCGAAGCCGGGCTTGAGGAACTGTATTCCCCGAGCAACGCCCACCATCTTGTGGAACAGGCGCTGTGCCCGGACGCGGGCGACGGGGAGCTGCTCCGGCCCGACGTGTTTTCCGCCAACCTCGCCGGGTGTATGGACGCCCTGCGCGATGCCGAGGACCCGGCGGTGCGGGCGTTCGTCCGTGACGAACTGGGCCCCCTGCTCCAGAACAAGGAACTGCTCAACGCCTACATGGGCCTGATGATAGGGGGCTGATGTGGCGCTCAGTTCGGAACAACGCACCACCCTGTCCATTCTGGGATATTTGTACTACCGCATGGGGCGGATCGACAGCGCCGTCACCGTGTTCGCCGCGCTGGCGGCGCAAGCCCCCGAACCGGCCGACGCCGTGACCCTGCGTGCCCTCGCCACGCTCGCGGCCATTGAAACGGAACGCGGCAACGGCGAAAAGGCCCTCCAGCTCCTGCACAGGGTCATGGACGGGCGGACGCTCTCCACCCGGCACGCCGCCCTGCACCTGCTCCGGGCGCGAGCCCTCTGGCAGCAGGGCCGCAAGGACGAGGCGCGAGCCGCCGTCAACGAATATCTGTACCTTGCGGGCGGATCATCGCTCGCCAAGCCGCCCGTCAACGGCATGGGCAAACGCATATGAGCCTGTTCTCCACGGCCAGCTCCGCCGTCGGCGTCGTCACGCGACACAACGACATCAGCGTCGTCTTTCTGCTCGTCACCGTCATCGGGCTGATGATCGTCCCCCTGCCCACACCGCTGGTGGACACGCTCATCGGCGCGAACATGGCCCTGTCGTTCATCATGCTCATGATGTCGATGTACGTGCGCACGGCGCTGGACTTTTCGGTCTTCCCGACCATGCTCCTGTTCACGACCCTGTTCCGGGTCGGGCTCAACATCGCCACCACCCGCCTCATCCTCCTTCAGGCCGATGCGGGCGAAATCATCTTCACCTTCGGCGAGTTCGCGCTCGGCGGCAATTTCGTGGTCGGCGCGGTGGTCTTCCTCATCCTGACCATCGTGCAGTTCCTCGTCATCGCCAAGGGCGCGGAACGCGTGGCCGAAGTGGGCGCGCGCTTCACCCTCGACGCCATGCCCGGCAAACAGATGTCCATCGACGCCGACATGCGCGCCGGGGTCATCGACATGGAGGAGGCGCAGCGCCGCCGCGCCCGCGTCAATCAGGAAAGCCAGATGTACGGCGCCATGGACGGCGCCATGAAGTTCGTCAAGGGCGACTCCATCGCCGGGATGATCATCGCCGTGGTCAACATCGTGGGCGGTACGATCATCGGCATCACCCAGAACGGCATGACCGCCGGGGAAGCCCTGCACGTCTACGGCATCCTGACCATCGGCGACGGGCTGGTTTCGCAGATTCCCTCCCTGCTCATTTCGATTTCGGCGGGCATCCTGATCACCCGTACCGGCGACTCCGACGACAACGTGGGCTCGCAGATCGGCCTTCAGATTTTCGCACAGCCCAAGGCCCTGCTCATGGCGGGGGGGCTGGTGTTCCTCTTCGGGCTGATCCCCGGCTTCCCCAAGCCGCAGTTGTTCACGCTGGCGGCCGTCCTCGCCGGGATCGGCTATGTGCTCAAGCGTCTCGGCGACGCCCCGCAGGAACGGGACCCCAAGGCCGAACTCTCCAAGTCGCTGACGCCCTCGGCCCGGCCCAAGCCGAAGCCCGGAGCCGCCGGACAACGCGACGAGTTCGCGCCCACCGTCCCCATCATCCTCGACATTTCCGGGGACATGGGCGCATCCCTCGATTACGCCTCGCTCAACGAGGAACTGGCGAACCTGCGCCGCGCCCTCTACTTCGATCTCGGCGTGCCCTTCCCCGGCATCAACATCCGGCCCAATCCCGGCCTGCCCGAGCTTACCTACGTCCTGAACGTCAACGAAATCCCCATGTCGCGCGGGAAACTGGAAAAAGGCATGGTCCTTGCCCGCGACACGCAGGACAACCTGTCCATGCTCGGCGTGGAGTACAAGGTCGGGGAGAAATTCCTGCCCGACGTCGAACCGCTCTGGGTCCCCGAATCCAAGGCCGCCCTGCTGGAGCGCGTGGGCATCAGCGTCATGAGCCACGCCCGCATCCTCGCCTATCACCTTTCCCTGATCCTCGCGCGGCACGCCTCCTCCTTCCTCGGCATGCAGGAGGCCAAATACCTGCTCGACAAGATGGAGGAACGCGCGCCCGACCTCGTCCGCGAGGCCACGCGCCTGCTGCCCACGCAGCGCATCGCGGAAATCTTCCAGCGGCTGGTGCAGGAACAGATTTCCATCCGCGATCTGCGCAACATCCTTGAAGCGCTCATCGAATGGAGCCCCAAGGAAAAGGATACGGTCATGCTCACCGAATATGTCCGCAGCGCGCTCAAGCGGCAGATCAGCTACATGTATTCCAAGGGTCAGAACATGCTGCCCGCCATCCTGATGGACCCCTCGGTGGAGGAAACCATCCGCAAGGCCATCCGGCAGACCTCGGCGGGGGCGTTCCTCGCCCTCGATCCCGATACGACGCAGCGTTTCCTGTGCGCCGTGTCCGACGCCGCCGGGAAATACCAGTCCAGCACCCAGAAACCCGTGCTCATGGCCTCAATGGATATCCGGCGCTACGTCCGCAGGCTTATCGAAGGCGAACACTACGGCCTGCCCGTCGTCTCCTATCAGGAGATCACGCCGGAAATCTCGATCCAGCCCGTCAGCCGAATCAGGCTGTAGCGTCGGAACATCGGGGAGGGCGGCCCGCCTGAAAAAAGACCGCCCTCCCCGCCTCCCAAACCTTCGGCGGCCGGAGCGGGAAGGAGAAGGCTGAAACGCGCGCCCTGCGGCGGCATCGGAAAAGGCCCCGTCGTGTCCGCCGCATGGCGCGGACGTTTTTGATCTTGAATCATGGGGAGACGGAAAGCGTCAGCCCGGATGCGTTACGACGCGACAGGCTGTTTTGCCGTTAACAGGACGCGCCACGTTTTCCCGGCAGAGCCATGCACAAAACGGCGTTCGTCCCTCCTCCCGGTGCGGGACCGGACGCCTTGAGGACCCTTATGGAATCAGCGGCCGTCGATTACGCCATGAAAGCCCTGTATCTGGTGCTGATGCTGTCCATGCCGCCCATCGTGGTGGCTTCGCTCATCGGCATCCTTCTCAGCCTCATTCAGGCCATCACCCAATTGCAGGAACAGACGCTGACCTTCGGCGTCAAGCTGATCGCGGTCGTCCTGACCCTCTTCCTCATGGGGGGCTGGCTCAGCGGAGAAATCCTCCGCTATTCAAACGAGATTTTCAGCAGATTCTACATGATACAATGAGAACGGGAGGCCGCCCAGCCCATCGGGGACGGCCTGCCCTCTCTCTGGAGGGGCATTGGATTATCAGGCACTGTTCAACGAGCTGCATGTCTTCGAAAACCTGCTGGCGCTGCTGGTGGGGATGCCGAGGCTGTTCATGCTCGTGCAGGTAGCGCCCTTCATGGGCGGGAACATCCTTACCGGGCAACTGCGGATGACCGTGGTGTTCGCCTGCTACCTTGTGCTGCATCCCGCCATCGTCGCCGGCCTGCCCGAATCGCAGGGCCTGACGCTTTCCACCGCCGCCCTCTACGGGACCATCCTGCTCAAGGAAACGCTCATCGGCCTGTTTCTCGGCTACCTGTCCGGCATCCTGTTCTGGACCATCCAGTGCGCGGGCTTTTTCATCGACAACCAGCGCGGCGCGTCCATGGCCGACGGAGCCGATCCCCTGTCCGGCGAACAGACCTCCCCGCTCGGCTCCTTCTTTTTCCAGAGCGCGGTCTATCTGTTCTTCTCCACCGGCGCGTTTCTCACCCTGCTCGGCGTGGTCTACGCCTCATATGAAATCTGGCCCGTTACCCGGCTCATCCCGCTCAACGTGTTCCGGGACATCGACGTTCCCCTGTTCTTCGCCGGACGCGTGGGTTGGCTCATGCTCATGATGCTGTTGCTTTCCGGCCCCATCGTGGTGGCCTGCCTGCTCGCCGACGTATCGCTCGGCCTCATCAACCGTTTCGCCTCGCAGCTCAACGTGTACGTGCTCGCCATGCCCATCAAGAGCGGCGTGGCGGCCTTCCTCATGCTTTTCTACTTTATGATGCTGCTGTCCAATGCGGCGGGCCTGTTCGACGGGATCAAACAGGACGTCCAGCAACTCAGGATGCTGTTGCCATGAGCGACAAGACCGAACAGCCGACCCCGAAACGCCTCCGCGAGTCACGGGAAAAGGGAGACGTGTGCAAAAGTCAGGACGTCCCCTCGGCCCTGACCGTGCTGGCGCTGTCCGTCTATATCGTCGCGACGGGACGGCAGTTGCTGGAAACCCTGCTGGCGATGATGGAAATCCCCATGCGGCTCATGTCCGAACCCTACGCCGAAGCCGCGCCGCGCGCCGCCGAAGCCACGTTCTTCGCGGCGCTGTCCGTCGTGGCCCCGATCGTCGGCATCGTCATGGCCGTGGCCCTGATCGCCAATCTGGGGCAGGTCGGCGTGCTGTTCGCGTTCAAGGCCGCCATGCCGAAACTGGAAAACGTCAGCCCCGCCAAATGGTTCCAGAAAGTCTTTTCGCTCAAGAACCTCGTGGAATTCCTCAAGAACGTCATCAAGGTCGTGGTCCTCAGCGTCACGGTCTGGGTCGTCATGCGGGATCACCTCCCCACGCTGTTCGCCATCCAGAAAGGCACCATCTGGACCATGTGGGAAGTCCTCGGCATGGCCGTAAAAGATTTGCTGCTCATGGCGGCCGGCGTTTTCTGCATCATCGCCGCGGTGGACTATCTTTTCCAGAAATGGCAATACGCCAAGAGCCATATGATGTCGAAAGATGAAGTAAAACGGGAGTACAAGGAGATGGAGGGCGACCCGCAGATCAAGGGCAAGCGCAAACAGCTCCATCAGGAAATGCTCTCCCAGAACACGCTGGGCAATGTCCGCAAGGCGAAGGTGCTCGTGACCAATCCCACTCATTACGCCGTGGCGCTGGACTATGAAAAGGACAGGACGCCGCTCCCCATCATCCTCGCCAAGGGCGAAGGCTTTCTGGCCCAGCGCATGATGCAGGTCGCCAGAGAGGAAGGCATCCCCATCATGCGGAACGTGCCGCTGGCGCGCAGCCTTTTTGAAAGCGGAACGGAAAACGCCTACATCCCCAAGGACCTCATCGGCCCGGTGGCCGAGGTTCTGCGCTGGGTGCAATCTCTGCAACTCAATTGACGCATTCACAGGAAACCGACGTGACGCAACCCCCTCTCTCCGAACAGGCGTTTCTGGAAAACCTGATCAACCTCTGCGACGACCTGGCGTGGGGCCGCCCCGCCAGTGAAGACAAACTGTTCGCCCTCACCCGCGAGGGTTCCGGGCCGGAAGACTATGTCCGGCTGGCGGAGGCGTTCGGCATGATGCTCGTCAAGGTGGAAAGCCGGGAATACCACCGCACCCAGCTCATCGAGGACCTGAAGGCCCGCAACATGGAGTTGCAGGAAGCCCATCGGCTGCTCTCCGAGCGCAACACCAACCTGATGCGGACGCTTCAGGAAAACTACCAGACCAAGAAGATCATCGGCCAGTGCGAAGCCATGCGCAACATCGTCCAGCTCGCCCTGACCATCGCCCACAGGCCGATCAACACGCTCATCCTCGGCCCCACGGGCGCGGGCAAGGAAGTCATCGCCAAGATGATCCACTTCAATTCCCCCCGCCGCGAAGGGCCGTTCGTCGCGGTCAACTGCACGGCCATTCCCGATTCCCTGTTCGAAAGCGAAATGTTCGGCATCGAAAAGGGGATCGCCACCGGCGTCAACGCCCGCAAGGGGCTGATCGAGGAAGCCTCGGGCGGCACGCTGTTTCTGGACGAGCTGGCGGACATGACGCTTCCCAATCAGGCCAAACTGCTGCGGGTGCTGGAGGAACGGGAAGTCCTGCATGTGGGCAGCTCCAGACCCGTAGGCGTGGACATCAAGATCATCGCCGCCACCAACGTCGATCTGGAGGAGGCCGTCCGCAACGGGAAATTCCGCGAGGACCTGTATTACCGCATCAATGTCGCAGAGATACGCATTCCGCCCCTCCGCGAACGCGGGGACGACATCCTCCTGCTGGCCCAGCTTTTTCTGGAACGCCATTGCGCCTACATGGGACGCCCCCGGCTTTCCCTCTCCCCCGCCGTATGCCGGCAACTGCTCCGATACGGCTGGCCCGGCAACGTCCGCGAGCTGAACAACGAAATGGAACGGGCCGCGTCGCTGACCCTCGGCGACCGGGTGGAATTGTCCGATCTCTCGTCCCGCCTCGTGCCCGATGAAGTCAGATGCCATCTGCTCGACAGGGAATCCGACGCACCGTCCTCGGACGGAATGCCCGCGACGGCTCCGGGCGAAACCGATCCGTTGTGCTACAACCTTCAGGAAAGGGAACGCAGGCTGATCCGTGAAGTGCTGGACCGGACCGACGGCAACAAGAGCAAGGCGGCGGAACTCCTCGGCATCACCCGGGAAGGGCTCAGAAAAAAGCTCCTGCGCATGAACGAAGCGGAGTAGTCCCTTTCCGCTCACCGGAACTTGCCGTCAGGGCCATTTCGGACCATTACGGCGGACGGCTCCTGCCGGAGGGCGGCATTGCCGCCTCTTCCGCAGGAACTGCCGCATACAATGCGTCTTTTCGCCGTGCGGCGTGAACGCGCGCCGCACCGTTCGCTTTATCGGTGTTTTTTGCATAGCCGGTATCCGAAAGCCGTTCCGCCTCATCATGTAGTCCGGGGCGTTCCCTGTCCGGCTCCCTTCCGGCTCATCAGCGCAAACCGCAAGGGCCGTTGTTTTGCTCCTAAGAGGCCGAGAGGCGGCTTCGCCGTTCTCTGCGCATCCGTGTAGGACGACAACGGTTTTCGATTTGTCGTCTTGCAGTTGCCAGACCGCAACACCTTGCTGACAAAGCAAAAGGAGTTTTTATCATACACGCAACGCTATAAACTGTTGGGAACCTCCCGCCTAGCGGGAAGTTTTCTTTCCATACAAAAGGGACGCCTTCTCGCGGAAAGCGTCCCTTTCGTATGGCGGCGAGCGGCGGTTTCCCACCGATTCCGGTTCGAAACCGGGTTACGGCCTCCGCATCTCAAAGGCCGTGCAGGTGTGGGAACCGTCCTGTTCTACCTGAAACTGCATGTCCAGCCGGAGGGGCAGGGTCGGATCGGAATGGATGTCGACGAGCACCGTCCCGTCCCGCTGCTCCACGGCGGACACCGAGAAGTTGCCGTGTTCGTTCAGTTCGATGCCGGGGAAGCAGGTGCTCAGGACGCGCGGCATGATCAGCGGAGCCTGCGAAAAACATTGCATCACGCGGGCAAGCTGGGCCTCGGAATGGGTCATTCCCCGCACGCGGGCGATGATGCTCACGAAGTGAGGATTGCCCGGGGTGTTCTGAGCGTCCGGGATGTCAAAGGGAGACGTTTCGAATCCGTTCCCGTTCCGATCTTCAAAATGCATGACCGTATTCTGTCCGCGCCGCCGGAAGTCGGTCACGAGGCCGTAGGCGTTCTCCGGGGTGACGGCGCTCAGAGAGCCCATGTCGATACGCAGGCTCACGTCGTCCCGCGTCAGTCGGGCGTGCGGCTGCGCCAGCGCGAGCAGCTTGCGGGGGTTCAACCCCGTCGTCGCCTGCATGATGATCGCGCTGTTCACCTGCGCGTCGTGCAGATGCGGGGCCGCAGCACGGAGCAACGCCCTGTACCGTTGATCCACCACCCGTTCCATATCCGCCGTAAAATGACCGGAACGGACGCCGCGCGGCATCGGGCCGCCGACCATCACCTCCCATAGCTGACGATCGGAAAGCGGCCTGCCCCCGTTGGTCTCCAGCGCGGCAAGCAGGTCTTCCGCCGAAGACTCCACCCAGTACGGCAGGAGAAAGTTGAGGTGCCCGCCTTCCGCGGTCCGCCCGAGCTGCTCGTTCACGCCCCTGAGCTGTTCCCATTGCTGTGGGGTCAGTTCCCCGCCGTGGCGGGACATCCGCACGTCAAACTCGGTGATCACGCCGGGGGCGAGCCGCGCCAGCCGTTCCAGCGGCGCGCCCGCGCTTCGGGGCATCTCGGAAAGATGGTCGATTTCGTCGGTGAAAGCCAACGGGGCCATCTCGACGTCCATTCCGGCCTCGGTTCCGGCAATCTCCATGAGTTTGGTCATGACCTGCGTCAGGCTCATGAGCACCATGTTGCCGCGCGGATTTTCCTGCCGCGTGACGGCATACATGCATGTCCCGGCGATCTTCGCGGCGGTATCCGTCCGCAGGTTGGCGACGACGTGCTCAAGTTGTTCCTGCGACAAGCCGCGCAGGGCGAACGAACACATCATGGGCAGCATGTCTTCGGCCCCTTCAAGCGGCCCGGCGAACTCCCCGCGTTTGTCCGCATAGGCCGTCGCCAGGTCCGCCATCGCCTCGACGAAACGCTCGGGCGCCCCCTCAAGGTCGGCCAGCCCAATCAAACCGGAAGCGATCGGCGTATTCGCCGCGGCCTTGAACATTGCGCCGACGGCGTTGGCGTCGCGCACGCCGTAACGCTGGGCCACCGCCTTCATGGCGGCCTTGTCCGCCGCGCTGAACGTGGTGTCGGGATGCCTCGGGTCCGCGTCGGGGAGCGCGTCGATGGCGTCGAGCGTGGCCTTGAGCGCCAGCAGCCCCCCGCCGATGGCCTCCCGGATGGCCTGCCGGACCTCCGCGGGATCAAGCTCGCGCCCGGCGGCCGTGGCCTCTCCGATAAGGGTCCGCGTCGCCTCCTTCACGCCGAGGCTGAACGACCGGGCGTCGACGAGCGCCGGGTCCAGCCCGTCCAGCGCCCTTTCCTCAGCGGCGTCGAACAGAGCGAGGAACTCCGGGGTATGGGGTTCAATCAGATTTCCATTCTCGGGAATGAACTCGTCGACGAGGCCATCCACAATCCGCGTATTTTTCAACGAAAGATCGGCTTCCTGCCGCCTTGCCAGACGCTCGGCGATTTCGGGACGCATGGGATTGATGGTCAGGCCGTGATCGGTCACGAACTCGCGGAAGGTGTTGGGCAACTCGTCCGGATCACCCGCGGCCTCGAACCTCTCCTCGAGGAAGGCGGCCTTCAACTCGCCGTCCTGCCTCTGGATGTCCTCGCTTTGCGGGTCCACATCGCCGGGAACGGCGACGCCGAGTTCCACCTGCTGCTCACGGGACATCAGAGCCATGAGGACACGACCGTGCCCCTCAAGGCTGCGGAACAGGGTCATGCCCTCCCGCATGAAGGCGATGCCCGCCGCCCCTCCGGCTCCGCGCTGGATGGCTCCGTTCAACGTGAAAAGATCATTGGCGATGGCCCCGAACTTGCGCACCGCCTTGTCCATGATCGCGGGAAGCATGTCCTGCGTCACCCCGCGTCGAGCAAGCAACATGGCGACGGAATTCTTGAGCACGTTGGCGACGTCGTCGGCCCCGAAGTCACCCCGGAAACTGTGGGTCGCGGAATTGAGGGCTTCGGCATGGGCCGCCAGCCGATCAAGGAAGGCCCTGTCCGTGGTGTCCACGCTGTCGTTGAGGAGCGGCTCAAGCATCGCGTCGCCTTCGAGCATGGCGTTGAGGTAACGGGGCATGGTTTCGGCGGTCACCGGCGGATTGAGTCCGGCGGGCGGGTCCTGCCCCATGATCGCCAGTTCCCGGAGCAACGGCAGCCTGTCCTCGACGAACCGGCGGACGGCAAGGTTCAACGCCTCATCGACCCGGGCCTGCGTGGGTACGGTTCCGGGCTCGGCGGCGAGCAACGCCTTGGCGGCTCTGACCACTTCGGGATGATTGCCGAGTGCGGTATCGAAGTTTTCCGGAAGCCCGGCGTCGGTCATGGCGGTATGAAGCGTCCCACTCTTGACGGCTTCCCGCATCTGGAAGGCGACGATGGCCTCACGCCGCTGGGTCGGGGTCGTCAGCGGCGCTTCCGACATGATAAGGGACATGGCGAGGCCGTTCACCTTGCCTTCACCTACGGACGGCAGGGCTTCCCGCAGGGCGGCCATGATGTCCTTGTTGTTAGAAAGCAGCGGAACCTGCCGGAACAGTTCGTCGTTCATTCCGGAAAGAAGAGCAGCATTCCCCGCGTTGCCTTGAAGAAAGCTCCGCTGAAGACGTTCTAAGGCTCCGGTCGGCCCGTTCTGTTCGATATCCGCCCGCAAGGCGCGCGCAAAAAAGCCGTCCGCCCCGGCAAGCGGTTCGCTGAGTTTCCGCAGGACATTGCTCATGGCCTCGCTGCGGTTGCCGAATTCGGTCAGCGTGGTCAGTTCCCCGAGATTCTGGGGAATGACCTTTTCGGCAAGATAGGCGTGCACAGCCTGCCCGATGCCCTGCGGGGTGTTCAAGTCCATGTTGCGCACCACCGCGAACTGCGCGAAGGAAGTGCCGTGTCCGGCGGGGATCGTCCCGTCGGCGGCGAAATTCCGTCCGAGCGTCATGGCCTGATCGAGCAGTACGGAATCACACACGAGCCTGACGTCTCCGGCGGTAAGCGGCTTGCCCCCGGCCAGACGCTCGTCAAGCATGTTGCGCATGTCCTGATTGATGTTGCGGAACTGCGGCGACGCCTCCAAGGCGTTCATGAAGGCGGTGACGGTCGCCCGGTTCTCCGCCGCCTTGGCGCTGGAGGAAAGTTTGTGGATGCCGTGCAGGGACGTGGCGTTCCCCACGGCCTCGCCGCCGTTCTGAAGAAAAACACGCGCCGTATCGCTGACGGCGTTGGCATTGGCAAAAAAATGTTCGAGCGTAACAGGCATGATTCACTCCTGCTTCTGACTATGGAAAAATTTCGGAAGCGCCCTCCGGCCCCGGACTAGACTCGAAGAAACGGCATGGACTGCGCGGTAAAATCGGTTTCAGCCGGAGCCTCTTCGGCGTGGAGGATGGCCTCCTGCGCCCGCTCGACGGCTTCTTCCTGTTCCCTGTTCAAGGCGTCGAGACGGGTTTTCCATTCCTCGGAAAGCGTCACGATGTTGTCCACGGCCCGCACAAACGCATCGGCCTCAAGACCGTAGACCGGCACGGGATAGTTCAGCCCGACTATACCCGTGGCGTCGTTGTAGCTGAGCGCCGCACCCTGCGTTTCCATGAGCAGGAAGTTGGCGATGAGCAGGCGGCGGCAGACTTCGCCGGAACGCCAGCCGTTGAGCGCGCCCACCTCGGCGTACAGGACAAACGAGCGCGTGGCCTCCACCCACCGGATCAGCAGATTGCGCCCGCCGAGCGACAACCCCACGCTGCCTGAAGCGGACAGGGAAAGCTCCGTGCCGATGGCCTTGCCCAATGCCTCGATATAAGGATTCGCTTCCATCATTTCCTCCAGAGAAGATGCCCGAACGGGCTGTTTGGCGATGCGGAGGAGAACCGGCATGAAGTGGTGCCGCCCCGCGTCAATGGCATTCCATAGCAAAAAGCGATCCGCCAAGAACCCCTGTTGGGGGTCTCATGGAAATATGAACGGAACCGTACGAAAAGACAAGTGAAAAAAACAAACGATGCGGCATATATTTCTTGCCGTTGGCGCGCAGGGGAACCGCCCTCCGAAGAAGAAGGGCCATCCGGGGCGGCTTGCCGCCAACAATGTTGGCTGCGCCCTGCGCTCCAAGCCAACAGGAACGCGACGCGGGAACGTTCGCTTTTCCCGGACGGAGCAGGCGCTGTCCGAAAAAATCCGCAGCGGATCACGCCGCCGAATCAGGAGCTGATGCGGAAAGAACGGAAGCGACCGGATGGGCCGGATTGATTCCCGCCTTCAGCCCCGGCCTCCATTCCGCTCTTGCCGACGCCCCCAAATGCCGCCGCGTTCTTCAAGGGGATACGTGAACATGCCGCGGGGCAACGCCCCGTTCCCGCCGTCAGCGCCGAAGGACACGGTGCCCTCCTGCAAGGAACCGCCACATTCCGGGAGTGCGGCTCGCATCCCGCAGGTACGGCGGAAACGGCCTCGGCGGGCTCCATCCGGGCCGGCAGCTTGAGCGTATCCCGCGGGTGCGGCGGAAACGGGCGACGACATCCATTCGGATGGCGTTTAAAAGGATGCGCCCTCTCCCGTGGGTACTCAAAACGCCGAAGGGCATCCTTCGACTCAAGGATGCCCTTCGGCTTACGGGAACGGACGGCGTGAAAAAATCAGGAGGTCGGGAACAGCAGAGGGCCCACAAACACGCCGATATTCGCCACTGCGACGAACAGGAGCAGGAGCGAGACGACCATGCCGATCTTGTGGCGCATCGGCGTGGCGCTCCGGGCGATCACGGTCCAGAGGATGGCCGGGAGAAGCAGGAAAACGAACAGCGCGACCACGAAGACGAGCAGGCCGTCCGAGCTTTCGAAAGGCAGCAGCCCCTGCAGGCGCAGCATGGCGCACAGGCCGCCCGTAAGCAGCAGGACGAACCAGCCGCCCCATGCGGCCCACTCGCCGCACCAGTTCGCGGCAAAGACGTAGTAGTCGCGCCCGAAGTCATCGACGCGCCGCCGCACAAGGAGCCAGCACAGCCCGAAACTTCCCGCCGCCGCCACTTCGAGGAAATGCAGCAGCCCGAAATACAGCCAGAAAGGATCGTTCAGGGAAGGCAGCAGCAGGGCGATCAGCGTCTGAACGTCATTCTCCTGCGGCAGTTCCGTACCCTGAGCATAAACGCGGCCCAGCATCAGGGCGATGATGGGAATCCACGCCAGACAGGTCCCGGTCACGAAGGCCAGCACGCCGTGCAGCACGGGCCACTTGCGGAGCGGCTTCCAGGCCGCCACCACGACGGTCCAGAGGACGGTCCCGCCGAGCAGCAGCCCGCCCGAGACGTACAGGGCCAGCCGGTACACCGGGGCCAGCGTGTCGTAGGGAACGGCCTTGACCACACCGAGCCCGACGAAACAGACGAGAAACAGCCAGTTCAGGAAATTGGCGAACCGGGCCTGCTGCCGGGAGCAGCGTTCCATCAGGCTTCTCCTGCCGAAATGGGCACGGATCAGGCCGTAAAGGACCACGAAAGGCAGCATGACCGCCGCAAGATACAGGCAAAGGGGGACGGCGAACAAAACCAGCTGTCCCCACGCTTCGACGAGCCCCGACGGCACCCACAGCAGAGCGGACAGACGTTCCAACAGAGATTCCATGCCATTTCCTCAATTCTGGGCAGAAAGTGAAGCGCGTTCCGCAGCGTTCCCCGGTACGGGAAACCGCCCGCCGCAAACGCGCGCAACGATTCAGGCCTCAACATGGGGTCACACATACCAAAAGTAAACCCCGTTCGTACACTTTTTTGCGCGGCTGCGGCAAGTTTTTCCCGAAACGGCCTTTCCGCACGCGCAGGGGCCCCATGCAAAAAGGCTTCCATTCCGACGAAAAAATCCCGGAACCCCTCGCAGAACGATTGCTAACAGCCATGATTTAGGCGATACTGGCAAACCCGCAGGCGCTGTCCGCGTCTGCGGCGGGGGCCCCGCCCGGCAAAAGAACTGCCGCGGAACAGCGTTGCCGAAAGGGACGCCTCCCCCTGAGCCCACAAATCATGCATGAGGTACAACGGTGGAGAAAACAGAACATAAAGTCCTCGTAGCCAACCGGGGAGAAATCGCCGTACGCATCGTTCAGGCCTGCCGCAAGCTGGGTCTGGAATTCGTATGCGTGCATACGGCTGAGGATATCCATTCCGGCCACGTACGCATCGCCAAAGAACTTGGTGGGGAAAAATCCCTCTATCAGGTGTCCTCCTACCACGACGCCAACGAAATCCTGTCCGTCGCCGACGATGCCGGGGCTACCGCCATCCATCCCGGCTACGGCTTTTTTGCGGAAGATTTCCGCTTCGCCCGCAGGGTCACGACCCGCGAGCGCAAACTGATCTTCATCGGCCCCTCATGGCGGGTCATCCGGGAACTCGGCGACAAGATCAACACCAAGCGTCTGGCCCGCAGTCTCGGCGTGCCGACCGTCCCCGGCTCCGACCGCCCCATCTACGACGAAATGGAAGCCGAAAAGATCGCCCGCAACCTCTACGACTTCCAGCTCCAGCAGGGCATCACCCGTCCGCTGGTGCTCGTGAAGGCCTCCGCAGGCGGCGGCGGGATGGGCATCGAGGAAGTTTACGACATCGATCAGTTCCGCTCCGTGTACCGGCGCATCCGCAACTACGCGCTCCGTCAGTTCAAGGATGAAGGCGTGCTGATCGAACAGCGCATCTGCGGCTTCAACCACCTTGAAGTCCAGATCGTTTCCGACCGGAGCGGCAAGAATCCCGTCCACTTCGGCACCCGCAACTGTTCGATCCAGTCCACCGGCCTCCAGAAGCGCATCGAAGTCGCCCCCGGCTTCGACTCCTCGTCCATCGAATACGATTTCGACGCGGACAAGCTGCTGGAAGACATCATCCGCCACTCCCTCGCGCTGGCCCGCAAGGTCGGCTACGACAACGTGGGCACATGGGAATGGATCGTCACCAAGGACGGCAGCCCCTTCCTTATGGAAGTGAACACCCGCATTCAGGTGGAAAACGGCGTTTCGGCCCGGATTTCCAAGGTGCGCGGCGAAGATGTGGACATCATCGCGGAACAAATCCGCATCGGCCTCGGCGAGCCCCTCGGCTACACGCAGGACGACGTCACCTTTGAGGGCGTGGGCATCGAATACCGCCTCATCGCCGAAGACCCCGACAACCGCTTCACCCCGTGGGTGGGCCGCATCGACGCCTTCGGCTGGCCGAGCCACCCGTGGCTCAAGATGCACACCCATGTCCCCACGGACGAACCCTACGAAATCCCCACGGAATTCGACCCCAACCTCGCGCTGGCCATCATCTGGGGCGAAAACCTCGAACAGGCCAAAGAGCGCGGCATGCAGTTCCTCGACGAGCTGACCCTCCAGGGCGAAAACCAGTCCGGCGAACTGAAGTCCAACATCAACTTCCTCCGGGCCAATACGGGCCGCATTCTCCGCTTCTAGCGGATTACTGGATACAGCATGGATATCGAAAAAAGAGCACACCACCTGAGCGAACGGCTCAACTATATTCGGGATATCTTTGACGGCAAGCACCCGGAAGACATCGAGCTGCTGCACAACCGCCTGAACGAGTTCTTCCGTCGCGCCACGGAAGGCATTCAGGCCGACCCCGCCGCCGAACTCTCCACGCTGGAGGAGCTGTTCACGTTCATGGAACGCAAGCTGGAAACCAAGCTCCAGCCCATGGACAAGGTCCGCATCGTCCGCCATCCCCAGCGCATCTGCCTCCGCGACATCCTTGAAAACGTCTACGACAACTTCACGGAAATCGGCGGGCAGGAAGAGCACAGCATCGACCCGAGCATGCTCATCGCCCGTGCGACCATCACCCGCCGCCGCGGCAAGAAGACCTACAACCAGCTCATCATGGTCATCGGTCAGGAAAAGGGCCACGGGGAAGAATTCCGCAACGGCGGTTCCGTCAAGCCGTGGGGCAACTCCAAGGCCCTCCAATACATGAAGGTCGCGGAAACCGAAGGGATTCCGATCCATACCTACGTCTTCACCCCCGGTTCCTTCCCCATCGAGGACACCCCCGGCGCGGCGCAGCAGATCGCCAAGAACCTCTACGAAATGGCCGGTCTCACCGTGCCTATGGTCGCGGTCTTCTCCGAAGGCGGCTCCGGCGGCGCGGAAGCCATCTCGCTGGCCGACCGTCGCCTCATGCTGTCGCACGGCTACTACTCGGTCATCTCGCCGGAAGGCGCGGCGGCCATCGAAGGTCGCCTGAAAGCCGGTCAGCGCGCCACCCCCGAGCTCATCGAACGCTGCGCCACGCAGCTGCACATGACCGCCGAGGACAACCTGCGCTTCGGCTACATCGACCGGATCATTCAGGAGCCGAGCCTCGGCGCGCGCCCGTATCACTATGAATTCTTCCGCTCGCTGCGGCAGGAAGTCATCCGGGCCACCGACGAAGCCGTGCTGTCCGTGCGGGGTACGGGGCTGTTCCGGGGCATGGTGCTCCGCCGCCTGAGCCGCGACGACATCAACCTCGACGAGATGTACATCCGCTGGCACCTCAGCCAGAGCGCCCGCGAACGCCTCATGGTGCGCCGCCAGAAGAAATTCCTGCGCATGTCGCGCGGCGCGTACATCGACCGCCGCCCCTTCCTCAACAAGATGCGGAACAGCGTGCGCGAATCGTGGGGCAACCTCTCCGCCCGCGTCAAGTACGCGCTGATCACCAAGCATCAACGCAAGTTCGCCTATCTGCTGGACGAAATGACCTCCGAGCTGCACCTGCTGAAGCGTCGCCTCACCGCGCCCTTCTGCCGCATCCCCCGGGATCAGCGCCCGGCCATCGAACCGGAAACCGTACGCAAGCTCACGACCCTGTCCGACTGGGACGAAACCGAATCCCGCAAGGGCAAATGGGCCTACGTGAGCCCCCGCGCACAGGAAGACCGCGCCATCACCTGCCCGAACGCCGCCACCCACGGCTGCCTCGACCTCTGGGCTCCGGACCTGTACGGCGAATTCGCGGGCGTCTGCACGTGGTGCGGGCACCACTTCCCGATGGAATACCAATGGTTCGTCAAGAACGTGTTCGACGAAGGCTCCGTCCGTGAGTTCAACAGCGAAGTGGAGGCCACCAACCCGCTGAACTTCGAAGGCTTTGACGTGCGCCTCGCCGAAGCGCGGGAACGCACCAAGCTCAAGAGCGGCTGCATCACCTTCGAAGCCAAGCTGGACGGCACCAAGATGATCGTCGCCCTGTTCGTGGGCACCTTCCGCGGCGGCTCCGTCGGTTCCGCCGAAGGCACCAAGTTCGTGGAAGCCACCGAGCTCGCCATGAAGAAGCGCTACCCCCTGCTGTCCTATGTGCACGGCACGGCGGGCATCCGCATTCAGGAAGGCACGCACGGCGTCATCCAGATGCCCCGCTGCACCGTGGCGGTCCGCCGCTACATCAACGCCGGCGGCCTGTACACCGTACTGTACGACACCAACTCCTACGCCGGTCCCGTGGCGAGCTTCCTCGGCTGCTCGCCCTACCAGTACGCCATGCGTTCGTCGAACCTCGGCTTCGCCGGTCGCGGCGTCATCAAGGAAACCACAGGCATGGACATCGAGCCGCATTATCATGGAGCCTATAAGGCTCTGGCGCGGGGGCACATTCAGGGTGTATGGGACCGTCGTGAGGCGCGCGCCAACCTGAAGCAGGTCCTGCTCACCATGGGCGGTCGGAACCTGTACTACCGCTAGGCGGCTTCGCCGGTATTCCCTTTTGCAAGAAGAGAGTCATATTCTATGCTAGACGTCACAAGCCTTCTTGAGGAAATCAAGGCTTCCCCCTTCGAGGAACTGGAAATCACCGCTCCGCACACCGGCGTGGTGACCTTCGGTTCGCTCAAGCTGGGAGACAAGGTGATCGGCCCGAACGGCACCTGGAAGGAACGCCCGGGAACCCTCATCGCCACCATCGAACGCGAACGCAACCCCAAACCGCTCACGGCGGATCAGAAGGGCGAAGTCTGCGCCGTCCATTCCGAACTGGAAGGCACCTTCGTGCAGGCGGGCACGCCGCTCGCCACCATCCGGCACTTTCTCTCCAAGGAAGAGGTGCTGCGCATCCTGCTCAAGCAGGCGCTCCATCTGTTCGTGGCCCCGGAGCGGGCCAAGTACTACTTCGTTCCGCAGATCGACACCAAGATCAAGGTGTCGGGATGCCGTTCCGTCTCCGTTTACGAGGGCATGGAACTGTTCATCGTTTCGCGGATGAAGCGCGAAATGCCGCTGTACTACACCGGCCCGGACGGGCTCATCCACACCGTGTATTTCGAACACAACGAAAACGTGGACGCGGGAAGCCCGCTGATCGGCATCTGCCCGCCGGATCAGCTCCAGCAGATCGAAGAGGTCGTGCTGAAAGTCCAGACCGAATGGCAGGAACAAGAATAGATGGGCAAACTGCTCCAGATTCGCGTCAGCGCGTGGACGTATGCCGAAGAGGACGTCCTCCGCGCATGGCCGGGGCTGGCGGCGCTGGCGTGGCCCCGCCCTCCGCAGCCGGGCGAAAAGCGCGGCGTACTGGAACTCGTGACGGCGCTGGACAACGGCCTCTCCTTCGAAGACTGGCCGGATGCCGTCGCCGACGCGCTCCGGGACGGCATCGGGCGGGCCGTGCATCTGAAAGGCACGCTGGAAGACGCGCTGTTCCGCTGGGAACCGCGCGAGGCCAACACCCTGAGCGATGCGCTGGAAGAAGAACTCGCCAAGCTGAACGGGCAAGCGCCCAAACCCTGAGCGTTCAGGGCATGTTGCAAGGAGTTTTGACATGTTGAACAAAGTGATGATCATCGGCAGGCTCGGGCGCGACCCCGAACTGCGTTATTCCCAGAGCGGCGCGCCGGTCTGTACGCTGAACATCGCCACGGACGAATCCTATACCGACCGTGACGGCAACCGCGTGGACCGCGCCGAATGGCACCGCGTCGTGGTGTTCCAGAAAGCCGCGGAAAACTGCTCCCAGTACCTGAGCAAGGGCAGCCTCGTGTTCGTCGAGGGCAGCCTGCAAACCCGCAAGTGGCAGGACCAGCAGGGGCAGGACCGCTACACCACGGAAATCAAGGCCCAGCGCGTCCAGTTCCTCGACAAGCGCGGCAGCTCCGAACAGGGCATGGGCGGCGGCAGCGAAGGCGGCTACAGCGCGCCCCGGCGTCCCGCTCCGGCGGGCGGCGGCAGCATGAACGGCGGCAATCGCGCCCCGCAGCGTCCGCAGCAGCAGCGGCAGGACGACTACGAGGACTTGGGGCCCGCGTTCCCCTCCGAAGCCAGCGGCATGGACGACGTGCCGTTCTAACCGGTGACGAAGGGAAGGGCTTGCCCTTCCCTTTTCACTTTTTTCCTGAACGATTCAACACGAGGCTCTGACCATAGCTACACGACTGGAAGGCAACACGGCTGGCCTGAAACCCAGCCAGATGAAGGCGCTCACGCGTCTGGGACAACGGCGCTACCCCGTGCGGGGCGGCTACACCACGGAACAGGCGAGGGAACTCGCCCTCCTCTCCCGCTCGCTGGGACGGCAAATCGGTCTGGTCATCGATCGGCAGGGCAAGGTGGACATGGTCATCGTCGGCGATCCCGCGTCCATCCTGATCCCCGAACTGCCGCGCGGACGCGGCGGGTCGGGACGTCTGCGGGGCATCCGCCTGATGCATACGCACCTGTCCCCGGACGGTCTGTCGCAGGAAGACCTGATGGACATGCTGTTCCTGCGGCTGGACAGCGTTTCCGTGCTCACCGTGAACGACTACGGCGATCCCGTCAGTTTCCAGAGCGGGCACCTGCTCCCTCCCAACGCGGACAGCACTCCGTACCGCGTCCATCCGCCGACGGCATGGGATCGCGTCGAGCTGGACTTCAACGCCGAAGCCGAGTCGCTGGAAGAGGAACTCGGGCGCGTGCTGTCCGAAGCCTCGGAGGCCGGGGACAGCCCCCGCGCCGTGCTCGTGTCCGTCTCCGCCCTTCCCCGCGCCACACAGGAAATGCACATCGAGGAACTGTGCGAACTCGCGCGGAGCGCGGGCATCGTCGTGACCGGCACCCTCATCCAGCGGGTGGCGAGCATCCATCCCCGGCACATCCTCGGCAAGGGCAAGCTGGCGGAACTCGAAGTGCTGGCGTTGCAGGGGCAGGCGTCGCTGATCGTCTTCGACGGCGAGCTCACGCCCGCGCAGCTCAACAGTCTTTCGGAAGTCACCGAGCGCAAGGTCCTCGACCGGACGCAGCTCATTCTGGACATTTTCGCGCAGCGCGCCACGACCAGGGCCGGAAAGCTGCAAGTGGAAATGGCGCAGCTCAAATACACGCAGCCCCGGCTTGTCGGCAGGAACCGGGCGATGGACAGGCTCATGGGCGGCATCGGCGGGCGCGGCCCCGGCGAAACCAAGCTGGAAACGGACCGCCGCCGCGTCCGTGAACGCATCGCCCGGATCAAGAAGGAACTGGACGGGCTGCGCCAGCAGCGGGCCTTCACCCGCGCGCGGCGGGCCCGACAGGGATTGCCCGTGGCGGCGCTGGTCGGCTACACCAACGCGGGCAAATCCACTCTGCTCAACGCCCTGACCCGTTCGGACGTGCTGGCCGAAGACAAGCTGTTCGCTACGCTGGACCCCACCACCCGCCGCCTCCGTTTCCCGCAGGAACACGAACTGGTGCTTGCGGATACGGTGGGATTCATCCGCAATCTGCCGAAAGAACTGACCGAAGCCTTTCAGGCCACGCTGGAGGAACTGGAAGCCGCCGATCTGCTGCTGCACGTCGCGGACGCCTCGCACCCCGAACTGGATCGCCAGATCGCGGCGGTGGAAGGCATCCTTTCGGACATGGAGCTGAGCGACGTTCCCTGCCTTCTTATCCTGAACAAATGGGACCGGCTGGACGACGAAATGCGGACGATTCTGCGCGAACGATGGCCCGACGCGCTGACTATTTCCGCCGAGACCCGCGACGGGCTCGGCGAACTGTCCCGGCGCATCGAGAACGCGGTCCGCTGGGAAGCCGCGCCGAACACGGACTGACGGACAGGGCGGGAACCGGATCAGACCGGCCCGCCCTGTTCCTTTTGCAGATGGATGAGGATGCGGGCGGCGGCAAGAGCGTCCGATCCGGCATGGTGGTGATCAAGCGCAATCCCGCAATGGGCGCACACGGCGTCCAGCTTGTGGGAAGGGAGCTTGAGCCGCTTCCGCGACGCCTGCAACGTACAGATGAACGGCAGGTCCGGAGGGACGATGCCGTTGGCCCGACAGCAGGCCTCCAGCACCCGGCGATCGAACGGCGCGTTGTGCGCCACGAGGTGCGTGGCGTCGTGCAGAAACGCCGCCAGTTGCGGCCACAATTCCGAAAACGTGGGGCTGTCCTGCACGTCCTTCCACGTAATCCCATGCACCCATGTGAACACGATCCGCTTGCGCGGGGGCCGGATGAGGCTGTACAACGTGTCCACGACTTCGCCGCCCCGGACTTTCGCCAGTCCGATGGCGCAGGCGCTGTCGGGCTGGTAGTCGGCGGTTTCAAAGTCGAGGGCGGCGTAAACGGGTTCCGCCATAAACATACTCCAAACAAAAGGCGGGGAATCCTCCCCGCCCATTTTTTCTGACGCGGTCGGCATGGAACACGGTTCCCCTTGAAAACGTTAAGGGGCCGTTCCGTCGAAGGGCGCGGCCCTCGGCAGCCTCCATGCCGCGTTGCGGCGGGCCGCTGCTTCGCCGCCTCGTCGCCCGCAACGCCTTGCAGCGACGCTAAAGGGTCCGCAGTTCGCCGATGTACAACTTGAGCCGCTGAAGCAGTTCCTTGGCCTTCTCCGGCTTTTCAGCCGCAAGGTTGTGCAACTGGAAGGGATCGGCGCGCCGATCATAGAGTTCGTCCTGCTCGGGTACGGTCACTTCGGCCCCCTGAACGCAGGTCCACATCTCTTCCTTCATCTCCAGCTCCGCGGACTGCTTGCCCGCGTTCCCGCCCTTGCCCGAACCGTCGTAGAAGAGCCGGTTCATCTCGTCGGTGTCGATGTCGTTCTTGAGCCAGTGGATGTAGGACCAATCCTCCGTGATGAGCGACCACGACATGCCGTAATATCCCGCAACGGCGACGTCGCGCACGGTCTCCGTCTCGCCGCGCATGACCGGGAACAGGCTGACGCCGTGCATGTCCTCCATGCCGTAGGTGCGGATGCCCTCATGTCCGGCCTCCGCGAGCGCGCCCTCTCCGTAGCCGAGCGCGTCCATGATCGTCGCCGTGATGTCCACATTCTGGACGAAGCTCCTGATCCGCTTTCCGCCCTCAAGGCCGGGAACGTGCATCAGCAGAGGCACATGGACCAGTTCCTCATACGGCCACGGGCGGCACTTGCGCATGATGCCGTGCCCGTGTTCGCCGTTGCCCATCGGCTGGCCGTGATCCGAAGCGATGATGATCATCGTTTCGTCCCAGAGCCCCTGCTCCCGGATGGAGTCGAGAAGCCTGCCGATCCATTTGTCCACCAGCTCGACCTTCTCGGCGTACAGGGCGCGGATGTGGGCGCATTCCTCTTCGGTCATCACGCCGGCCACTTCGGTCCACGGAGCCAGAATCATCGGATTGCCCCGGTAATCCGGGTCGTGCGGGCACGGCCTGCCTTCCCAGACGGACGGCGGGTCCCACGGCTCGTGCGGATCAAAGGAGTCCACCCACAACAGGAAGGGGCGTTTCGGATCGCGCTTCCGGCGCAGCCAGTCATCAGCTTCATGCGCCACGACGCTGACGTAGTTGTCGGCGTCCGATTTCCAGAACTGGCGCTGCTTGAGATAACATTCGGCCTCGCGGATCAACGATTTCGACGCGCCGTCGTACTCCCCGTCCTCGCCTCGGCGCAGCATGCCGGGCGACAGATAGTCCTCGGCCTTCACGGCGGGATCGAGCGGCACCCGGCTGAACGTCTCGTGATCCAGCTCGTGTCCGTTGCAGAACTTCACATAGTCGAACCCGCGCGAATAGCCGTACTTGGGCAGGCGCATGGGCGGCGTGTCGTAGACCAGCGCCGTCTGTACCTCGCGGCACCACAGCATGTCGGTCAGACTCGTGTCCTCAAGGTCCAGCGGCTTCCACCCGGCATACGGCAGGGTGAAGCGCCCGGTCATGATCGCTCGCCGGACGGGAATGGTGGGCAGCCCTTCGCTGTAGGCGTTCTCGAACAGGAACCCCTGCCGGGCGAACCGGTCGAAGTTGGGCGTTTTGACGCTCGTATTGCCGTAGCATCCCAGATAGTTGAACTGGAGCGTGTCCAGCATGATGAAAACGACATTCTTGATGGGCGACATGCGGAACCTCTACTTGCGGGAGCCGTGGTGGACCGGCGTGCCGTTCAGACGCCAGATGCCGAAGCCGGTCAGGGCGCACAGGATGGAAAAAATGGGAACGAACCAGTTCAGGAACGCGTAGGGCACGAAATCAAAGGCGCTGACGCCCAGCACGCCGCCGATGTAAAAGGCGTGGACGCTCCACGGGACCAGCGGGCAGCCGATGGTCCCGGCGTCTTCGCAGGTGCGCGAGAGCACCAGCGGGCTGATGTCGGCCTTCTTGAAGGATTCGAGAAAGGCGCGGCCCGGAACGATGACCGCCAGCATCTGGCTGCCGGTGCCGAAGTTGATGAGGTAGGCGGCCGCCAGCGCGGAACTCACCAGCCGGACGGTGGAACGGGCGCCCTTCAGGACGGCTTCAAGAAGCACTTCCAGAACGCGGGAGTGTTCGAGGATGCCGCCGAAGGCCATGCCCGAACACAGCAACAGGACCGTAGGCATGATGCTCATCAGCCCGCCGCGCGAGAGCAGCGGATCAAGCTGCTTGATGCCCGTCTTGGAGACGTAGCCGGACGTCATCATCTTGGCGAGATCGTTGAAGGCCACCCCTTCGAAGACCGCGATGACCACGGCGCTCAGCAGACAGACCAGCATGACCGGCAACACGGGGAACCGCTTGTAGGCCAGCACGATCATGAGAATCGGCGGGATGAAGGCCACGAAATCCAGACTGAAATGGGCCTCCAGACCGCTCAGGATGGCGTTGAGGCTGTCCAGCGAAGCCGTCTGCCCCTGCGCGAAGGAGAACCCCATGATGGTGTAGACGATGCCTGCGGCGACGAACGCCGGGACCGTGGTCCAGAGCATGGACAGGATGTGATCGAACAGCGGCACTTCGCAAACGGACGCCGTGATGTTGGTGGAATCCGAAACCGGCGACATCTTGTCGCCGAGGTACGCACCGGAAACGATGGCCCCGACGGTCATGGCGGGGGGATAGCCCAAGGCCTGCCCCACGCCGAGGAGCGCGACGCCGATGGTTCCCATCGTCCCGAAGGAGGTTCCGGTGGCGATGGAGGCCACGGAGCACAGGACCATTGTCGAAAGCAGAAAATGCTCGGGTGCGATCAGCTTCAGGCCCCAGTAAATGATGGCGGGGATCGTGCCCGACGCGAGCCACGTCGCGATGATCATGCCCACCATCGCCAGAATCGCAATCGCGATCTGGATGCGGCCAAGCGCCTCGAACATCCCCTCCTGCAGGTCTTCCCAGCAGTAGCCCGTCTTCAGAGCCATGATCCCGGCCAGCGCCACGGCGCCGAGCAGCGGCAGGACCGGAGGACGGACGCCGACGACCAGCGTGCCGTACAAAATCATCGCCACGGGCAGCACCAAGGACAGTATTGCCCACACCAGAGAAGGTCTCTTCCCTTTCGTCTCCATTGCTTCCTCTCCAAGTTACCGTCTTTCGGAAACGGAAACGCACGGTTTCCGCCCCAAAGAATCCATGATTTCAGTATGACGTGCTCCGGTCAAAAACACAACAGGCCCTCCCGTCCTATCCGCACAAAAAAACGGCCTCCCCGCAAGGAAGCCGCCTTGTTGCGTCAACGGAACGCCGCATCGCCGGGATGCCGCCTTTTCCAGTCCGTATAGGCCGAAAGCAGCACATCCATGTGGCGCGGTATCTGCACTTTCAGATTGTACGCCTCCATGATGCGTTTGCGAGCCGCCGCGCGTACGGAGTCCATCGCCGAAGCGCGGGCCAGCAGTTCGGCGGTCATATCGGCCAACATGTCGTGATCCCAAAAATCGCACAGGAAACCGTTTTCGCCGTGCCGGACGACCTCACGGACCGGCTCGGTATCCGAGCTGACCAGCAGGCAGCCGCAGCTCATCGATTCGAACAGTCCCGCCGACAACGCAAACGGGGCCGTAAAATAGACATGGACCGTTGAGGCCCGCAACAACCGCCGGTACTCCTCATACGGACGGAAGCCCACGAAATGCACCCGACGCGGATCGACGGGCACCTCCCGGCGCAGCCCCTCCAACGAAACTGACTCGTCGCCGCCCTGCCGCTCCGACGCCATGATCAGGACATGGCATTCCGGGCGCGCGGCGAGCAGTCGGGGAAGGCTCCTGTAAAACTGGGGGAAGCCGCGAAACGGCTCCAGCCCCCGGCCCGAAAAGGTCACCAGTTCCTTTGCCGCCGACAGATCACAGCCTTCGATGCGGAAACGCTCGCCCGCCTTCGGAGAAAAGAAGTCCGTATCCACGCCTTCATGCACGACATGGATACGCTCGGCCAACGGGGCGGGATACTGCGCCCGCTGCCACTTCGTCGAGGTCACGGCCAACTGGCACTCCGCCAGCGCGTTGAGCTGGGACAGGTTGCGGATGCGGCTCTGGGCGAACTCCACGCCGGGACGGGGCGCGCCGTGCGTGAAGAAGGTGTAGTTGGAACCTTTCGTATAGTACCATTCCGCATACACGGCATGGAAGGCTTCGGGGAAAACATCCTGCACGAAAAAGCTGCATCCCCAGCGGGGATGAGCGTACACGATGTCGGGCTCGAACCCATCCTGCCGCAGCTTGAGCAGGGCGTTGGCGAAGCGGGAGCCGTAGCGCAACAACTGCATCAGTTCGCGTTCCGTCCTGTCCGCGACGGCCACCGGCTGAATGCCGGAAACCGTCACCTGACGGACGCCGGGGATGCGCACATCCCGGCGGCTCCGCTCGGAAAGGAACACCACTTCCGTGTCGGGGAGCATCCCCAACCGGGCCGCGAGATACCGAAACGGTCCGGGGAAGGTGTGATGCAGAAAAAGGATACGCATGGTCAGCCCCCGCAAGTCCCGCCTCAGGCGTTTTCGTCCGCGAGGCCCCTGATGAACTTTTCCCCGGAGGGCGTCTTCAGGTATTCGCGCAGCGCCTGCACCACATGCTGATCGTACTTGGACGACTCGGACTCAAGAATGTTCAGAGCCTCGTCCACAGACTTCGCGTTCCGGTACGAACGGGGCCGGATCAACGCGCAGAACGTGTTCGCCACCGCGAGGATGCGCCCGTGGATGCCGATGGCGTCGCCGTGCAGCTTGTCGGGATACCCGGAACCGTCCATGAACTCGTTCATCTGGGAAATGGCTTCCACGACCGGGAGCTCGAAGTTGATGTTCTTCAGGGTCTCGCGGGCGTATTCCACATGGCGTTCCATCATCTGCCGCTCTTCGGGGGTGAAGGCGCCCGGCTTGGTGAGCAGTTCGCGCGGCAACTGCATCTTGCCGATCTGCGACAGGCTGGCGGCCGTCCGCACGGTGCTTTCGTCCTCATCGCCGAGGCCGAGTTCCTTGACCAGCTCGCCGCCGAGATTCGCCATATACGAGGACTGACCGCCCAGATAGGGGTCCACCGCCTCAATGGCGTGCATAAACGCGGCGATGGTCTGACGGACCATGCGCTGGTTGCGCTCCTGCGCCTCGACAAGCTGGGTGATGTCGCGGAACACCGAAACCGTGCCCGTGACGGCTCCGCTTTCGCTCCGATACGGGGAACAGGTCACCTGATAGTGGTACTTGTGGGACTGGAGCCAGATCACGTCCTTGAACAGGAACGGCTTTTCGGTCTGGATGGCCACGTCGAGCTGCTTGTACAGGCGCAACGCGGTGTCGTACCCGAAGATCGCGGCACAATCCATGCCCACGACCTCTTCGTCGGAGCGTCCGACCATGCGGGCAAAGGCCTGATTGGCGTACTGGACCATGCCGCCCTTGTCGGTCAGGACGATGCCGTCCACCAGCGCGCTGTTGATCCCGTCGAGAAGCTGCTTCTGCTGATTCGAAACCTGATAGAGCGAAAGGAGTTCCGCGCTGACGTTGCGGGCGTTGCGCCCCACAAGCCACCACCAGATGGCGAGCAGCGCCAGCAGAACCACCATGACGGCAATCCCCGCCCACACGAAAATCGCGTTGCGCTGCGCCACGAACGGCTTGAGCGCGGCGGCCACCTGCACGTCCTGCACGACCAGCCACGGCAATTCGGGAATCTTGACGCCGATGCTGTACACGTCGCCGTTCCCGCCGCCCGCCTTCCGGATTTCGAAAGGAAGGGCGTCGTTGGGCCCCAGCGTCCAGCCGGGCATGGCCTGAATGTCCGCCGACAGGGGCAACAGCTCCTGAAGCCTGCCGTCCGCAATCTGGAAAACGTGCGTGGAACCGAACGGCGTTTCTCCCTTCACCGCTTCGACCGTTTCACCGAGACGGGAGGAAACCATGACGGACAGAAGCAGCGTGGCCACCGGCTTGTCCGACCGGTTTTCAACGTACTGCGGGGCGAAGATGGGGACGACCAGATCAAGGACCAGCCCGTTGGGGGTCTTGCGGACGGGCAGGATGCTGAGCTTTCCGGTTTCCACGGTCCGCCTGACGGCGTCCTGCTGGTCCAGCGAAAGCGAGCGCGGAGTCACGTCGGTGGACAGATAGGTCTGGCCTTCCGTATTGGTGATCCGGGCGTACAGGAAACCGGAATAGGAAACGAATTCCTGCAACAGATTCTTCATGAGCGGCAGTTGGGATGCCAACTGCGACAATTCGTCGCCGCCCGCTTCGGTTTCCCCCGACGCCTTCAACAGCGGAGCGAGGTCCTTTCCGAGTCCGTTGACCTCCGAGGCGAACAGACGGAACAGGTCCGCGCTGATCAGACGGCTGGCCTGATTCTGGAGCGAGTTGAACCACAGCGAAAGCGCGTTCGCCTTGTTCTGGGCCGTGTATTGCAGCCGACGCTCGACATCCTGCCGCAGGGAGGTTTCCGCCATGTTGATGTTGAACCATGCCAGACTGGCCGCCGCGCACAGCACAAGCACGAGTATGACGGCCATGAACCATCGCATACGCTTGTACGCCGCGGACTTGCGCCCCGCATTCGACTGGGGAATGCCGTGTTCCATAACGCCCCTCTCTTTATCCGTTCCATACGTCTGCATGGTCAATGCACGCTCCGTTTCAGCCGCCCTGCGGTACCTAGCGTCCCGGCCGGGTCTTTGTCCGGGCGGAACCGCCGGGCGTCAGATGCGCCCACCGGTATTCCTCGTTCACCGAAAACTGCGGCCGGTAATGCGAAAGCCGCTTGTGCGACAAGACCGCATTGCTCAGGTTGTCCAGCACCCACGCGTCGCCGTCCTGGTACACGACGGTAACGGCATGCTCAAGATTGCGCAACGTATCCCTGAGTACCACGATCCGCATCTTCGACGCGGGGAAGCCCAGATCGCGCAGCGCGAAATATTTGGCGATGGCGAAATCCTCACAGTCGCCGGACTTCTGGAAAAAATCCACGGGCGCTTCCCAGTAGTCCATGACCCCCCATACGTCCATGTCGGTACGGTACGGCCATCTGTTGATCAGGGCGTTGACGGCCCGCAACTGCTCGGCGGGCGGCATCTTCGCCAGCTTCGCCTTGATCGTCTTCCATGTCCCCTGACCGGGAAACACCCGATCATCCGTAAAGCCCGGATGGGCGCGCTCCTTTTCCAGAACGGACGTCCATTTGGGCATCTTCCCTATTTTGCTCCGCATTTCGAGCGTTCCGAAAAGCCGGATGCTCTTGCCACCGCTCTTGTCCTCGGGGGAGGCCGTCTGCGGAGGAGACGGTGCGGAGTCCGGCGACGGAGCGGACAATCCCGATTGCCCCGGCTCCGAACGCGGTCCGGGGCGCGTTTCGGCGGAAACGCCCGGCCTGTTCCGTCCGGAAAGCAGCGATCCCACGCCCCCACGGAGCGAAACGGCATCCTCGTCATCCGAAGCGAAGGCGCCGGGCAGCGGCAGAACAAGACCAATCGCCAGAATCAGCAGGAGCGCAGCGACACGCAACCCCTTCCAGCGGCTCATTTACCTTTCCCGCAGAGCGTTCTGCCGCGCCTTCAAGATGGGCTTGAGGATGTAGTCGAGGACGGTCTTCTTGCCCGTCAGAATATCCACCGTGGTCACCATGCCGGGAATGATGGGCAGGTGCTCCTTGCGGTAGACGATGGAATTCTTGCGCGTGCGTACCTTCACCAGATAGTAGAAGTCGCCGCGCTTGTCCTCGATCGTGTCCGCGCTGATCTGTTCGAGCTCGGCCTCCAGCCCGCCGTAAATGGAGAAGTCGTACGCGGAAACCTTCACCATAGCCTTCTGCCCCGGGTGCAGGAACGCGACGTCGGCGGGACGGACCCGCGCCTCAACCAGCAGGGTATCATCCAGCGGCACGATTTCCATGATGGCTTCGCCGGGCTTGACCACGCCGCCCACCGTATTGATGTAAATCTGCTTGACGGTCCCGCGCACCGGCGAACGCAGTTCCGTCCGCGTCACCCGGTCTCCGCCGGCGGCCAGCGTTTCCTTCAGAGAATTGAGTTCCGTGCGGCGCTTGGTGATTTCGGCGTTGATCTCCGCCTCCATCTCGGCCTTACGCAGCGTCAGGCGCTGTTTCGCCTCTTCCGCGGCGGCCTGCGCCTTGGGAATGGACGAAGCCAACGACTCGATGTCCCCCTGCAGCGACACGACCTTCTGTTCGAGCCCCAGATAATCCACGCGCGAATAAATCTTGCGCTGCATCAGCGGCGCGGCGATGTTCCGCTGCTCGACGGCGAGCGCGAGACTGCGCTCGGTCTGCCGCTTCCGGCCCGTCAGTTCCTCGACTTCCCGCCTGCGCTGCTCATACTGCGATTCCAACAGGCCCATCTCGGCCCGCTGCTGCGACTCGCGCGCCTGAAACATCGCCATCTGGTCGCTGACGGCCTGCGGATGCGCGGCCAGCACCTCTTCCGAAAAGACCGGGCGTTCCCCGTTCAGTTCGGCCTCCAGCCGGATGATGGACAGCTCGTTTTCCAGAATCCTGTTCTGGGCGTCGCGGTACTGGCTTTCCGCCAATTTGTTGTCCAACTGGGCCAACGGGGTGCCCTTTTCGACGATTTCGCCTTCGCCGACCAGAACGGCCCCCAGAATGCCGCCTTCAAGGTTCTGGATGATCTGCGTGCGCTGCGAGGAAATGACCTGCCCGTTGGCGTGGGTCACCTCGTCGATTTCAGCGAAGTTGGCCCACACGCCCAGCACGAGGAACAGAGTCCCCACCGCCAGCGAAAGGAAACGGGGACCCAGCCGGGGCTTGCGCGCCAGCGCGGCCTCCACTTCGTTGACGTAGGGCATCTCGTCCGATCCGATGGACCGGAGGCGGGGATCGCTCGGGCGTTGGGGCTGTTGCGGAGCTTGCTGCGACATGGCTCACAATCCTTACTGTTCGGTCCGGGGAGCAGGCTGCTCCCGCAGACGGCGCAACACGTCGTTCTTCGGACCATCCGCAACGATGCGCCCGCCTTCCATGACCACAAGCCTGTCCACAAGCTCAAGCATACTCAGACGGTGCGTGATCAGGACCAGCGTCTTGTTGCCCAGCATGGTCCGCAACCGGTTCTTGATCATCTGTTCGGAAGCGTTGTCCATGTTGCTGGTGGGTTCGTCGAGGACCAGAATGTCCGGGTCCCTGACCAGCGCCCGGGCCAGCGCGATGGCCTGCCGCTGCCCGCCGGACAGGGACATGCCGCGTTCGCCCACCTGCGCGCCGAAACCCGCCGGATTGGAACGAATGAACTCGGTCACGCCCGCCAGCGTCGAGGCCCGGAGGATCATCTGGTCGTTGATGCAGGGATCGCCCAGCGCGATGTTGTCGCGCACGGTACCGTAAAACAGCACCACATCCTGCGGCAGGAACCCCACCCGCCCGCGAAGGTCCGCCTCCGCAAGCTGCCGGATGTCCACGCCGCCGAATTTCACGGCCCCGTCACGCGGCTGATACAGGCCTATCAGCATCTTGCCGAGGGTGGACTTTCCCGACCCCATGCGCCCGACCACGCCGACCTTCTCTCCGGGACGGATGGACAACGCGATGTCGGCGAGCGCCAGACGCTCGGCCCCCGGGTAGGCGAAGGACAGGTCTTCAAAGGAGAACGACGGTTCCAGCTTCCCAAAATCGACGTACTCGCCGTCGTTCTGGCCTTCGGAGGGGAGCTGCATCAGCAGGTCGAGCGCCTGAAGGGACATGCGGGAGTTCTGGAGGCGGGTGAGCAGGCTCGCGATCTGCATCAGCGGGGCCATCGCCCGACCGACCAGGATGTTCGCGCCGATAAGGCCGCCCATCGTCATGTCGCCGTCGGCGATCCGGTACACGCCCCAGATGACCATACCCACGGAAACGCACTGCGTCACCAGTGTGGAAATGGTGATGGCGAGGTTGTTGTATTTCTTGGAAACGCTGTTGGCCTTCGCCGACACGCCGACGACCTGTTCCCACAGGTGCAGCATCCGGCTCTCCGCCATGCACGACTTCAACGTCTCCAGACCGTTGATCAGTTCCACAAGCAGCGCGTTCTTCTGCATGTTCTGCTTGTACCCCTGCTCCGCCGTGCGCTTGGCCGAAACCTGCAACACGATGCCCACCACGATGAGCAGCGGAATGGCGCACAGCGGCAGGACCACCAGCGGACCGGCGATGTAGGCGAGAAGCAGCATCGCCACGACGAGGAACGGCAGGTCGATGAACGCCAGCAGCGTCGACGAGCTGAAGAATTCACGCAGCGACTCGAATTCGCGCAGGTTGTTGACGAGCGCGCCGGTGGACTCGGGTTTGGCGTCCAGACGCATGGTCAGGACCTTCTGCACCAGACGACTGGACAGCACCACGTCCGCGTTGCGCCCGGCCACGTCCACGAAATAACTCCGCAGGTTGCGAAGCACGAAGTCGAACCCGTAGGCGATCAGGATGCCGATGGCCAACACCCACAGCGTGTCCACCGCGTTGTTGGGGACGACGCGGTCGTACACGTTCATGACGAACAGCGGGCTGATGACGCCGATGAGGTTGATGACCACGCTGGCGAAGGCCACATGGCGATAGATCGGCAGATAGTACAGGAGGACGTCCCAGAACCACCGCTTGCCCTTGAGCAGGCGGATTCGGTCGGCGCGCTGGTCCAGCCGGGCCTCGCGCGTGGCGAAAATGGCGTAGCCGGTATACTCTTCCGCCAGCATCGCCACCGGAACGGGCTGCACGCCTTCCCCCGTTTCCGGGAAGATCACCTCCGCCTTTCCGTCCTTCAGGGACGTGAGCACGCACGAGCGATCCCGCGACAGCAGCAGGATGCAGGGCAGCACCAGCGGAGAAATCTCCTGAAGGGTTTTCCGGTGGACGATTTTCCCCTCCAGCCCCGCGCGCTTGGCGGCGTGCAGACAGGCTCCGGGGGAAACGCGCCCGGTACCGGCGAGCCCCGCCATGATGAACGCCGTCGACACCGACTTGCCGCGAAGACGCAGCAAGGTGACGAGGCTGTGCACCAGAGGCGGAATAAAATCCACATCGGAAGGCGACAGCCCCTCGTTGACCAACGGGGCCGTCGCCTTCTTCAATTCGGGCCTGCCGGACTCGTCCCCCTTCGGGGGCTCGATCATATCGACCATACGGACCTCAATCTAAAGGAAACGAACGCTGTTCCTTCTGGTCCCTGGGAGATTCATACAAAGGGTCTTCCTTGATGCCCAGTTCGGGAAGCAACATGCCGGTCAGGGCATACAATCTGTACGCGCCCACGACCACGTTGCCGTTGGCCGTCGCGTACTGCGTGGACGAGTTGAAAAGCTCGCTTTCCGCGTCGAGCACGTCAAGCAGGCTGCGTTCGCCCAGCTTGAACTGTTCCAGATAGGCGTCGCGCGTCTCCCGGTTATACCCAATCGCCTCTTCGTAATACTTCTTCTGCTCCTTGGCGGCAAGGTAGCGCGTCCAAGTATTTTCGATTTCCAGCGCGAGTTCGTCGCGGAAATTATACAACGTCTGCGTAGCCATACGGGTGCGGGATTCGGCGGCTTCGGTCCCAGCCTTGTCCGCGCCGCTGTTGAAGAGGTTCCAGCGCATGACGAGCTGGGCGTCCAGACCGGACGTCCACTGGTTCCCCGGACCGCCGCGGTCGGAATAGGACGGGCCGGCTTCAAAATTGATTTTGGGATGATAGGCGGATTCCGCCAGTTCCTTTTCGCCGCGCGCGGCCTTGATGTCGGCCATGTAGGCCTTCAGCTTGGGATTGTTCTTTTCCGCCACGCCGAGCACGCTGTCGTAATCGGGATAGACGGAGGCGGGCACGTACACTTCCGAAAGATCGGCGGGAACGGGCGTCCCGGTCAGGCGGATGTACGAGGCTTCGCCTTCACGCAGGGACGCTTCCGCATCGGTGAGCGTGCTCAGCGCGCGGGCCAGACGGCCTTTCGTCTGGGTGACGTCGGCGGTGGAACCGGCGCCGAGATCGACGCGCTCGTTCTGCGATTTGAGGATGTCCTGATGCTGCGCCACGTTGGCCTGCGCCAGCTCAAGGATTTCGCGGCGGCGCAGCAGGTCCACATGGGCGATGATGGCGTCGAGCGCGAAGCTCGTGGCGTTGTCCAGCACGCGGTAGGTCATGGAATCCACCGTGGCCTCCCCGCTGCGGACGCGGCTGCGGGTGGCGAAGCCGTCCCACAGGGGCTGCGTCAGGGTCAGGCTGACGCTGTTCGCGCTGTACATGTCCTTATCGGCCCCGAGGGGACGCGTCGTCGTATCGCTCAGGCGGCTGAACCCCGTGCGGCCCACGGCGTCCACGCTCGGGCCCCATCCGGCCTTGGCTTTACGAAGCTCATGGCGTACAACGTCGAGATTCTCCTGCATGATCTTGAGACCGCGGTGGGACTTCAGCGTCGCCTCGACGGACTCCTTCAAGGTGACTTCACCCGACACCCGTTTCCCGGCCGTCGCCTGGACCGGAGCGGCCTGTTCCTTACTGAAGACGTCACCAACGGGATAGGCTGCGAGCAATGCGGCGCTCAGCAACGGCACCAGCTTCATGCATGAGGACTTCATTCAACGCTTCCTTATTAAGAATGGACGTAAAGATAATTCAAGCCAAGGGTGAAATAGCGTACTCTATTATTTGCCCGCTGTATAGTAGCGCCTTCAGCCCTTTCCGTGACGGAGCCACGCCATGAACCACGACAATCCATTGGAACGCTTCCTGACGGCGCTGTCTCTGCTGGAAGAGGCCGTCCTCTTGCCGCCCTCTTCGCTCCTGGAGCAGGAAGGCGCGGCGCGGCGCATGAGCTTCGCCGTCGAAGCGGGCTGGAAGGCTATGAAGGCCCGCCTCCAGTCCCTCGGCGAAACGTGCCCCACCCCGCCCGCCGTCCTCGCCGCGGCCTGGCGGCGGCACATGATCTTCAACGGCCACATCTGGATGGACATGCTCGCGCGCCGGAGCGACCTCGTCCGCGACAACTCGCCAGAAACAATCAGGAACACGCTGCGGGAGATCGAAACCCGCTTCCTGCCCGAGCTGGCGCGCCTCCGGGGCTGGTTTTCCCAGCATCCTCTTTCTCCGCCGCAAACGCAATGACAAAAAAGCCGTTATTTCTCTTGACGGGCCATCCCGTTTCGTGCGATTTTTCTCTTCACGGAGTTGTGACATGATCTTTTCGTTTACGCACTTTTACTATTATTACCCGGAGCACTCGCTGCTGGCCCCGGATCGGATGTGCTGTGCGTAAAAGACGTTTCACGACACATTGAGCTTCCTTCGTAAAGGACAAGCCACCGACCCCAAGGCCGGTGGCTTTTTTTGTACCCTTTCACCGCCGGGAGAAAACCATGTTCGCCGTATTCAGCAACCTGCCTATGGACGGAGCCGTCGGAATCGCCCTCATTTCCATGTTCGTGTCGTTTTCCATGTCGCTGTACGGATTGCTCCGCAATGTGAAACCGGCCAGAGGCCGGAACGGGGAGCGCCGTCATGGCTGAGTTGCTGCTCTGGATCGGGTACTTCCTCGTCTTCGCCTTTCTCGTGCACAAGGGGCGCAGCAAGGACGCCGTGCTCAGCGGGTCCGTGGGCTTCGGCGTGCAGGCCTTCGCCTATGTCGCGACCTACATTTCCGCGGTGGCCCTCGTCGGATTCGGCGGGCTCGCCCACGCCTACGGCCTGCAAATGCTGCTCGTCGCCGCCGGAAACGTCTGGCTCGGCACCTGGGCCGTCTACCGCTTCCTCGCCTGGCCCACCCGGCGGTGGCAGGAACGGCTCGGCGCGCGCACCCCGGCGCAACTGCTGGGCCTCGGGCACGGCGCGCCCGGCCTGACCCGTGCGCTGGCCTTCGTCTTCGCGCTGTTCCTCGGCGTATACGGTTCCGCCGTCATCAAGGGGGCCGCGCTGCTGCTCGCCGAAATCCTTCCCCTGCCCGTCTGGGCGCTCATCTGGCTGGTGGCGATCGTCGTGGGCCTGACCGTATTCATCGGCGGCCTGCGCGGCGTGCTGTATACGGAGGCCATGCAGGGCGTCGTCATGCTCGTGGGCATGCTGATGCTGGTCTGGGCCATCTTCTCCAAGGTCGGCGGCCCGTGGGAGGGCATGCAGGCGCTGGCGGCCCTGCCCCCCAGCACGCTCGCCAACAACGGGTTCGTCTCCCTGTCCGGGGGCGAGCGGGGGCTGTTCATCCTGTCGCTGGTGGTGGTGACGTCCATCGCGGTCTGGGCACAGCCGCAGATGATCCAACGGCACTTCGCCATCGCGGACCCGCGCCAGCTCAAGAAAACCACCCCGCTCGCCATGTTCATTCTGACGGTGCTCGTGGGCGGGGCCTATTTCGCGGCGGCGCTCTCGCGCCTCATCCTTCCCGAGGTCAGCAGTCCCGACGAGGTGATGCCCAAGCTCGTACAGATGCTGCTCCCCGAGTTCGCCCTGCAAATCTTCGTCCTCGCCATCGTCTCGGCGTCGCTTTCCACGGCGACCGGCATCTACCACATCGCGGTTTCCGCCCTGTCGGAAGACCTGCGCGGACGCCCGAGCAACAGGCTTTCGTGGTTCGTCGGCATCGCGGTCTGCGTGCTGGTCAGCGGCGGCTGCGCCCAGATCAAGGGTCAGCTCGTGGCCCTGCTCTGCACGACGAGCTGGAGCATCGTAGGCGCGATGGCGCTGGTCCCCTACGTTGCGCTCGTGGTCTTCGGACGCCGCAACGCCAAGGCCGCATGGGCGAGCGCCGCCTTCGGGTTCTTCTCCTGTCTCGGCTGGTATCTGCTGGCCTACGGCTCCACCTCGATCTGGGGGCCGCAATTCGGCTCCGTCGCCGCCGGCATTCCGCCCTTCTTCATCGGCATTCTGTGCTCGGGACTCGGATGGTGCGCGTTCGCCGCGGCGGCTTCCCCGGTGCTGGAGGAGCAGGCCTGATCGTCCCGGATACGGCGCGGAACCTCTCCGCGCCGGGCGGCGCAGGTTGCGGCGGCCTCCGTGAAGCGGTATAGCCGGGGCAATCTTTTCCTCACGAACCATAAGGACAAGCTCCGATGACGCAACCCGACATCAACATCCGCATCCTCGATCTCGACGGCGCACGGCTGACGCAGACGGAACGGGAACTCCGCCGCCACCTGAAACAGTACGGCATCGCCGCCCGGATCACCTGCGTGGGATGCGGCCTTGAAATCGCCAGACAGGGCTTTGCGAACGCGACGCCCGCCCTGCTCATGAACCAGTACACCATCCTTGAGGGCACGGAGATCACGCCTGAGGCCATAGACACCTTCTGCCGGCAACTGCTTGTCTGGCTGGAACGCCGACACGCCGCTCCTTCCCGATAACAAGGCACGCACAAGGCCGCCCCGACGCTGTGGGCGGCCTTGTTTTCGGCGGCAGGGCGCGCCCCTTCCCGTACGCCCACCACCACGGCGCGGACTGTTCTCTGGCGTCACAAGCGCCGCTTCCTGATGCCCGGGAAGGCACAAGCCCGCCATTGCTCCTTTGCAGCATCCGCGTCACGCCCGGAACCAACGAGACGCCAACGCAACACAGGCCGTTCTTCAGGAACGCCGTGCCGGAACCGTCCGGCGGACGCGTTTGCCGGACCAAGCGGGCTTCGCCAAGGGTACGCAATACAGAGCGTTATTGTCGACATTCCTTGACGAAACACTCCAACGACGCTATGGGACATGGCATATTCCTTATTTGCTGAAGGACCGCTTCGCACGATCAAAAGGAATAGAGGGTAACCCATTGGAATGTTTCCTGAGGAGGAAATCATGAAAAAACTCTTCGCTCTGCTCGTCGCCTCGTTCCTCGCGCTGCCGCTTTCCGCCCATGCCTGGGCTCCCAGCGGAGACGTGAACGTCATCGTGGCCTACAAGGCCGGTTCCGGTACGGATACCGGCGCGCGCCTGCTGGCTTCGCAGGCCGAAAAATACGTCGGGAAGACGCTGATCATCAACAACCTCCCCGGCGGCGACGGCAAGATCGGCTGGACCGAACTCGTCAACGCGAAACCCGACGGCCAGACCATCGGGTTCATCAACCTGCCGACGTTCACCACGCTGGCCGTGCAGCCCGGTTCCTCCTTCGT